>OGGQ01003093.1_pt1 | contig 16403 bp, 18 predicted proteins | sample 1571191 | NCBI WGS metagenome assembly OGGQ01 (sample SAMEA2582061, study PRJEB24529) | metagenome | biome: Human gut stool | place: China | collected 2011
ATCAAAATCTGTGATTTTGCACTTGTTGCTAGGTTGTTATAACATAAAAGAAATTGTTTCACAATTTCTAACCTATAAATGTTAAAACGTTCTTGCCAACAATCAAATCCATGTTAATTTTGTTATAAGGTGGTCATAAGATAAAACACGATGACAATCAGAATTCAAACGTTAATTCTGTTCATGTTCAAACCGTAATATAATCGCTGCTGGAATACCCTACGGTACCCTGATAATCCACAACATACCAGTTTTCCCACTGACCCAATACTTTCACAGCAGCACCTTTTGGTATTTGACCGATAATAGGTGCATTTAAATTCGGTCTGCTGCGGATATTCAGCGGAGTGCTTTGCGTTGTCACAGTACCCGTACGTTCCGGAACAGGAGTGGAAATAAACGGTATTCCAAAAATATCCGTTAATGATTTTACCAAATTGGCTGCCATCTCCTGAATATGAGTACGAATCCACTCCGCATCTTGCGGATTGTCATGATAAGCGGTTTCGATTAATACAGCGGGTGCATTGGTTTTGGTTACTTCCGCCAAGGAAGTGGTAGGCACCGCTTTGACCAAATCGGGGTTGGGGTAAATCTCTTTAAAGTTGTCGGCGATAATCTCTGCCGCATTTCTGCCAAACGGGCTGTTGGCATAATAGTATACATCTGTTCCCTGCAATTTTCCCGCCATGGATTCCGGCGCTGCATTGGAATGAAGGGCCAAATGCAGGTCATAATAGCCTGCGTTGGAATCCCGAATGGATTGCCCTACATTGGTACCAATCTTATTTCTGGTATATTGAATGCCGTTGGTACGCAAGTAGGGAATCATGGCATCGGCAAGTTTGTTCATGTATTCCTGCTCGTTTCCGGAGCCATAGTACTCATTGTACGGTTGCAGTGACGGACTTAAAAAAATTCTCGGCATAACGTCTCCTCCTTTGATACAGTATATGCCGCATTTTCTGATAGGGAACAAAAAATTACTGTTTCAAGATGTTTTGAAAAAAGGCAGCACTGTCTGTTTCGTTGGTACGCAGATAGCGACCCAGTCCGTACAAACACTCGGGATTCTGCGTTAATACGTTGGTACGGCTTTCACATACAAAGGTGGCCTGAAAATCCATACTGCGAATATAGGATTCCGTTGTATCGGAAAAAGCACCGAACGGATATACAAATGTGGTTGGAGCTGTTCCGATATGCTCAGTGATGCTATTTTGTGCTGTTTGTATATCTTGTGTAATACGCGCCTGATAATCGCTTTCGGATTCTCCTTTTCTTTTCTTGATGCCAACCTGCTTCTGATTGCTTGCATGTAAATTGTAGGTATGGTTCTGAATCTCCACATACCCCGAATCCACCATCTCTTTCATGTTATCCCAGGTAATGTGACCGTAGTTGGCGTTTTCTTCATTGGCCTTACTGTATTCTTCTGTCTTTGCAATAATGGGAGCAATGACAAGCTTCATATCATATTGCTGTGCCAAAGGAAATGCGTATGAGTAATTGTTATAATAACCGTCGTCAAAGGAAAGGATAATCGGCTTTTCTGGCAGAGGTGTCCCATTTTTTACATAGTCAATCACATCCTGCATAAATACAGGGGTATATCCGTTTTCTTTGAGATACTTCATATCGCTTTCCAGCAATTCGGGAGAAATGACGTATTTTCCCTGTCGTTTTGTATCTTTTAAAATGCCATGATACATAATGATAGGCAGTTGTATTCCCTGTTCCAACTCCTTGTCGGCTTGTACTGCGGTTACAGCTTTGTGAATGCCGAATCCTCCCGCAGCCAGACCAATCAGAAAACAAGTACACATCACAACAAACACTTTTTTTGTAAATTTAAAAGAACAAAACATATGCACATCTCTCCTTATTTGATAGACTTCCTTCCCAAAACATATTCAAATGCTGTATTTTATATACCTGCTCCGATATATTGCTGATTTGTGTATTTTCGCAAGAAATAGTACAAAAACTTGCATTTAAAACAATATCGCTAAAATATAGAAAAAAGAATACAAAGAAAACAGACAAACAAAGAAAATGATTCATTTTCTATCATTTTCTGCATAATTCACATAATTTGAACCGAGATTGTTAAAAAATAGATTAAATTGACATTCCAAACTGCATATGCTACAGTATAATCAAAGCAAAAAATAAAACAGATGGAAGGGATTTACTTATGAGTATTTATGTAATTACGGGCGGCACAACCGGAATTGGTGCAGCCACACGAGAAAAATTGCAAGAACAAGGACATGAAGTCTTCAATATTGACTATAAAGGCGGCGATTATACTGCCGACTTATCCACAAAAGAAGGACGAAAAGGAGCCATCGAAGCAGTATATCAGCGTTATCCGGACGGAATCGACTGCTTTATCAGCAATGCGGGCGTTGGTCCTACCGTACCGGCCGCAACTTTGTTTTCATTAAATTATTTTGCTGCCACCGAACTTGCGGAAGGATTGCAGCCTTTATTGAAAAAGAAACGCGGCAATTGTGTTATGACAGCTTCCAACTCCATCACCTTTCCGTATGTCCGTCAAGATTGGGTGGATATGCTGACCAATATTCATGACGAAGACAGCTTTACACAAATTGCGCAGGGCATTCCGCCTCAGGCAGGACCGGCATGCTACAGTACCTCAAAACATGCTTTGACCCGCTGGATGCGCCGTGTATCGCCGTCTTGGGCAGTAGAAGGCACACGAATCAATGCGGTAGCTCCCGGCAACACCACCACTCCTATGACGCAAAATATGACTCCGGAACAAAAAGAAGCAGCTCTTCTGATTCCCATTCCCACACGATATGGCAAAAAAGAGTTCTTAGATGCGGAAGAAATCGCCAATGGAATTATATTTCTATCTTCCCCTATGGCCAGCGGCGTAAACGGAACCATTTTATTTGTGGACGGCGGAATCGACGCACTGTTGCGTTCTGAACGTTTCTAGTAGTGAAAGGAGCTTATGACTTATGACTTTATTGGAACAATATATTGATTGTATGAAAAAAGGCAACAACGTTGCACTATCCGAATTATTTGAGGAAAAAGGAGTACTGCACGATTCTTCCGTAAATAAAGTAGGACAAGATACCATTCATCTGGAAGGAAAAATGGCTGTTGACATGATGTTTCATCACAGATTCGGCTTTAACGGCGGACCGTTCCAGATTTTAGATGTACAGTACCAGGAACCAAATACCGTCTCTTACTTTATTATGTATCAACAAAAATTCATTCCCGTTACCGCCATTATCTCTTCTGTGGGAGAAAACGGAAAAATCAAAAGAATGAATATTTTCCCACTTTAATCATTTGCATCATATACTGCTTCCCAAAAAACAAAAAGAGTATTCATTTTGCTGTAAAAATCGTTTCAGCATTCCCCACTTCTTCTGAAGACGATACAAAATCATAAAAAATGAACACCCAATCAAACTCTTTCAAAGATGAAACGGCTCCGTATGAAGTTTTACAGTTCGTACGAAGCCGTTTCTTATGACTTTAAAACCGTTTCACACTGTTTCTATTAGAAAAGATTTGCTTATACAAGAAACAAAATCTTATAAACAAAAAGACAGTTGTAATAAATTACAACTGTCTTTTTTGCTGTCTTTGTCAGACCGCTATTTGATATAAGAAAGCCAAAAGGGAATTTAGGGTATACTTTCTTATGCTCATAAACAATGTTATCCGCTCATATACCTACCGTTTTCTTCTATACTGTTACGTAAAGCAGACTTTTTTTAGCAAGGGAAATGGATTGAGATAATACAATTCAATTCGCGATAATAAGCGGTTTTCTATTTTTTCAATATTATAACAGAGCTGCTAAAAAAAGTCTACAATTATTTCCAAAAAAACGAATGGGACAGATAAAATTTTCCATTTTAGATGTAAAAAAGAGTCTGTTTTGATACAGACTCTCCAAAAAATATCATATTCAAACCGCAACGGTAAAGACTACAAAAAACTGCATAACACTGGCAGCGACCACAAACACGTGGAATATGGTATGCATATAGGCAAGTTTTTTTCCTTTAGCATAAATGACAGCGCCTATGGTGTAAAGAACGCCTCCGCCGACCAGCAAACAAAGCTGAAGTATAGTTAAATTTTGTACCAACGGCTTTATGATAAACACACATGACCAACCGATGCAAATATAACAAGCCATAGAAAACTTTTTATAACGCTTCATGTCCACTGCGTTTAATAAGATACCAATGACGGACGCGGCCCATACCACACCCAGCATGACCCAGCCTGTGATTCCTTTTACGCATAACAGCAGCATTGGCGTATACGTACCTGCTATCATAAAGAAAATGGTACAGTGGTCCAAGATTTGAAAGATCTTTTTTCCTTTTGTCACAGGCAGCGCATGATATAAGGTGGAAATCACATAGAGCAAAATCATAGAAATGCTGTATACCAATAAACTGAAGATGTGTATAGGAGTTTTGGGAGTAAACACCATAAGCAGAACCAAAGCCGCAATGGATAATCCTGCGCCTATACCATGGCTGACAGCATTCCATATCTCCTCACCAAGGGAATAGAACGGAAGATTTAATACCGCACGGCGTTTGGCTGTTGCCAATTGTTTGATTCCTTCCATGCCATCACTCTTTTCTGTTATATTTTATACTTTGTGATATAGTTTTAAAAACTATGTATCTTCATCTTAATATGATGAAGGTGCAAAGTCAATGAAAAATAGAAAAGTTCATAAACTGTTTAGACTTCTTTGACATTCATTTTACATAACCAATACACTACTGCTATTATGAACTCGATTTCAAACAAATATGCAAAAAAGCAGCCTTTTCAATCAACCGCCTTGTTGTATTGATTGAAAAGACTGCTTTTTATTTTTATGGATTCAGCGCCATCATTGCCGCCATTCCGCCCCGTTTTGCTCCCATCACACGATGAGAGAACAGCAAAGTGCTGTGACAGCAGGTACAAACACGTCCCACCATTATATTTTCATCAGGTACTCCCGCATGCATGATGACCCTGCGGTTCACTTCCCACAAATCCAGCATATACTTGCCTTCTTCTTTGGGCTGCAAACATTCATCAGGTGCAATCTCGGTCAGCGCCATTACTTTTTCATACACAGGTGCATCCACCTCATAACAGCATTGCCCAATGGAAGGACCAATGGCAGCCAGAATATCATTGGGATTGCTGCCAAATTCCGTCTGCATGGCTTCCACCATACGTGCGCCCATTTCCGCTACCGTACCGCGCCAGCCTGCATGTGCCAAACCAATGGCTTTTTTTGCAGTATCCACAAAGTATAACGGTACGCAATCAGCATAATAAGTAACCAACACAACACCCGGTTCATTGGTAATCAAACCGTCAACGCTTTGCACATCTTTGGGACGCCAAATGCCGATTCCCGCCTCTTTGGAAGTAACACGGCGCACCACCGTATGGTGGTCCTGCGCGGAAGCGACCAGTTTATGAAAATCAAATCCCACAGCATCGCAGAATAAATGATAATTTTTCAGAACATTGGCATCACTGTCGCCGCGATTGAAATTTAAATTCATAGAAGAAAATTCCTGTTGACTGACGCCGCCCTTTCTGGTGGAAAAGGCATGTGTGATATACGGCAATTCATCCAAGCGAGGAAATGTAAGGAACGGAACATGATTCTTTTCATTCAGCTGCATACAGACAAGTGACTGCGACATACGGTACCTCCTCTATTATAAACGTCTTAAATTCCCTTTTCTGGCATTGAGTACGTAGAAAACAATAATCACTATGGCGTATACGCCAGCAACCGCACCAATGGTAATATCCAGCCAGGTTGGGAATCCTCCCATGAATACACGGATAAAGTAGGCAACCGAAACAAATAAGACCAGTATGGCGCCGTTGTTTACAACAAATAAACGGTCTGTTTTGTCATTTCGCAATGCCACCAAGTTGAATCGAACAAAAATAAACGCCATGCAAGTCACCGCAATACACAAATACAAATGGGTATTGCCTGCTCGATACAATGCTGCCAAAATAGCAAATAATACGGATGAGATAAACCCGCATATCATTGCAATATAAGAAAACGCTCTACTCATAATTACCTCCCGTAATCGATGTGATATTGGACTCAGGCAAAGCCGGAGTTACATATACGGTTTTATTTTTTACGTATATCACCATACCCGGCTTTGCACCTTGCGGTTTTGAAACATGTTTTACAAATGTATAGTCAACAGGAACTTGTGATGAATCTTTTGCCCTGCTGTAGTAAGCTGCAATCTGCGCAGCTTCCAAAATGGCTTGCTCGGTAATTTCCCTGCGGTCTGATACAATAATGGTATGCGAACCGGGGATATTTTTTACATGCAGCCACATGTCATGATTGTTGGCGTCTTTTAACGTTAATTTATCATTCTGGCGGTTATTGCGTCCCACCAGTACGGTAAAACCGTCGCTTGTGATAAATTTCATCGGCGCGGCAGGGGCCGTATTTTTTTGTTTTCCCTTTGTCTTTTGCTGACGCAAATACCCCTGCTCTGCAAGCTCTTGCCGTATTTCCGATAAATCCCGTTCGTTTTCTGCTCTGCCCAATGCTTCACTGACCGAGTCAATGTAAGCAAGTTCTTGCTCCGCTTGATGAATCTGTTCCGTCAGTTTTTCCTGCGCAGTGCGTGCTTTTCTGTAATCCTTGTAATACTTCTGGGCATTTTGTGAAGGTGTCAGCAGCGGGTCTATGGGAATTCTCACAACAGGACTGCCCTCTTCATAAAAGTTTTCCACTTCTGCATAGCTGTCCCCTTTTTGCAGACGGTAAACATTGGCATTGATGAAATCACCATACATTTTTAATGTTTCCCGTTCTTCACATTGAGACAATTCCGCCATTTGCAGATTGATTTTCCTGCTCAGACGTTCTGCCGCATTGGAGAGCAGTTTGGATAAATCCTGCGAACGCACCCGCATGCGCTCAATTTGGTCACGCTCCTGATAGAAAAAGTCCAGCAGTTTGGAAAACGAATCAAATTGTGAAATAGGTACGGCGCTGTCATATTGTTCTATGGGCATAAAGGAAAAATCCATTGGCTTTCCGTTCGGATTCACCGCCATGTACGGTTTTCCCGTACTCATTTTTACCGTATCGAATAAGATGTCCAGCAGTTGTTCCAATGCACTCCAATGACACGGTTCCAGCTGAGAGATGGATAAATCAATTCCCTTGCATGCCCTGTAAGCCAACTCTCTGCATACAATGGGAGAAACGCCTTGCAGCGTTTTCAATATTGCATCGCTCAATGGCTGTTCCTTTACAATGGATTGCAGCGCCTGCAAAACCTCTTTTACCGTACAATTGAGCATACATAATTTGTTTTGAGGCGGAGGACTGCGGTAAAGCAAACCGGGCAGTACCAAACGCTGGGAACTCATGTCTTCGTCCACACGTTTGAGCGCGTCAATGATTTTTCCTTCTCGATCAACCAAAATGACGTTGCTGTGTCTCCCCATGATTTCCGTTACCAGTGTACAGGGAACCAAATCGCCCAATTCGTTGTAAGCTTCAAATTGGAGGGCAATCGCCCGTTCCAATTCTGTTTGATGCATCCCCGTCAGTTTTGCACCGCCCAGTTTTTTACGCAGCAGCATACACAGCATGGGAGGCTGTTTGGGATTTTCAGGCACATGTTCCGTGATATGAATACGCGCACTGTTTGCACGGGCAGACAGCAGCAAACGTACCGCACCTTCTCTGGAACGGAGAGAAACGATGATTTCTTCCCGATTGGGCTGATAAATTTTATCGACTCTTGCTCCCAAAGCTGCCTGTTCTATTTCCTTTGCGGTATGACGCAAAAACGCGCCGTCTAAAGCCATGTTTCTCCCCCTTTCAAAGAGACGAAATTAAACCAAATACTGTACAGGGTCTTTTTGTTGTGATTTGATAAAACGTACTTGCGGAAATGCTTTGGACAAGCGGTTGCATAAAGGCTGTATTGCAATATCTTCCGTTGCAAAATGTCCCGCGTCCACCATGGTAATCCCCATGCTGCTCGCCGCGAGCAGTTCGTGGTGTTTGCTGTCTCCGCTGACAAAAGCATCTGCCCCTGCAGCTCCTGCTGCAAAAATAGAAGAAGAACCCGCACCGCAGGCAACTGCCACTTTTTTCACCTCTGTTTTTCCCACAGTGAACTTCAGTCCTCCGCACTCCAGCTGTGTTTTTACGTATGCGGCAAATTCAGACGGTTTCATTGCTGTCTCCAGCTGACCAATCAACGAAGCCGCTAAGCCCGAATGCTCGTATTCCTCCAGCATGGAAATCTGTTTCAGATGCAATCGTTCTGCCAAACAGGCATTGACGCCGCCGCAAGCCAAATCATAATTGGTATGCGCCGCAATGGCGCATAAGCCGTTTTGTACCAATAAATATGGCACATCTGTTGGAGACAGTCGTTTTAACGGCTGAAAAATCACAGGATGATGACTGATAATCAATTCTGCTTTTTGTGACACCGCCTCTGCAATAACCTCGGGGGTAATATCCATTGAAACCATGACAGAGGTCACGGGACAATGTTTCCCCCCTACCAAAAGTCCTACATTGTCAAATCCCATAGCAGTGTGAAACGGTGCAAATGTGTCAATATAGTTGTAAATATCTCCTACCGTAACCATGTGCTCCTCCTTACTCTGCCTGTGACAGCACCCGTTGTAATTGCTCCAAAATCTGTTCTGTTTCGTTTGCCAGCGCTTCCTGTTTTCCGCTCTGTCTTAATCCGTTGATGCGTTTTTGCAAACGGCTGCATTGCTGCTGAATGTAAGCTTTATTTTCGTCCGAATCCGCTTTTAAAATGCCTATGTATGGAAATACCTGACCTGTTTGTACATGTTCGGGGTCATATTCCGCCTGCATAACCGTATAGATATGGTCTCCATCCTGCACCGCTTGCTCCTGTTTGACGGCAAAACCGTGCTCAGACAAATAGGTGCGCAGTTCCGGTGCGGAAGTCATGGGTTGTAAAATCAAATGTTTTTGTGCATCTTTCAGCCAAGGCGCTTTTTCAATGATGTCCGCAATCAGCTCACCGCCCATACCCGCAATGACAATATCGTCCGCTTCGTTCGGAAAAATCAATTCCAGCCCGTCGGACAGCCTGGCGTCCACCTGTTTTCCCACATTGTAGCGTCTGATGTTAAACGCCGCTTTTTGCAAAGGCCCCATATTGATATCGGAAGCAATTGCTTTTTTGATGACCTCTTTTTTCACCAGCCAAATGGGCAAATACGCATGGTCGGTTCCAATATCCGCAAGCACATGATTTTCACGCACCATAGAGGCACATGTCTGCAAACGGCGGTCCAGCTGAAATAATTTCTTTTTATTTAAAAATAACACAAGGCACCGTCCTTTGTCATTATTTTTCATAGATTCAAATAACCGCCCGACAAAACCTTGACGGGCGGTTATTGACGCTGTCATGAAATGACTTATTTATCTGCCAGATGTTTGTTGATTTTTTCAATCAATTCATTGACATCCACGCCGTGCACCATGCAGGCTTCTTCCAAAGATTCACCGCGAGCGGATGGGCAGCCCAAACAATGCATTCCCATTTCCAAAAAGTAAGGTGCGGTATCTCTGTCCATATCTAGAATATCACCGATTAAGGTGTCTTTTGTAACTGTAGCCATTTTAACTTCCTCCTATAAAATTGTGTTATTTTATTATAATACCCACAGAAAACGATTGCAATACATTTTCCGCTTTTTTCGCTGCGGCAAATGGTTTTCCAACATTTTCACGGGTGATTATACGGTAATGTGTCTTTTCCTGATACAACCAATCAAACATCAAGCACTTCATATGGAACATACTGCATATTCTATAGCACATATGAAATCAAATGCACATTGATTTTATTAAGCGCCGCAGCATTTTTTATATTTTTTGCCGCTGCCGCAAGGACAAGGGTCGTTTCTTCCCACCTTCAGTGTAGGATGTTCCAAATGTGCCTCTGCTTCCAGCTGTGCTGTATATTCCAGCGGAGTATATCCGCGGTTTACCCACATACGTGTGTAATTGGTTACTTTCATCAGCAGCTCTGAAATTTGGCGTAATTGCTTTTGTGTTTTAATTGCAAATCCAAATCCCTCAAAAATATGAATGTGGTCTTGAAAACTGCCGTTTAGCTGTACCGCAAACATGATGTCATCCAAAAACTCTTTGATTTTCTCTTCATTTTTGGTATACGTTTTGCGTACATAATCGGCCAATTTTTCCAACTGAGGTGTCATTTCGTAAAAATGCGGATCTTCATAACGGAGCAGCTCTTCTTTTTCCGGCATGTAATACGTTTTTTCTCTTTGTTCTTTCAAAAGCGCGTCTACATTGCCATGTTCAAACATAAATCCGTTTACAATGTGTCCGTTTTTGATTGCTGCTGCATCACTGCGGCAGGAAAAGGTATTCATAACCTCAACAATTTGTTTTGCGGTAACAATCTCGCTGTAATGTTCTTTATATAATTCAGATACTTTCTCAGGTGTGATTGCGCCGTACAAATTGGAACATGCAATACAGTATCTCCAAATTTTTTGGAACTCATCACGTTCTTTACGATATTTCGCGGTATTGATTTTGCGGAATACCTCTTTGATAATCAACGGCATTGCATAAGCAATCTGTTTCTTTTCTTCCACCAAATAAAAGTAACCGTTTTTTGCAAAATATTGATACAAATCGTGCTCTATGGTGCAGTTGGATAAGTCTTCATCCGCAGCAATGCGCAGCATCAATTGAAACTCCTGTTCCGTTGCATAGTTCATGACGCGTTTCATTTCTTCAGGATTTGCAATGATTTGCTCCAATTCCGCAACTAACTCTGCTTTTTTGAGTTTGCTGCGATTTTTCACATCATAATTGGCCGCAAGCTCTTGCAAATTGGCAACTTTTGTTGCATTTAACAAAGCACCCAGCGTATCTGTAAAATGTGCTTTAATCAAATACTTTTTTGCATATGCATCGTGGTCGAAATTCGGATTTACTGCCATATAACTTCCCCCAAACTATATGTAACATTATGTATTATATTATCAAAAAAGTAGGAATGAAGCAATAGAAAATCCACAATAATTGTAGTTGAGACAAAAATATGCTAAAATAATCGCAATCGAGATTATTTTGGCGCGAGTGTTTTTGCTGTAAGCGTCGCAATGGAAATCAATTGCACAAGCGTTTATGGTATACTAAAACACAATATTTGAGTTTTTCTTTGCAAAATGCAACAAATCAAAGGAGGCATATGGATTGAAGCAAGATTGTTTCTCATTGGCACCGCCTATCATCAAAGAGTTTTTGGGATATATGGGTACTGTAAAAGGGAAATCTCCCTTAACGGTGGAAGAATACTTTATGGATTTGCGTACCTTCTTCCGTTATATGAAACAGCACCGCAATCAGGTACCGCAGGATATGCCGTTTGACGAAATTTCCATTGATGATATTGATTTGGAATTTATCAAAACCATTACATTGACCGATGTATACGAATACATGAATTTTGTAAGCACCCAACGAAAGAATAAGGCGACAACACGTTCCAGAAAAGTATCCAGCCTGCGTACTTATTTTCAGTATTTGACCAATAAGGTAAATAAACTGGAGCACAATCCCATTACAGAACTGGAGACGCCGAAAACAAAAAAATCACTTCCCAAATATTTGACACTGGAGCAAAGCATGGATTTGTTACATGCAGTGGAAGGTCCATATCAAAGCCGTGATTATTGCATCATTACGCTGTTTTTAAACTGCGGCATGCGCTTGTCCGAATTGGTCAATATCAATTTACATGATATCAATCATAAGGAACATGTGATGCGCATTACGGGAAAAGGAAACAAAGAGCGTTTGGTTTATTTAAACGACGCCTGCATGGACGCAATTAAAACATATTTAAAAGACCGACCTGCAGACGGTCTCATTGACCGTGAAGCATTGTTTATCAGCCGCGAGAGAAAACGAATCAGTCCCAAAACGGTGCAGGCCATGGTCAATAAATATCTGGAGAAAATCGGGCTTGGCGGCCCCGGCTATTCCGTGCATAAGCTGCGTCATACTGCTGCAACGTTAATGTATCAGTATGGAGAAGTGGATATTCGCGTATTGAAAGATATTTTGGGGCATGAAAATTTAGGAACGACCGAAATTTATACACACATCTCAGATGAGCAAATGAAAAAAGCCTCAAATTCCAATCCTCTGTCAAATGTGAAATCAAAAAAGCATAAAACACAGTAAAGGCAAGCGGTATATTAATATATCGCTTGCTTTTCTTTTGGAATAGATACAACCCCTTTGCGAATATGCTTCATAGGATACTGCAAAAGGGGTCTTGATGATGAAATATATCTATTTGACTTTAGCTTTCCTCTGTTTGATATGCGGTTCAGTAGGCATTGTAATCCCCGGATTGCCCACCACACCTTTGCTTTTGGCAGCTTCGTTTTTCTTTGCCAAAGGTTCTGACCGATTCCACCGTTGGTTTTTGGGAACAAAACTGTACCATAAACATTTGGCATCTTTTGTGCAGCACAAAACAATGAAACTGCATACTAAAGTATACATTTTGATGTTTTCCACCTGTTCCATGGGACTTTCCATCTACTTGGTCAAGAACTTATATGTTCGCATTTTCATTGCAGCCATACTTGCCGTTCAATATTTCTGCTTCATTTTTATGATTAAAACAACGCCCAAACAAGAAATTCTAAGCGTTTCTCAATTTCAAAAGAATCAACGCGGAAAGATAAAAACATGATAAATGTTCATACAGCCTAAAAAGCAGAATTTCAAACGAAATATAATGTTACAATACATACTTACGAAACGTATCCTTGTTTTCAAATGGAAAAAGCCACCTGCCTGTTAAATAAGCAAGCGGCTTTTATTGCGCCTTTCTTTTCAATACATTAATATCTCGAATATTCTGTCTTACGATTGCCTCGGTTGCAACTACGCTGGATTCAATGTCATCTAAAACCAAGTCAATACTTTTCATTTTTTCAGCATTTAAACTTTGCGCTTCCATTAACAGCTGAATATTTTTATTGGTTTCATTTTCCAAAGTAACCTCAATTTTCAGGGTTCTTTCTTCAATCTTTGAAGTTCTCTCCTCAATTTTAAGGGTTCTATCTTCAATTTTTGAAGCTCTCTCCTCAATTTTAAGGGTTTTATCTTTGATTTCTGAAATGTCTGTTTGCATTCTATTAACAGACTTAATCAATTCTTCCAGTAATTCTTTCTCGTTCATTTTGAACCACTCCTTTTAAAGTGTTTTTATCGTATCATATTGAATTTGATATTTCAATATCATTTTTCCCATTCAACCTGCAAGGGAAATATTTTCACGCACAAGAAAAATAGATTCATACAGAATTGATGCTGTTCCACGCCATTTACCATAAAGGGACAGTTCCTGTTTACTTAGCATCTTATTTTTTATTTGATTGAATCCAAATATGTCAATCATCAAAGATAACAAAACTCACTGTTCCGGTACCGTTTTTTCGTTATTTTGTACTTTCAGCTGCATCATACTGCATGATTGTAAATGTACTCTCCGCTCTTATCAAAAAACCCCAATGCTACGGAAAAGTAACATCGGGGCATTTCTCTGTACTTTTAAAATTTTAATCCTATTTTTCCAAGCAATCATTTATATTGTGTCAATTATACTTTCGCACGCGGATGACAATTATGATATACTTCTTTAAAATGAGAATCCAAAAGCTGAACATAAACTTGTGTGGAAGAGATATCCGCATGTCCCATCATCGTTTGAATGTCTTTTAAATCCGCACCGTTTTCCAGCAAATGCAATGCAAAAGAATGGCGCAGCGTATGAGGCGTAATTTCCTTGGTAATATTGGCCTGTTCCGCATAACCCTTTACAATTTTCCAAAAACCTTGCCTTGTCAGACGATTGCCGTTTAAATTTACAAATAAAGGTTGTTCTGTATCGTCATCACATAATGATACGCTTCTGACACGCGTAATATAAGTTGCAACCGCTTTGACTGCCGTAGGATATACGGGAATAATACGGTCTGCTTTTCCCTTACAGCGGAGCAAACCTGTTTTTAAATTAATGTCTCCCAAATTCAGTTCCACCAGCTCTGTTGCACGAATTCCCGTTGCATAAAGCAATTCCAAAATTGCCTTGTCACGGCATCCCTTCGGTTCAGCAATGTTCGGCTGTGCCAACAACAAATCAATTTCTGCACCGCTTAGAAAATGAGGTAATTTTTTGGGAGATTTTTCCAACTTAATATGTTTTGCCGGGTTCACCGTTACATGATAATTCTGCATCAGAAATTGATAAAAACAACGTATGGAGGCCAAACGCCGTGTAATGGTCGCATTTGAAAGATTTTGACGGGTCAGTTCCTCCACATACAAATGCATCATGGTATCGTCTGCTTTGAGCAAATCTGTAAATTGATGTTCTTTCATAAACGTTAAAAAATGTTGAATATCCCGCATATAGGACTGCAATGTATTTTGAGATACTGCTTTTTTCTCGGTCAGATATTCCCGAAACTGCGAAACATATTCTCTCATTTTTAACGTCACCTCCCAATCAAAATACAAATAAGCCGGAAAAGCAGACTGTGGTCAGTACATCTACCAAAGCGCCTATGATTAATATTCCGGTTAAAATAGAAAAACGAATAAAAAAATGCCGCACATTGTTTTTCGGCTGCGCTTCCTGCTCTTCCGTCTTCCTGCCAAGATGTATCTTCTTGGAAAACAGCATGCTTTCTCTGGAAGCAATTAAAATGGCAATCAGACAAATAAAAGCTCCCGGTAAAATAACAGCCAAATGAAATAAAAATCCTTGGAATCCATAGGCGGCATACAGATATCCGGCTGTAATTCCCATGCCAAATCCACGGAATAACGGCGCCAACGGAACACAATAAGCCCCCCATATGGACAGACCACATAAAAAACAAAATAATAAAAATAAAAAAGACGATGCCAACGATGCTACAAAAATAGATAACACAGGCAATGCGCTTCTTGCTTTCACATTGCTGAAAAATACAAAATCCAATGTTTTTAATAAAGAATAATCCGCATTGCGAATGAATATGACTCCTAAAATAAGGCCGGCAATTAAAAACAATCCCAAAAATACCAACAAGAACTGCTGACGGAAAATCTGCAGAATTCCACCGCGATAACCGGAAGAAAATCCTCCCGAACGACTGCCTACCGTTTTTGCACCTCTATGTTCTTTGGGTACTTTTACAAAAAATAAGTTTGTCCGTCTCATAGTATTTATAATCCCCCAAACAAGTTGTCTGGTTCATAATTATGTATACCATAGGACAATTATGAATTATTTTCCTAATTCTTCCGCTCTTTTTGTACAAGCAAGCATTGCCTCGTCCACAATTTTTTCCAAATCATGCTGATAAAACACATTTAACGCTTCCAATGTAGTTCCTCCCGGAGAGGATACCATTTCGATTAATTCGTCAGGAGTTTTACCCGAATATACAAGCATACCTGCGCTTCCGATTAATGTTTGCGCAATCATCGGCAATGCAACTTCCTTTGCAATTCCTTGCTTTTCAGCGTTGTCCAGCATTGCTTTTGCAAACAAATAAAAATAAGCAGGGCTGCTGCCGTTTACGGAAATCACCGCATTCATTTGTGATTCTTCCAACTCTGAAACGGTACCGCAGGAGGAGAAAAATTCTTCTACTGTCTCGAACATTTCATCTGTTACACCTTGAGAGCGGCACATGGCGGTAGCACCTTGGCTTAAAAGCAAAGGTGTATTCGGCATGGTACGAATAACGGGACATTGACATCCCAAAGTGGTACGAATATAGTCGGTAGAAATACCGGCAGCGATAGAAACCATGAGCTTTTGTTCCGTTACTTGTTCTTTGATTCCTGTTAAAACTTCTTCAAAATTTTGCGGCTTCACTGCAAGCACAATAATGCTGCAAGCACTTGCCAATTCTGAAGCGGAAGAAGCCACCTGAACACCTATTTGTTTAAAATAAGCACATTTTTCTTCATTGACATCAAATACTGCAATTTGAGACGGACGCATTGTCTCAGTAGATACAATTCCGTTGATAATGGCAGTAGCCATGTTTCCTGCGCCAATGAAACCTAATACTGTATTTTCCACACGATTACCCTCTTTTTTGTACATTTGTCGTTCTATTATGATAATACTTTTAGAAAAAGAGTGCAAGACATAATCCGATAATTTTCGCATAATTCCTACAAAGTGAAATAAATAAAGCAATGTTTCATTATTTATTCCCAATGATTAGTTACAATTATTTTTACTTTTTCT
>OGGQ01003097.1_pt1 | contig 16376 bp, 7 predicted proteins | sample 1571191 | NCBI WGS metagenome assembly OGGQ01 (sample SAMEA2582061, study PRJEB24529) | metagenome | biome: Human gut stool | place: China | collected 2011
TAAGCAGCTTCAAAAATGTTAAATTCCCGGGCTCCACCGCAATCTACAATATAAGCTGCAAAGTCCAGATACTTTTTTTCATGCACAATGCGGTACAGCAGAACCACCGGCTCCAGAATAGAGCTGGAATTGATTCCCTGCCAGATATCAGAAGTTTCTGTAATCTTCTTTTTTCCAGATTCCTTTCCTACATGCGCCATAATATAATCCAGATGTCTTTCTGCTGACTGGATCACTTTTCTTTTTTTCTCTTTCAACTTCCTCGTCTGTAACTTCAATTACAAAATCTGGTTTGCCCTCTGCCTTCACTTCATAATCCCGGCATATTATTTCTGTATAATTTTCTGTAAATGCAATTTCAATTTCCGCATCTGCAATCCGATATCTTTTTCTTTTTCCATCATTCACCGTTCCAAAATACCATTTTTTTCAAGGGTTTCTGTAAAACTTCTTATATCTTTTCGTGCTGTTGCACTGTCAATATCATATCTTCTCAGATAATCCATAACTTTCCCGTCTCTGTTATCTCTTTATTCAGACTGTCCGAATGCCTTCGGCATCAGAATTATTTTTCCTGATTTCTTCTTCTGAATCCGAATACGAACGCTGCCGCTGCAAGGAGTAATGTTCCCGCATATACAAACAGGTTTGAGCTGTCGCCTGTCTGCACTGCCGAATTTCCTGTGCCGCTGCCTCCTGTACTTCCATTTCCGCCTGCGTTTCCACTACCGTTTCCGCTTCCGCCTGTGCTTCCACTGCCGTTTCCGTTTCCGCCTGTGCTTCCATTTCCGTTTCCTTCACCGTTTCCATCGCCGCTTCCGCCGTCGACCGGTTTCAGATTCTGGATTGCCGTATTCAATGCAAGCGTTGCCTGATCGATTTCATCCTGATCTGCATCTGCTTTTTCAAGAACAGCCTTTGCATTTTGAAGAGCCGCATTAAACTCTGCCTTACCTTCTTCTTTATACTGTGTCAGATCAAGCGCTTCCGCCTTGCCGATTGCCTCCTTAAGCGTATCTTTATTCACCTGAGGAGTCTGCTCTTTTTCATTCAAAGCATCCTGTGCAGCTTTCAGCTCTTTTGCCATCTGATTCACATCGTCCTGTGTTCCCGCAAAGCTTCCGCCGGCAATGTCTGCAAGAAGTTTTTCCGCCTCTTCCAGTTTTGCAGTAAATGCAGTTTTGGCATCGTCATCTTTGTAATCATTCAGATCTAATCCCTTAGCAGCCTCAACTGCCGCTTCAAGCTCTACTGCAGAAATCGGAGGAACCGGTGTTCCCGGACTCTTGATATCGAATTTATCCAACTGCGGAGCTTTTGTATCGAACGCCGTAAATACGAGGCATCCTTCGCCTGCTGTTTTCACATTCAGTTTGAATTCTTTCGTATGTGTCGCATCTGCGCTGCTTGCGCCTGCCGTTACTTCTCCGGCTTCGATCTTGCCGTCTTTTTCTGCCCATTTGAATCCGTTCTGAGTGCTTCCGCTTCTGTAAGACAACGTAACTGTATATTCTCCCGCCTGCGGAGCATTGTAGTAAAGTGTCAGCGTATCGCCTTTGTTCATCGAGTTGACAAACTTACCGCCGCTTGCCCAATCAGCTTCCTTTACTTCCATCTTCCACTGACCGTCGCTTGGGTCTTCTACGTTTTTAGCTTCAAGTCTCTCTGCTTCAAGAGTCTTTGCATTTCCGTCTACAGGGAATTCAAATCGATTGTCTTCCGCATACATCTCTTTTTCAAATGTAGCAGTGATCGTATGTCCGTTTGCCAAAACTTCCTCAAATGTATATTTCGTTCTAGAACCTACGGATTTTCCGTCTACGACTACATCCTTCACTGCATAGCCTTCATTCGGCTTCATTTCAAATTCCTTTGAAGAACCTTCTTCTACTTCCACTGCTCCAAGCGGTGAAATCGTTCCCTGCTCGCCTTCTGCAACGGATGAAGTGATCGTGTATTTCTCCATCGGAACTTCTTTTGCCGTTACTTCAAATTTATCAAGGTTCGGAGAACCTTTGTCGTCTGCAGTAAAGATCAGTTCTCCGTCGCCTGCTGCCGTGATCTCTACATCAAACTCTAACGTCTCATATTTCGTTCCGTTAGACTCTGTTCCATATATGTCAGCCTTAGATCCTGCTGTCACGTTCTTGCCAGACCAGTTCAAAGAGTTCGGCTGTTTTCCGCTTGCCAGTCTTCCGCTCTGGTATGTTGCTTTGAACGTATATGTTCCCGCTTTATCTGCATGGAACGGAACTTTGATGATGTTGCCTTTTTCAAACCAACCGACTTTCTGTCCGTTACTTGCTTTATCATCTGCCACAAGGCGAACGTGTTTACCATTTTCCGATGTTCCTTTATCTAATATGAAGTGCTCTGCCTCAAGCTGTTTTGTTCTTCCTTTCAGACGAGGCATAATAAATCTATCTTCATCTGTGTATGTAGATCGCTTTGTAAGACTGTTCAGAGCCGCTTCCAGTTTCGTACAAGCTTCGGCATAATCCTGTGCTCCTGCATTTGTTTTTTCCATAACTGCTTTCGCATCTTTTATCGCCGCCTGAAGCGCTTCCCAGCTTCCGCTTGTATACTGCGCTTCATTATATCCTGCTTTCTCGATCTGAGCTAATTTTTCTTTTACTTTTTCTTTTGTATACTGCTCAGAGTCAGCGATCGTCACTGTCGCCGGATTATTGAATCCGATAATCGTTCCGTTCGTCGGATCTGCAAGAACAGCAGTAAAGGAAAGATCGCCTGTCTCTCCCGGCACTCTTCTTGTCTCAACATGAGCTTGCGCCTCTGTCTGACCGTCTGCAAACTTCAACTCCATATTTCCGTCTGCATTAAAGTGATCCTGCCATGCGCTTCCCGGATTTACCTGGAACTGTACCGTAGCTTCGCCTTTTGTTCCTCCGAGACGTTTTACCATGATCGGAGTCTTTGTGTTTTCATTAACACGATAGCTCGGATACTCGATCTGGAACATACCTTTTCCGCCGTTGTTCAATACTAACGCGGCATCTACTCCGATTGCCTCTGTACCCGTTCCTGTATTAACAATTTTTAATGTATGCTTTCCTTCTTTTAACGTATCAGACTCAAAGATTCTTTGCTGAAGCTTTCTCTTATCTGACTTCGTATTAATAGACGCCACCTTGTTGCCGTCGATATATACGTCTGCCGGACCGTGGCTCGGATCGATCGTACCTACAAGCCATACTTTCGTTCCTGTAAACTTCACAGTTGCCTCTGCATTCGGACGACACCACATACCTGTGCCTTCGATAAACTGATCTCCCGACTCCTTTGACCATCCGTCTGCCGTAAACGCTCTGTCATCGACTACCTGAAGTCCTTCCGGAATTCCGTTCGGAGCTTCCATACCTGCCGCCGCTTTATAAACGCCGACCTCACTGATCATAGGAATTTTATTTTCCGCGCTTTCATGCGCCGTTACCGTGATCCTGATCTTACTTGATTTTACAGGGCTTCTGCGGCTGAGACGTTTCGCGCCAACCGTTGTTCCCTCGTCAAACTTCTTCCACTCACCGTTCGCAGTCTGATACTCAACTTTAAACTTGCCGATTCTCTGTCCGAACTCAATCGACTCTTCGATAGACACAACATCGAACAGTGTATCTTTTTTCAGGTCGATCAGAAGTGTGCCTGATTTTGTCTCATCATTCACAGTCCAATATGTATCATCTTTTCCGTCCAATACGTTCTGCGGAGAATAAGTTGTGTCCTTTCCGCGAACTTCTGTTGCGGAAACCTCAGCATCTTTTGCAAGGTTCTTCTCAAACGTTTTATTAATAGCCGTACCGAATTCCGTTACACGTCTTAAGATCGCATCGTCAACTTTTCCTTTATTATTCGGAGGAACATTCAAAAGAAGCGGAGCATTATGACCTACAGAGCGGAAGTACATCTCTGATAATTCTTCCATTGTCTTCGGTGTCTTCTTACTATCTCCCCAGAACCATCCTGACGTGATTCGTGCGTCCGCTTCCGGAACTGTCCACTGATTTCCGTCTGGGAAACCTTTCGTATATCCGCCCGAAGAGTTGCTGTTAATCGTATTTTTCTCTTTATCTACATTCGATTTTGACCAAGTCTCCTCTGCCGCAAATCCGTTCTCGTTTCCGATCCAACGGACAGTTGTGTAAGCTTCTGCTCCGAACAGCATACAGTCGTCAACCTGATTTCCGGCAATTCCTTCATATTGCTGAATTGTGTCAAACCATTTTTTAAAGTCGTATTCCTGATATCCGGCGCCGCTTCCTTTCGCACCATCCATCCATACTTCTTTAAAATGCCCTTTATTTCCGTATTTGTCGTTTCCAAGTATCTCGATCAACTGATCATTATAATATTTATTGTAATCTTTCGCATCTTGCTGTTTTACTTGTTCCCAAGTCAAACCATTGACCGGTTGGTTTTTATCTGGTTTTCCATCATTATTAGTATCCACAAACTCTACTAATGCCTTACCGGATGCATCTTTATACCCATAGCTTTCATCATGGATATCCCACGGGGACAGATATAAGCCCATGTCCATATCATGTTCTGTACATGCTTTTGAAATGTCGGCAAGGACATCACCTTTTCCACCCTGATAATTTGTCGCGCCGGAAACGTCGTACTGCGTTGCTTCACTTGCCCATATACAGAAACCATCATGGTGCTTCGCAGTCACGATCAATTTCTTGAAACCTGCTTCTTTCAATGTTTTAACAAGTGTGTCCGCATCAAAATCTTCCGTCAGTTTAAAGATCTCATTCGGAGTCTTATCGCCGTAATGTTCTCCCCATTCGATCTCATTAAATGTATTCGGTCCAAAGTGGCAAAATGCAGCCAGTTCCTGTTTCTGATACTCATACTGATTCTTTGACGGTATCGTCTTGTCCTTCTTCGGCGCCGCCGTATCGTTGTCTGTCAGCTCATCTGTTTTAACGTATGTGTCTTCGGCAGCCTGAACCTGCACAACTCCGCCGGTCGAAAGAGCTGTCTGTGCGATCATTCCGGCAGCTAATAACAATGCCAGATACTTTCTCTTTTTCATACTTTTCCTTTCCCCTTGATCTTTTTTTATTTTTTCAAGTTTCACAAGTATTAGAATTTTACCATATTCGCACAAAAATATCAGTATTTTCTTTGTTCTTTCTATATTTTTGGAACTTTTTCACAGCATTTCCATTACAGATGTAGTTATCTCTTATTATATTCTGTGCAAATCGACACCACATCGACCGTTTATTTTCTTGTAAAATTTTGACTGATTCATAAATTTATCGATTCATAAAATCCGACGGACTTTTTCCTTCATATTTCAAAAAAACATGTGTAAAATATGCCGGATCTTCAATCCCCACCATTTCCCCCACTTCACAAACTCTATATTCTCCTGTTTCGAGAATTTCTTTTGCCTTTTCAATTCTATATGAATTAATAGCGTCAGTAACTGTATACCCTGTCTCTTTTTTGTATACCCGACTCAAATAACTACTATTTACAAACAACTCTTTACCAATATCTTTCAGACTTATTTTCCCTCTATAATCCCTTTCAATAATAGAATTTACCTTTCTTGACAAGCTGCTTCCTTCTTTTTGTTCTTCTTCCAAAATAGTCGAAATAGCCTCGCAGGTTTCTCTCATCACCTCCGCAAGCGCAGCTTTTGATTTACTTCTATAAACTGCATCAAGCGCCTTCTCAGGCACCAATATCTTTTCCATTTTTTCCTTGCTTTTCACCTTTCTGACAAGGTACAATATTATTGCATGCGTATCCGACCGGCATTGCTCTATAGGACGAGTTTCCTGTTTTAAATATTCCTCAAACTCCTCTGCACATAACTTCTTGTTCTCCTCCATTCCACTGCGCAGCGCAACATACAAACGCCTCATATAACTTTCCACATCATTTTCATCTTTCCAATACTGAATATATTCCGTATAGTTTTCCTTTACATTAACAGGACTATTATCTGTATATATATCGGAAAGGTTTCTTATAGCCTGTTTTTTCCCCACTCTTCCCCATTCCGCACTCTTTACAACCTTTCCCGCTCCAATCCTCAATCTTATATTCTGAAATATCTTTGCTATCGAAACAACTTTTTCCAGTCTTCTTTGAAACCACGCAGCATTCTCCTCCGAGCCTTTATATTCTATAACGAAAATAAGCATCCCGCTTTCTCCCTCAGCCACCACAACTTTGTGATCTAAAAAAGTACTATTCAATATCTCTTCTATTCTATTTTTGCACACCTCATAATCATAACGTTCAATATCTCGCATTTCACACGCACATACCCTGCATGCTTCGCCTTGGAAAAAGGGGATCTCTTTCTCTCTGCCCACACATTTTTTTGCATCCACTTCACACTGCTCAATTATTTTTTTCACTGCTCTAGGCAATTCTAAAAAAAAATCGTTTTTCACTACAAAATCAGAAACCTGAAATTTTATTGCCTGTTGTGCATATGTAAAATCACTATATGCCGTCAAAATGATCACTTTAATATCCGGAAATCTTTCATTAAGCATTCCGATTAATTCCATTCCATCCATAATCGGCATCTTTATATCTGTTATTATAATATCTACATGTATTTTTTCTTCTTCTAAATATTTCAACACTTGCGCGCCATTTTGCATAGAAGCGCAAACTTTACATCCAAGCTTTTCCCACTCTATTAATTCCACAATTCCTTCCCTGATATTTTTTTCATCATCCGCAACAATAACATTATACATTTTCTTCTCTCTCCTCAATCGGTCTCTTAATGTAAATAGTGGTGCCTGTATTTATTTTGCTCTTAATTTTAATCCGGTACTCTTCTCCATAAATATGTCGAAGTCTTAAATCTACATTTTTTAGGCCTATTTTTTCTCTTGACGAACCGTTCTCAGCCTGTTCAAGTGAATTAAAATATTCTTTCACATCAAACCCCGCTCCATTATCCTGAACCGTCACAAGCAAATCCGTCCCCATTTTTTTTAATACAATTCGTATCACACCCTCGTTTTCTATATTTTCAATCCCATGAATCACCGCATTTTCCACAATGGGCTCAATCACAAATTTGGGTATAATACTCTTTTTTAGTTCTTCATCCTCAACAATAATTTTATAAAAAAATCTACCCTCAAATCTCATTTTCTGAAGATATAAATAGAATTCTGTATATTCAAGTTCTTCTCCCACTGTGATTCTATCAACATTGTTCGTATAAATACTGGCTCGCAAAAGTGCGGACAATTTCGATACCATTTTATAGATTGTTTCGTTCCCACTTCTCTTCGCTTTAATTTGTATTGTCAACAATACATTAAAAAGAAAATGAGGATTCATCTGATGTTGAAGAAACCTTATTTCCATTTCATTAAGCAATATCTGCGACTCATATTTATTGCGAATCAACTCCCTTAGCTCATCCATCATTTCATTAAATGCTCGGCCCAGACTATTTATCTCTGCATTTTTATATTCTTTGATCCGAATATCATAATTTCTATTCCGCACACTTTCCATCGCATGTATAAATTCATTTAGAAATCCCGTTGATTTCAAACTAATTACAACAGCTGCAATAAGACATATTATAATCAGCATAACCCCCAAAATGATATACGTCCGTATCCCTTCCAAAACTTTTTTTATCAGTAAACTTTGTGGATAAAGGTGAACAAGGCGTACTCCCTTTCCCAAATTTTCCACTTCTCTGGAAGTCATCATATATGTTTCGTTCAAATAGACTTCCCCGGTATCACATTCTGTAATTTTTTCATCTATATACGAACCTATTTCATCTTCTTTATTACTTGACAGTACTTTATTTTCCTCATCTATCAAATATACTACTTCACCTTCATTTTGAACGAGATTCTCATACTGTGATGCAATATCTCTTTCATTTGTCGCAACCATTATAATAAGCGGAACATCTCTTTCAAAATCCGATCTCATTCTGCGTATATGAAAAATCACATTTTCAGAGCCCATCACAAGTTCCGAATAAATGTATTTTTCTGTTTCTTGTTCTGCCGCTTCATACGCCTTATAAACTTCTCGCTGTACTTTATTTCCACCGACTGACTGCACATCAACATAATCCAAAAGATAACCATCATTAAATACCGCCGCATATTCAACTACATCTAATTTTTTTGCATTACTGTATATTAATATCCTGTTTAACTCTCTGCTAAATTCTGTTTTTCTAAGATAAAATTCAGAATTTTCCCGATCATAATAATGACTGTCATCCAGCCAATTTTGCACCCCGTTACTCGCAGCCAACTCTAACACCAAATTTTCCATCACCAAAAAAGATTGATCCATTACCTCTGAAACCGCCGTAACTGTTGTATCAATATTATCGGAAACATTTTTCTTGGCATTTATATACAGATAAAAAGACATAACACATCCGAATAACAGCAACTCAACAAACAAAGTTCCCACAAACAAAAAAATCAATTTATCTCTAAGCGATATTGATACAAATTTTGATTTTATCGACTTTTGTTTGAAGTGCCCTCCCCCTGACACTCTCATTACAGCATCTCCTTCCACTAATTGATGTTCTCTGTTTTCCGCCATGTAATATATTTTCTAAAAAGCAATCCAGAGTAATAAAACTCATTTATGCGTATCTTTAACACAATTATGCGTTCAAAATATGTTAAAGTCAAGAAAATTTCTGATTATTACCACGCAAAAGAGGGCCGATAAATATATGAAAATCTATAACTATGAAGGAAGAAAAAATCTCTGTGGCGAAAAAATCAAACTTGCCAGAACAAAAAAACGCATCACTCAAAGAGACTTGGCCGCCCGCCTGCAAACTCAAGGAATCACAATAGAAAGAGATAGTATTAGCAGAATTGAAATCGGCACCAGATTCGTCACCGATTATGAGTTAAAAATTCTTGCAAAAACTTTAGATGTAAGTATGGAATGGCTGACCGATGAAGAAACTATGAAAACCTGCTAAACACTATTGCTCTGAGAATTCTGCCGTGAAACTGCAAATAGCGGAATGACTTTCTAAATCAGACCGCTATTTGTCAAAACTTACTTATAAAGTAAATTTTCTATTTTTTCAATAGACAACTCTTCCGTATTATCCAAGAATACGTCCGGAACAGCCGGTTTAACACTCGCTCCAATACCGACAGCAGCTATGTTTGCCGCCTGAATCGCTTCTATCCCTGCCGCCGCATCTTCAAACGCAATACATTCCCACGGTTGTAGTTTTAAGTGTTCCATGCAATCTATAAACACTTCCGGATCCGGTTTCGTATATCGTATTTTAGAAGCATCAGCCACATAATCAAACATAGACAGAATTCCAAGTCCCTCAAGAACCGTTCTCGCATTCTTGCTCGCCGAAGCTACCGCAAGAAGAATTCCCTGCTTTTTCGATTCATTCAAAAAATCCATCACTCCCGGAAGAATATCTTTTGACGTCACCTGCTTGATCAACGCTTTATAGTATTCATTTTTCTTGTCTATAAATTTCGCTTTATCCTCAGATAAAAATGTTTCCTGCGCCCCATTTACTTCTAAAATTATCTCAAACGAACGCTCTCTGCTTACTCCTTTCAACCGCTCATTTACTGTTTTATCAAACGCAAGTCCCAATTCATCCGCCAGCTTTTTCCATGCGAGAAAATGATATTCAGAAGTATCCGTCAACACTCCGTCTAAGTCAAACAAAAACCCTCTTTTTTTTACCGGCATTTCCTGCACAGATACTTTTTCACCTTGTACATGTACCTTATATTTTCTTCCTTTCCATGTAAGCGTCGTCTCCATACTCTTTATAAACGATGGCATATGTGGTTCAAATCGAAGTTTCTCTCCCTGATAAGCCGGCAGCATCCCCATAAACCCTTGAACAGCCATTTGCCACAGCGCGCCACAATTTGCTATATGGATTCCATCTTCCGCTCCTCTGCGCACAAGTTCCATATCTACCGCTATTGTCCGATCAAGAAATTGTTCTGTTTCTTCTTCCATTCCCAATCGATTTGCCACAAGCATATGCACTGCCGGAGATAAAGATGAATCATGTGTTGTCAAAGGTTTATAATATTCATATGCCACCCTCAACTGCTCCTCTGTAAATTTTTCCGGGAAAATACTCATTAACGCAATTATATCCGCCTGCTTGATACACCTGCTTCTATAAATCTTTTCCTGAGAAGCGTAATGACCAAACGCTTTCTTCTTATCCTTCCAAATGGAATCCATATCTATTAGTGCATAATCTTCAAAATCTGCACTTTGCAGATACAATTTTCGTTTTTCATCATAAGGAACGACAAGAGAATCTGCAATCTTCTTGAAAATCTCCAATTCACTTTCCAAAGTGTTTGTCTTTTCCATAACTTCGCGATAACGGTCCGGTTTCTTTTCTTTCAAAAGGCGTAATGTTTCCAATGCAGAAATAAGGTTGAATTTCACCATATAGTTCGTAAACCCATTGTCCCTTGTCATAGGAGAATATTCATCCGGTCCCATCACATTCAAAAGATGATATTCCCCGTCTTCGCCTTTATCCACACGTTCACTCCAAAACCTTGAAGTTTCCAACAGAATTTCAGCCCCTTTATCAAAAAGGAACTTTTCATCACCCGATGCAAAGTAATAATGCATTACCCCAAATGCTACATCTGCTGTAATATGAACTTCATTATCCGCATATTCCCACATAGAACACTGCTCTGTTCCTGTAAGCCCTGACTGCCACGGATAACGTGCTCCTCTGCAATGATATCGCTGCGCATTTTGTTTTGCTCCTTCCAAAGTCCAATATCTATAGCCGATTAAACTTTTCGCCGATAGCGGATCCGTATACAGATAAAACGGAAGAAGATACATTTCACTATCCCAAAAATATCTTCCATAATATGCCTCGCCGGCAAATCCTTTCGCGCATACCTGAATACGTTCTTCCTCTTTTCCGCCACATCTAAGTAAATGATAAATCGAAAACCGAAGGCTATCCTGCAGCTTTTGGCATCCCTCTACAAGCACATCGGAATCTTTCCACTTCTGCTCCCAAATGATTTTACTTTTTTCAAGTAATTGTTTATACTCTAATCTCGCTGTTTGTTCAAGACACTCTTTCATTTCTTTGATGTAGTCTTCTGTCCGGTCTCTCGAACATCCCAGTACACTATATTTCACTAATGTCGCATTTTCAGTCAAAGCCCCTTCATAAATTACATCTATTGTTGTTTTCTCTAACTCTGTATGACATACCGCATCTAAACCACGCAACTGATTTTCACACATAATAGATGCTCTTTCTCCAACATCTGTCTTAACTGTAACACCAATTTTATTCTCTTTTTCAAACAGGCTGGATTCTGTAAAATGACAGTAACCATTTGTAGTAACTCCGGCATCAATTCCACTCTTAACAGTAATGTAAGGCGTTCCTTTTCTTGGTTTCAAGTCTGCCTGCTGTACAAACAATCGCTTTTCATCAAGACTTGCAAACCTTGAAAATTTAACATCAATCTCCTCTCCGGAAGCTGTAATCCAAGTGAAGGATCTCGTCAATTCTCCTGTTTTCATATTAAGAACCCGTCGGTAATCTCTAATATCACTTCGGATCATGTCCAGCTTCTCATTACCTGCCGCAATTTCTATCCGCATAAAATACGGTAAATTAATGATCACCTCTTCTAAAAAAGGATGCTTTCCCATCATAAGCGGCAAAAATGTTCCCTGCTTTGAAAGTGGATGTCGCTGCTGCTCCGTAGTGACACTCTTCATCGTTCTGGTGTACACTTCATTTTGCGGAGCATCTGCAAGTCCTTCTTCAAAACTTCCTCTCACATGAAAATATCCGTTTCCTTGTGTAAAAATTCCTTCATAATATTTATTTTTGTCTTGATCAAATCCATCTTCTACAATTTCAAATCCATTAATCCGCAAAATTTCATCATTCATCATCCGCATTCCTCCGAATTCTATTCTTTTACAGAACCGGCAGCCAATCCGGATATTACTTGCTTCTGCATCAACATATAAACAATAATACTTGGAACTGTAACAAGCACCGTAGCTGCAAACATAGCTCCATAATCACTTGCAAACGCACTCTTGAAATAATATAACGCAATTGGAAGCGTTCTTTTTTCAGTTCCCGTAGTCAATGTCAACGCAAACTGGAATTCATTCCAACAAAGCAGGAACTGAAGTACCCCGGCAGTCGCAAATGCCGGTCTCGTAAGCGGCAAAATAATTTGTACAAATGTTCTGAAAAATCCTGCTCCATCAATATATGCAGCTTCCTCCAAAGTAGGAGAAATTGTCTTATAATAGCTCATCATAATATATAAGGTAGTCGGCATTCCAAGCGCCGCATATACAACTATCAACCCTGTCAACGTATCGTAAAGATGTGCCGAATTTAACGTTTGATATAACGGCTGCAAAAGCGCGGCTCCCGGAATCACAAGAGCTGCAGAAAACAGCATTGTAATCAAACCCTTAAATCGAAATCTACATCTTACAAGCACATATGCTGCCATACTGAAAATCAACAAATTCAATATTGTTGCTATAATTGCCACCAAAATACTATTTTTGTAAAATGTCGTCAGCGGAGCAATCTCGAATGCTTTCACATAATTATCAAGCTCCTTGCTCATTCTATCTCTCCTTTACTTTTCTAATTGTCTATAATATAAATAACGCCCTTTACTAATGTAAAGGGCGAAAATCTCGCGGTACCACCTTATCTTACAGACAATTTTCTGTATCTCTTAAGTTCTTTAACGGAAACCACTCCGGGAAATCCTACCTGCCCTGCCTCTGCATTCTGAAATCCTGAATCCAGGAACCTCCACAGACTTTCCAGCCCTTCAGATATCCGGTTTAGAAGCTACCTTCCATCATCCCTCTCCGAAACCGTCTTTCAGCCGGGTGATCTTCTCTCCCAACCGGTCTGACCGGCAGCTTTGCTCCTCCCCCCGAACGGTTCTCTCTGACGGCAGTAACGATGTACTCCTCTTCCTCAGCACCTTTAATTCTTTACTAAATTGTTAAATATTTTTTAACTACAAATACTATAGCGGTCATGTGCTGATTTGTCAAGGGATTTCAGGTGGTTTAGAGAATCTTAAGAATGCATCTGCTTCCGCTTTCTATTCTTTTTCTTCTGTATTTCTTTTAACAAATCAGACTCTTATTTCATCCATTTTCTTCTGAAAAGGACTCCTGCCACTACTGCACCTGCAAGCAGCATCACTGCTGCAGGGAATACAACGTTTGTCATATCTCCTGTCTTAGCTGCTTTATTTACTGTACTATTTTGATTCTTGTCGGTTGTAGTGTTTTTGTTATCTGACGGCTTGTTATTTCCGGCATTTCCATTATTACCATTGTTGTCATTTCCGCCGTTATAGTTATTACCGCCGTTATTGTTATTACCGCCATTATTGTCGTCTTTATTTTCAGACTTCGTTGTTACGCTGAGTGCTGCTGCCGCATACTCTGTTGCATTCTCGTCTGTTCCGACTGCAACAACCTGGATCTGATAAGTCTCTCCTGCCTTCAGACCGGAAAGTGTATATCCTACTGCTTCTTTGGAAATATCGGTTGCATATACGGCTCCGTTGACATAGATCTTATATCCTGCGATTCCTTCTGTTGATGCCGGTGCATCCCAGGTGATCTTAATGGAATCTTTTGTCACTTCACTGCTCGCTACATTTTCCGGTGCTGACGGTGTTGCCGGCTGATCCGGGTCTTCTTTATCCGGAAGTTTTGCGATGGTCTCTGTCTCTTTTGTCTGGCATACAGAGCAGGTTCTTTCTTTCGATCCTTCTTCAGTTGTCGTAGGTTCTTTGACTGTTACCCACTCACCAAAAGTATGTCCTTTTGCTGCGATTTCCTGTGCTTCCTGTACAACTGTTCCACAATCCACGCAAACTACTTCGCCTGTAGATCCTTTTTCTGTACAGGTTGCTTCTTTTGCATCAAGAACAACTGTTGTAGAATGTGTACACTCAACTGCGTCATCGGTTACGATCACATAGTAAACTACGTCACCGATCTGTACGGATGTTGTTCCTGCCGCAACTCCTGTAAAATTGATCGTTGTGCTGGCTTCTGCGGCAGGATTCCGGTAAATCGTATTTGTAACCTTGGCAACATGTCTGAAGTTTGAATGATCCAGTGTCGGGTTCATCACATAGTATGTTCCGTCAACCTCTGCCGCGATCAGATACTGTCCTCCATCTTCAATCGCTGATGCTCCGGTGATCTTCTCATATCCCTTGATCGGTGAATCGGCTGAAGCTGTTGCGGACTTTTTAAACAGTTCAAATGCACATGCTGTTGTATCAAGTGTTCTCTGTCTGTCATAATGAAGTTTGGATGCATCCCTCCAGAAATACAGGTAACGTGAAGCTGATCCGTCATACAGAGATACCTTGCCATTAGAATTTGTAACATCAGCAACTGTAATATTGGCTTTTGCTGTTTTGTTCGGGATTCCTACTGTTCCCATTGTTACAAATGTGGTTGCTCCATCTGCTGTATGTCCTGAAATTGCATAAACTCCATTGCTGATCTTCTTGAATGTATACTGACACTCTGAAAGTCCCCTTACATTCGTATCCCCAAATACTGCGGTACTTGTTCCCGGATACGCTGCTCCCTCTGTAGCCGCTGCTGTCTGCTTTACCAGTTTTGCCACATGATTATACTTCTGGCTTCCTGTAGTAGAAAGCAGGATATATCTGTTACCCTGTGCATCTGCTTTTGTCACAATCAGCACGCTGACTCCGGCTTTCAGTTCTTTTTCACTTGTTATTTTCTTAAATCCATTGATCAAGTCATAATCTTCCGCTGATGTGGACGGTGTATATAACTCAAACCAGCAGTTATCATCTGCCACATTCTGTCTGTCGAAATGAAGTTTTGTCGCATCGGTACTGTGGAAATACAAATACTTTCCACCGCCGCCTGATGAATTATCCATAATACTGAATGTCGCATCAGAAGGATTTTTTTCAAAGGTAATATTGGCTGCTGTTGTTACATTCGGGATACCGGCAGTAGAAGATGCCTTTGGTCCAAGGTAAATCCCGTTTCCATTTGCAGCCGTAGCTTTTACTTTATAAGTGTAGCTGTCACTTCCTGATTCTAATGTATACATACATTTGCTCAGATCTACAGTTGCACCATCAAACGTTGCCATCGCTGTGGCAATCTGTGCCACCGTCTTTTCATATGTATCCTGTACATCCTTACCTGTTACGGTAACTCCCGCTACTGCTGTATCAACAGAAGATGTATCGGCATCTGCATAGTTTCCGTCTTTTACTGTCAATGTCCTGGTCTCATCTTTTTCAAGGCTGACCACTTTGTACTTTTCTGCATCTGTAATCGTCACATTCATAATAAAAGATTCTTCACCTGCTTTAACAGTTACTTTCACCTGTTTCAGACCGGTTACATTCCCCTTGGATGTCAATGTCAGTCTTCCATCTGCATAAGTTGCATCCAACACTGCTCTGTTAGATGAAGAAACCGTAATGTCAGCATCTGCATCAAGGCATCTTACAACATAAGAAGCCGTTGCATCTGTATTGATCACAGAAGAATTAACTACAGCACCGTTATCATTTTCAACCCATACGCCACTGGTCGCTGCACCATTTACGATATCATCAATTGCAATTTTATCAAACTCAAGCTGCTCATCTTCATCTTCATACAAAAGACCGATCTGTGCATCTGATGTCTCTGTAATACAGGAGTATGCATAATGCGTACCATCATTGACTACATACGGATTATCCTGCCACTGAAGGCTTCCGTCATCCTGTACCAGACCAACCCAGATACGTCCTGAATTACGTGCTGATGTATCAGATGGACCTGCAAAAAGAATTGCAGTCTTTCCGTTTACTTTCTTTGAATATGTAATGGCACTTAACTGGCAATTGTTATTATACTTAAAACCTGTCTCTTTTGGTTCTGACCATGTAAGCCCATCATCCTCAGATATATAATAGGCATTGGACATACGCACAAACAGATACAATCTTCCATCTGCTTCTGTAATAACTGCTTCAGAGCTGTTGCCTGATACAGTAGCTCCGCGATGCCAGGTTGTTCCATCATCATCAGAATAGATTGTAGATGTCCTCTGAACTCCACTTGTATACTGATAGCACGGGAAGATCAGTCTTCCCGTAGAAGTTGTAATTCCTCGTCCCGGTCCGATCAGAAATACCTGCTCGGATTCATTCTTGGCATCTACAAGCTGCGGTGCTGACCATGTGGCTCCGTTGTCCGTTGATTTTGTAATATAAAGAAAATCCGTTGGAAACTGGAAGTAT
>OGGQ01003101.1_pt1 | contig 16351 bp, 15 predicted proteins | sample 1571191 | NCBI WGS metagenome assembly OGGQ01 (sample SAMEA2582061, study PRJEB24529) | metagenome | biome: Human gut stool | place: China | collected 2011
GCTTCGTTTCCCGAACCCTTCCGCTCACAATGGATTAGTTTTTTGACAGTCTGACAGGCGGAGTTTCCTCCGCCTGCTAAAAGTTCAAATATTAATTTACTTCCTCGGATAATTGATAGCCGCCTGAGCCGCAGCGAGTCTTGCTATGGGCACGCGGAAAGGCGAGCATGATACATAGTCAAGGCCGATCATATGGCAGAACTCAACGGATGAAGGATCTCCTCCGTGCTCTCCGCATATTCCAAGATGAAGGTCGGGGCGAACGCTTCTGCCCTTCTCAACGGCGATCTTCATAAGCTGGCCAACGCCCTCACGGTCGATCTTAGCCGTAGGGTCTCCCTCATAGATGAGCTTGTCGATATAGTCGGAAAGGATCTTTCCTGCGTCATCTCTTGAAAGGCCGTAGGTCATCTGTGTAAGGTCGTTTGTTCCGAATGAGAAGAACTCGGCCGTCTGCGCGATTTTGTCAGCCACAAGGCAGGCTCTGGGGATCTCGATCATTGTTCCGATGAGATATTTAAGATCAGCGCCTTTTTCCTCCATTACCTTCTTAACGGTCTCGTCAACGATTTCTCTTACATAGTTGAACTCCTTTGACTCTCCTACAAGAGGGATCATGATCTCGGGAACGATATTTATTCCAAGCTCCTTGTTTACCTCAATGGCGGCCTCGGAAATGGCTCTTGCCTGCATTCTTGCGATTTCGGGATATGTAACGGCGAGACGGCATCCTCTGTGGCCCATCATAGGATTGAGCTCGTGAAGTCCTCTTGCCTTTATCTTAAGCTCCTCAACGCTCTTGTTCATCTCTTTTGCGAGGATCTCAAATTCCTCTTCCGTTGTGGGAAGGAACTCATGGAGAGGCGGGTCAAGAAGCCTGATTGTGACAGGTCTCTCCTGCATAGCTCTGTATATGCCGATGAAGTCCTCCTTCTGGTAAGGCATGATTCCGGCAAGGGCTTCCTCCCTTTCCTCAACGCTGTCGGAAAGTATCATCTTTCTAAACTTGAGAATTCTGTTTTCCTCAAAGAACATATGCTCCGTACGGGTAAGTCCGATACCCTCGGCTCCGAATCCGATGGCCGTCTGAGCGTCCTTGGGCGTGTCGGCGTTGGTTCTTACCTTAAGATCTCTCCTTGCGTCGGCCCAAGCCATAAATTTAGCGAAGTTGCCCGTCATCTCGGGTGCGGTCGTAGGTATATCCTCTCCGTATATATTTCCGGTGGAACCATCAAGGCTTATGTAGTCTCCTTCTTTTATCGTAACTCCGCCTAAGGTAAATTCCTTGGCTTCCTCATTCATCTTTATAGCCTCGCATCCTGATACGCAGCAGCGTCCCATACCTCTGGCAACAACGGCTGCGTGGCTTGTCATTCCTCCGCGGACCGTAAGTATGCCTTCCGCAACGGCCATACCCTCGATATCCTCGGGAGACGTCTCAAGTCTTACAAGAACGACTCTCTCTCCTGCCTCGGCTGCCGCTTTGGCGTCCTCTGCCGTGAAGTATACTTTTCCTGCTCCTGCTCCGGGCGAAGCGGGAAGTCCCTTTCCGAGAGGTTTTGCAGCCTTAAGTGCGCTCTGGTCAAAGGCGGGGTGAAGAAGCTGGTCAAGCTGTTTGGGCTCGACTCTCATAAGAGCCTCGTCCGTTGTAAGAAGTCCCTCGTCAACCATATCAACGGCGATCTTAAGGGCGGCATTGGCCGTTCTCTTTCCGTTTCTTGTCTGGAGGAAGTAGAGTTTTCCTTTTTCGATGGTGAACTCCATATCCTGCATATCTTTATAATGCTGTTCGAGCTTGTTGGCTATGTCCATAAACTGAACGTAAACGTCGGGCATATCCTTTTCCAGGGTAGCTATCGTCTTAGGCGTTCTTACGCCGGCAACAACGTCCTCGCCCTGGGCGTTGATAAGATATTCCCCGAAGATGGCTTTCTCGCCGGTTGCGGCGTTTCTTGTGAAGGCAACGCCCGTTCCGGATGTGTCGCCCATATTTCCGAATACCATCATCTGTACGTTTACGGCTGTTCCCCAGCTGTAGGGGATATCGTTCATCCTTCTGTATGTGAAGGCTCTGGGGTTATCCCATGAACGGAATACGGCCTTCACCGCTTCAAAAAGCTGTTCCTTGGGATCCTGAGGGAAATCCTTTCCCTGATCCTCAAGATATATCTGTTTGAAAATATCAACGACTTCTTTGAGGTTCTCTGCCGTAAGATCCGTGTCGTACTGGGCTCCGACTTTCTCCTTGTATTCATCGAGTTTTCTCTCAAACTTTGACTTTGAGACTCCTATAACTACATCAGCGAACATCATAATGAATCTTCTGTATGAGTCATAAGCAAATCTGGGGTTGTCCGTCGCCTTGGCCAGTCCCTGAACCGAAACATCGTTAAGTCCGAGGTTAAGAACCGTGTCCATCATACCGGGCATGGACGCTCTCGCGCCTGAACGCACTGAAACAAGGAGGGGATTTTCGTTGTCGCCGAGGGTCTTGCCCGCGATGGCTTCGAGCTTTTTAAGAGCCTCCTCTATCTGCGCCACTACCTCGTCGGAAAGAACTTTTCCACCCTCGTTATATTCCGTACAGGCTTCAGTCGTTACCGTAAAGCCCTGGGGTATGGGAAGTCCCATAACTGTCATCTCGGCAAGGTTGGCGCCCTTGCCGCCCAAAAGATTTCTCATAGAAGCGTTTCCTTCGCTGAACATATAAACGTATTTTTTGCCCATAGAATATTCCTCCCGGTTTCATAATGAAAATTTTGATATGTGCGCTTAATTATAGCATTTGTATAATTGCTCTTTATAAAATACAATATATGCTATCAATATTACTATAACACTTTTTCACTAAAGTAACAAGTCCGTTAATGTGACAAATTTACATTTTTTACTGACTGAACAAAAGTATTTTTTTGTATGTCGTTTTTTTAAAACTATTGTTATTTTCAGGCAAAGGTATATAATATAAATTGTAAGTTATTATTGTAAGACAAGAAGGGAGATTGTATATTATGGACGAATTATTGAAATTTTTGGAGAAAAATCCTATTTTTTATCTCGCCACGGATGACGACGGACAGCCCAGAGTAAGACCCTTTGGCTTCCACATGGTTTATGACGGCAAATTCTATATGGTTACCGCCCTTCCCAAGAAAGTCTGCAAACAGATGCAGAAAAATCCCAAGATCGAGTTCTGCTCCATGGCTCCCGACACGAAATTTGTCCGTGTTACCGGAGAGGTCGTTTTTGACAACGACAATATGGAAGCAAAGAAAAAAGTATTTGAGGTAATGCCTGACCTGCTTAAGATGTACGGCTCCGCCGAGAATCCCGCCATGGCTGTGTTCTATCTTAAGGATATGCACGCTACCATCGCTTCCCTTACGGAAAAGGAGCAGGTTCTTTTCTGATAAAGCAAGTCCTGTTTCTTTAAAGGCAGCATAAAGCATTACGAAAAATCCCCGTCCGCGGCTCCATCTCCGTGGCGGGGATCTTTTTATGTCTATTTTTTTCCGGCGGATTCCTGTCATTCCGTCCGTAAAAGTCGTTTGGTTTTTTAAAGCGCCAAACAACATCTCGGGGTTTGTCAGACATAGCCCGTTTTATCTTTCTCTCTTCGGCAGTATCATTCCCCGTTTTCTCATTCTTATATATCCCGTTGCGTCGGCAAGGAACCATCCTATAGGCACCGACGCCCATATTCCGAGGACGCCTATGGCCGGAACAGCCGAAAGCGTATAGGCGAGGACGACCCTCGTTCCCAGAGAGATAATCGTCAGCACAACGGACATTCCCGGTTTTCTTACGGCTCTGTAAAGCCCATAGAAAAGGAACAGCCAGCCTATTCCTATGTAAAACGCTCCTTCCACCCTCAAATACTGCATTCCGACGGCAAGCACCTCCGTCTCATGCGGCTGTATGAATATGAGCATAAGAGGCTTGGCGAATAGGCAGACCACCACGCTGATGGCTATGCTGAATACCGCTGATATTTTGAAAGCCGCGGCTATGCCCTTTTTTATTCTTTCCTTCTCTCCAGCGCCATAGTTTTGGGCGATAAATATGGAAAAGGCGTTGCCGAAATCCTGCACGGGCATATATGCGAAGGAATCTATCTTCACGGCGGCGGCGAACGCGGCCATAACGACTATGCCGAAACTGTTTATCAATCCCTGTACCATAAGTATACCAAAATTCATTATGGACTGCTGTAAACAGGTCAGAAAGGAAAAGTCCGCCAGTTCCCTCAGCAGTCCCTTTTCGTATATTCCGCCGCCGGGTCTCAGCTCCTTGTGCTTCACAAGCGTATATACGGCCAGCCCGACTCCCGAAACATACTGGGAAAATACCGTCGCTATGGCGGCTCCCTCAACGCCCATGTCGAAAACAAGCACGAAAACAAGGTCAAGGACGATATTCATTACCGCCGACACAGCCAGAAACGCCAGCGGAACAACCGAGTTTCCCAAGGCTCTCAGCAAAAAGGCGAAAAAGTTATATAAAAACGTGGCCGCGATGCCGGTAAAGATTATCATAAGATAGTTTCTCATCATCTGATATACCTCGCCAGGCACCTGCAAAAAGGCCATTATCGGATCGACAAAGGCGAAAACTATGACGCTCAGTATCACGGCGCAGACCGCTATCATTATAAACGACGTATATGCGCTTTTTTTCAGCCGCTCGTTGTTTTTCGCCCCATAGTACATGGAAAACACCGTTCCGCTTCCCATACACAGTCCGAGGAGTATGGACGTAAGGAATGTCATAAGCGTATAGGAGGAACCCACGGCCGCCAGAGCGTCTCTGCCGACGAATTTCCCAACTATTAGCGTGTCAACCACGTTATAAAGCTGCTGCAGCAGGTCGCCGACTATCATCGGCACGGCGAAGCGCACCATCGTTGCCGTTATTCTCCCCGTTGTCAGATCTCTTTCCATTTTGCCTCTCCCCTTTACTCGCTTCGCTGTTTTCTTCAATAAAACGGAAGTGCCCGTTTTAGAGCCCTTCCGTCATTATTTCATAGTTACCACAAATATTTTCAATTTTTATTTGAATTCGAGGTTATCGGCAAACGGCAAAACTTCCTCCACGGTCTGCCCATCCGCGCCGGTATATGACGCCACGGCCTCAGCTTCGGACATAACGTCCATTATGTCGTCCTCCGTAAGCTCCCTGCTGTATATATAGTTTACGGACGTAAATTCCGAATGATCCTCCTCGGGGTCATTCTGGCTGACGCCGGAGCCGAGCATAAAAAGCTCGCCTATTCCCGCGTCATTCATAAGCGTCCTGAGAACGGGCATTTTTACGTTTCTTTCCGTTCCGGGCGTCATTCCGGTCATTTCCAAGCTGATCGTTATTTTTGTGAAATCCTCCGCAGAAGGCTCGTCCATCGCCTCGGTATATAGCATCCCGAATTCATCCTCTGTGACCGGCTCCGCCGTTATCGTCAGGCTCGCTCCTGTCTCCGCCGTTTCCTGGGCCTTCATTGTTTCCGCTGTTTCGTTCGTTTCGGCCGCCTTGTCCGAGCATCCGGAAAGCATTACCGCCGATGCCGCCATTACGGCCGCCATTCTCAAAAAACCTTTCATTTCCTTTGTCCTCCTGAAAAACTTATCCAATAAAGCCGCCATCCGACGATATCCGGCGCGGCTCTTTTAAAATTCTATATCGTTCAAAATATACTCAAGCTGCTCATAGCTTTCCGCGTGATTTATTTTGTCCCTTACGGACGATGCCCCTCTCACGCCTTTGACATACCATGCCATGTGCGCTCTCATCTGTCTGACTCCGATATATTCGCCCTTATAATCTATAAGCATGCGGGCGTGTCTTAAAGCCATTTTTATTCTTTCCTCCGGCGTCGGCTTATCAAGAAGCTCGCCGGTTTTCAGATAATTTACGGTCCTTTTGAAGATCCACGGATTTCCCTGGGCCCCTCTTGCTATCATGACCGCGTCACATCCTGTATAGTCAAGCATTCTCTCAGCATCCCTGGGTTCCAAAATATCACCATTGCCGATAACCGGAATACTAACGGCCTCTTTGACCTTTTTTATAATATCCCAGTCGGCTTTTCCGCTGTAATACTGCTCCCTTGTCCTTCCGTGGACAGCCACGGCCGAAGCTCCGTTTTCCTGGGCTATGAGCGCCATCTCCACGGCGTTGACGTTCCTTTCGTCAAAGCCCTTTCTTATCTTAACGGTCACCGGTTTTTTCTGGCTGTCAACCATCGCCCTTATTATCCTTCCGGCCAGTTCCGGCGTTTTCATAAGAGCGCTGCCCTCGCCGTTTTTTACCACCTTTGGCACGGGGCATCCCATATTTATGTCCACCGTGTCGGCGTTTATCCCCTCGATCTTTTTTGCCATAGCGCCCATGATCTCGGGATCGGAGCCAAAAAGCTGTATGGCCGCCGGCTTTTCCTCAAGGCCGATGTCCAACAGCTCCTTTGTATTCTCGTTATCATAATAAATCCCCTTGGCGCTGACCATTTCCGAATAAACAAGACCGCAGCCCATCTCGCTGCATAAAGTCCTGAAAGGTCTGTCGGTGATCCCCGCCATGGGGCCTAAAAATACGTTGTTGTCCAACGTGACACTACCTATTTTCACTTCTTATCTTTCTCCGTCTTAGCTTTTTTATTTTTCTCGTAAACGATCCTCAGTCCCTTTAGGGTCAGCAGAGGGTCGATGACGTCAAAGAGCGGGCCGTTGCTCTCCATTATCTTCGCCATTCCTCCGGTGGCTATGACCTTGAGCTCCGGCAGGCCAAGCTCCTCCTTCACCTGCTCGATTATATATTTCGTCTCGCCTATGTGGCCGTAGACAATGCCGGCCTGAAGGCTGCCGATAGTATTTTTTACGATGATGGATTTCGGCTTTCTGATCTCCACGTTGGGGAGCTGAGCCGTGCTTTCCGTCAGAGCGTCGGCGCATATCTGTATGCCCGGGGCGGTTATTCCCGTAACAAATACGCCCTTTTCGTTTATGACGTCATAGGTGGTGGCCGTGCTGTAGTCGATCACCATTGCCGGCCCGCCGTATATCTCGTAGGCGGCGACCAGCTTCACAATCCTGTCTGCTCCCATTTCCCTGGGATTGTCCATAAGCAGGTTGACGCCGGTCTTCATTCCCGCGCCGACTATCATGGGCTGTATATGAAAATATTTCACAAGTCCATGGATAAGGGAGTACATTATGTTCGGAACGACCGATGATATGATTATGGCGTCGATCTCCAGGGCGTCCACCTCGGAATAATCAAAAAGCTGGTGGATGAATATGCCTATCTCGTCGGCGGTCTGGCTGTTTGACGTGGTCATCCTCCAGCTTGCGACGAGCCTTTTGCCCTTGTATACACCAAGTACGATATTTGTATTGCCTACGTCTATCACCAAAAGCATATCATCCACTCCTTTTTGATTTATTCTTCCCTTTGTCTCAAAAGTTCTTCCCTGACCTTTCGGCCTTCCTCCGTCAGATTTATGACGTACCACAGCTTGAGAGACTTTAAGAGTTCCTTCTTTTCCGACCTGAGACTTTTTATCTCAAGCTCCGCTCCTATGTCGTCAAAGTCAAAGTCTCCCTCGTTTTTGATGATCTCAAAGCCCACATCGCCGTTTTCCTCAAAATAAATGAGGAAAGTACAGCCGAGTCTTTCGGCCATAATGACGCAGACGTTTCTTATCTCATCCTTGACCGACTGGGGCAGGGAATCAAATTTTCTCTCAAAAAAATATTTTTGCTTTTCCCTTGAGGCTCCCGCCAGCACGGTCCTTTCGTTTTTATTTTCAGCTTCGTTCATTTTCGTGCCTCCGCACTCTCAGTCTCCGAGAGTAGCTACCATTACGGCCTTAATGGTATGCATACGGTTCTCCGCCTCGTCGAATACAACGGACATGGGGCCTTCGATAATGTCGTTTGTGACCTCATAGTCCCTTACCGCGGGCAGGCAGTGCATAAATATCGTTCCGGCCTTTCCCGTGGCGTCAAAGAGTTCCTTGTTTACCTGATAGGGCTTAAGAAGCGCCACTCTCTCCGCTGACTTATCTTCCTCGCCCATGGATACCCATACGTCCGTATATATGACGTCGGCGTCCTTGACAGCGGCCTTTGGATCGTCTGTTATCTCTATCTTCGCTCCGCTCTTCTGGGCAAACGCCTTACATTCCTCAACGAGTTTTTCCTCGGGCCAAAGGCTCTTAGGAGCGGCTATAACAAAATGTATTCCCATCTTTGAGCAGCCGATCATAAGGGCGTTGGCCATGTTGTTTCTGCCGTCGCCGATGAATACGAATTTTATGCCGCTTATTTTACCGAATTTCTCTTTGATAGTCATAAAATCGGCAAGCACCTGCGTAGGATGATCCTCGTCGGTAAGTCCGTTCCAAACGGGCACGCCGCTGTATTTTGCCAGCTTCTCAACCGTGTCCTGAGAAAATCCCCTGAATTCGATTCCGTCGAACATCCTTCCAAGAACTCTGGCCGTATCCTCAACCGTTTCCTTATGGCCAAGCTGAATGTCATTTTTACCAAGATACTCGGGATGAGCTCCCTCGTCTATACAGCCCACGGTAAAGGAGCATCTTGTCCTTGTGGAAGGCTTCTCAAATATAAGAGCTACGTTTTTGTGCTCCAGATGCCTTTCAAATATTCCTTTTTTCTTCTTTTCCTTAAGGTCGATGGCAAGATCGACAAGATATTCTATCTCCTCGCTGCTGTAGTCCTTAAGCGTTAAAAAATTTCTTCCTTTTAAATTCACACCCATTTTATCTCCTCCTTGCAAAAGGGCGACGTTTTCTTCCTTATTTTGAAATTCGTTCCTAAATCTTCTTAAAACCTAAATCGGCACGTCCATATTGGATGTGCCGTTTCAGGATCATTTACAATAAGTAACAATTAAAGGTTTCCGAAGAACTGTTCTTTGTTGACGATGGCTCTGCCATGTGTTCCCTTTAAGATTTTGCCCTTCTCGTCGTAGCACTTAACTTCAAACGTAAGCACTTTGCCCTTCTCTACCTTAGTGAGCTCAGCCTCTACTCTTACCTTCTGTCCTACGGGCGTAGCAGCTAAATGAAGGAAGTTGAATACTGTTCCTACAGTCTCATATCCCTCGGGAAGCAGGGGCTTAACAGCCTCAAGGCATGTCATTTCGATCCAAAGAATGAGCGTGGGCGAAGAAAGCACGTTGATACCTTTGTTGCCGACAGCGTCAGCCGTATCCTTATGCTCTACAACGTATTCCTTAACATTCTTAATTCCTTCTTTTACTCCAAAATCCATTTTAAAACATCTCCCTCTTCTTTTTTATATTTTAATTAAATGGGTTTCCATTTTGTACTGCCTGATTTTTTCACTCCGCGTCCGTTTCATCTTCGGCGGCCGTCTCGGTCTGGACTGCCGGCTTGTTCAGTTTAAAAAGCTCCCTGAACTCGTCTCCGGTTATCTTTTCCTTTTCCATAAGCAGCTTTGCCGAAGCGTGGAGCACGTTTATGTTCTCCTTGATAAGCCTTTTTGCCTCGCTGTATGAGAAATTGAGTATCTCCTTTACCTCCGCGTCGATCTGGTCGGCAGTATTTTCGCTGTAGTTTCTCGTATGCCCGATGTCCCTGCCGATAAATACCTCGTCGCCCTCGTCGCCGTACTGAACGGGGCCGAACTTATCGCTCATGCCGTATTTCATAACCATGCTTCTCACAAGGGCCGTGGCTCTTTCTATATCGTTGCTCGCTCCCGTGGTAACGTCCTTAAGCACAAGCTCCTCTGCGGCTCTTCCTCCAAGGAAGCTGATTATCTCGTCCTGCATCTGACCCTTTGTCATGTACATCCTGTCCTCGCCGGGCAGCGGCATGGTATATCCGCCAGCCATACCGGTAGGTATTATGGAAACGCTGTGTACGGGGTCGCATTTTTCAAGCACCTCGAAAAGGATGGCGTGTCCCGACTCATGATAGGCCGTGATGAGTTTTTCCTTCTCGGAGATTATCCTTGATTTCTTTTCGGTTCCGATACCGACCTTTACAAAGGCCTTCTGTATCTCTTCCATATCTATTTCTTTCTTGCCGTCCCTTGCCGTATGCAGAGCCGCCTCGTTAAGGAGGTTCTCCAGATCGGCTCCGGTAAATCCGGCCGTCGTCTTTGCCACGATTTCAAAGTCCACCTCTTTGGCGAAGGGTTTTCCCTTGGCATGCACTTTGAGTATCGCCTCTCTGCCCTTTACGTCCGGTCTGCCGACATAGACCTGTCTGTCAAATCGGCCGGGTCTGAGGATAGCCGGGTCAAGTATATCGGCTCTGTTGGTGGCCGCCATAACGATGACTCCCTCGTTTACTCCGAATCCGTCCATCTCCACAAGGAGCTGGTTGAGAGTCTGCTCTCTCTCGTCGTGTCCGCCGCCAAGGCCGGCTCCTCTGCGTCTGCCCACGGCGTCGATCTCGTCTATAAATACTATACAGGGAGCGTTTTTCTTAGCCTGGTCAAAAAGATCCCTCACCCTTGACGCTCCGACTCCGACAAACATCTCCACAAAGTCCGAGCCTGAAATGGAGAAGAACGGCACTCCGGCCTCTCCTGCTACGGCCTTGGCGAGGAGCGTCTTTCCTGTTCCCGGAGGACCCACAAGGAGCACTCCCTTCGGTATTCTCGCTCCAAGCTGGACATACTTGCTGGAGTCCTTAAGGAAATCCACAAGTTCCTGAAGCTCCGCCTTTTCCTCGTCCAGACCGGCCACGTCGTTAAACGTGACTCTGTTTTTGTCGTCAACGGTGACTTTCGCGTTGCTCCTGCCGAAGGACATCATTTTTCCTCCTCCGCCGCCCTGCATCCTCTGGAACATTATCATAAAGAACACTATGGCTATTATCATCATAATGAGCGAAGGAAGGATCGCCGTAAGTATTCCGGTGCTCGGAACATTCCTTGTCACCGTGTCTATACTCTCGTCTGCTCCCTTTTCATGCATTATGTCCATGAACGTCGATACGGACGGTATTACTACGCTGGCGGTAGTGCCGTCTCTGAATGTAACGGTCGCCGTTCCGTAGTTGTCCGCGTCAGTCTGTCTCTGGACGCTTATGCTCTTTATCGAATCCCCGTCGAGATCGTCAAGCAGCTCGTTATATGTGTATCCCGTGTCGGCCGTGCCGGTCTGTCCGGAGCTTCCGCCGGAAAAGGCCATTATGGCCACTATTACAAAAAAGATCACTACATAAAGCAGGATCCCCTGCCATTGTCTCTTCAAATTATTACCTCCTGCCAATATGATTTCGCCGTTTAAATCCGGCGTATTAATTCCTACACAATTCCTATATTAAACTATTTTATTGTAACATATTTATGTTTTTAACGCAACTACCAAACTTTTTTGCCGCCTCTTTCTCCTCCTCTCGTCACTCTGTATAAAACATCTCCCTCAAACGCCGGTTTTTATGGCGCTGGATGTCCGTATATGTTAAAATATATAATCAGAATCTGATTAAATAATAATTTATAAATTACTTTGAAAGGAGTAACTTTATGAAAAAAGCGATAGTTTTAACGGCTATGATTCTTTCCCTCATATTTTCCGGCTGCTCCAACGCCTCCGGCGCCGCTTCCGAGAGCGAGAATTTCGTTCCCGTGGATCAGGCTCAGGTCATTCTCGACAAAATGAGCCTTGAGGAAAAGATCGGTCAGATGTTCCTCATCCGTTACAGCGACGATCAGACCGCGCTCAGCGATATAGCCCAATATAACCCGGGAGGCATACTTCTGTTCGCCAAGGATTTTGAGAACCACACAAAGGAGAGCATTAAAGCTCAGCTTGACACCTGCCAGCAGGCCTCCGGAACGCCGCTTATTATCGGCGTCGATGAAGAGGGCGGAGTAGTGACCCGTATAAGCCGCTTTACGAATTTCAGGAGCGAGCGTTTCAAATCTCCGCAGGATCTTTACGCCGAGGGCGGCTTTGAGCGTATCGCCTCGGATACGGACGAGAAGTGCGCCCTGCTCAAAAGCATCGGCATAAATGTCAACCTCGCTCCTGTGGCGGACGTTTCCGAAGACCCAAGCTCATTTATCTATGACAGGACCATCGGACAGAACGCCGAGATCACAAGCGAATACGTCAGGACCGTCGTAGGCAGGATGAAGGCCAACGGCATGGGCAGCGCCCTCAAGCACTTCCCCGGCTACGGAGACAACGGCGACACCCATACGGATATCATTACCGATACCAGACCCCTTGGAGCTTTTGTTTCGGGAGATCTTCTGCCGTTCCAGGCTGGAATAGACGAAGGAACGGATATTGTCCTCGTTTCGCACAACATCGTGAGCTGTATGGATCCGGATTATCCCGCCTCCCTCTCTCCCACGGTGCACGCGCTGCTTCGCAATACCATCGGCTTTGATGGAGTCATAATGACCGACGATCTCGTTATGTCAGCCATAACCGAATATACCGATGGAAAGAGCGCCGCCGTTCAGGCTGTTATAGCCGGAAACGACCTGCTTTGCTGCTCGGATTACGCCGTGCAGGTGCCCGCCGTTATCGAAGCTGTCAAAAGCGGCGTAATATCCGAAGAGCGGATAAACGAAAGCGCCAAAAGGATAATACAGATGAAGCTCTATCTCGGAATAATTCAGCCCGAGCCGGTGCAGTAATACTGTCGGCCGGCATACTGTATACACAAAGTTGTTAAAAAATAAGTATATAATCATACTCAAATCCAACGAAATTGATTTCCATAAAGGAGGTATATTGATATGAAAAAATTGATTTTAACCATCGCCCTTGTTCTTTCCATGAGCGTCAGCGCCTATGCCCACGGCGGAAAACATCTGCGTCTCATCCATAACTATGACGGAGAAGTTTCCTGCCCCGTGGCCGAAGTCGACGGGACGCTGTATGTCGGAGTGCGCGATCTTTGCGGATTCGCCAGATCAGGAGACGACGTGACATGGAACGACTCACTTAAGGCGGCAGTCATCGGCCGCGGAGAAGCCTGCCTGTACGCCGGAAGCTGCGTTTACACTCTCAGAGGCCAGAGCTATACTTCCGAAAAGCCCTGTCTGCTCATCGACGGCTGTCTTATGGCTCCGTTGGAGACCGCTCAGGCTCTTGCCGGAAAAAACGCCGGCTTCACCTATGACAGCGAGACCGGCGAACTCCACTATGTATGCCCTGAATATCTTTTCGGAAAAACTCCCAGCGACTATATTTTTAATGCCGTGTCCGTGGATCTTGACGGCGATATGAAGGAACTCACGGACGAGATCAGCAGAGTAGCCGAGGCCTCCGGGCTTCTTGGCGAAAACGCCCGCGTCACCGTAAAGGACGTAACAAAGTTATCCGACGGTTTCGGCACCGTCATCCTCACCGTGGATGGCGAATATCATAGGGATATAACCGTGCAGGTCAGAGGCGGAATAGCCGTTAAAGTCTGCGATCCCTGCGAGCTTGGCACAAGACACGCAGGAAATGGCTATCATCACGGATGGTACAGATAACTGAAAAACAAATAAAAAATAAATAAAAATCAGATACGCAGATAATAGTAAAAGCTCCTATTCAGTCCCGGAAATTCCAACGGCTCTTGGGAGCTTTTTGCTATTCTATAATTAGGTTTAGTTTAACCATCGGTTATATCTGTATTATACCGAGCGGTTTTCGTAAAGTTAAATACATTATGGTAATCTTGTCATAACCTTTGGTTATGGCTTGACAGGCGGACAATGCCCAAAATAAGCAAGGAAGCGCGATCTATGAACGAAAACAAATGCATCTGACCACATAGACGTATCTCGTAAAAAAGAGGACGTCCCAAACCATGGATTTTTCGCTCCACGGGAAAGGGCCGTCCTCTTCTCTTATTTTTCTGTTTTCGTTTTATCAGTCGTCGAAGCGTACCACGCCGATATAGTCCAGGTTTCTGTATCTCTGGTCATAATCCAGTCCATAGCCGACAACAAACTCGTCGGGTATCTCAAATCCGACATAGTCCACCGGCACATCTACCGTCCTGCGGCTCGGCTTGTCAAGAATAGTGCATATTTTGAAGCTGGCCGGGTTCCTCGTAAGAAGGAAGCTCCTGAGCTGGTTAAGAGTGTTGCCCGAGTCGATTATATCCTCCACGATGAGCACATTCTTTCCCTCTATGTTGCCGTCCAGATCCTTCTTTATCATTATATGGCCTGAGCTTTCCGTGCCCGAGCCGTAGCTGGAAACGACCATAAAGTCAAACAGCACAGGCCCATTTATCTTCCTTGCCAGGTCGACCATAAAAAATATGCCGCCCTTGAGCACGCAGACCATATATATTTCCTCGCCGGCGTAGTCCTTCATGATCTGCTCCGCCAGAGCGTCTATCCTTTTTTCGATCTCTTCCTTGGTTATGAGCGTTTCGATCCTCTCGGTCATATTTATTCCTCCCAAATATATATATACGCTTTTCTCACGGTGTTTCCGGTAACATAATAGTCGAATCCAAGCCTGTCGCCCACGGCCACGACATTGTTCCCGCAGGCTATAACGGGTATTTCGTCCCTTTTTTCCGCCGGTATTTTGTCGTCGATCAAAACGTCCTTCAGCTTTTTCCGTCCGCCCTTTATTGACAGCGTATCTCCCGGCTTTCTCGCGCGGCAGACGAGCTCTCCCTTAAGGCTGTCGGCGTCCACCGTCTTTTTTACGATCTTTTCCGGCGGGCATGGTATGTCCTCCGGTTTATCCGACAGCATAACGAATCTTTCCGCTTCCGGTATGAACGTCCTTACTCCCGTCTCAAGGACATAACTAAAGTCTCCCTTGCTCTTTTCCCTTTCCTCCTCAATTATGAGCAGGCCGTAGGAGCTTTTCGCCCTTATTCCTCCGGGAAGGCTGGCGGCTTTTCCGGTGGGAGAGAAAAGTATATCCTCCATCTCCCTTGTATGCCTTTCGGTTATGTTTCGCATATCCGGCCTGAGAAGCCCCAGAGCGAGACGCAGCGCCCTCCGTCTCAGCGCCCGGTCGAGCCCCTTGAGCCTTTCCGCGTCAAGGACTGCCCTGCCGCCGCTGTTTTCCTTAAGGCAGTCGTCCAGGGCCTTCTTTGCCGCCTTTTCCATAAAGGCGTCCTCGTCCCGCAGGATCGAGGCTGTCTTTGCCATATTTTCCACGGCGGCCGGATTTATATTGTTTTTAAGCAGCGGAAAAATCACGTTCCTTATTTTATTTCTCGTATAATCGTTTTGCAGATTAGTGCTGTCCGTCCTGTATTCAATGCCGTTTTCATCGCAAAATTTTTCTATTTCCTCCCTCGGGCACTCGATAAGGGGGCGTATAATGTCGCCTGAAACGGGGCTTATCCCCGTCATTCCCCTCAGCCCGGAGCCCCGGCATAGGTTCATTATGAGCGTCTCGGCGGTATCGTTCAGATTATGAGCCACGGCTATCTTTCCGCCGCCCAGTTTTTCCGCCGTCTCCCTGAGCGTCCTGTATCTTATGCGCCTTCCGGCTTCTTCTTCTCCGACGCCCATTTTTTTCGCCTCGGCCGGAACGTCAAAGCGGAAGGACAAGAAGCCTACTCCAAGCCATTCGCAGAATTTCCTTGAAAACTCCTCGTCGGCGTCGGCCTCATCGCCCCTTATGCCGTGGTTGATGTGTACGGCGGCAAGCTGTAAGCAATACTCCCTGCGCAGTTCCGCCAGAATCATCGTCAGGGCGCATGAATCAGCTCCGCCGCTGAGACCAATAACAACGGTGTCCCATTTTTTAAGCATATTATATTTTTTTATAGTCTCCACTGCTTTGCGGTACATAGGCGTCCTCCTTCTTACACTGTGATTATAAAGCCTTTGAGCCGTTCTGGCAACAACAACCTTGTATGCTGCATTTTGAATTTACGCCTCAGTCCTTTACCGGCTGTCCGTATGTTTCGGTCTTTGATTTACGTTTATAATATGATATGCTCTATAAAAAGGGAGGTAGTTTTTATGAGGGATATAATACTTATGGCAGACGGCGCGAGAAAAGTATATTCCGTTCCCGAAGCCGCGTCGGAAAATCTTGAAAAATACTGTCTTGATTTTTGCGATAAATGGCTATGGACAAGCCCTGACGCGGCCGGATTCCGTAAAAGCGGAGTCCTGCGCTATGATGAGAGGGATTTTATTTCCTGGCTTAACAAATATGTTTTCCCCGAAATTCCTTCGGTCTTTGTCGAAGAACTTGATGACAACGAGCTCCCGGATAAATACCGCGGATGCCCTGAATTTGATTTCTGACTGTCCGCAATCGTCCTCTGTTTTCCATAAAAACCACCCTTTGAGTTATATCTCTAAGGGTCAGCGTGTCGAAAAAGTCCTTTGGGACTTTTTCGAGTTTAAATTAAGGCAAT
>OGGQ01003109.1_pt1 | contig 16314 bp, 15 predicted proteins | sample 1571191 | NCBI WGS metagenome assembly OGGQ01 (sample SAMEA2582061, study PRJEB24529) | metagenome | biome: Human gut stool | place: China | collected 2011
AGCTGCTCGTGCGCCGCACGTCGCTCATTGCCTGCGCAGGCATCCTCGTGATGCTGTGCGGCATCATGGCGCTCAACGTCGCGCAGACGAGGACGACATCGAACGCCGACGAGGTGCTGACCGGCACCGCCGCCATCGCGCATCAGAAGGAGAAGGCCGTCGCGCACGAGGGCGTGCTGGACGCCGATCGCGTGCGGGAAGAGGTGGCCGCCTACCTGGCGCTCGCGTTCTCGAAGGTGGATCCCGCCGACGTGGCCGGCCTGAGCGACGACGCGGCGTACGCGCTCATGAAGCAGGCGTACGGCGAAGACGAGTTCCGCATGCTGTACGACCCGTATTACGTCTACCTGTTCTCGCCGTGGAAGGCAGGCGCCCTCGAGCCGTACCAGGTGGCGGCGCAGCTCGACGACGGCGCCGCCGACGGGTTCTACGAAGCCATCGCGGGCAAGCTACAGCGCACGCTCGACAACGGCATGGGCGGTACGTGGACGTATTCCGATGCCGAGCGCGCGTACTGGACGGAGAAGCAGGGCGGGGTAGGCGAGCCTTTGGCCTACGGGTACGCGGGCGGATGGAGCGACGTGCTGGCATGCCTCGGGTTCTTCGCCTTCGCGATGGTGGCCGTCTGCATCGCGCTCACGCCCGTGTTCTCGGGGGAGTACCAAGACCGCACCGACGCCGTGCTGCTCTCGTCGCGCTACGGTCGCTCGAAGCTGGTGGCGGCGAAGATCGTCGCGGCGCTCGCGTTCGCCACGGCCTACTTCGCGCTGGCGACGCTCATCATCATGGGCGCGGCGCTCGCGTTCTTCGGTGCCGAGGGCGGGGACTTGCCGGTGCAGGTGCTGTCGCTGTCCATCCCGTACGACCTCACGATGGCCGAGGCGACCTGGACGGCGGTGGGGATAGCCTACCTCATGACGCTGGGGTTGGCGGGTCTCACGCTGCTGTTGTCGTCGAAGCTGCGCTCCCAGCTGGCCATCTTCGCCGCCTGTGCGGCGCTCATCTTCCTTACGGGCATGATCCCCTCCGGCGGCAACGCCGTGCTGCTGCACGCGCTGTACCTGTTTCCGATCAACGGCTTGAACGATCAGGTGCTGTTCAACTCGCTCGTATCGTATCCGGTCGGGTCGTTCGTCATCGACCTCATAGGTCTGCTCGCGTGCGTCTACGCCCTCGTGCTGGCGGCGTGCGTGCCCCTGGCCGCCCGCGCGTTCAGGCGGCACCAGGTGGTGTGAGAGATACGCGTCTGGTGATGCCTGTATAATGAAAGCGGCGGCAGAGATGGAGGCGGCGTGGGGCGGAGGCGGATATGATGTTCGATCGAGGGTTCATGGCGTTGCCGACGTGCGTGGCGCTGGTCGCGGTGCTCGTCGTATGCTTGGCGCAGCGGGTCGGAATGCGGCGCACGTGCCTCTACCTGGTGCTTACGGTCTACGTCGGCGCCGTGGCGGCGGTCACCCTCTTTCCGCTTCCGGTGGGTCTCCAGCTGGGCTCGCCTCAGGATCAGGTTGTCGTATGGGGCGCGACGATCAATCTCGTGCCTTTCGCCGGTATCGCTCGAACGGTGGCCGATGCAGCGCAGACCGGCTGGTGGTGGACGATCGCAGTAACTATCGTGGGCGGTAACGTGCTTATGTTCGTTCCGCTGGGGTTCATGCCGCCGTTGCTGTCCGAGCGCTTTCATCGATTTCGCACAACGTTGTTTGTCCTGGTTGCGTGTTCGGCAGCCATCGAGCTAGCCCAGCTGACGGTTGGGCTAGCTCGATGGTTGGCGGTCTGTATCGCGTCGTGGATGTGGATGATGTCATCTTGAACGTGGTCGGCGGTTCGATCGGCTTCGGCTTGTGGAAGGCGTACGAGCGTTTGCGCGTCGCTCGTTGCGGACGACGCGCAGACTGAGTCCTATGCCTTTTCCAGTTGCTGGTCCAGCAGCTTCTCCAGCGTTCTCCAGGCCAGCTCGGCGCATTTGACGCGGGCGGGCATGCGGGCGATGGATTCGAGCTCGGCGGCTTCGTCGAGGTCGGCGCGCTCCTCGTCGGTGAGCGGGCGTCCCTTGATCATGTCGAGGTAGAGGCCGCTCAAGCGGCGCGCTTCGCCCACGGTCTCGCCGGTGACGAGGTCGGCCATCATGTCGGCCGCCGCCTGGCTCACGGCGCAGCCGTGGCCGGTGAAGGCGGCCTCCTCTATACGATCGCCCCTCAGGCGCAGCGCCAACGTCAGCTCGTCGCCGCAGCTGGGGTTCACGCCGTCGTGCGTGCACGTGGGCTCTTCCATCTGGTACTTGTAGTCGGGGTGCGCGTTGTGCTCCATGAGCGCCGCGGTGTAGATGCTAGCCATTGAAGGTCCTCCAAACGCTGTCCAAGCCGTCGACGAGCGCGTCGATGTCGCCCTCGTCGTTGTAGAACGCCAGCGACGCGCGGCAGCACGACTCCACGTCCAGCCACGCCAGCAGCGGCTGGGCGCAATGGTGCCCGGCGCGGATGGCCACGTCGTGCTCGTCGAGGATGCTGGCCACGTCGTGCGGGTGGATGCCGTCCACCTCGAAGCTGATGGCGCCGTGGTGCTGCGCCGGGTCGGGGTGGCCGATGATGCGGATGTAGGGCAGCGCCGCCAGGCGCTCCATGGCGGCGCGGACGAGCGCCTGCTCGCGCGCCTGCAACGCATCCCAGCCGATGCCCTCGAGGTAGCCCAGCGCGGCGGCCGTCGCCACGATGCCGGCGGCGTCCTGCGTGCCGGCCTCGAACTTCTCGGGCACGGGCGCCCACACGGCCCCTTCCTGCGTGACCGACGAGATCATCTCGCCGCCCGTGAGGAACGGCGGCATGGCCTCCAGCAGGTCGAGCTTGCCCCACAGCACGCCCACGCCGAAGGGCCCCAGCGCCTTGTGCGCTGAGAACGCGAAGAAGTCGGCGCCGAGTTTCCGCACGTCGACGGGCAGGTGCGGCACCGATTGCGCGCCGTCCACCACCATGAAGCCGCCGTGGGCATGCACGCGCTCGGCCATGGACTCGATGGGGTTCTCGATGCCGAGGACGTTCGACACGTGGGCGGCCGCGACGATCTTGGTGCGCGGGCCGATCTTCGCGCCCAACTCCTCCTCGCCGATCACGCCGTCCTCGTCGGGGAACAGATACACGAGGCGCGCGCCCGCCGCGCGGCACGCCTGCTGCCAGGGGATGAGGTTCGAGTGGTGCTCCATGATGGTGATGCACACTTCGTCGCCGGGCTCCAGCACGGTGGGGGCGAACGCCTTCGCCACGAGGTTCAGGGCCTCGCTGGCGTTGCGGCAGAACACGACCTCGCGCGCATCGGCGGCGCCGATGAAACGCGCGACGTGGGCGCGGGCCTCGTCGATGGCCTCGGTGGCGTCCACCGACAGGCGATAAAGGCCGCGCAGGGCGTTCGCGTTCATCTTCTCGTAGAAGCGGCGCTGCGCGTCGAGGGCGACGGCAGGGCGCTGGGCCGTGGCTGCGCTGTCGAGGAAGGCGAGGCCGGGGTTGGCCGCCAGCAGGGGGAAGTCCTGCTTGTAGGGGTTCGCGGCTATGTCGATGCTCATGCGACGGCCTCCTCGATCTCGATGCCGCGGGCGGCGGCGAGGCGGGTTACGGATGCGCGGGTGCGCTGGTCGGGCGCGTTGATGGCCGCTTCCTCGAAGGAGGCGGTGATGAACAAGCGCTCGGCGTCGTCCGGCGAGATACCGCGGCTGGCCAGGTAGAACAGCTGCTCGGGACGCACGTGGCCGATGGTGGCGCCGTGGTTGCCGGCCACGTCGTCCTCGTCGCAGAGGATGACGGGCACGGTGCGGTTCGCCACGCGCTCGTCGGCAAGCAGCACCGTCTCCTGCTCGGAGCCGACGGAACCCTTGCAGCCGTGCACGAGCTCGATGGTGCCGCGCAGCGTCTTCTCCGATTCGCCCGCCAGCACGCCGTTCGCGTCGAGGTTGCACACGGTGCGCCGTCCTCGCTGGTGCGCGACGTAGTTGAAGTCGCGCTGCTGGGAGGCATGCCCCAGGTAGCGCGTGTCGATGTCGAGGCGCGCGTCGTCGCCGCGCAGGTCGGCGTCGAGCCCCGTGTACGCGCGGCCCGCGCCCAGCACGGTGTGGCGCACCTGCACGCGGGCGCGCTCGCTAGCTACGATGCCCGCGTCGTCGAGCGCGATCCATCCGTCGTCGAGCGTCTGCGTGACGGCGACGTCCACCCGCGCATCGGCGCCGGCGAACACGCGCAGTCGCACGCCCACGACGCCCGCGCCCGGCGCGGGCGAATCGAGCGCGACGGCCAGCGACAGCGACGAGCCCGGAGCGGCCACCACGTCGACGGCAGCCGCGTTGGCAGCGCCGTCCACGCCCTCGACGCGCACCGTTGCGCAGGTGCGCTCGTCAGGGCGCGTGGCCAGCACGACGGGCTCGCCCGCCACGAACTCGAGGTATTCGCGCGCTTCGTCGCCCATGCCGGTGGTGAAGACGTCGGCAGGGGAGAGGTAGCGGTTCTCGAGCGCCTGAAGCTGGTAGGCTGAGAGCGCGGGAGCGTCGAGCCCCTCCATGGCAGCGTCCTCTTCTGGGGAGGCTCCGCTCTCCGCGGCCATGGGGGCGCAGGCATCCAAGGAAAGGAGTGCGCGGTCGAACGCATCCGCTTCTCCCCACAGCCCTTCCTCGCACGACACTTCCACCTGCTGGGCGGCTGCAAGGCCGCTCGGCAGCTCTATGTCCACGTCGTTGACGTGCAGGCGATGCCAGGTAGGGGCGGGCATCGCGTTCGCGTGTTCTATCGTGAGGGTTCCCATTATCCGATGGCCCCTTCCATTTCTAGCTTGATCAGGTTGTTCATCTCCACGGCGTACTCCAGCGGCAGTTCCTTCGACACGGGGTCGGCGAATCCGTTCACGATCATCGTGCGCGCCTCCTCCTCGGACACGCCGCGGCTCATCAGGTAGAACACCTTGTCGTCGCCGATGCGCCCGATGGTGGCCTCGTGGCCGATGTCCACGTGCTTGCAGCGGATGTCCATGGCCGGGATGGTGTCCGACCGGCTGATGTCGTCCAGCATGAGCGACTGGCACGACACGCTGGCGGCCGCGTCCCGCGCGTTCTCGGTGGCCACGATGGACGAGCGGAACGTGGAGGCGCCGCCGCCCTTCGAGATGGACTTCGTCTCCACGGTGGCCGACGTGTCGGGCGCGGCCAGCACCACCTTGCAGCCGGTGTCGAGGTTCTGCCCTGCGCCGGCGAACGTGATGCCGGTGAAGCTGCTGGTCGACTTGCGCCCGGCCAGGATGGACATAGGGTAGAGGTAGCCCACGTGGCTGCCGAACGACCCGCTGATCCATTCCACGGCGCCGCCCTCCTGCACCACGGCGCGCTTCGTGTTGAGGTTGTACATGTTCTTCGACCAGTTCTCGATCGTGGAGTAGCGCAGGGACGCGCGCTTGCCCACGAACAGCTCCACGGCGCCGGCGTGCAGGTTCGCCACGTTGTACTTCGGTGCCGAGCAGCCCTCGATGAAGTGCAGGCTGGCGTCGTCCTCCACGATGATCAGCGTGTGCTCGAACTGCCCCGCGCCCTTTGCGTTCAGGCGGAAGTAGCTTTGCAGGGGGAAGTCCAGCTTCACGCCCTTCGGCACGTAGACGAACGAGCCGCCGCTCCACACCGCGCCGTGAAGCGCGGCGAACTTGTGGTCGGTGGGCGGGATGAGCGTCATGAACTTCTCCCGGATGAGCGCCTCCCACTTCGGCTCGCGCAGCGCCTCCTCGATGCCGGAATAGACGATCCCCATGTCGGCAGCCGTTTTCTGCATGTTGTGGTACACCAGCTCGGAGTCGTACTGCGCGCCGACGCCGGCCAGGTAGGCGCGCTCGGCCTCAGGGATGCCCAGCCGGTCGAACGTGTTCTTCACGTCGTCGGGGAGGCTTTCCCAATCGGCCTGTTGGTCGGTGGCGGGCTTCACGTACGTCACGATGTGATCCATGTCGAGGCCTTCGAGGCCGGGGCCCCAGTCGGGCGCCTCCAAGCGCTGGTAGGTGTCGAGCGCCTTGAGGCGGAAGTCGAGCATCCAGGACGGCTCGTCCTTCTTGGCCGAGATCTCGCGGACGATGTCGGGCGTGAGGCCTGCGTCGAGCCGGAGGGATGGGTCGGTCGCGTCGCTGATATCGTACAGCGTGCGGTCGACGTCCTCCACATAGGTTCGGAACTCTTTAGTCATGCGTGCCTCCTATAGCGCGGCGACGGGTTCGCGCGCCGCTTCCGCACCGGCTTGCTCGAACTGCTCGAAGCCCTGCTCGTTGATCGATTCGATGAGCGAGGAGTCGCCCTCGGCCACCATGCGGCCGCGCACCATGACGTGCACGCGGTCGACGTCGAGGTGCTCGAGGATGCGCGTGTTGTGGGTGATGACGACCAGCGCGCCGCCCGTGGCGCGACGGTACGCGTCGATGCCGCGCGACACCACGCCCAGCGCGTCCACGTCGAGGCCCGAGTCCGTCTCGTCGAGGATGGCAAGCTTCGGTTCCAGCAATAGCAGCTGTAGCATCTCCAACTTCTTCTTCTCGCCGCCCGAGAAGCCCACGCCCAGCTCGCGGTCGAGATACGACGGATCCATGTCCAGCTCGTCGGCCAGGGCGCGCACGTGCTTCTTGAACTGCTTGCCCTTGAGCTCTTTGCCGTCGCGGCCGGCGACGGTGGCGCGCAGGAAGCTTGACAGGGGCACGCCGGGGATTTCAACGGGCGCCTGGAAGCTCAGGAACAGCCCCGCGCGCGAGCGCTTGTCGGGGGAGAGGTCGGTGATGTCGCGGCCGTCGAACTCGACGGAGCCGCCGTCCACGCGGTAGGCGGCATCTCCCATGACCACGTGGCCGAGCGTGGATTTGCCTGCGCCGTTCGGGCCCATGATGACGTGGGTCTCGCCGGGGCCCACGGCCAGATCGATATCGTGCAGGATGGGAGTTTCGTCAACCGAGGCGGAAAGCCCGCGGATGGTGAGGAGCGAATCGCGCGTCGTGATCGTCATGTGGGGTGCCTTTCATTAATCATATAGTTTTGCTAGGATTAAGATAGATGCACGGGAGAATTTGTCAAGACTTAATCATACAAGTTTGCTAGAATTTACGGAAAGCGGTCGGCGGCCTTCCGGTGCGAACGACTGCTTCACGCGATACGTTCGCATGGAGGGACGCGGGACTGCCGCGCGAGATCGCCATCGTGTGCGGCGCGAAACGGAAAGGAAGGGTGATCGAGATGCTCGTATCGACGAAGGGCCGTTATGCGCTGCGGCTCATGGTATGCGTGGCGCAAGCGGGAGCGGAGGGTAAGGTTGCCCTGCGCGAGGTGTCGGAGCGCGAGGACATCTCGCTCAAGTACCTCGAGCAGCTGGCTCGTCCGCTCGTGCAGGCAGGGTTGCTTCGCAGCGTGCGCGGCAAGGGCGGCGGCTACGCGCTGGCACAGGAGCCGGCCGCTATCAGGGCGGGCGACGTGCTGCGCGCGGTGGAAGGCTCCACGGCCCCGGTGGCGTGCCTTGATTTGCAAGAGGGGATGGCCTGCCCGCGAGCGGGCGAATGCACTACCGTGCGTTTCTGGGCCGGCCTCGACGAGGTCATCGAGCGCTACGTCGACGGCGTCACGCTTGCCGATCTGGCCGGGGAACCCGGCTTGCCGTCCCTTCCTGCAATCTAACGCGGGTATGACGAGGCTCTAACGGGTTAGATCACGATGACTTTTCCGCTTCGGAAGGCTGATACGCGAGCCATACAATGACCGGACAGCGTATCGGGTTCCACCGAAGGAGTTGCATGAAACGGGTTATCGTGATCGGTGCCGGCGTTGCCGGTTTGGCGGCGGCTGCGCGCTTGCAGCATGCCGGATACGAGGTGACGCTCTTCGAGAAGGAGCCGCTTGTGGGCGGCAAGATGAACCAGATCCGCGAGGAAGGGTTCACGTTCGACGTGGGTCCCACCATCGTCATGATGCCCGAGCTGTACCGCGAGGTGTTCGAAACGTGCGGCCGCAATGCCGACGACTACATCCCCATGGAGAAGGTCGAACCGCTCATGGACATCTCCTTCGGCCCTGGCGACCGTCTGCGCTTATCGAACGATCTCGCCTCTATGACCGCCGCCGTGGAGGCCGTCGGGGAGAAAGACGCGCAGGGTTACTTCGAGTACCTGGCGCTGCTGTACAAGCGCTACCTCATCGCGAAGGACAACTTCCTGCAACGCTCGTTTCGCAAACCGATCGATTTCTACAACCCGAAAAGCTTGGTAGCCGGTCTGCGCTTGCACACGCTCGGCGACGCGTACTCGTCGGTCGCGCATCATGTGAAGGACGACCGGCTGCGCAAGGCGCTCGCGTTCCAAACGCTCTATATCGGCATCTCGCCGTTCGAAGGCCCCTCGCTGTACATGATCATCCCTATGATCGAGCTGCTGTACGGCGTGTGGTTCATGAAGGGCGGCATGTACGCGATGGCGCAGGCCATGGGCCGACTGTTTCTCGAGCAGGGAGGAGAGCTGCGCACGTCCACGCCGGTGGAGCGCATCGTGGTGGAGAACGGCTGCGCCTGCGGCGTCGAGGCGGGAGGGACGGTGCACTATGCCGACTACGTGGTGTGCGACGCCGACTTCCCCTACGCCATCACCCAGCTCGTCGACGAGGCCGACGCGCGCGGCAAGTACACGCCGCATAAGGTCGAGGACATGGAGTACTCCTGCTCGTGCTTCATCCTGTACCTGGGCTTGGACAAACGCTATCCCTCCGATGCGGTGCATTCCATCCGCTTTGCCTCCGATTTCGAGCGCAACATCGACGACATTTTCGACGACGCGCGCTTTCCCGACGACCCGTCGTTTTACTGCTACGCGCCTTCGTCGCTGGACCGCTCGCTTGCGCCCGAGGGCTGTTCGACGCTGTACGTGCTGGTGCCGGTGCCGCCGCTGTCGCCCGCATCGCCCCGCTGGACGGACGCGGAAGTGGCCGAGTACCGCGACCGGGTGCTCGACCTCATGGAGCGCGAGACGGTGTACGAGGACGTGCGCGACCATATCGTGTTCGAGCGCGCCTACACGCCGCTCGATTTCGCCGAGCGGTTCAACGCCTACGACGGCGCGACGTTCGGCTTGCGGCCGACGCTCGGGCAGAGCAACTACTGGCGGCCGCACAACAAGGCGACCGACTGCAGCCGCCTGTACTTCTGCGGCAGCAGCGTCCATCCGGGCGCGGGCGTGCCCATCGTGCTGCTCAGCGCGAAGCTGGCGGCAGAGGAGCTGATGCGCGATGACCGCCTGTAGCTTGCTTGACGAGCGCGCGGACGATTTCGCGTGGTGCGAGGACGTGATCAGGCGAAACTCGTATAGTTTCTACCGAGCGTTCTCGCTGCTGCCCGCTTGCAAGCGCCAGAGCGTGTACGCGCTGTACGCGTTCTGCCGCTTGGCCGACGACTGCGTCGACCGCGACGCCAGCGCGGCGAAGCTCGAGCAGGTGCAGGACGACCTTGCGCGGTTCTTCGCAGGCACCGTGGTCGACGCTCCGTTGTGGCGCGCGCTCGACGCGGTATGCTCGTCGTTCGACCTGGACGCGCAGCCCTTCTTCGACATGCTGGAAGGACAGCGTCGCGACCTGTCGTTCCGTCAGCCGGAAACGATGGGCGACCTGGAGGAATACGGCTACTACGTGGCCGGGTCGGTGGGGCTCATGCTGCTGCCCATCCTGCACGCCGCTTCTCCGGTGGACGACGGTTTGCGCGACAGCGCGGTGGCGCTGGGCGTGGCCATGCAGCTGACCAACATCCTGCGCGACGTGGGCGAGGACTTGGAGAACGGGCGCGTCTACCTGCCCGCGGAGGTGCTGGAGGCGGCGTCGTACGCGCCGGAGCGCCTGCGCGCGCACGCGGTGGACGAGGCGTTCCGCAACGCTTGGGAGACGGTGGCGCACCGCTCGGAGGAGTTGTACCGCCCCATGGAGCGCGACGTGATCGAGCTGGACGACGACAGCCGGCTTCCCACGCTGTCGTCGCTGTACCTGTACCGCGGCATCTTGGACGAGGTGCGCGCCGACGGCTACCGTTGCTTCGAGCATCGCGCCGTCGTGTCAAAGGCAACGGCGCGCGAGTTGGTGGACGAAGCGCTGGCGGCGCTCGAGGAAGGAAAGCGATGATGGGCGACGTGATGGAGAACCTGATCGGCTTGGGCGTCTCGCTCGCGTACGTACTGGCGGTGCTGGGAGCGTCCAGCCTGGCCGCGCGGCGTGGCGCGTCGTCGGAGGCAACCCGCAAGTTCGTGCATATCGCGTTGGGCGGCTGGTGGCTCATCGCGGCCCGGTTCTTCGATTCGCCTCTGTGGGCGGCGGCGCTTCCCGCTGCGTTCATCCTTGTGAACGCGTTTGCGTACCGTCGGCAGAAGCTGTCGTTCATGGGACGCGACGGCGGCGAGGACACGCCGGGCACGGTGTACTACGCGGTGTCGCTGACGGCGCTCGCGCTGTTCTCGTTCGGTATCGGCACGCCGTACGTGGGCGCGCTCGGCTTCTTCTGTATGGCGTTCGGCGACGGGTTCGCAGCTGTGCTGGGCAAGCGGTTCGGACGACGCGTGCTGGTGGGATGCTGCGGGAAGACGCTGGTGGGAAGCGCGACCATGCTGGCGGTGAGCTTCGCTTCCTGCGCCGTCGTGCTGATGGCGCCGCCGCCTTTCGGTGCGGGCGGCATCCTGGGCGCGCCGGGCGGCGCGTTCGCCCCGCTGGGCTCGCTCGCGGCGTCGCTTCTGGCCGCGGCCCTGCTGGCCGCGGTCGCCGCTGCCATCGAGGCGTTCTCGGTGGAGGGGCTCGACAACCTGTTCGTGCCGCTGGGCGTGTCGGCGCTGTACGCGGTGCTGTTCCTGCCCGCAGCCGCCTACACGCCCGCGCTCGCGGGATTGCTGCTGTCGGGCGCGGTGGCGCTCGCGTCGTTTCGGCTGCGGTTGCTCACCGTGGCCGGCGGCCTCGGCGCCGTGGCGGTGGGCACGCTCGCGTTCGCTATCGGCGGGTGGCCGCTGTGGCTGCTGCTCATGTGGTTCTTCGGCAGCTCGAACGTCGCGTCGAAGCTGATGGCGCGTTCGGCGGCCAGGCGCAGCGGCGGCGCGCCCGCTTCGCGTAAGCACAGCGGCCCGCGTACGTTGCGGCAGGTGCTGGCGAACAGCGTGCCGTTCCTCGCGTGCGCGCTGGCGTACACGGCGACGGGGGAGCCGTGGCTGCTGCTTCTGGCGTCCGGCGCTCTGGCGGCCAGCACGGCCGACACGTGGGCGTCGGAGGTGGGCGTGTACAGCCGCCGACCGCCGGTGAACATCCTCACGCGCGAGCCCATGCAGCGCGGGCTTTCGGGCGGCGTGAGCCCGCTGGGTCTCGCGGCCACCGTGGTGGGAGCCGTAACCTCGGCGTTTCTGGCCATGCTGCTGTTCCATGCGTTCGGCTACGCGATTCCCACCGGGCCCGACGCGTTCTTCTTCAACATCGCGTGCGGCGTCGTGGGCTCGCTCGTGGACAGCGTGCTGGGCGTGGTCATGCAAGCGAAGTACCGCTGTCCGAACGACGCTGAGGGAGGGCTTGTGGAAACGCCGCCGTGCGGGGCCCAGGCCGCGCTCGTGTCCGGCTACGCCTGGGTCACGAACGATGCCGTCAACCTCATGAGCGGCATCGCCGTCGTGCTGCTCGGCCTGCTCGTAGTGGTGTAGGCGGGCGCTGGCGGTCCGAGGGCGGGTGGATTTCGTCGGGTGGCTTCCGACGATCTGGGCGCGAAACGGCACCCATGACGATGTGCGAGCGCATTCGGCGGCGGCATCGCTTCGATGACGCGCAAAAGCCCAGGTGGTGAAAATCTCCCGGATGCTTCGTCGTCCGTTTGCCTTCTCGAGATTGTCATGGGTGCCGTTTCGCGCCCAGGAGTTCGGCGCGGGATGGTTGGACGTTCTGTGGCTTGCCGGTAACGGTTGGATGGAGTGCGCACGAGCTTCATAATCCTCGGGTATGTTCAGGAAGGAGGGCCGGCGCAGGGCCGGCGCGAGAACGACGCGAGGAGGATAGGCGATGGCGCAGGAGGCGAACAGCAGAAAGGGAAAGTTGGGCGGGCTTTTCGACGACCTTTCGATAGCCCAGGTCGTTGCGGGTGCGCTTGCTGCGGTTACGTCCATGCTGCTAGCCTCGCAAATCGGCATATACGGTTCGGCGATCGGCGTGGGCGTGGGCTCGGTGGTGTCGGCCGTGGCATCGCAGCTGTACAAGAAGTTTTTGCAGCGCTCAGCCGACAAGCTCAAGGAGATCCATCCGGGCGAGACGCTGGCGATGGGCTCGAAGGGTTCGGCGGGATCGAAGGACGGCGCGAGTGCAGGCGGAGGCGCGGGTGCCTCAGTCGGCGCAGGGTCGGTCGCGGGCTCGCACGCTGCGGCGACCGCGAAGCTCGATGCTGCCGAGACGACGGCGCTTCCGAAGGAAGCCCCGCGCGGCCGGACGCCGCATGCGGACGCCTCGCTCGCCGGCGGCACGGTGGTGCAGCGGGCGCGCGCCGAGCGCCAGCGCAAGAAGAAGTTCAAGCGCGGCGTGGTGATCGTATCCATCGTGTCGGCGCTGCTTGCGGTGGCGGTATCCGCCTTCGTCATCGACTTCGTGTCGGCCGGCCAGGGCGTGGGCGCGAAAACCGAGCCTATCCTGCCGTCGCGCAGCCAGCCGGCCGACGACGCCCCGGCGGCTTCCAACGGCAAGGACGATTCGACGGGATCTTCCTCGCCCGAGGAAAGCGACGCGTCCAAGGACGGCGCGAAGGATCAAGGCGAGAGCCAGTCGGACGGCAAGGGATCGTCGGGGTCGGGCTCCGGCTCGGGAACCGATTCCGGGTCGAATTCCGGGTCGTCGTCGGGCGACCGGGGATCGTCGAACTCGGGATCCGGCTCGGGGTCGACGGACTCGAGCGGCTCTTCCGGATCGAACGGCTCGTCGGACGGCGGCAGCGGTTCGGGCGGCGGGAGCGGCAACCTGTCGGATTCGGGCGACGGATCGAGCGGCAGTTCCGGCAGCGGCTCCGGCAGCGCGGGCGCGCCGACGGGCTCCAGCGGTGCGGCCGGCTCGACCGCGGGTTCGGGGACGGCCGGCTCTGCCGGAGCGGCGCAGCTGGCGGCGAATCCGCCTGCGGCTTCCGTCGCGTCCTGACGTCGCGACGCGGGGTATACTGAGCGGCATGACTTCAACCGCCTACAGCTTCGATGCCGCGCTCGATGAGGGAGGCTGCTTGCGCGTCCGCTTCGCTAAGGACGCACTGCGCCCGCACGCTCGGTTCTCGCAGGATGCGGGGTAGCGCGTGGAATTCGGCATCACCATACCCATGCAGCGCCATGTGGGCCTGCCGCGCCCGCCGTACGGCGAGGTGGACGACCTGCTGTTCTGCTGGGAGGCGCACCGCATAGCCCTGGGAGGTTGCGATATGCTGCTGCTGGCGAACGCGAGCAACCGCTTCGCCGCGTTCGCGTGCATGCAGCCCGGGGAGTGGCGCGACTGGGAGCGCTCGGCGGTGTCGGCGCTGCGCGCGTCGCTGGCGGCATGCGGCTTCGCCGAGGGTTCGATCGACGCGTACCTGTTCTTCGGCGGGATTCCGGTCGTGACGCGCACGCACGGCCGGCGCCCCGTGGCGTTCATGAACGTGCTGGTGGACAAGCTGCTGCCGCTGGCGCTTCCCCTTCCGTCCGACGAGGGCGAGCCGTTCCCGCACGAGCTGTGCCGCCTCGCCAACGAGCGTATGGCGTGCAAGGCGGCCGGCTTCGAGGGTATCGGCCTGCCGGCCGAGCGCTTCGCGGCCGACCTCGCGCGTCTGGGAATCGGGCGGGCGCGGTAGGCGTTCCGTGCTGCCGCGCATCTTCGCCCTAAAAACACGCCACAGCGCGTGAGGCGTGTTTTCGGAGCGATGATGATGCGTCGACGCGCATCGCAGGCGCCATGTCGCCGCGACCGCCGTCGCGTTCGAAACGGACAGTTCGGACTCGGAAACCGACCGCTTCGGGCGACAATGCAGCGGGCTTCTCGCGCGGCCGATCCGGCGGCCGTGCTACCATGGTCGCCGATAGAAAGGACGTGCATGACGGCAACCGGCGACACCGCCACCTCGAAACTGGAACTGATCATGGGACGCGACGGCCTGGCGCGCCTCGCGGATTCCACCGTCATGGTGCTGGGCGTGGGCGGCGTGGGCTCGAACTGCGTCGAGGCGCTGGCGCGCGGCGGCGTGGGGCGGCTCATCGTGGTGGACCACGACGTGGTGCAGGCCAGCAACATCAACCGCCAGGCCATCGCGTTTCGCAGCACCATCGGCCGTAAGAAGGTGGACGTGGCGCGCGCGATGATCGCCGACATCAACCCCGAGGCGCAGGTGGAGGCGCTCGACCGGTTCGTGCTGGCCGAGGACGTGCCCGAATTCCTGGACGCCTACGCCGACAGGGTGGACTACGTGGTGGACGCCATCGACACGATCTCGGCAAAGCTGGCCGTCGCGCAGTACGCCGATGCGCACGGCGTGCGCCTCGTCAGCAGCATGGGAGCGGCCAACAAGCTGCGGCCCGAAGCTTTCCGGTTCGCCGACGTGTTCGACACGGTGAGCTGCCCGCTGTGCCGAATCATGCGCAAGGAGGCGCGCAAACGCGGCATCCGCCGCCTGCGAGTGCTGTACTCGTGCGAGCAGCCCGTGCCGGTGCCCGTGCGCGAGGGTGCGGAGCGCCGCGAGCGGTCGAACCTGGGCACCGCCTCGTTCGTGCCGCCCATCATGGGCCAGATGATCGCCGGCGAGGTGCTGTGCGCGCTCGCAGGCGTTGGCGCGCATGCGGGGGAGGAGCACGCATGACGTCGGAAGCGCCTCGCCTCGGACACGCGCATCCTCCGGCAGATCGCCCCGAGCCCGCGGCGTACCCGACCGAACCTTCCGAGCCTGTGCAGCGCCCGTCTTGTCATCCTGGGCGCAGCGCGCAACGCGGAGTCGAAAGATCTCGAGCGGCGTCAGCCAGTGCGCTGTTCGACCTGCACTGCCACCTGGACTTCGATCCCGACACGCGGGCGGCTGCCCAGGTGCTGGCCGAGCTCGGCATGGGCGCGTTCTCGACGACGGTGACGCCGGAGGGCTACGAGCGGGCGCGCGAGCTGCTGGAGCCGTTCGGCAACGTGCGCGTGGGGCTGGGCCTGCACCCGTGGTGGATCGCCGACGGTTGCTTGGACCCGCAGGACGTGGCGCTGTTCGAGAGGTTGGCGAAGGACGAGCGCTTCATCGGGGAAGTCGGCCTCGACTTCGGCCGCGATCGCGCCGCGACGCGCGACATGCAGGTTGCGGCGTTCGAGCGCGTCGCGCGGGCGTGCGCGAGCGGCGGCAAGGTGCTGTCGATCCATGCCGTGAAGGCTGCGGGCGAGGCGCTCGACGTGCTTGAGCGCGCGGGCGCGCTCGCGGGAAACGCCTGCATCTTCCATTGGTTCTCGGGCACGTCCGATGAGCTGCAGCGCGCCGTCCGCGCCGGCTGCTTCTTCTCGATCAATCCGCGCATGCTGGCGTCGAAGCGCGACCGTGCCTACGCCCAGGCCGTCCCGGCCGAGCGCCTGCTGCTGGAAACCGACGCCCCGTCCCAGCCGGGCGAGCGCTACGATGCGCCCGCCGAAGCCGCTCGGCTCGCCGCCATGCTCGAAGCCCTCGCCGACCTACGTCGCACGCCCCGCGACGACCTTGCCGCTCGTATCGCGCGGACCGGCCGCGAGCTTTTGCGCTAGCTTTTCGTCACGGCCGGTCAACGGAGCTCCCACGAGCGCCGCGCCAGCCGCTCGCGACCGACGCCTCCTCCTATAGTGCCGGTAAGGATGCGAAACCGAAAGGAGGTCGTGCGATGGAGCTGGGAACGCTGCCCGAGTGGTTCACCGCGTGCGCCGAGGTGCTGGCGGTGTGCACCGCGCTGTTCCTGCCGCAGTACACGGCGTACCGCAACCGCAAGGCGAGCTACGACCGCATGCTCCGCGTGACGTCGGGGCTGCTGCGCGACCTGGCCGACGACTTGGAACGTTGCTGCGGGTGCGATGCCTTGCAACTCGAAAGCGCCAAGGAGCTGCAACTGTACCTGCGCGTCTCGTTCTACGCTTTGAGCGAGGCCAGGGAAATCGCGCTGCGCGCCGAAGTCGAGCGCCTCTATCGGCGCCTCGTCGCGCCGCACGCCGACCTGCCCGCCCTCCGCAAGGAGATCGCCGAGATCGAAGGAGGCGGCGGGAGATGATGGCCGGCACGGTGCACGACGTGGCTCTCGTGTTCGAGGGCGGCGGGATGCGCAACTCGTATTCGGCGGGCGCGATCAGCG
>OGGQ01003110.1_pt1 | contig 16313 bp, 16 predicted proteins | sample 1571191 | NCBI WGS metagenome assembly OGGQ01 (sample SAMEA2582061, study PRJEB24529) | metagenome | biome: Human gut stool | place: China | collected 2011
CAGGAGAACTGAATGATCGGGGCATCCCATGAGTATGGGATGTCCTTTTTCGGGGGCAGAAAAGGTCTGCGTCCTAAAAATGTATGGAGTTAAACGATGATTGAATTAAAAAAGGACGAACGCCTCGATGATCTGGAGCGTAACGGTTATAAGATTATACAAAATCCGAATAAGTTTTGTTTTGGGATGGATGCGGTGCTGCTGTCCGGCTTTGCCCGGGTGAGAAAAGGTGAAAAGGTCCTGGACATGGGGACAGGAACGGGAATCATTCCAATCCTTCTGGAGGCCAAGACGGAGGGACGGCATTTTACTGGTCTGGAGATTCAGGAAGAAAGCGCAGATATGGCCCGGCGCAGTGTGGCTTACAATCATCTGGAAGAAAAGGTAGATATTGTGACCGGAGATATCAAGGCAGCTTCCAGGCTGTTTCCGCTGGCGTCCTTCGATGTGATCACATCAAATCCACCCTATATGACGGATGCCCATGGCATTAAAAATCCGAATGCACCGAAGGCCATTGCGCGGCATGAGGTATTGTGCACGCTGGAGGACCTGGTGCGGGAGACGAGCAGGCTATTGCGGCCCGGCGGACGATTTTATCTGGTTCATCGGCCATTTCGGCTGGGGGAGATCTTTCAGACGCTGACAGCCTATAAGCTGGAGCCGAAACGGATGAAGCTGGTGTATCCCTTTGTGGATAAGGAACCCAATATGGTCATGATAGAGGCGGTCCGGGGAGCCAAATCCATGATCAAAGTGGAGGAACCATTGATCGTTTATAAAGAACCCGGCGTTTATCATGACGTCATATATGATATTTACGGATATTAGGAGGAAATGTCATGGCAGGAAAATTATACTTATGTGCCACACCTATAGGCAATCTGGAAGATATCACTTTCCGGGTATTGGAAACTCTGCGCAGTGTGGATGTGATCGCGGCGGAAGACACCCGTCATACGATAAAACTGCTGAATCATTTTGATATAAAAACACCGATGACCAGCTATCACGAATTTAATAAAATCGATAAAGCTAAAATTCTTGTGGAAGATTTGAAATCGGGGAAAAATATCGCGCTGGTGACGGATGCAGGAACGCCGGGCATTTCCGACCCGGGAGAAGAACTGGTAAGATTTTGTCTTGAAGCGGGAATCGAGGTGACGTCCCTGCCCGGCCCGGCTGCCTGTATCACGGCGCTGACGATGTCGGGGCTTTCTACCCGACGCTTTTGCTTTGAAGGTTTTCTGCCAATGGATAAAAAAGAGCGGGAAGTGGTTCTGGAACGGCTGCAGCGGGAAACCCGTACAACGATTTTTTATGAGGCGCCCCATCGTCTGCTGAAAACATTAAAAGTTCTTCAGGAAACGGCTGGCAACCGACGTTTGACCATTTGTAAGGAACTGACAAAACGGCATGAGAAAACCTGGCCGACCTGTTTGGAAGAGGCCATTGAATGGTATGAGACCAATGAACCCCGGGGAGAGTATGTCCTTGTCCTTGAAGGCGCAGATGCGAAAGCACTGAAAGAGGAAGAGCAGGCTGCCTGGGAATCCCTGTCCATTGAAGAACATATGGGGATTTATCTTTCAAAGGGGCAGACCAAAAAAGAAGCAATGAAATCGGTGGCTTCGGACCGGGGGATGACCAAACGCGAGGTCTATCAATATTTACTTCATTAGAGGGGGGATGGTGACGCAAGGACCGGGGGAGCCCTTTACGTCACCGACAAAATGGGCCTGATTACGATACAGACTATACCGTCAGGCTATGTAATGCGGGCTTACTCTTGGATAGTAAGCCCTGCCATTTTGGCCATTTCAATAATCGAACGCTTAGAAACCTTTTTATCATGGTAATCGATCAGATCATTCATATCCCCGGTGAATATATCACAGGGTTCGTATTTTTTCAGAATAATGCGTTCGTCATCTACAAATATTTCCAAAGGGTCCCGTTCACTGATATTGAGAGTTCGCCGCAGTTCGATCGGCAGGGTGATACGGCCCAGCTCATCTAATTTTCTTACAATACCTGTACTTTTCATTTCAAACAACTTCCTTGAGAAAACAAAAAAACTGCCAAAAATAAATTTGGCAGTTTTTTGGTAGGGAACCTATTAATTCAAACGGTTTCTCATAATCGTTTATCGCAATAAAAAACCAGAGCTGATGCCCTGGTTTTCTTTATTAAGCGACTTGAGTCGTTACCTTATTATTTAAGAGTAACTGAAGCTCCAGCTTCTTCAAGTTTAGCTTTGATTTCTTCAGCTTCAGCTGCAGCAACACCTTCTTTAATAACTGATGGTGCACCGTCAACGATAGCTTTAGCTTCTTTAAGACCTTCGCCTGTGATTTCACGTACAACTTTGATAACGCCAACTTTTTTGTCGCCTGCAGATGTCAATTCAACGTCGAATGAATCTTTAGCAGCACCAGCGTCAGCAGCACCAGCTGCAGCAGCAGCTACAGGAGCAGCAGCAGTTACGCCAAACTCTTCTTCGATAGCTTTTACAAGGTCGTTCAATTCAAGGATTGAAGCTTCTTTAATTTCAGCAATAATGTTTTCAATGTTCAATGCCATTGTGATTTCCTCCAAATGTGTTTTTTTAATATAGTGTTTTAAACGTAGCTTAGGCTACGAGTTGTGAAGATGGGCTTATGCAGCACCGTCTTCTTTGCTTTCTGCAACCGCTTTGACAGCGTATGCAACGTTGCGCACTGGCGCTTGAAGTACAGAAAGGAGCATAGAAAGCATACCTTCTTTGTTTGGAAGTGATGCAAGAGCGTTGATTTCTTCGACTGAAGTGAACGCGCCGTCAACAACACCACCTTTGATTTCAAGAGCTTCTGCGTCTTTAGCAAATTCGCTAATAACTTTCGCTGGTGCGATAACATCTTCGTTTGAGAATGCTACTGCAGATGGACCAACGAAGAGTCCTTTAAGGTCTTCAAGACCTGCTTCTTCAGCTGCACGAGTCAAGATTGAGTTTTTGATAACTTTAAATTCAACGCCTGATTCACGAAGATTACGACGAAGAACTGTATCTTGGTCAACTGTAAGTCCACGAGAGTCAACAACAACGATAGATGCTGCAGCTTTCATTTTCTCAGCGACAATCGCAACCTGTTCAGCTTTCTTAGCAATAATAGCTTCACTCATTAGTAGTTTTACCTCCGTTTTTATTTTTGGGCTAGGCACAAAAAAATCGTACCTAAACCTAGACACGAAAGTACAATACGTTACAAAAAAATAGTTACGTTTTGTGCCTCGGTTGGATGTTTATGAGTTTAACTCCCCAACTGTCTTAGGTCAGTTTTTTCAAACCTCATTTATAATATCATGACCTAAATCAGACGTCAAGAAAAAAATGCAAATTTTTTTATTTTTTTCGCTATCTTTTTTGAAAAGCATAAAACCTCTCAAAATCCAAAGATTTCAAGAGGTCATGTTTAATCATATCTAAGTGCTTCGATAGGATCGAGTTTCGAAGCTTTATTAGCTGGTAGGAGACCAAAGATAATCCCCACTGCTGCTGAGAAAGCAATGCTTCCCATGGCTACGCCAAGAGAGACCGTCGCTTTAAGCTCCATGGCATTCCCAATTGGTCCAACGACTAGGGCCGCAAAGCCTAGCCCGATCAAACCTCCCAGGATGGTCAAAACCATGGACTCAATAAGAAACTGAGTCAAGATTTTACGACGTGTGGCTCCTAAAGCCTTACGAAGACCAATCTCTCGTGTCCGCTCAGTTACCGAAACTAGCATGATATTCATAACACCGATTCCACCAACTAAGAGTGAAATCCCAGCAATAGCTCCGACAACGGTGGTAATGGTTCCAAAGATTGTGTTCACCTGATCTAAGGTCGAGCTCATATCTGCTGCCTTGTACTCCCCGTTATCATCTTGGGCCAACTGGGTCAAGCGTTTGGCAGCATCCTTAGCGACACTACTACTATTTTTCACATCGGTCACATGGAAAAAAATCTGGCCAATAGCATCAGTGTTATTTTCAGCTGCTAACTGGGTATTGGCCACAAGAGCTGTTCCAATTTCACCATAGGCACCGATTGCTGTGTCTTTATTCTTATAAACACCAATCACACGATAATCATTTTTCCCAATAGTAACCACTTGGTTAAGGGCATCCTCATTCGTCTCAAAGAGTTTTTTAGCCACCATCTGATCAATGACAATGACTCGTGAAAAGTTTTTATAATCATTGTCTTGCAAGGAACGTCCTGTCAACATCTCTAACTTTTTAGCTTTAAAGTAGCCCTGGCTGGCACCTGTGATATTAACATTCTTCACAGTCTTTTTCTGGAGGGAGATAGAGGAAGTTAGGCTGTTGGTCACAAAATAACTATCGATACCAGGCGTCTGCCTAGCCACTTGCTCCAACCAAACTTCTTTAACCGGTTTGGTCGGATGTGACAGGTCCGCATAGGCAGGATCTAGCTCCTCACCCTTGGCTTCATAGTAGACTTGAACGGTATCCTTATCACCTGTCACACTATCGGTAACACTCTGACGCATCCCATTTCCTAGACCCATGATAAGTACTACCGCAGCAACACCAATGATAATCCCCAACATGGTCAGGAAGGACCGCATCTTGTGAGAACGAATAGAACTAAGAGCAAATTTCCAATTTTCCATTCTTACCTCCTAGTCAATCCGAACGCTATCCGTTGTGTCTTGGGTGATTTCCCCATCACGGATGACAATCTTACGTCGGGCATAGTCCGCAATCTCAGGTTCATGGGTAACCATAACAATGGTCTTCCCTTCACGGTTTAGCTGAGTTAAGAGATCCATAATCTGGGTTCCTGTCTTGGTATCAAGTGCACCCGTAGGTTCATCCGCCAAAATGATTGCCGGATCGTTAGACAATGCACGCGCAATAGCCACCCTCTGCTTCTGTCCACCAGACAGCTCTGACGGCAAATGATGGCTACGTTCTGACAAGCCGACTTTTTCCAAGAATTGTTGTGCCCTTTGCTTACGTTCACGTGGAGATTTCCCTGCATAGATCAAGGGAAGCTCTACGTTCTTTTGGGCACTTAACTTTGGCAAGAGAAAAAACTGTTGAAAGATAAAGCCAATCTGGTCATTTCTTACCTTGGCCAAACGATTTTCAGAGAGATCAGCCACATCCTCGCCCTCGAGTTGATAGGAACCTGTAGTTGGTTGATCAAGAAGTCCAATAATATTCATGAGGGTTGATTTACCTGAACCAGAAGGGCCCATGATTGCCACGAAGTCACCTTCTTCAACTGATAAGTCAATCCCCTTAAGGACCTGCAAGGACTCTTGGCCATTTTTGAAAGACTTGGTGATGCCTTTTAAGACCATAAGTGCTGGCTTAGTCACTAGACCTCACCTCTTCTCCACTAGTGTCTTTTGATTTTTTGCTATCGGTATCCGTCACATCCTTTAGTGTCTCACCATCCTTGAAGGATTTTTCAGCCTTAGTAATAACCTTTTGACCTTCTTTAAGCCCTGATGCAATTTCTTGCTGCTTAGCATCTGCATTACCAAGTTTGACCTTGACTTGCTTGATTTTTTGACTTTCGTCATCGTAAACCCAGACGTAGTTGTCAGAGCCTTTCTTGGTCACAGCAGTTACTGGAACTAACAGGGCATCATCATCTTTGGTTACTTCAAGAGATACATTGAAACCTTGCTTGAGCTTACCGATTGGACTAGTCAGTTGAACCTTATATTCATACTGGGAGCCTGTCTGTACTGAATTGCTAGATGTCCCCGCTGACTGACTGGCATTTTGCTTAGGATAATTGGAAACGTAGCTGACTTTCCCTGTCCAAGTTTGGTCTGGGTAGACCTTGGAAGTAATCTTGACCTTTTGCCCCACTGAAATATTTGGAATATCATATTCCGTTAAGGTTCCTTGAATCTCAAATTGGCCTTCACTGGTCACATGTACTAGGGTCTGGCTCTCTTTTGAAGCAGGGTCCACAGAGTCCGCAACCTCTACGACTGTTCCATTAGCATCTGAAACAATGACTGTTTGGTTTAGGACGTCTTGTGCCTTTTCTAGCTCTGATGCTGCGTTGGCAACGGCATCATTATAATCTTGCAAGGTTTGGTAATTACTTGCCTCGGTTTGCTGACGCTGTTGAGGGCTAACGGTAGTCGTCGAATCATCCTCATCCGAATCACTACTTGTTTGTGCTGAAGCCGCAGGAGCCGTCCCATACTGTTGGAAATAATTACGGTCACGAACTGCCTTATTATAGGCACGACTAGCCGTATCATAGGCTGCTTGGGCAGAGGTACTGTCGTATTGGACCAGTTGCTGACCAACGCTAACTTCCTCACCAACAGAGACTGTCACAGTGGCATTGCGTCCAATGGTATTGTCAAAATAAACGTACTGTTCCGACTGAGCCTTCACCATGCCAGTCAGAAGGGTGGACGAGGCCAGCTGCCCCTTGGTTACCTTACTTGCTGTAGGGGACTCAGAAGCCTTATCATCCTTGCCACCACCAGCAAAAAGGTTAAAGCCTAGAACCAAAAGGACAAGGAAGCCAATTCCTCCAATGATCCAAACTCTTTTTTTATTTTCAAATAACTTTGGACTGATTTTCTTTCGCATATGTCTCTCTTTTCTTTTTTGTATCACACGGATAAAACAATTGTAATGCTTTTAACTTTCAGTGTCAATAGCCTTCGCTTAAATCCATGACACCATAGTGCAGCTTTTGATTGGGACGAATCTGACGTTCAAACCCAAGTTCCTCAAAAACGGTATCTCGAAAATGCGCCTTGATGATAATTTTTTCTCGTGCGACACGCTTAGCCTCATTTAACCATTCTTCTGTCAGACGGCTGCCATTGGCCAAAGGTTTGATAGCTTGTAGATTTTCCGATTCCTTGATAGTCTCTGAAAACATAGGATCGGCATAAATGATATCAAAAGAGTGATCAGCCTGAGACTTCAAAAAGGATAAGCTATCGCTCTTAATGGTCTTAATAGACCGCATCGCTTTTTCAAGTTGCTTGTCATCTGTCTGATAAGTGGCCAGACCACGAGAAACCACCTGAAAAATCACTTCTTGACTCTCAAGGGCAGTCACCTTATTTCCCGCTGCCGCCATAACTAAACTATCGGAAGCCAGACCCATGGTCGTGTCGAGAATAGACTTGCTAGACGAACCCAAAAGATTGACTAGAGCATCGTGTGGCGCCTTGATCCGAAGAACTGCTGTATCTGGATGAAAGGACAGCTCACTGCCATCCTCATTGACAAAAGACAGTCTGTCTTTATATAGAAGATAAAAAGCTCCAAATCGCTCTAAACATTTTGCCAAGGATAACTTGCGACGAGGTTGATAGTCAGCCCCGAGTTCGCTAGCTAATTCTTGGGCATGCGCAATCAAGGCCTCATTTTCACGTAAAGATGTGGTAATAATCATGTTACTAGTATAGCAGAATCTTAGGAAACAAAACCATTGTCTTAGCTTTCATTTTAATTTGTTAGCTTACATTTGTGTAAGAAAAAAGCCCCAGCAAGGCTGAGACTCAGAACATAATTAAACTATTTTTAAATATGAAATAGATTTTGCGAACCTAGTGAGCTTATACCGAGACTTTTCGCAGTGATAAAAACGTCTGAAACGATTAGTTTCAGGCGTTCGGAAGTTTTGAGACTTTCGGCTCAAAACCTAGTCATGGAACTTCGCAGAAGGTCGCTGACTTCCGTCATCACTTAAGAAAAGTCTCAAAAGAAAACTTTGTCTTCAATAAAAAAGCCCCAGCAAAGCTGAGACTTTGTTTCGTGATTAGATAGCTTCTGTTGTAAAGCTACGGCTTTCAAGCACACGCACCATAGCATCTGCTGTATCAAGCGCTGTGAAGAGTGGAATTCCAGCTTCAATAGCTGAGCTACGGATAGCTGCTCCGTCTTCGTCATAAGTACGTTTGTTACCAACTGTATTGATAATGGCTTGCGCTTTACCTGTACGAACGAGGGCTGGAATGTCGTTATCATCATTTTCACCCAATTTGTTAACAAGCGTTGCGTGAACCCCGTGTTCATTCAAGAACTTAGCTGTTCCTTCAGTCGCATAGATACCATAACCGATGGCATCGAAACGACGGGCCAAGTCAAGGGCTTCTTCTTTAGTATCATCATGAATAGTGAAAATAACGTTACCAAAGGTTGGCAAGTGGAGGTAAGATGCTTCAAAGGCTTTATAGAGCGCTTTTTCAAGAGTCGCATCTGTCCCCATAACTTCACCAGTTGATTTCATTTCAGGTCCAAGGAGGCTATCTACCTTAGCCAATTTTGTGAATGAGAAGACGGGTGCCTTAACATGAACATGGTTGCTTTCTGGGTAAAGACCATCTTTGTAACCTTGCTCAGCCAATGATTTACCAAGAATCAAGTTTGTAGCAACTTGAGCCATTGGGATATCAGTAACCTTAGACAAGAATGGTACGGTACGGCTAGCACGTGGGTTAACCTCGATAACATAGACCGTTTCATCCTTAATAACAAACTGAATGTTCATCATACCGATACAGTTAAGACCAATAGCCAAGCGTTTAGTGTAGTCAGCGATAGTCTCTTGGATTTTCTTAGAAAGGGTTTGTGGAGGGTAAACCGCCATTGAGTCCCCTGAGTGAACCCCTGCACGTTCGATGTGTTCCATGATACCAGGAATCAAGACATCCTTACCATCAGAGATGGCATCCACTTCACACTCACGTCCGATGATATAGCTATCAACAAGGACTGGGTGGTCTGGACTTGCCTTAACGGCTGTACGCATGTAAGAACGAAGGTCATCTTCATTTTCAACGATTTCCATGGCACGTCCACCCAAAACGTATGACGGACGAACAAGAACTGGGAAACCAATCTTACGAGCTGCTTCAACCGCTTCTTCTTCATTTGTCGCTGTTTGTCCTGGTGGTTGCGGGATATCGAGGTCTTTAAGGGCTTGCTCGAAGAGGTCACGGTCTTCGGCACGGTCAAGGTCAGCAACCTGTGTACCCAAGATTTTCACACCAGCTTTAGACAATGGCTCTGCCAAGTTGATGGCTGTTTGTCCACCAAACTGAACCACGACACCCTTAGGTTGTTCCAATTCGATAACGTTCATCACGTCTTCGAAAGTCAATGGTTCGAAGTAAAGTTTATCTGAAACTGAGAAGTCTGTTGAAACTGTCTCAGGGTTAGAGTTCATGATGATAGCTTCGTAACCTGCAGCCTGGATAGCTTTCACAGAGTGAACTGTCGCATAGTCGAACTCAACCCCTTGTCCGATACGGATAGGACCAGAACCAAGAACGATGACAGATTCTTTATCAGACTTGATTGATTCATTTTCCCACTCGTAAGTTGAGTAGAAATACGGTGTTGATGACTCGAACTCAGCCGCACAGGTATCAACCATCTTGTAGACAGGAACAATGTTATTTTCCAAACGTGTCGCACGAACTTGGTCAGCTGTTTGATTCCAAAGATCAGCAATCTTACGATCAGAGAAACCGTTACGTTTAGCTTCTTTCAAAACTTCAACATCGCCTACGTGAGTAGCCAATTCTTGTTCCAATTCGAAGATGTGGAGCAATTTATCAAGGAAGAAGATATCAATCTTAGTCAACTCTGACAATTCTTCAATAGTATATCCACGACGGATGGCTTCAGAAAGGTAGAAGAGACGGTCGTCTTGAGCTTTGACAATCTTTTCAACCAAGGCGTCGTCTGTGACGTCCGCAAGTTCAGGCATTTCATTGTGGTAAACACCGATTTCAAGTGAACGGCAGGCTTTAAGAAGTGACTCTTCGATGTTACGACCGATAGCCATAACTTCACCAGTTGCTTTCATTTGAGTACCAAGACGACGTTCACCGTGTTCAAATTTATCAAATGGGAAACGTGGAATCTTAGCAACCACATAGTCAAGAGCTGGTTCAAACATGGCATAAGTTGTACCAGTGACTGGGTTAATCATTTCATCAAGTGTCAAACCAACAGCGATTTTGGCTGCCAATTTGGCGATTGGGTAACCAGTTGCTTTTGAGGCAAGGGCTGATGAACGTGATACACGAGGGTTTACTTCGATAACATAGTACTTGAAGCTATTAGGGTCAAGAGCCAACTGTACGTTACAACCACCCTCAATTTTAAGGGCACGGATAATCTTCAAGCTGGCATCACGAAGCATTTGGTTTTCAATATCTGACAAGGTTTGCGTTGGGGCAAATACGATTGAGTCCCCTGTGTGGATACCAACTGGGTCAAAGTTTTCCATGTTACATACCACAAGAGCATTGTCTGCGGCATCACGCATAACTTCGTATTCGATTTCCTTGAAACCAGCGATAGAACGTTCAATCAAACATTGTGTTACTGGTGACAATTTCAAGCCATTTTCGGCGATTTCACGAAGTTCTTCTTCGTTGGCACACATACCACCACCAGTACCACCAAGGGTAAAGGCAGGACGCACGATAACTGGGTAACCAATTTCTGTCGCAAAGGCAACTGCTTCTTCAACCGTATTGACAATTTCAGATTCTGGAATAGGTTGTTCCAAATCTTCCATCAATTGTTTGAAGAGGTCACGGTCTTCGGCTTGGTCAATAGCAGACAATTTTGTTCCCAAAAGCTCTACTCCGAGTTCTTCAAGAATACCAGCTTTTGACAATTCCATTGCCATGTTCAAACCAGTTTGTCCACCAAGTGTTGGCAAGAGGGCATCAGGACGCTCTTTACGAAGAATACGTGTGACAAATTCAAGCGTAATTGGTTCAATGTAAACCTTATCTGCGATTTCTTTATCAGTCATGATTGTCGCAGGGTTAGAGTTGACAAGGACAACACTGTAACCTTCTTCTTTCAAGGCCAAGCAGGCTTGCGTACCAGCGTAGTCGAACTCAGCAGCCTGACCAATGATGATAGGACCAGACCCGATAACCATAATTTTTTTAATATCAGAACGTTTAGGCATAATTTATGATACAAAGCCCGTTAAGGACCCAGTGAAAATAGGAAACGTGACGACGACGCCCAAGCGTCTAGTCACCGTTTATCTTTTTCACACAGTCCTTAGGGCGTGTTCACTTCCGTGAACCTGTATCTTCTCCTTTCTATTTGACAACTCTCTGGTTGTCATTAAATAAGGTAGTAGACTGGGGAGAACAAGAGTCACACCCCACTATAGTCACTAGACAGTTGCAATTAACGACGTGCTTTTTCAGCCTGGAAAGCATCAATCAATTCCAAGAACTCATCAAAGAGATAGCTAGCATCGTGTGGACCAGGTGCTGCATCTGGGTGGAATTGCACTGAGAATGCAGGGAAGTCACGGTGACGAACACCTTCAACTGACTTATCGTTAATTTCTTCATGTGTTACCATGAGGCAATCTGGAAGTGTCTCACGGTCAATGGCATAACCATGGTTTTGGCTAGTGAAATCAACACGACCAGTCGCAATTTCACGAACCGCGTGGTTAAATCCACGGTGACCAAACTTCATCTTGTAGGCCTTGGCACCATTAGCCAAACTAAACAACTGGTGACCCATACAAATACCAAAGATTGGAATTTTACCTTGGATGCCACGAATCATATCAAGTGCATACGGTACATCTTCAGGGTTACCTGGACCATTTGACAACATCACACCATCTGGATTAAGGTGAAGAATTTCTTCAGCAGTGATATCATGTGGCACAACAGTCACGTTACAATCACGTTTTGAAAACTCACGCAAGATAGAGTGCTTGAGACCAAAGTCAACCAAAACGATATTTTTACCAACACCCGGTGCTGGGTAGGCTGTCTTAGTTGATACCTGCTCAATATTGTTGGTTGGCAAAACAGTCGCACGCAATTGATCTTGCAAGTGCTCAATACTGTCACCAGGGCTGGCCAAAGTGGCTTTCATGGTACCGTGTTGACGGATAATTTTAGTCAAGGCACGTGTATCAATACCAGAGATACCAGGGATGTTTTTCGCTTTCAAAAACTCATCCAAGGTCATTTGGTTACGCCAGTTGCTGGCACGACGGCTGGCCTCTGACACAACGACACCCTTAGTCGTTGGCTTAATTGACTCATAGTCGTCACGGTTAACACCATAGTTACCAACAAGTGGATAAGTAAAAGTCAAAATTTGACCATTGTAAGATTGGTCTGTGATAGATTCTTGATAACCTGTCATACCAGTATTAAAGACGATTTCACCCGTCACATCCACATCAGCACCGAAGGCCTGACCTTCAAAAATAGTGCCGTCTTCCAAAATAAGTAAACGTTTTGCCATTATAGTAAATTGTTCCTTTCACTAAGATACAAAGGGCATTAAAATCCGAATGAAAAGCAAATCTGACAGAGAAGCTCTAGGAAGATATGTCTCTTTTCAAAGATTTAGCCCATGTTCTTTTTCGTCTGATTCTCTCAGGAATCGGTTAACGTTGTTTACGCTTTGCCATTTAAAATAGCTTCAATAATTGCCATACGGACAAAGACCCCGTTTTGCATCTGAGCAACGATACGAGCCTTAGGCGCCTCAACCAGGCTATCAGCAATCTCCACATCACGATTAACCGGAGCAGGGTGCATGATAATCGCCTGATCAGCTAACTTGGCATAACGTTCTTCAGTCAAACCATAGAGAGCATGGTAGTCTTCTTTTGAAAATCCTTTGTCATCCCCATGACGCTCGTGCTGAACACGAAGCAACATGAGAACATCCAAGTCCTCAATGACGTCGTCAATGGCCACATGCTGACCATAAACATCAAACTCATTCGAGTACCACTCTGCTGGACCAGCAAAATAAAGCTGAGCTCCCAAACGCTTGAGAATCTGCATATTTGACTTAGCGACACGCGAATGCGTAATGTCACCTGCAATACAAATCTTAAGATTTTCAAAGGTTCCAAACTCTTCATAAATGGTCATCAAGTCAAGCAAACACTGACTTGGGTGTTGCCCTGAACCATCACCACCATTGACAATAGAGGTCTGAATAGTTCTACTATCAATCAACTGCTTATAGTAATCGACTTCCGAGTGACGGACCACACAGATGTCAACGCCCAAAGCAGACATGGTTAAGATCGTATCATAGAGGGTCTCACCCTTGTTCACCGAGCTAGTTCCAGCATCGAACTCAATCACATCCAGGCCAAGTTTTTTCTCAGCCACCTCGAAGGACTTGTGTGTTCGTGTTGAATTTTCAAAAAAGAGATTGGCAGCGAAATACTGTCGATCCAGCTGGAAATCAGCTCTGCCATTTTTAAAATCTCCACCTCGACGAATCAGGCCCAAGACCTCTTCATTCGTGAGGGTTTCCATTGTCACCAAATGTTTCAGTGACACTTTTCCATCTGCAATCGCCATAGTTTTTCCTTTTAAATTGATTGACTATTCTTTGCTACCTTTTTTAGGATCTGGCAAGATTTGGTAAAGCAAGATACCAAGAATGGTTGAACTTGCCACACCCGTAATTTGAAGACCACCAAGGTCAATCATCAAACCACCGATACCAGATACCAAGATAACACTAGCAATCAAGAGATTCTTTTTATTATCAAAATCAATCTTATGTTCAACTAAAATTTTCAAACCGCTAGCAGCGATAACTCCAAAGAGGGCAATAGATAATCCGCCCAATACAGGAGTTGGAATAGAATGCAAGAGTGCTGATAGCTTACCAATAAAGCTCATCAAGACCGCAATCACTGCTGCGCCCGCAATAACGTAAACTGAGTAGACCTTACTGAGGGCCATAACCCCAATATTTTCACCATAAGAAGTTACAGGAGGAGCTCCAAAGAATCCAGCGATAATCTGTGCCAAACCATCACCAGTAAGGGTGCGGTCAAGTCCTGGATCTTTGAAGTAATCACGCTCAGTCAAACTATTTAGAACCATGACGTGACCAAAGTGTTCAGTCATCGTCACAAAGGCAATCGGAGCCATGGTCAAAATCGCACTTGGATAGAGCTTGAAGCTATAATCCACAAATGGAATGTCAAAGTTTGGAACCTGAATCCAATGTGCCGCTGCTACCTCTGAGAAATTGATAAAGCTATGTCCTGTCAGCAAACCAAGAACCGCTGAGAAAATATAGCCCACAATTAAACCAAGTAAAATTGGGATAACACCAATAATCTTCTTGCCATACATGTTAAAGAGGATAACCGCAAAGAGGGTGACCATCGAAATCAATAGAGCATAGATACTATAGCTTTTATTTAAAGTTGTCGCATCATTGACTGCATTGGCTGCAAGGTTCAAACCAATCACCATGATAATGGGACCAACCACGATTGGTGGAAGGACCTTATCAATCCAGTCTTTACCCGCATACTTAACAATCAGAGCCACTAGCAAGTAAACCAAACCACCAGCCATGGCACCTTGAGCCACCGCTGCAATCCCATCAGTCTTCATAAGTGTCTGCATAGCCGCAATATAGGCAAAGCTAGAACCCATGTAAGCTGGAATTTTGTACTTGGTCACCGTCAAGTGAGCCAAAGTTCCCAAACCAGATGAGAAAAGAGCAATAGCGGGATCAATCCCAACCAAAATCGGCACAAGCACCGTCGCACCAAACATAGCAAACAAGTGCTGGAATGACAAACCAACCAATAAACCAGGTTTTGGCATATCATTCACATCATATTTTACGTTATTCACGATATCAAAGGACTCCTTAAATTAAGATACAAAGGGACGTTTTAGCGTAGCTAAACATTTCTGTAGAAAAATAGGAAGTCGACAAGGCACTCCAAAGAGTGCTAGGAGACTTATCTTTTTTCCTAAGAAATGAGTCCCGTGTTCAATTAAACAAGATACAAAGCCCGTCTAAAGCCTAAAGCAAAAATAGGAAATACGATGACGGAGCACCAGCTCCTAAGAGTATTTATCTTTTTTGCACAAGGCTTAGGGCGTGTTCAATTAATAAGATACAAAGGGCGTTTCACCCTATCCGTCAGTCAACTTAGCTTGGATCGATAATGTTGACGCTATCTTTGCCATCAACTTCTGCAACCAAAACTTCGATTTCTTCTGACTCACTAGTTGGGATATTTTTACCAACATAGTCCGCACGGATTGGCAATTCACGGTGACCACGGTCAACCAAGACAGCCAAACCAACACGCGCCGGACGCCCATGGCTAACGATATTATCAATAGCTGCACGAATCGTACGACCTGTGTAAAGCACATCATCCACAAGGATAACATCTGTACCATCAATTTCAATAGGGAAAACAGATGTGTCTTGCTCAGCCTTAACATCATCACGGAAAGCCTTAGTGTCAAGCTCAATCAATGGCACATCAAGGTTTTCCAACTGTTTCAAGCGCTCTTGGATACGCTGAGCAATATAAACACCACGTGTCTTAATACCAGCCAAGACAATCTTATCGAGATTTTTGTTACGCTCAATAATCTCATAAGTGATACGTGTAATGGCACGTTTCATGGTTACGTCATCGACGATCTCTTTTTTCTTCATAAAAAGAACCTTTCTAAATACAAAAAAATCCCCTCGAAAACAAGGAGATACACAAAAATATGAGTACAGTTCACCCGTACACTTCTCATGGCTCCTTGCCTGCCTCTCTGGACAGTGATTAAAGGACTTATTTAATTAGGTAAATTATAGCAAATTTCAGACTCTTTTACAAGAAAAAAACGGACGCCCCTCCCAAGAAAGACTATCCGTTTAATAACTGTTACGCTTCTCTCAACTTCTCCAAGGTTTCCTTGAAAATAGCAGGTTCTTCCGCTGTAAATTCGACCAATTCTCCAGTCGTAGGATGTGTGAAACCAAGGGTCTTAGCATGTAGAAATTGTCCGTGGCCCTTGAGGGTCTTGCGTGGCCCATAAAGAGGGTCTCCTGCCACCGGATGACCTATATAAGCCATGTGCACACGAATCTGGTGCGTGCGACCTGTTTCCAGCTGCAACTCTACCAAGGTATAGTTGCCAAAACGTTCAAGAACAGTAAATCGTGTTACTGCAGGTTTCCCTTTCGCTGTAACTGCCTGCTTCTTGCGGTCCTTGTCCGAACGCCCAATCGGAGCCTCAATCACACCTCGATCGTTAGGCAAATTGCCATGCACAATAGCCACATACTTACGAAGGGACTTCTTATCCTTAAGCTCCGCCGCCAAAGCATTGTGGGCCTTATCATTCTTAGCAATCATAAGGAGACCAGACGTGTCCTTGTCAATACGGTGGACAATCCCTGGACGAACCACACCATTAATAGACGAGAGGTCCTTGACATGATACATCAGGGCATTGACT
>OGGQ01003112.1_pt1 | contig 16300 bp, 14 predicted proteins | sample 1571191 | NCBI WGS metagenome assembly OGGQ01 (sample SAMEA2582061, study PRJEB24529) | metagenome | biome: Human gut stool | place: China | collected 2011
CGAATTACGGCGGTTGGCCCAGAGCGCGAACAGTCCCGTCGCGGCCATGACCGCCGCTCGCAGTGCCGATACCGGCATCCCGGTGAACGCGACGTAGCCGACAAGAAACAGGGCGCTGGCCACCGTCGTCGCTTTGCGGCCGAGCCGCAGCAGCTTCAATCCTCCCGCAACGAACAGAACCACAATGGAGAGGTGCGCCCCCGATACCGCCACGAGATGGGCCAGCCCCACGGCCTTGAAGCAATCGTAGAGCCCCGATTCCTCGATGGCCGGCCGCCAACCGCACACAAGAGCCTGTAGAAGTGGCGCATTGTCTCCCCCGCACGCGGCGATGAGATCCAGGGCGCATCGCCGCAGATGGACAAAGGGGCCGCTATCGAGCGCTGCTTCTTCCGAGACAAACGCGCTTTCGCTCGCGGTGAGAGAGCCGGCCAGCCCGGTGTCCCAGTAGTATGCTGCCACTGCCTCTGCGGGCGGCTTGAGCGTTCCGGATACCGTCATAGACTGCCCTTGCAGCAGCGCCGCATCCTCGGGCAGGTTAAGCCGCACCCGTAGCACGCGGCCATCTGCGCCACGAAGCCGCGCCTCGGCGTGCCATCCGAAATCTCCGCGACGGGCATCCTCGGTGAGCTCGGCGTGCCAGGTCGCCGGCGCCGAATCGCCTCCCTGCGCCTCTGCGTAGGCCATAGAGCCGCGAAGAGCGCCGCCCCAAAAGGAGCAGAGAGCCACGGCAGCGGCGAGGGAGAGCGCCGCCAGAGCGCCGAGCGAGAAACCGCCGCCTCGGGCCGCGCGCAAGGCATGGGATGCCAGCCACACGGCAGCGCCCAGCGCAAGCATCCCCAGTACGGGAAGGGCCGCGGTGGGCGCAAGGCGCAGGGTCGGCCAAATCAGCGCCGTTGCAGCCCACAGGACGAGCCCTGCCACCAGCAAGGGCGGCAGAAAGGGGCGCGGCGGCCTGCTGTCGAGATCTCCCGTCACAGGCAGAGCCGATCCCGCATAGCCGCGAGCTTCTTCTCGCCGATGCCGGAGACCCGCGTCAAATCGTCGATGGACGAAAACAGCCCGTTCGCCTCGCGGTCGGCCACGATCTTCTCCGCCGTCGCCGCGCCGATGCCCTTGAGCGTTTCGAATTCCTCGGCCGTGGCCGTGTTGATGTTGACCATCCCGTCAGCCCCTGAGGAGGACGCGCCTTCCCCAGAGCCCTGCGCGCCGCCGGAAGCTGCCACGGCGCCCCCATCGGAGGGAGTCGCCTGGCTCTCGCTGCGGGAGGGGATGACGATCTGCTGGCCGTCCTGCAGCTCCTGGGCCAAGTTCACCGCATCGGTCCGCGCCTTTTCGGTGGCGCCGCCGGCCGCTGTCACCGCATCGACCACCCGGCTGCCTGCGGGCAGATAGTAGACGCCGGGCGATGCCACGCACCCGTCAACGTGAATGCACAGCTGCCCCGTCTCATCGCCGCTCGAGGGGAGCACCACGTTCTCGACGCTTTGGCCCGACGCGGCCTTCTCGGCGTCACCCTCCTCGCCTTCGACGGCTTGCACCGCTTCGTTGCCAGCGTCCCCCGATACGCTCGCCGAGGCCGCATCCTGCGCCCTCACCTCGAATCCGCCGCCGAGCGAAGCGCAGAAGGCGTACCCTGCGAGTACGATCATGAGCACCAGCGCCAATGCCACAGCGACGAAGACCGACCGGGGCACGCGACCCAGATGCAATCTCTCCGCGAGCGATTCCGCACGATCTTGAAAGGCCATGATCTCCTCCTTCTCCCGAATTGGAAAAAGGATACGAGCACACGACCGTATTTATGACGCGGGAATGTCTCGATCCGTTCCCCGCGCCGACCGTGGTCGCGTCCCGCCCCTGTCCCAATCCTCATCCCTCGGTACCATCCGTAGGGGCAGACCAAGGTCTGCCCTCGCGAGTGGAACAGAGGCGCGTGACAAAAAAGGGGCGACCAAGGTCGCCCCCTACGGAAGATACGGAAAACGAATGAGCTGCGAGTGCCCCTTCGAAACGGTTTACAGTGCGGCGGCGATGACCTCGCCCAGACGCTGGATGCCGTCGCGGATGGTCTCCTCGTCGGCGTTGGTGAAGTTCAGGCGCATGGTAGAGCGCGCGCCCGGCTCGGGGTAGAACGGGTCGCCCGGCACGAAGGCCACGTTGCGCTCGAGCGCCTTCGGGAACAGCTCCATGGTGGAAATACCCTCGGGCAGCGTCGCCCACAGGAACATGCCGCCCTCGGGCTTGGTGAAGCTCACCTCAGCGGGGAAGAACTCGGCCATGGCGTCGGTCATCGCGCGGGCCTGGGTGCGGTACAGTTCGCGGATCTTCACCAGGTGCTCGTCCAGGTCGTTGTGGCGCAGGTAGTCGAGCACCACGAACTGAGCGAACACGTTGGTGTGCAGGTCGGCGGCTTCCTTGGCGGTGTTGAGAGCCTTCAGCAAGTCGTGATCCTTCGTGAGGAGGTACCCCATGCGGAAGCCGGGGGTGACTGTCTTCGAGAACGAGCCCATGATCACGCCGTGGGGGAGTGCCACGCCGCCGATGTAGGGCAGCGAGTCGCCCTCGAAGCGCAGCTCGCCGTAGGGGTCGTCCTCCACCACCACGATGTTACGGCCGGCCAGCACCTCGCGCACCTGCTCGCGATTCTCGGCGGTGTAGGTGAGGCCCGTGGGATTCTGGAAGTTCGGGATGAGGTAGATCATCTTCGCGCCGGCATCGAGCGCCGCGTTCAGCTCGTCGATGTTCAGGCCCTCTTCGGTCAGTTCCACCTCGCGGAAGACGGGCTGCTGCAGCGCGAACGCCTGAATGGCGGCCAGGTAGGTGGGCTTCTCCACGATGACGCCGTCGCCCTTGTCCAGCAGCACCTTGCCGAGCAGGTCGAGCACCTGCTGTGAGCCGGTGGTCACGAGCACGTCCTCCTCGGTGTAGTCGGTGCCGAAGCGGTGGTTGTAGCGCTCGGCGATCCAGGCGCGCAGCTCGGGCACGCCGGCGGTGACGGAGTACTGGAAGGCCTCCGGGCCGCGCTCGGCCACCACGCGCTGCATCGATTCCAGCAGCTTTTCCTGTGGGAAGGAAATGGGGTTCGGCAGGCCGCCGGCGAAGGAGGTCACCGCAGGATCGGACGCGGCGGCCAGAATGGCGCGCACGAACGACGGCGGCGTGTTGGTGATGCCGTCAGACAGAAGCTCGTCGATGGGGAATTCCCCGACGGTCTCGGTGGTTTCGGTCGCGATGGTCTCGTTGGTCATGGTTGTTGCCTCCGCTCGGTTGAAAGCGCTTCGTCGATGGCGTTGCGTTCGTTGACTAATCTGCTCTTCCATTTTTCCACGAACCGGCCCGCGTGCAACCATTATTTCGGCTTACGTGTAGAAGTGCTCCGCTTTGGGCAGCTTCACCGCCGTCCTCGCCGATCACGCCTTCACCGCCCGAGTCAGCGAACGCATGCTCCTTGGCTCCTCATAAAAGACAAAGCATGAAGCGTCGACAGAAGCCATCTATTTGCCATGCAAACGTAATCCCTCGAAGGAGTGGGCTCACTTCCGCCTCGGCATGGGCTTGGGATCCTAGAACGTCTCCCAATGCACCTTCCCCAGCAGCGCTTCGTCGAAGGGGCGGCGCGGGGCTTCGGCTCCGGGCATGCCGAGGGAGAGGATGGCCTCTAGCTGGTAAGGGGCCGGCACTTTCAGGAGGTTCGCGACGAACTCGTGGGTCGAGCGTCCGTCGGCCGCCTGGCGCAGGCGTCCCTGAATCCAGCAGCTGCCCACGCCGGAGGCCGCCGCTTCCAGATGCATATTGGCCATGACGATGGAGCAGTCTTCCACCCAGGTGTCGGCGCACGTCGGGTCGGCCACCACGACGATGGCCGCGTCGGCTCCGGTGAGCATGCCCGCGCCCTGCTCGCGGCATTCGGCCAGATCGTCCAGCATGGCTCGGTCGCGCACGACGACGAGTTCCCACGGCCGCCGCGAGCGCCCCGATGCCGAGCGCAGCCCCGCCTCCAGAATGCGGTCGAGCAGCGCTTGCGGCACCGGCTCGCCGGAATAGCGGCGCAGGCTGCGGCGGCGCGCCATGGCGTCCAGCACGTCCACGCTGGCCTGGGGCGCGAACTCGGCCTTATTCGGCAGAATTTCCAGCCAGCAGCCGTCGGGGTCTTCGATGAAGTACAGCCCCATGGCCTCGTTCACGTGGCAAATGCAGCCCATCTCCTCATGCAATGCGCGGGCCGCTTCGTAGTCGTCGACGGTGAAGGCCAGATGCGAGTCGCGGCCGCCGTTGTCGTAGGGTTCGGTGCGCCCGCGGTTCCAGGTGAGTTCCAATTGGAAGCCCGAGGCGTCGCTGCCCATGAACACGTTGGTCCACGAGCCGTCCTCGGGCCCCATGCGGCGAATCTCGGTCATGCCGAGCGCCTTCTCGTAAAACGCGATCGACTTCTCCAAATCCAACACATGCAGGCACCGGTGAATAGCTTTCCCGTCCATGCGATTCCTTTCTCAAGCGTTCGCGAAGATATGAGTCCGCTGGCATTTTAGCCTGAGGACTGGCTCTCTACGACTTCGTCGTGAACTGGTTGCGGCACTTCGGGCACGTGATCTTCAGCGTGCCCTTGCCCTTGGGCACCGAAAGCGACTGGCCGCACTGCGGGCACTTCAGGAACTTGGTCGTCTTGCGCTGATCCCACCGCGTGTTGAAACGAGCCCAGGCGGCGCGCGGTTTGGCCGTCAAGGCGATGTAGCGGGCGTTTTCCCGAGTGCGGGCGGCAATATTGCGCGAGAAGCAGCGGAACATGAAGTACAACAGGAACACCATGCCGATAAGCGAGCAGATGCCCAGGCCGGTGACGATTTCCAGGAACGTGAACAGCACGCCCATCCACAGCGACGCGCGCGCCAGCGCATCCGGCCCGTTGCGCCCCGCCATGAAGTTCGCCAACTTATACGGCAGATTTTGGAAGAAGTTGCTCATAGGTGCCTCCTTGGCTGTTCGACAGGCACCTTATCATGGGCACAAATGGTTGCATGAAACAATTATCAAACTGGCATAACTGCAACATCTCTTGATATCGTGCTGCTGAGAAGGCTTTATTGCTGGGCCGTCGAAACCCCGTAGGGGCGGACTTTAGTCCGCCCTCGTGTTCCGATAGTGTCTATGTCTGGGGTCGGGGGGGGGTGACCAAAGCCGCCCTCTGCGTCCTCTGCGGGAGGACCGATCAACCATGTCGAAATATGTGTTTCTTCTCGAACGGGAAAAGGTGCGCTATAATTCGCTTCACGCATGCGGGCGTCGCCAAGTGGTAAGGCCCAAGCTTCCCAAGCTGGTATCATGGTGAAGCATTGCGAAACACGAGAAATGTGCATTCGCTAAATCCCCAGTTCAGAACATACTTTTTTGAAACCTCTGAACGTCTTCGATTTCCTTCTCGATTTCTGCAACCCCGAATTTTCCAGTACGCTTCCAGTATTTGCGAAACGTACGGCTCATTCGCACATTTATTGAATGGGTTGCCTGACCTCCACGGCGTGGCTTATGCCACAGGAATGGAGGCGCATCATGACGTGCAAAACGATAGCGGTAGCGAATCAAAAAGGAGGGACGGGAAAGACCGCGACAACGCTCAGTCTCGGCATTGCACTAGCTAAGCTCGATAAGCGCGTGTTGCTGGTAGACACGGATCCTCAAGGCGATCTGACCAAATCGCTCGGCTGGGCAAACCCCGATTCTTTAGAGATCACCGTCGCCAATCACATCCAGGCGGTGATTGACGGCATAGACCTGCAAGCCGACGAGGGGATCCTCAGCCACAAAGAAGGCGTCGATCTCATGCCCGCGAACATCGACCTTGCCAGCATGGAGATGGGGATCTTCATGGCGATGTCGCGTGAGCAGATTCTCAACACCTGGCTTTCCAGCATCAAGGATAGCTACGATTACGTCCTTATCGATTGCGCGCCAACGCTCGGCATTTTGCCCGTGAACGCGTTCGTCGCATCAGACAGCGTGCTCATTCCGGTCTCGGCTGAGTTCCTGCCAGCATCCGCGATGACCGAGCTCCTGAAGACTATCAACAGGGTCAAGCGTCAGATCAACCCCTCTCTTGATGTCGAAGGGATACTGATCACGCTCTTCGATACCAGAAACAACCTTGCTCGCGAGGTGGAACAGACCATCCGCAGCCAATACGGCAATGCCTATCGCGTATTCGATTCAATCATCCCCCGAGCTGTATCAGCCGCAGAAACACCTGCCGTCGGTGTAAGCATCTTCGCGTATGACAAACGGGGCAAAGTTGCGACCGCCTTCACCAACCTTGCGGATGAGGTGGTCTGCAATGGCTAAGAAGAGAGTGAACATCAACCTTCCATCAGTAGACGAGCTCTTTACCTCGCAGGTCGAGCGAGACTCGAAGGGAAGCAGCGTCATCCAATTGCTGCCGGTTGCCTCGATCACGCCTTTTCCCAACCATCCCTTCGGCGTGCGTGACGATCAGGATATGGATCAGCTCGTCGAGAGCATTCAGGAGCATGGCATTCTCTCGCCTTTAACTGTGCGAGCTGCAACCGATGGAACATTCCAACTCATAAGCGGCCATAGAAGAAAGCATGCAGCGGAGATAGTCGGTCTATCCAATGTTCCATGCATCGTAAAGGACCTCACCGACGATGAGGCCGTCATCGCAATGGTGGATTCGAATCTGCAAAGGGAGACCATCCTGCCGAGCGAACGGGCATTCGCTTATTCGATGCGCCTTGAGGCTATGAAGCATCAAGGGAAACGCTCCGATTTAACTTCTGCGCAAGTTGCGCAGAAGTCGGACGGCAGGTGGTCACGGGATATCCTCGCTGAAGAGCTGGGTGTTAGCAAGGATATGATCCGACGCTACATCCGCCTTACCAATCTTATTCCAGAACTGCTTGCTCTCGTGGATGCGGGGCGCGTGAAGATGCAGCCAGCGATAGCGATCAGCTACCTTAAAGAGGACGAGCAGCATTGGCTTCTCGAAGCGATTGGTTCCCAAGCTTGCACGCCGTCCCATGCCCAAGCCGTCAAGATGCGCCGTTACTCGGAAGAAGGTAGCCTAACGGCAGCGCTTGTCCACTCCATCATGGAGGAGGAAAAACCCAATCAGGTTGAGCAATTCAAGATCCCAAGGAAGAGCATCTCGCGCTTCTTCAAAGAAGGCATGAGCAATATGGAGATGAGCGCGCGCATCATCAAAGCCTTGGAGCTACTTGAAGCAGCCGAGGCAAAGCGCGACTGGCTGGCCGAGGAAGAGGTGCATGATGGGTAACATGATGCACCGTGGGAAAGGATCGTTCACCCACGTCGAGAACACGGTCTTTTTCGATCACACCCTGAGCCTCAAGGCCAAGGGAATCTACTGTCAGATTCGCTCACTTGAGAACAACCCAGAATGGGTCTTCACCATTCGCGGCTTCGCAACGCTCGTTAAGGATGGAGTGGATGCCGTGACAGCTGGGCTCAAGGAGTTGGAGGGCGCTGGTTACATAATCAGAGCGAGGCGACGAAGCGAGAACGGGCGCTTCCTCAAGGCCGAGGAGGCCACATGGATCACGCTCGATGATCCGGCTATGTATGCGAGTGTTGCTGCCGAATTGAAGGAAGAAGGTTACGCGATCCTCTCCGAATTCAAGCACGACCCTGCCAGTAACGTGGAGTTCGAGCTGGAGAGTGATCTTCCTGCTGAGGGCAAAGATGACCCCGAGAACGACCAGGTCAGCACCAGAACGGGAAAATCCGTATCTGGAAATCCCGTATCTGGGAAAACCATATCTGGAAAATCAGATCCAATAAATTACTTATCCGATAAACAGACTGATGAAGATAAACCCCTCTCTTGCCTCCCAAAAGCCGAGCCAGAGTCAGACCGCAAAGAGGAGAAGGGTGAATTTTCAGCTTTCAGGAAGGGGGAGTTCACGGAGCCTTTCGAGAAGTTGTGCGAGATGTCCATCAAGCCGGTCTCATCGCTCAAGTTCAAGCGCGATTGCTTTGAGGCTTGGAAGCGAAAGGTCGCAGACGGCTACACGCCAGAGCAGATAATCCACGCTTACGATGCCTACGCGAAGGCCTACTGGATGAGGAATGCGGATGACAAGAAGCTCGCGAAGAACCTCATTCGCTGGCTCGAAGGAGAGGGCGGCCTCGAAGCTTTTGCTGACGAACCGATACCACCGAGCCTGCTTGGGCATGACGGCAAGCCACTCACCATGGAGGAGCTTGCCGATGCCGACCCGGGTTTCGCGCCTCTCTGGAACAGGCTCAAAAGCGCCCGCTGCGTCGTACTTTCGCTCATGATCGTCGAAGCGGAAGAGCGGCCCTCGCAAGAGGAGCTGGATGCAGCATGCGACAAAGACAGGCAATTCCAGCGATGCTTGGCAAAGTGCAGAGAACGATACGAGAGGTACCTGAAGCTCTTCGAGCTATTCAACGAGAAGGGTCAGGATAATGATTAATCAATGTTTTCGGCTTCCGTATAGCCATGCATTCCGTGTCGCTTGGTGCACCCGAAGCGCATCGGCAAGCCAATCGGGAATATAATTGACGGGTCACGCTAACTGAATACGTACACCAAATACCGGACAGAGGGGCATCTGCCGTATTGGGTATTTGGTGTACATTTCCCAACAGCGTGACAACTGAGGTGGATGCCTCTCTTTTTGAGGACAACGGCTACCATCTTTTCTAATGGTTGGAGGGAAGAAAAGGGTTCAACTAGATGGCAACCGAGAAAGACTATTCGATATCCGCCAGTGCGGTCAACGCTGTGGTCGAGTCAGCCGAGAAGATAGAAGGTGCAGCCTTGTTGCTCCTTTTACTGGAGGAGAAAGCTGGGGATGATGGCACCGTCGCATCACCAGAGCTGGCAGCTATAAGAAGCATCCTTGAAAGCTGCGCCAAAGACCTCAATAGCGCTTTTCAGGAAGTTTAAGAGCCCTCCCGATCAGCCCAAACCAACCTGATCGGATGCCCTTCTCTTAGAACTCCCTCTTCCAGGCATCGTATTCCTCCTGGGTGATCTCGCCCGTTATCAAGCGGTGGCGGATCTCGCCCCACGCGCTTATGGCCTCAACCGCTTTCTGGGCGTTCTTCGCTTTCGGATCGATCCAGAGACCGCCGTCGCACATGTCAGGAACGAGTCCGAACTCCTCTTCCAGTTGAAGCAAGGCCCCCACAAGGTCCTTGGCGCTTTCTATCCTGTGGTCTTCGAGCATCCTTGGCGACACGTTGAGGGCATGGGCAATCGTCTCCAGCTGACTTTCGCCGGGCGTTCTTATCCCTCTTTCGTAGTGGAGGATCGCGCCCTGGGTCAGGCCGACCTTCTCTGCCAGCTTCGCGGAGCTCAAGTTCTGCGCCTTCCGATATCGCCTAATGTTTTCGCCGACCGTTGCCATGTACACCCTCAATCGCTCGATCTCAACGCTGCAATCATTATCGTACAAATTCGTACTGCAGTGCAGAGCGCGCTGCGTAGAGGTCGAATTCGGAATGCTTCAGTAAGGGCTTCTTGGTCACCATTGCCGCACCGCTTCTTGAGAGATGAGCTGCCACAAGAGGCGTTTGCTAGAAAACCACAGTTTGTTCGATTGACGAAATCTCGATCTGGATGCATCATTATCTAATCCATAATCGAACAAATGTTCCCTTTATAAGGAGGTGCCATGCGCGATCGCATCATCATGCACATAGACATGAACGCCTTCTATGCGTCTGTTGCACAGCACCTCGATCCATCGCTGCGTGGCAAGGCGGTCGCGGTCGCAGGCGACCCGAAAAAGAGGAATGGCATCATCCTCGCGAAGTCTCGCGAGGCCAAGGCTGTTGGCGTGAAGACAGCCGAGGCCATATGGCAGGCGAGGCAGAAGTGTCCCGATCTCGTTGTTGTGCCGCCGGACTACGCGGCGTACAAGAGGTACTCGAAGCTCGCGCGCATGATCTACTACGATTACACAGACAGGGTTGAGCCCTTCGGCCTGGACGAGTCTTGGATCGATGTGACTGGATCGCTTCCGCTGTTCGGAGGCGATGCCATGCTCGTGGCGAGGGAGATATCGGAGCGAGTGAAGTCCGAGCTCGGGCTTACCGTGTCCGTCGGCGTCTCCTGGAACAAGGTCTTCGCCAAGCTCGGCAGCGACAACGATCCGGGCGACGGAATCATCGCTATCACGAGGGACAACTACAGGGATCTCGCATGGCCCATGGCGGCATCGGAGATGATCTACGTCGGTCCCGCAACGATGCGAAAGCTCCATTCCGCCGGATACGAGACCATAGGGGACCTGGCGCATGCGGGAGACTACTTCTTGACCAAGCGGTTCGGCAAGATCGGCCCCATGTTGCGCACCTTCGCTAGAGGCGAGGACTCAAGCCCCGTGAAGGTGATGGATCCGACCAAGGCCGACGTTGACTACGTGGTGAAGGGCATCGGAAACGGTCTCACCGCCCCGCATGACCTTGAGTGCGAATCGGACGTGAAGGCACTCGTATGGCTTCTCTCGGAATCCGTCGCGCAGAGGCTTCATCTCGGTAGGTGCCCGTTGGGCACGCGACCTGACGGGCTATTCGAGGCAGACCACGGTTCGCGTGCCGACATGCCTTACAAGGGACATCGCCAATTTCGCCATGGGGCTTCTGCGCGCCAACCAGCCCTTCGACAAGGATCACGCCCTGAGGGCGATCCACGTGCGCGTCACCAACCTCGTGCCTATGGATGTACCCGTGCAGTGCGACCTCTTCGGGGACGCTGCGGAAGTCGTGCGAATGGAACGGCTCGACCTCGCCATCGACGCATTGCGCGTCCGCTTCGGGAACACGTGCGTCAAGCGGGCCGTCGAGCTCACCGACGACGTTATGTCCGGCCTCGATATCAAGCGCGACAACACCGTCCACCCAATCGGGTTCTTGAGGTAGGCGATGGCTGTGGTCCAGGGCATCTCCGGAAGGGTGAAGCGATATGTGAGCGTCACCGCCCGCATGGACGAGGACGGCCATGTGCGCCCGCTCTCCATCCAGTGGTACGACGGCAGGACATACCCCATCGACGAGGTGAAGTCTGTACGCCGCGCCTCATCTCGCAAGGTAGGCGGGGACGGAATCTGCTACACCGTTCGCATCGGCGGCAACGTCACCTATCTCTACTACGAGGATCCGCGCTGGTTCGTCGAGGAGATCGTGCCAGACGCGCCGCCTGCCTGACATCGCAGAACTCAATAAGCTATCGGCTTCATTCCCCGAGCAAGTGCTCATGTACAGTAAAGAAGCAAGCAACCGAAAACAAGAGATAGACCGCCAGCACCACACTATTCCGAAGCAAAGAAACCAAAGACCAAAAAACAAGCATTGTGGAAATGTGCATAACAGGCTATTCCGTCATGGATAACTCTATTCACAGCACATGGAAAAGCTAAAATGCAGCTTTCCCACGTCCTGTAAACAGAGTTACCCACAACTCCATAAGGCAGCCAGTTATACACATTCCCACAATGTCGATGACTACGAAACCTCTCACTCATTACATCTTTCTTATGGTGTACAAAGTATTTTTCCTTTTTCTACTTTCTTTTCTAAAATTGATGTGCTATAATAGCTTCATTCCAAAAAAGGAGTAAAAAATATGCGGCAAGGTATTCTTAAATAAATCTTCAATCAAATAGTGGGTTCAAAGAATTTTGAATGTCCCTAAATAAGAGGGCTTGGTTTTTTGTACCCAATTTAAGAATACTTTTGCCTTATCAATTTTGACATATCTGAAAAAGAACAGCAATCACTAGTAGGTGTATGCTGTATATGTGTATGTCCGCAAACTGTAATCCCCAGTGGTAAAAGTATTTTACTGCTGGGGATTTTTATGCCCTTTTGGGCTTGTAAAGGGAGGACAATCACATGAAAATAATCAATATTGGCATTCTTGCCCATGTAGACGCGGGAAAAACAACTTTAACAGAAAGCCTGTTGTACACCAGTGGAGCGATTGCAGAACAAGGAAGTGTAGATAAAGGAACCACAAGAACAGACACTATGGTTTTAGAGCAGCGGCGGGGAATTACCATTCAGACGGCAGTTACTTCTTTTTGCTGGAATGGTTATAAAATCAATATCGTGGACACTCCCGGTCATATGGATTTTTTAGCCGAAGTATATCGTTCTTTATCTGTCCTTGACGGAGCTGTTTTAGTTGTTTCAGCAAAAGACGGTGTACAGGCACAGACCCGAATATTATTCCATGCACTTCAGAAAATGAACATTCCGACAATTATCTATGTGAATAAGATAGACCAAAACGGGATTGATTTACAGCGTATTTATCAAAACATCAGGGAAAAACTTACCAGTGATATAATCGTCATGCAAGAGGTTATCTTATCTCCCAAGGTAGATATTACTGACATTGTTGATTTGGATAAATGGGATTCCGTTATTTCCGGGAATGATGAACTATTAGAAAGATATATTTCAGAGGATTCATTGGACATACGGGAATTACAGCTTGAAAAGTGCCAGAGAACCAGACGTTGTTCTTTGTTTCCTGTATATCATGGAAGCGCAAAAGACAATTTAGGAACGGAAAAATTGATTGAGGTAATTACTGAAACTTTTGTTACGGGAACAGAGAATAATCAATCTGAATTATGTGGGTATGTTTTTAAGGTTGAGTACAAAGGGAAAAAACGGCTTTCCTACTTACGCCTGTATCATGGAACGCTCCATTTACGAGATACAATCTTGCTGTCAAAAAAGAAAAAGATAAAGATTACAGAAATGTACATTCCAACAAATGGCGAAATTGTTTCGGCAGACCATGCCTGTCAGGGGGAAATTGTTATCTTATCCGATGATACATTAAAAATATATGACATTTTGGGAAATGAAGAGCTTTTACCTCGCAAAGCATGGATTGGCAATCCTACACCTTTACTTCGGACAACCGTTGAGCCACAAGAGCCAGAACAAAGAGAAGCCTTGTTGAATGCTCTCATAGAAATTGCCGATACAGACCCGCTTTTGCACTTTGAAATTGATACCGCCACCCGTGAGATTATTCTGTCTTTTTTGGGAAAGGTGCAATTAGAGGTTATTTGTTCATTGCTGGAAGAAAAGTATCATGTAAGAGTGGCTATGAAAGAGCCTACGGTTATTTATTTGGAAAGACCGTTAAAAAAGGCAGCTTACACGATTCATATTGAAGTGCCGCCGAATCCATTTTGGGCGTCTATTGGTTTAACTGTAACTCCACTCCCTGTCGGAAGCGGAACCCAGTATAAAAGCAAGGTATCTCTTGGCTATTTGAGCCAAAGTTTTCAAAATGCCGTCATGGAGGGTGTGCGTTATGGAATGGAGCAAGGCTTATATGGTTGGGAAGTGACAGATTGCAGCATTTGTTTTGACTATGGAGTTTATTACAGCCCGGTCAGTACCCCCTCAGATTTTCGCTTTCTTGCGCCTGTTGTATTGGAACAGGCATTGAAAAAGGCAGGAACACAGGTTTTGGAGCCATACCTTTCCTTTACCCTTTTTGCCCCACAGGAATATCTTTCACGGGCTTACAATGATGCGCCAAAGTATTGTGCAGTGATTGAATCAGTTGTATTTGAAAATGATGAAGTTATTTTTAAGGGAGAAATCCCCGCTCGCTGTATCAATGAGTATAAAAATGATTTGAATTTTTATACAAACGGAAGAAGTGTTTGTCTTACAGAATTAAAAGGGTATAAAGAAACTTCTGGTGAGCTTGTATCGCAGCCACGCCGCCCTAACAGTCGGTTAGATAAGATTCGGTATATGTTTCAAAAGACAATGTAACTTTTTGTGCATTATATGGAGAAAAAATCTGATAAAAAAGGAGAACCTATTTTGAATAAAGAGCGGATAAATACAACAAATAAAAAACAAGGGTAACGTACAATCTCTTGCGCACTTTGACAGCAGCATAGTCTAGATACAAGAAGACATGGTCCCGGCCTCCGGTATGATTGAGTTGTCTAGATTCGATCATATTAGGAGGCGGAACCATGTCCGACCCCATCGTAACATTCGACGAGAATGCCGTGCGCGGCGAGCTCAGGGAGCTCGTCAGAAGAACAGTCGAGGACACCATCAACGCGCTTCTCGAGGAGGAGGCCGACGACCTCGTCGGGGCCGGCCGCTACGAGCGGACGGCAGGCAGGGAGGCGTACCGCGCCGGCCACTACGAGCGGGACCTCACCACCACGTCCGGCCAGGTCACGCTCAAGATGCCGAAGCTCAAGGGCGTGAGGTTCGCAACGGCGGTCATCGAGCGCTACAAGAGGCGCGAGACCTCCGTCGAGGAGGCCATGATCGAGATGTACCTGGCCGGCGTCTCCACCAGGAGGATCGAGGACGTATCCGAGATCCTCTGGGGCGCGAGCGTGTCGGCATCGACGGTCTCGAACCTCAACGAGAAGGCGTTCGAGGCCGTCGAGGAATGGCGCTGCAGGCCGCTCACCTGCGCCTATCCCTATGTCTTCGTCGACGGGATCTACCTGAAGCGGGCCTGGGGCGGCTCCTTCGAGAACGTGGCCGTGATGGTGGCCATCGGCGTCAACGACGACGGCTACCGCGAGGTCATCGGCGCCGCGGAGGGGTTCACGGAGTCGGCCGAGTGCTGGAGGGAGTTCCTCTCGTGGCTCAAGGGCCGGGGGCTCTCGGGCGTGCGCATGTTCACCGGCGACAAGGCCGCCGCCATGACCGGCGCCATCGCCGAGGTGTTCCCGGATGCGGCCTATCAGAGGTGCACCGTGCACTTCTACCGCAATGTGCTTTCGAAGGTGCCGAAGTCCAAGAGAGGCCAGGCGGCGGCGATGCTCAAGGCCATCCACGCCCAAGAGTCGTTCGATGCCAGCATGGAGAAGGCGGGCGCCGTCGCCGAGGCCCTGGACGAGATGAGACTTGCGGCGGCATCCAAGTGCGTCCGCGAGGGCGTTGTCGAGACGCTGACCTACACAAGGTTTCCCATGCGGAACTGGAGGCGCATCCGCACCAACAACGCCATCGAGCGGCTCAACCGCGAGATCAGGCGCCGCACGCGGGTGGTGGGCACCTTCCCCGACGGGAGGAGCGCGCTCATGCTGGTGACGGCCAGGCTGAAGTACGTGGCCGACAGCGAGTGGGGGTCGAGGAGGTATCTGGACGTGTCGCTGCTGGACGAGTGATCATGCCGAAGCGCATGGGGCGCTCATGCAAAGTGCGCAAGAATATTGACAGTACCAAAACAAGGGCTTTCAGTTTGCACCGAAGCATACAAAGAACACATCATGTATACGTTCAACGGCTTTTGCAAGACCGTCATACGCTTTGCAGCACTCAACGCATGGCGTGACAGGAGCAGACGGCGACAAAAAGAAATATCCCTTGAATACCTCACAGAAGAAAAATTTTACCCTTTAGGAACAACGGACGAATATTTTGAAGCACCTTATGAAGAATACCCCATAACGATATGCGGTCAGACAGTTATCCTCACCAATGGGGAGCTTGCCGCCGCCCTGTTATCTCTGCCGGAGAGAAATCGGGAAATCATTTTCCTTTACTTTTTCGGAGATTATACACAACAGGAAATCGGGGAAATGTACGGACGCTGCCGGACTTCTGAAAAGCACACTGTTTGTAAAACTCCCTGCTGTTAGGTTCCACATTCTCACCTCCTTTCTCGTTGGAAAGTTGGTGGTGCTTCCCCCTTTTCGCGGGGCAATACGGCGGTTTTCAAAAACGCCGAAGATTTTTTGAAATTTCTTCAAAAAATTTTTTGAGCAGCAAAATGCGCCTGTCCGAAAAGCCCGGACAGGCGCATTGGTATTGTGAGTAGTATTTAGATGATTAGACAGTTCATATATACAAGCGTAATTTCCCCCGGTGGTGGTCGGGCTTTTTTTGATGTGTCAATGACCGTCGGATTTTGTCGATATGGTATGTGCTTCATGGCGGCTACCTCCTTTAGCCGCCGCTTTTAACAGTGATACCGCGTCATTTCATTAGAAGATAAAAAGAAACGGCGGCTTTGATTTTTCAAAGCTGCTGCGGAAATCAAAGAACGACAAGCAACAGTTCTGATTTTGCTCCAATATGGTTATTAGGGGCACAAATTAAAATCAAAAAAGAGCCGATAACAGCAGTATTTCAAACTGCATATTATCGGCTCTGCGTCTGTGCGTCTGGCTCTTTTAATTAAATTATTTCTGTTGTTTTTTGGCTTTATTATATGTATTAGCTAACTGTCCACAAGCTGCTTTAATCTCTCTACCATGAGAAACTCTCATGGTAACTTCAA
>OGGQ01003120.1_pt1 | contig 16257 bp, 12 predicted proteins | sample 1571191 | NCBI WGS metagenome assembly OGGQ01 (sample SAMEA2582061, study PRJEB24529) | metagenome | biome: Human gut stool | place: China | collected 2011
TTATGTCGCCAGGGCGACCCGCCGCAGGCGGAGAATCCCGCGAGCGGGATTCTTTCTTGAAACTGGGATCAGATACAGATTTCCGTGAACGGCACCCCGGAGGCTTTCAGCAGCAGCTTCTCCCTGCTGTGACAGGTGAATACAAGCACCTGCCCGCGGTAGTTGCTGTGCAGCCATGAAAGCGTTCCTGTCAGCCGTTTATCGTCATAGGAGGCAAAGGCGTCATCCAGGATCAGAGGCATTGGTTCGGACGGCCAGAAGAGTCGGATGACCGCCAGACGAAATGCCAGATATACCTGATCGACAGTGCCGGTGCTAAGGGATTCCAGCGGAATGTCCCTGTAATCGGAAACCACGGTGATGGAGAGATTTTCATCGACCCTCATATCGGAATAGGCCCCGTCTGTCAGGCTTTCGAGTATCTCGGAAGCCGTCCTGTTAAGATAGGGGTCAAAGGTCTTCTGTATTGTGGAAGAGATGTTGTCCATCACATATAAAGCCAGATCCAGTGCGTCAATCTCTTCCCGGATCTTTTGATTATGATCTCTTTTCTGCTCCATCTCCTGCAGCAGGATGCGGTCCTTCTGCAATTCTTCCTGCTTATGGTCCAGCTCCCAGTCCACCCGCTGCTGCGACTCAATGCGCGCGCTTACTTCGTTTAAAGATTCCTGAAGCTGAAAGATTTTTTGCAGTTCATGTTCTGCCTCAGCTGCACACTGATCCGCTTTTTCCTTCAGGGTAAGGTAATCCACCACCTTTTTATGAGCTCGGTCACAGTTTTCCGAAGTGATCGCACGGTCAGAGAGCACCGCATCAAAGTAAGAGGAGAGAAACTGTGCCGCGGCAATGCCGATCCGGCTTTTCACCGCGCGGGTTCTAAGATGCATGGCTGCCAGCAGACTGATCAGGTATGGCAGGATAAAGCTTAGGGAAGACAGATAATTCTTTGTCAGAAAAGCCCGGCTGCCCAGGTGGAAGAAATACAGTGTGGCAAACAGCAGAACAAACGCCAGAAGATTGAACAGGAAAACCAATCCCTTGCTCTGGCACATCGGTTTTCCACGGTTATACCGGATGTAAGTTGAGTAGGCGTTTGTCAGCCGGTTGTCCATGGCGGAAGCTTCCTCCGCGTTTTGAAAGCCGCTGCCGGCAAGCGCATTTCTGGCCTGCAGGATCAGCCGGTTCAGCGTTTCCCGCCGGGATGTCCTGGCGGAGAGCTCCTGTTTGGCGGAATCCCTCGCCGCGGCCAGCGCTTCAAGGGAGCCGGTACAGGATCTTGTATCCAGCTCTTCTTCCAGATCGGCAATATGGGATTTTAAAGCGTGGTACTCGGAGTCCTGGAAGGGCAGCAGCTTCTTTTCCAGAGCCTTATGCTCCTTTTTTAAATCGTTTACAGCGCCGGACAGATTGATATCTCCCGAGCCGGCGGCGGTCAGATTTCCGATATAGTTTTTCAGATCGTTGATCAGGCTGCCATCAGTGGCGGCGCGGGAATGGGCGATGCTGACCGTATTGTTGTAGGAGCTTTCCCTAAGGCCTCCTATAAGAGGAGGCAGAGCCGCAGGAATATCCCCGATCGCCCTGTTGGTAGTGACATCATAAAGGGAGGAGGATCTGGCCCCGGCCAGAAAGCATCGCTCGATATGGTAGGTATGCCCTCCTGATGTAAAGTCCAGGCTGCCGCCATAGTTGCCGGGTCGGTCCCAGGGGAGGTAGCGGCTGTAAATATCATTTTTGGAGGCGCGCCCTCTGCCCCGCTCCATATCAAACAGCATGCTGCGAAGAAAGGTGTGGAACGTGGACTTGCCGGATTCGTTCAGGCCGCCGATCAGATTAATGCGGGGGCCGAATGTATATTTTTTTTGATGCAGCTTGCCGAAATCCTTGATTTCTGTCTCTAAAAGTTTCATATGCAATTCCTTTAACGGGACTGATTGTTAAGCAGGGCTCTGATGCCGTAAAACAGCGCTTTCTTATGGAGGCTGGAATGCTCCGACTCACCGAGAAATGCGGAGATATAGGTGCCGATCATATCATAGGAATGTTCGTGATAGAGCTTATCAAAGTCATATTCCGGCTCCGACAGATCGTTGATCTGCGCCACATTGCCCAGCGCCGACAGCGCTTCCGGGTCAAATTCAACATCCGGGTCCCGGTATCCGGTAATGGTGAGCACATAGATATTCTGCCTGCCGCGCTGCGAGACAATATCCGCAAACTGACGGCACAGCTCTGTACATGCGGTATGTACATTCACTTCCAGTGTGACGGGGATATATTCCGCGGTGGAGCAGGGGATCCAGCGGATATCCCTGGATCCTTTTTCAATCTCCGCCAGCACATAGCCGCGCTTCCCGAAATCGGTGCGCTCCAGCGGTTCGGGACATCCCACATTTACGATGCCAAGCTCTTTGGAGCAGGCGGGAGCGTGGATATGGCCAAGGGCGATATAATCGAAGCCCGCCCGGGAGAGCTGCCGGTAATTCAGCGGCAGATGTTTTGGATCCCCACCGTGGGCCAGCAGGATATGAAAGCGACCGTCATCAGGCGCCTTTATGTGATCCAGAACCGGTTCCGCCATCTCGCGGGACCGGTAGCTTAGGCCCCATACCACCGTATTCAGCCAGGGAAACTCTGCCTGGGTCAATTCGGATGAGGTGATAAAGGTGACATTTTCCGCCCAGGGATAGCTGTTGTAATTGGAGGACGGGTTGATATAGTCATGGTTTCCCGCGATGATCACAACCTGGGTGCGGCTTAAGGTGGCAAACAGATAGTTGATCTCCTTAAGATCCCGTTTCAGCGGCTGACTGTGAAAAAGGTCCCCGGCGATCAGCAGCAGATCGGCCTGTTCTTTTTCCGCAATGCCGATTAAGGCGGCGAAGGTATCCTTCACCGCCTGCGCGCGCGCCTGGGACCAGGGTTTATTCAGATCGGGCGTGACGCCTATATGGACGTCCGCGATATGCATCAGTTTCAAGTAATTCCTCCTAAATGCGGCGGTATGCGGTCCACTACAGATCGCAGTTGTTCACGGTTCTGGGGAAGGGGAGGACGTCACGGATGTTTGACATGCCGGTCAAATACATCACGCAGCGCTCAAAACCGAGGCCGAAGCCTGAGTGGCGGACGCTCCCGTACTTGCGCAGATCCAGATAAAAACCGTAATCCTCTTCTTTTAATCCCAGCTCCTGCATGCGCGCGGAAAGCTTCTCATAGCTGTCCTCTCTCTGGCTGCCGCCGATAATCTCACCGATGCCCGGAACCAGACAGTCCATGGCGGCCACCGTTTTATTATCGTCATTCAGCTTCATATAAAATGCTTTGATTTCCTTCGGATAATCCGTCACAAACAGAGGCCTCTTATAGATCTCTTCCGTCAGGAAGCGCTCATGCTCGGTCTGCAGGTCGCAGCCCCAGGAAACCTTGTAGTCGAAACGGTCGTTATTTTCTTCCAGAATTTTAACAGCCTCCGTATAAGTCACATGGCCGAATTCGGAATTTAAAACGCTCTTGAGCCGGTCGAGCAGACCTTTATCCATGAACTGGTTGAAAAACTCCATCTCTTCCTTCGCGTGCTCCAGCACATAGGAGATCACATATTTCAGCATGGCTTCTGCCATCTCCATGTTATCGTCAAGATCTGCAAACGCCATCTCCGGTTCGATCATCCAGAATTCGGCCGCGTGCCTGGTGGTATTGGAGTTTTCCGCCCGGAAGGTGGGTCCGAAGGTGTAAATGTTTTTAAACGCCATGGCGTAGGTCTCGCCGTTTAACTGTCCGCTGACGGTGAGGCTGGTTTCTTTACCGAAGAAATCCTGGGAATAGTCCACCTTGCCGTCCGCTGTTTTGGGCACGTTTTCTAAGTCCAGCGTGGTGACACGAAACATTTCTCCTGCGCCCTCGCAGTCGCTGCCTGTGATCAGCGGGGTGTGCACATATACAAAACCCTGCTTCTGGAAAAAGTCATGGATGGCGAAAGCGACCAGGGAGCGCACGCGGAACACCGCCTGGAATGTGTTGGTCCTGGGGCGCAGATGGGAGATGGATCTTAAATATTCAAAACTGTGACGTTTCTTCTGCAGCGGATAATCGGGAGAAGAGTTCCCCTCCACACAGATGGATTCCGCCTGGATCTCAAAAGGCTGCTTTGCTTGCGGCGTAGCGACCAGCGTGCCTTTTACGATGATGGAAGCACCGACATTCAGCTTGGAAATTTCGGCAAAATTCTTCATATTGTCGTGAAAAACGACCTGAACCGGCTGAAAAAAGGTGCCGTCATTTAAAACAATAAAACCGAAGCTCTTGGAATTCCTCAGACTGCGCACCCATCCGCCTGTCTGCACGGTTTGATCCGTATATTTTTCTGTGTTTTCATACATATCTCTGACTGATAATAGTTTCATAGCGGATAGCTCCTTGTGTATTCATATTTTTGGTGAAAGCTTGTATTCATGAGCCTTTGGATTGTATTATATACGATTTTGGAAACATCTTCAAGGACTAAAGCATCTGAAAATAGGTTGTCTTGAATTTGTCAAATAATGCGTAAGAATTTGTAAAAAAAGTTGTAAAGTTTGTTCACATTCCGGACACATTATGTTATACTATTCGTATAAAAACACAACGACGTGAGGTGATAGCGTGATTAAGAAAGAGATGATAGCCATGCTTTTAGCAGGCGGACAAGGCAGCAGATTGGGAGTATTAACCTCAAAAGTGGCAAAACCGGCGGTTGCCTTCGGAGGAAAATACCGAATCATTGATTTTCCCTTGAGCAACTGTATTAATTCCGGTATTGATACGGTGGGTGTTCTGACACAGTATCAGCCGCTTCGGCTCAATTCCCATATCGGAATCGGCATTCCGTGGGATTTGGACAAGAACGTTGGTGGTGTTACCGTTCTTCCACCGTACGAAAAAAGTACCAGCAGCGAGTGGTACACGGGAACAGCGAATGCGATCTATCAGAATCTGGAGTACATGGAAGAATACAATCCGGAGTATGTGCTTATATTGTCCGGAGATCATATTTACAAGATGGATTACGAGGTAATGCTGGATTATCATAAGGCGAACAATGCGGATGTGACAATTGCGGCCATGCCGGTTCCCATTGAAGAGGCCAGCCGGTTCGGCATTCTGATCACCGATGAGGAAAGCCGCATCACGGAATTCGAGGAAAAACCCGCAAATCCGCGCAGCAATCTGGCTTCCATGGGCATCTACATATTCAGCTGGAAGGTATTGAAGGAAGCTCTGATTAAGCTGTCCAATCAGACCGCATGCGATTTTGGCAAGCATATCATCCCCTACTGCTTTGAGAGGGGGGACCGCATATTTGCGTATGAATACAACGGATACTGGAAGGATGTCGGAACGCTCGGTTCCTATTGGGAAGCCAATATGGAACTGATCGATATTATCCCGGTATTCAATCTCTATGAAGAGTATTGGAAAATCTACACGAAGAGCGATATTCTGCCTCCGCAGTACATAGCAGGAGAGGCGAAGATTGAAAAGAGTATCATCGGCGAGGGCACGGATGTATACGGCGAGGTCTATAATTCCGTGATCGGGCCCGGGGTTACGATCGGAAGAGGCGCGGTCATCCGGGATTCCATCATCATGCGTGACAGCACGATCGGCGAAGGATGTATGGTGTACAAGTCCATAGTGGCGGAAAACTGTGAATTAGGAGAGAACGTATCCCTGGGCGTGGGTGAATTTGCTCCCAGCAAGCTGGACCCGAAGGTATATGCGTTTGATCTGGTGACGATCGGCGAGAATTCCTATATACCTCCCAATGTGAAGGTGGGCAAGAACACTGCGATTTCCGGCGTAACCGAAGAGGAGGACTATCCGGGAGGTGAACTGGAGAGCGGCAATTACATTATAAAGGCAGGTGTTTCTAAATGAGAGCAATAGGTATTGTATTAGCAGGCGGAAATAATAAAAGGATGCGTGAATTGTCATACAAGAGAGCGATTGCAGCAATGCCCATTGCAGGCAGTTACCGAAGCATTGACTTCGCACTTAGCAACATGACCAATTCCCATATTAAAAAAGTGGCTGTCTTCACCCAGTATAATTCAAGATCCCTAAATGAGCACCTGAATTCTTCAAAATGGTGGGATTTCGGCAGAAAGCAGGGCGGCCTGTTTGTGTTCACGCCGACCATTACGGCACAGAACAGCGACTGGTACCGGGGAACCGCGGATTCCATCTATCAGAATCTGAATTTCTTAAAGAGCAGCCATGAACCCTATGTTGTGATCACGGCCGGTGACGGAATCTATAAGCTGGATTACAACAAGGTTCTGGAGTACCATATAGAGAAGAAAGCGGATATCACCGTTGTCTGCAAGGACATGCCTGCGTCAGCGGATGTGGGGCGTTTCGGCCAGGTGAGGACCAATGAGGACGGGCGCATCCTTGAGTTTGATGAGAAACCCATGGTGGCCAGTTCCAGCACAGTTTCCTGCGGCATCTATGTGATCCGCCGCCGCCAGCTCATCGAGCTGATTGAACGCTGTGCCCAGGAAGACCGTTTCGATTTTGTCAATGACATCATTATCCGCTATAAAAATCTGAAACGGATCTACGCGTATAAGATGGAGAGCTATTGGAGCAATATTTCCACGGTTGAGGCGTATTATCAGACCAACATGGACTTCTTAAAGAAAGAGGTCAGGGACTATTTCTTCAAGCAGTATCCGGACGTTTATTCCAAAGTCGATGACAATCCGCCGGCGAAATATAATCCGGGGGCTGTGGTGAAAAACAGCCTGATTTCCAGCGGATGCATCATAAATGGCACTGTGGAGAACTCCGTGCTGTTTAAGAAGGCATACATCGGCAACAACTGTGTGATTAAGAATTCTATCATATTAAATGATGTATATATCGGGGACAATACGCGGATCGAGAACTGCATAGTCGAGAGCCGCGACACAATCAGAGCGAATATGACATATCTGGGGGATCCGGACAACATAAAGGTCGTGATCGAGAAAAACGAAAGGTATGTAATCTGATAACTTAAGCGCACATCTGTGTGCCTTGCTCGCACAAAACAGGGCCGCGGCGGCGGGGGGATGCTGCCGGACAGCCCGGTGTGCATGCAAAAATAGACGACGGGAAGGGGTTACTTATATGCAGATTACGGATGTAAGAGTACGCAAGGTTTCCAAGGAAGGTAAGATGAAAGCGATCGTCTCGATCACGCTGGACAATGAGTTTGTAGTTCACGATATCAAAGTGATCGAGGGGGAGAAGGGAATGTTCATCGCCATGCCCAGCAGAAAAGCTGCCGACGGCGAATATAGGGATATCGCACACCCGATCAACTCCGAGACCAGAGATAAGATTCAGAGCATCATTCTGGCGAAGTATGAAACGACCCTGTTGGAAGCCGACGAGGAAGATCTATAGACCCGCCTGTATTCGACGCCTATAGATGATGTCAGACTTATTTTTAACACAGATACCGTTCATGCTCCACAAATAGCAGGGCAGTGTTCCTCATAGAATATGCTCTGGCTATTAAAGAAACACAAAAAGTAACTGCACAACAGCCCTGCTATGCCGACCGCATACGCCAGGGCTGTTTTAAGTATGCGCTTTTTAATAATTGTAAGCAGCAAGTTACCGTTCAGAGTTGCCGATAAAGCAGCGTAAGGCGGGGCGGTTTACGGAAAACCGTGAACAGTAACGTTGAAACCTCCTTTTGCCCGCTTTACAAGGTACCGGATTCTTGCTACAATAAAGATTCCGGCAGGCAGCTGCGCCAAGGGCGCAGGAGCCGGTTATCCGAAAGGTTTGGTGAATGGCATGTATATAATTGTAGGACTTGGAAATCCTGGAATGCAGTATGCGGGGACGCGCCACAACGTGGGATTTAGTGTCATCGACCGGCTGTCCGACGAATACCGTATTTCCGTAGATACCAGAAAGCATAAGGCGCTGATCGGCAAAGGCGTGATCGGCGGACAGAAGGTCATACTGGCTAAGCCGATGACTTTTATGAATCTCAGTGGTGAAAGTGTTAGAGAGCTAATAGAATATTATAAGATCAGCCAGGAAGAGCTGATCATTATTTATGATGATATCAGTCTGGATGTGGGCAAGCTAAGGATTCGCGCCAAAGGCAGCGCGGGAGGGCATAATGGCATAAAAAGCATTATATCCTGCCTGGGATGCGATGTTTTCGGGCGGATCCGCGTCGGCATAGGTGAGAAACCGCCCAGGATGGATCTGGCGGATTATGTGCTGGGCCATTTTCCGTCTGAGGAGCTGCCGGTGATCCGGGAAGCGGTCGGCAGAGCCGGTCTGGCGGCGGAAACGTTCCTTACGGAGGGCATTCAGGCGGCTATGAACCGATTTAACGGTTGTTGATTGGAGTATGGAAATGCCGGAACAGCTAAACTATCTGTTTAAAGAGTGGAATGAATATGATCAGATCCGGCGGGATCTGGACGCGGGGAAAGGTCCCGTTTCATTAAGCGGCTGTATCGATGCCGCTAAGCCTCATTTAATCTCTGGCTTCGGAGAGGAGAAAAAGTGGAAGTTAGTTATCACTTACAATGAGACCAGAGCAAAGGAACTGTATGAGGACAGCCAGTTTTACGGCCGGGATGTATGGCTCTATCCTGCTAAGGATCTCCTTTTTTATAATGCGGATATCCAGGGGAAACTGCTGGTGAGACAGCGCATGACGGTGATCAGGCAGCTGCTGGAGGGCAGAGGGGGCGTGATCATCACTGCGGTGGACGGCTGCATGGATCATCTGCTTAGGCTGGAACGCATACGGGAGCGGATTCTTATACTGCGGGAAGGGGAAAGCCGTTCTGTGGAGGAGATCCGCCAGGAACTGGTCTATCTGGGCTATGAGCATGTGTTTCAGGTGGAGGGGCCGGGGCAGTTCTGCATCCGCGGAGGCATTTTGGATGTATTTGGCCTTACGGATGAAAATCCTGTGCGTGTGGAATTCTGGGGAGATGAGATCGACTCCATCCGCGGCTTCGAGGCGGAAAGCCAGAGATCCATCGAATCGCTGGAGGAGATACGCATCTACCCCGCCTCTGAGGTTTTGCTGACCGGGGATGTGTTAAAAGACGGTGCGGACCGCATTGAAAAGGAGTGCAGGCAGTATGTACGGGCCCTTCGGGATCAGATGCGCACGGAGGAGGCTGCCCGGATCCGTTCCAATGTGGATATGTTGCTGGAAGAGCTGCAGGAAGGTTTTATGACCCATGGCCTGGACGGCTATGTGCGGTATTTCTATGAGGATACTGTCTCTCTGCTGGATTATTTCTCGCAAGAGGATACCTTTACCGTATTGGACGAACCTGTGCGCATCTTTCAGAGGGCGGAGGCTGTGGAGCTGGAATTTCGGGAGAGCATGAGCCACAGGTTGGAAAAGGGCTATCTGCTGCCGGGACAGACCAGTATCCTCTATGAAACGAAGGATGTGATGCGGCGGATGGAACGCCCTGCCGCTTTCTGTATGTGCGGTCTGGACCAAAAGGCGCCGCTTATAAAGGTCAACAGAAAATATAATATTATGATAAAAAATGTCAGCTCCTATCAGAGCAGCTTTGAAGAGCTGATCAAGGACCTCAAACACTGGAAGCGGGACCGCTACAGGGTGGTGCTGCTGTCCAATTCCGGCACCAGAGCTATGCGCCTGGCGGAGGATTTAAAGGAGTATGAACTGGATTCTTTCTACCGCCCGGACTTTGATGAAGCTGTAAATCCCGGCCGTATCCTTGTGACCTGCGGTAAGCTTCATAAGGGATTTGAATATCCGTTTCTCCGCTTTGTGGTGATCACGGAAGGCGATATGTTCGGCGTGAAGAAAAAAGCGCGGAAGAAAAAGCATACCTATGAGGGCAAGAAGATACAGAGCTTTTCGGATCTGTCTGTTGGCGATTATGTGATCCATGAAAACCATGGTCTTGGTATTTTCCGCGGCATCGAAAAGGTGGAGGTATCCGGCAATACCAAGGATTATATTAAGATCGAATATGGGGACGGAGGAAACCTCTATATCCCGGTTACCCAGATGGATCTGGTGCAGAAATATGCGGACAGCGATGCGAAGAAACCAAAGCTGAACCGGCTGGGCGGCAGCGAATGGAAGACGACCAAGTCAAAGGTCAAATCCGCTGTCAAAGAAATCGCCAGGGATCTGGTGGAACTGTACGCGGCCAGACAGAACCAGAAAGGGTATCAGTATAGCCCGGATACGGTGTGGCAGCGCGAATTTGAAGAGATGTTTCCTTATGAAGAGACCGAGGATCAGCTATCCGCCATAGAAGCGACCAAGAAGGATATGGAAAGCAGCAATATCATGGACCGTCTGGTCTGCGGAGACGTGGGTTACGGCAAGACAGAGATCGCCATCCGGGCGGCCTTTAAGGCGGTGCAGGACGGCAAGCAGGTGGTATACCTGGTGCCTACGACGATCCTGGCCCAGCAGCATTACAACACATTTACACAGCGCATGAAGGATTATCCGGTACGCATTGATCTGATGTCGAGATTTCGCAGCGCAGCTGAGCAGAAAAAGACCCTGGAGGATTTAAGAAAGGGTATGGTGGATATCCTGATCGGAACCCACCGGGTGCTGTCATCTGACGTGGTGTACAAGGATCTGGGGCTGCTGATCATAGATGAGGAGCAGCGCTTCGGCGTGGCCCATAAGGAAAAGATTAAAAAGATGAAGGAAAATGTCGATGTGCTGACGCTGACCGCCACCCCCATACCGCGCACCCTGCACATGAGCCTGATCGGGATCCGTTCTATGAGCGTGCTGGAGGAACCGCCTATGGACCGTATTCCGATTCAGACGTATGTGATGGAATACAATGAAGAGATGATCCGTGAGGCTATCCATCGGGAGCTGGCCAGAGGTGGTCAGATTTATTATGTTTACAATCAGGTAAAGAGCATCCAGGACATCACGGATAAGATCGCCATGCTTGTGCCGGAGGCCAATGTGGTCTATGCTCACGGGCAGATGCGTGAGAGGCAGCTGGAGCAGATCATGCTGGATTTCATAAACGGGGAGATCGATGTGCTGGTATCCACCACCATCATTGAGACCGGACTGGATATCTCCAACGTAAATACAATCATCATACACGATGCGGACCGGTTCGGGCTCTCGCAGCTCTACCAGCTTAGGGGACGTGTGGGCCGTTCCAACCGGACCTCCTATGCCTTTTTGATGTATAAACGCGATAAGCTTCTTAGAGAGGAAGCCGAGAAGCGGCTCCAGGCGATCCGGGAATATACGGAGCTGGGCTCAGGCATCAAGATCGCCATGCGGGATCTTGAGATCAGAGGGGCCGGAAACCTGCTGGGCGCACAGCAGCACGGCCATATGGAGGCTGTGGGATATGATCTGTACTGCAAACTGTTAAATACCGCTGTAAAGGCCCTGAAGGGAGAAATGCCTGAGGAAACGTATGAGACCACTGTAGATCTGGACATCGATGCATATATTCCGTCCTTTTATATCCGCAATGAGGCATTGAAACTGGACATCTACAAGCGCATCTCCGCCATCGAGAACGAAGAGGAGCATATGGATATGCAGGATGAGCTGATTGACCGTTTCGGGGAGATGCCGAGGGCTGTGGAACATCTGCTCAAAATCGCCCTCTTAAAGGCGGAGGCTCACGAGGCGCAGATCGTTGAGATCGACGGGAACAAAGACGAGCTGAAATTCACAATGTACGGCAAAGCCGATGTAGATCCGGCCAGGATTCCCGAACTGATCCGGCGCTACAATGGGCTCCTTAAGTTCGCCGCCACAGATACGCCGTACTTTGTGTACACCAATAAACGTAAAGAGATCCGCGACGACGAAACCCTGCTTACCAGCTGCCTGACGATCGTCCGCGACATAAAGAACCTGAAAACTTTGACTGATGTCTGAACAGATACACTTTCACCAATCTTTCACTGTTTTTTGGTTGCGCAAAAAGGGGAAAGGTATTATAATTTCCTTTATGAGTACAAACTAGGAGGATTTCTATGAAAAGACAAGTGATAAAAGGAGTGACCCTTCTTTTAACGGCTGTGATGGCCGTAACAGCCCTGGCGGGGTGCGCAAAGAAAAACATTGATCCTGCGGACTACGCTGCCACGGTGGCGGCGACGTACGGGGATGAAAATATTTATCTGGATGAGGCGATGTTCAGTGCCAGAAGCAGCCAGTACAGCAATGAAATCTATTTCCCCTATTTCATGGCCAATATGACCGCTAAGGAGGCATGGGAGTCCGAAATAGAAGCGGGCGTTACCATGCAGGACTATGTGAAGGAAAGCGTGATGGCGCAGCTGTTGCAGACCCGTGTGCTGATGGAGCATGCATCGGAATACAACGTTTCCCTTACAGAGGAAGATCATGCCAAGATTGAGAAGGCCGTAAAGAGCTTCATGGAAGATGCGGATGAAAAACTCATCGAGGCTTCCCATGTAACAGAAGAGCTTTTGACAGCAATTTATGAAAAGAACGCCCTGGCCAACAAGGTGTGGGCCGCCGTGGCGGATGGCTGTGACAAAGAAGTGAGCGAAGAGGAATCCAGACAGGTTCTGGTGGAGTTTATCCTGGTGAGCGAGTCCAGCGAAACCTATACGGAACCGGAGGCCACAGCCAATGAGATCGCCGACAGGGTGAAAAACGGCGAGGACATGACGGAAATCGCTTCCGAAATGGATGGGCTCACCCGCGCGAAGAACAACTATACCAGAAGCGATACAACCCAGACCGGCCTGGCCTCCCATGCGATCACCATGGCTACGGGCGATGTGGATGTTTACTATCTGGAAGGAACCGGCTATTACGCCATCCACTGTATTTCCGATTTTGACGAAGAGACTACACTGGATAAGAAGGACAGCATCATCGATACCCGTAAGGCTGAATACTTCAATACCGTGTATACCGGCTGGGAGAAGAAAGACTTCAAGGTGAACGATGACGTATGGGATCAGGTCGTATTTACAGACGTCACCCTGTATGAGACCGAGGCTGCTACAGAAGCACCCTCCACAGAGGCAGGAACCGCTGCAGGTACGGAAGCGGGCACTGCTGAAGAAACAGGTGCCTCCGCTGCGGAAAGCTCCGAAGCCGCTTCCACGGAAGCTCCTGCCACAGAGGCTGCGACCGAGGCTGAAAGCACCGAGACAACTGCTGCAGAATAATCTTTTAAATAAAATGAACCCGCCAGACATTTCGAGTATGTCTGGCGGGTTTTTATCATGAATCGGGCAGCTGGGGGTACTGTGTCGGGGAGGAACGGGTCCTGCAGAAGCAAAGCGAGTCAATCCATCCTCTTTGCGGATGAAACACGCGGTTATGATAAATCCCTGTGAGCTCAAAGCCCAGAGCTTCCAGCGTCCTTCTGGATGCGGTGTTATACTCGTAGCATTCAGCAAAAAAGTATTCCGCATCACCGCTTTCAAAGCAGTATTCGATAACCGCAAGAACCGCTTCTTTCGCAAATCCCCGCCGGCGGTATGCCTTGTTGATATGATAGCCTACAGATTTACCGCGGCCGTCCTCACTGTCCGTGAGATGAATCAGCCCGATCACTTTGTTTTCCCCTTTTATGACGGCAGCATAATGCTCATCGGCTTGCGCGATCGCGAAGAAACTGCGGACAAAAGCAGGATCATCCTTTCTGGTAAATGCGTGATAAGCCCCGTCATCCAGGCAGCTCTGTTCATCCGAAACCAATTCATATAAATCGTCCATGTCCTCTGTCCGGACATTTCGAAGCAATAACCGTCCCGTCGTTAAGTCCCGCAAATCCCATCCCCCCCGACATTCGCAACTGATCCATACACCTATTATATGGGGCTGGGATCGAAAGTCAACCCATGAGATAATCTTAAGAGTGAAAACGTATCCGGAAGCGCATGGGGCGGACTGGCGGAGGGGGGAGCGCTACAGCCAGCGGTACCGGTCCGTTCCCGCTTTATTGGGTCATTCGGATCAGCTGGTCCACCGGCGTCAGCGCAAACTGCACTGCGCCCAGCACCGTGGTGGTATGAGCGATATAGCGGTCATCAGCCGTAAACTGTGGATGAGGGTCCGTATGGTAATCCGAAGGCTGTTCCTTAGTGAAAAGCGACGGATTGTCGGAGATGATGTAGATCTTTTTCTCAGTCCGCTTATTATAGAAGGCCGTGCGCGACGGGCATCCCCGCCAGAATTCGTCGTTTTCATCCAGAGTAAACAGGCTGTCATCCCGGCAGCTGTGTCCGTGCCAGGCTGGGGAGAGCACTTCCATGACCGTCTCTCCCGTATTCATATTGTAGGAGCATATGCCGGTGTTGTGCTTATATCCGCCGCAGTAATAGAACTTCTCCCCCTGCCTGGACCACCATTCGTGTGTGGCAAGATGGTTTTCATAAACTGGGTAGGATACCGGCTCTTCTCCCCGCCTGATTGTCCAGAGCCTTAAGTATCTTCCGTCGGATTTTCGTGTGCGGACCGTATGATGCTCGCCTGTGATTTTATCCGTCCACAGATCCTCTGCAAACAGCACCAAGTCTTTATCCGTGGGATGAAACTGCGCATGGTCCATGCAGTAATCCCGGCTATACCATTCCGTATAAATGCCATCCGCCAGTCTAAGAGACCCCATATGCCAGCGGTCCCCCATGTCCCCGTCCAGAAACAGCTCCGTGCGGTCAGCGCTGAAAGTCAAATGTGTGGCCATCCGTCCGTTGGAGGCTTTTAAAAATGGATTGGAAGCTACGAAAACAACGGATGCCCCCTTTTTTGGCGCATGCTTATAGATCCCCTTTGAATTACACCAGTATAAATCCCCGGTTTTAGGATCTACGGCAGGGGAGGAGCTGGTAAACTGTGTTTCCGGGAAATGAACGATTTCATCCGTTTCAAAATCGATCAGTCCCAGCGTCCTTCCGTTTCCGGCGGAACCGGAAGGCGGAAAAGCGCAGTAAAACCACAGAAAGCGCCCATCCTCTGTCATGGAAGGATTGACAAAATAAAAGGACTGAGTCAGCGGCGCGAGTTCATTTTTCAGGATATAGGTCACCACACCTGTGACAGGGTCCTGATAGGGAGTGAAATGAGAAGAAGTTTTTGGAGTATACATACGATCACCCTTTCTGCTTATCCTAGGTTTCAGTTGATAAGCGGTCCTGTTACGAATTAATTGGTTCCACTTCATTTTAGCGTAATCCCGCCGCACATTAAATTGAAAAAATGCTGGATTATATTAAAAATTCAGAAAACAGTACATTTATGTACCAGGTATAGTAATCCACGATTTACAAATAATAACAGTGCGGAAGATATTCCTGTCCTGTCATGCGCGGGAACTTTACGGTAACGGTGAACTGTAACGGTATGCCGGGTGATCGGTAAGAGTTTTTCAGGAAAGAGTGCAAAAGATGGTCAGGTCAGGTATAATAAACCTCTATTTACAAATAATAGTAGCAAGGCAGCTTTTTGCAGAAATACTATAAGCGTAAATGGAGGTTTATTTTTAAATGAAGGCTACAGGAATAGTGAGAAGAATTGATGACCTGGGGCGCGTGGTCATACCAAAAGAAATCCGCCGTACATTAAGGCTGCGTGAAGGCACTCCATTGGAGATCTTCACGGACAGAGAAGGCGAAATCATATTAAAGAAATATTCCCCGATGGCGGAACTGGGCAGTTTTGCCAAACAGTATGCGGATTCCCTGGCGCAGGTGAGCGGACATATGGTCTGTATCACGGACAGGGATCAGATCATCGCTGTAGCAGGGGGGAAGAAGGAACAGCTGGGCAAGGCAATCAGCAAACAGCTGGAACAGCTGATCTTAAACAGGGAATCCGTGACGGCTGTGAGGGAGGATAAGAAATATGTGTCCATAATTGCCGGTGAGGCGGAAGAATATACCTGTCAGGTAATCTATCCGATCATCTGTGAAGGGGATGCGATCGGAGCGGTTGCCTTAATGGGAAAGGATGCGCGCATCAAGATGGGAGAGGTGGAACAGAAACTGGCCGCCGCTGCCGCCGGATTTTTAGGCCGCCAGATGGAGAGCTGAAATACTGTCCTTTTATACCCGAAATTAAAAAGTACCTCCGCCGGATGGCTGTGGAGGTACTTTTTTATTCAATAGAAAAATGCGACCTATTGAATAAAAAGCCCTCCGGGCAGGATCGCACTGCGGCGGAATGGAATGATGTCGCTGAAGCGACCCGCCGCAGGCGGAGAA
>OGGQ01003123.1_pt1 | contig 16226 bp, 17 predicted proteins | sample 1571191 | NCBI WGS metagenome assembly OGGQ01 (sample SAMEA2582061, study PRJEB24529) | metagenome | biome: Human gut stool | place: China | collected 2011
ACGCCCGTTGTCTGCGCAATAATATGGACTTAACCGCTCATATAGCCAGTCATAAGCTCACGCCCCGGATGCTCAACGAGTTGGTTGAGAAAATCGAAGTTTACAATGCCGAGAAAATTGATGGGGCGTGGGAGCAGCGGCTTCGCATCCATTATAACTGCGTGGGAGAAATCACAATCCCTAAAATGCTGCCGCTGCCAATTCCTGATGTGACCGTCAATACCCGGAAGGGTGTGTTCGTCAACTACGCCCCAGCAGAGATCGCCGGATAAAAACAAAAAAAGACGAGCGTTCTTACAGCTTTTCAAATGCTATAAGAACACTCGTCATGGTACGGCTGAAGGGATTCGAACCCCCGACCTTTTGGTTCGTAGCCAAACACTCTATCCAACTGAGCTACAGCCGCATCTGCAATTTTGAACCCGTCTCCCTGACGGCTTGATTAGTATAGCATAGGAGACTGGGTTTGGCAAGCCTTTTTTTGAAAAAATTCAAAAAATTTTTGTAAGGCAGAAAATGTGCTCCAAATCGGCTTTTTTCGCGAGTCAGTTGGGAAAAAAGGATTTTTTTGTGCAGAGAAAAGAAAAGTCGTTGACCGGATGGGGCAGGGCTGGTAAAATGAAAGCCATGCGGTCCCGGCATAGGCGGAGCCCGGCCTGTGGAGAGACCGTGGGATGACAAGGAGGTTTTGTGTGTGGAGAAACGAGAGAGCTTTTCCTCCCGGCTGGGTTTTCTGCTGATCTCAGCAGGCTGCGCCATCGGGCTTGGAAACGTATGGAGATTTCCGTATATCACGGGTAAATATGGCGGTGCGGCCTTTGTGCTGGTCTACTTGCTGTTTCTGGTGATCATGGGCCTGCCGGTCATGGTAATGGAGTTCGCGGTGGGCCGGGCCAGCCAGCGGAGCATTGCCCTGTCCTTCCAGACGCTGGAGCCCAAGGGCAGCAGATGGCACCTGTACAGCTGGGTTGGTATTGCGGGCAACTATCTGCTGATGATGTTTTATACCACGGTGGCCGGCTGGCTGCTCCTCTACTTTGCCAAGATGGCAAAGGGGGATTTTGCCGGGCTGGATTCTGTGGGGGTAGCCAACGAGTACTCCTCTTTGATGCAGGAGCCTGGACTGATGACCGTATTCATGGTGGTCGTGGTGCTGCTGTGTATGCTGGTCTGCTCCCGGGGACTTCAGAACGGAGTGGAAAAGGTCAACAAGGCCATGATGCTCTGCCTGCTGTTGGTGATGGTGGTGCTGGCCTTCCGCTCGGTGACCTTGGACGGCGCTGCCGAGGGCCTGAAATTCTATCTCAAGCCCGACTTTCACAATCTGATGTATGATGCCAATGGAAACATGATTCTGGGCGAGGCCATCTTTGCCGCCATGGGTCAGGCGTTCTTCACCCTCTCCCTGGGCATTGGCGCCCTGGCCATCTTTGGCAGCTACATTGGGAAGGACCACTCCCTGGCCGGCGAGGCCGTCCGGGTGGGTGTGCTGGATACCTTTGTGGCCTTTACGGCGGGCCTGATCATTTTCCCGGCCTGCTTTGCCTTTGACGTGGCCCCCGATGCGGGCCCCAACCTGATTTTCATCACCCTGCCCAACGTCTTTAACGAGATGCCCATGGGCCGGCTGTGGGGCTCCCTGTTTTTCGTGTTCATGTCCTTTGCGGCTCTGACCACGGTGATCGCGGTCTTTGAGAACATCCTGTCCTTCTCTATTGAGAAATGGGGCTGGAGCCGGAAGAAAGCGGTGCTGGTCAACCTGGTCGCCATTCTGATCCTGTCCATGCCCTGTGTGCTGGGCTTTAACGTCCTCTCCGGGATCCAACCCTTCGGCGAGGGATCTGTCATTATGGATCTGGAGGACTTTATTGTCAGCAACAATATCCTGCCTCTGGGATCTCTGGTCTATCTGCTGTTCTGCGTCTCCCGCCGCGGCTGGGGCTGGGAAAGCTTCCTGGCGGAGGCCAACACAGGCAGCGGATTGAAATTCCCCAGAGGGGTGCGGTTTTATGTGACCTATGTTCTGCCCCTGATCGTGTTGTTCATCTTTGTGATGGGCTATTGGGACAAGTTCTTTTGAGTAGAGCTTTGTCCGGCCATCTGGAAGTGCCCCGCCGGTTCTGTTGGATCGGCGGGGCGCTGTCATGTCCGCCTGCGGCGGGCCGGACGGGGCTCCTGCTCCACCAGAATGATGTCCTCCCCGAACCGGCGGACCCGGTCCCAGGGGATATAGCGGTCCTCCTCCCGGCCCAGCAGGCCGAACAGCCGCAGCCGCCCCGGCACCACCAGGGCCCGGACCTGCCCGCTCTCCAGGTCCACCTCCATGTCCCCCACATATCCAAACCGGCTGCCGTCGGTGACGCTGATGACCTCCTTGTACCGCAGCTCCGCGATCCTGGTCTCCATGCTCGGACCTCCTTCCAGGGGATGTTCTTCCTGCCCTCAGATTATGAGCTGCGGGCCCGTCCTATGCCCCGCCTGCCCGCAAAAAAGAGGGGGGCGCCGCGCAGTCCGCGGCGCCCCCCTTGAAAACGGTCCGGCATCCCTTATTCCAGGTTCAGATGGTTTTTCAGGAGATACCGGGTCAGAACAAAGAACCCGGCACCCAGCACCGCGATGCCCAGGATCAGCAGCCACATGAGCAGGTGTCCCCCCGTATCCCCCTTCAGCTCCATAAACCAGCGGCCGATCTCCGCCATCCAGGGGGAGGAGACGAAGATCTCCAGCATACCGGTAAAGAGGATATTCAGCGCCACTGCAAAGCCAAAATAGGCGCCGAAGGCTGCCAGGGTACGGTGCTTCCGGGCCAGGTGGCCCACCGCGATGCTGGCATAGATGTGCAGCATGCACACGGCGCCGGCGGCCAGACACAGGAGGAGCAGCTCCAGGAGGAGCAGCCAGTCGCTCCAGTCCACATATACGATCATGTCAAAAAAATCACCGGGCAGGTCGAGCCACATGGTGCCGTCCAGGGCCAGGGCCAGCACCGCCAGGATGGCGGCCGCCACAGAAAGCACGTCCAGCAGCACCGCCACAACCAGCTTGGCAGTGATATGCTGGGACACACTGGCGGGCAGGGTGAACATCAGGTATCCCTCGTCCCCCAGCAGATTTTTGGAAAAGCGCTGGATCTGGATGATCAGGGTCAGCACGAAGGCAGCCATAAAGAGGCCGAAGCACAGGGTGCTCATCGCCATAGTGATGATATCATAGAGCGTGGAGCTGAACCGCTCCAGGTTCCCCAGCAGGAAGTGGGTCAGCATCGCCGCCAGGATCAGGCCGCCATACATGGGGATACACACCCGCGCGACCGCCTTCCACTCGTATCGAATCAGTTTGCTCAGCATGCGAACACCTCCCGGAACAGAGTATCCACCGACTTGCCCGTCTCCTCCCGGATGGCGTCCACGTCCTTGTGCAGGACCATGACGCCCTCCCGGATAAAGACCACCTCGTCCAGCACCCGCTCGATGTCGGCGATCAGGTGGGTGGAGAGCAGGACACTGGCCTCCTCGCTGTAATTGGACAATATAGTGCCCAGGATGTAGTCCCGAGCCGCCGGGTCCACCCCGGCGATGGGCTCATCCAGCACATAGAGCTGGGCTTTCCGGCTCATAGTCAGGATCAACTGCACCTTCTCCTTGGTGCCCTTGGAGAGCACCTTCAGTCTCTGCCCCGGGCCGATCTTCAGGTCCTTGAGCATCTCGTCCGCCTTCACCTGGTCAAAATCCTTGTAAAAGTCGGAAAAAAAGGCCAGCAGGTCGGACACCCGCATCCAGTCGCTGAGGTAGGGGCGGTCCGGCAGATAGCTGATGATGCTGTGAGTGTAGGTCCCCGGCGCCTGTCCGTCCACCAGAACGGTCCCCTCGGTGGGAGTCAGCAGCCCGTTGATCAGCTTAATCATGGTGGTCTTTCCACTCCCGTTGGGGCCCAGAAGGCCGATGAATTTGCCCCTGGGCAAATTCAGGTCCAGACGGTCCAGGGCCGTCTGGCGGCCGAACCGCTTGGTCAGTCCCTGACAGACCACCAAATCGTTGTCTTGTCTCATGCGTTCTTCTCCTCTCTCTCCCGCTGGATCAGCCCCAGGACCTGCTCCTGGGTGAAGCCCAGCTGGGACATGCTCTCCAAAAAGGCACAGATCCGCTCCTCCGCGATCCGTTCCCTGATCTTTGTGATCATTTCCTCATCCTCCGTCACATACCGTCCGCTGGTCCGATTGGTGTACAGAAGGCCCTGGCGCTCCAGATCGGCCAGCGCCCGCTGCATGGTGTTGGGATTTACCCCGGCTTCCGCCGCCAGCTCCCGCACGGCAGGGACCTTGTCCCCCGCCTTCCGCTGCCCGCTGACGATCTGCATCATGATCTGGTCCACCAGCTGCTGATAGATGGGCCGGTCGCCTTCCAGCTGCCATTGCATGTCTGTGCTCCTTTCCGTTCGTATTATTGTATTAAGCAATTAGTACAATAATACATTGGTGCAAATTTGTCAACCCCTTTTTAAAAATTTCTCCCGATCCCATTTTGTATTCCTGAGCGGGCCTCCTCTCTCCAGAGCGCTTTCTGTTTCCGGAGATATTTCTTATGCTCATTTCTATTTACAGAGCCCGCATTTCTGTGTACTATATGGGACATAGCAAATCACCGGCGGATCTCTATCGGGCCGCACCACACAGAGACAGAAACGGAGGACAAGGTCAGTATGGAGCTTGACAGGAGCAAATTTGTGACACCGGAGGTGGCCGCGGAGAGGGCGGTCCGCTCCGGTGACTGGGTAGACTACGGCTTCGGCGGCGGATATCCGGAGTTGATGGACAGGGCGCTGGCCGCCCGGAAAGGCCGGCTGACAGACGTGAAGATCCGCGGCGGACTGGTCATCCGCCCCAGGATCGAGGTGGTGGAGTGCGACCCGGAGCAGATCTCCTTCCACTATTACAGCTGGCACCTGGGGGATTACGAGCGGAAGCTGCAGGCCCGTGGCCTGGTCCAGTTCCTGCCCATGATCCTGCGCTCCCTGCCCTGCCTCTACCGGGACCGGCACATCCGCTGCGACACGGCATTTGTCCCCGTCTCTCTGCCGGATGACCAGGGCTACTGCGGCCTGGGCATCTCCAACTACGCCTGGCGTACCATCTTCCAGTCCGCCCGCACGGTGGTCTTTGAGATCAACGAGCGCCTGCCCCGGCTGCAAGGGGTGGACGGCAGCCACCGCGTCCATCTCTCGGAGGCGGATTATATCGTGGAGGGTGAGCATGAACCCCTGCCCCTGCGCACCTACCGGGACCCCAGCCCCACTGATCTCAGGATCGCCCAGCTGGTGGCCCAGGAGATTCCGGACGGAGCGGTCCTCTCCCTGGGGGTGGGAAGCGTCCCCTTTGCGGTAGCAAGTATGCTGGCCGACTCCGACATCAAGGATCTGGGCTGTCACACCGGAACCATCAGCGACGCTTTTCTGCGCCTGTTCCAGAAGGGAAAGCTGACCAACAGCCGCAAGGAGGTGGACCGGGGATATGCAACCTGGAACCTGGCCATGGGCTCCCAGGAGCTCTATGACTGGCTGGACCGGGAGCCCGGACTGTTCCGCCCCAGCGATGTGGACTATGTCCACTCCCCGGAACGCATCGGGCAGATGAGCAATGTGATCAGCATCAACGGCGGTGTGGAACTGGACCTTATGGGCCAGGAAAACGCAGAGAGCGCCGGCGCCCGGCAGCTCTCCGGCATCGGCGGGCAGCTGGATTTCCTGGAGGGTGCCTTCCGGTCTAAGGGCGGAAAGGGCTTCATCTGCCTCAATTCCACACACCAAAAGAAGGACGGCACACTGAAGTCCAACATCGTCCCCTGCATCCCGGCGGGCAGCGTGGTCTCCGCCCCCCGTACCATGATCCAGTATGTGGCGACGGAGTACGGGGTCGTCAACCTCACCGGCCTGTCCCTGCTGGAGCGGGCCCAGGCTATGGCCTCCATCGCCCACCCAAGCTTCCGAGAGGAGCTCCTCCGCTACGCTGGCGAACATTTTGGGACCAGATAGGCTCCTTGCCTTTCCCGCAGTCTATCGCTCCTCCCCTTTAGTTCACTGTTCTCTTCAGAAAAGCTTCAGAGTACCGATTTATAAAAAAAGCTGTGAGGAAAATTCCTCACAGCTTTTTTGACTGCCCTGGTGTCCTCTCATCCGTCACTGCATCCGCCGTGACAACTCCCCCTATAAGATGGAGGCGGGAGGGGCCCCCCTCCCTTATGCAAGAACCGAAAGTATCCTCCGGGCCGCACCAGCTTTGATGGGTCCCCTACGGGGAAGGGGCGGCCCCGCTCTTCCGTTCCTCAATCATCTCGTGCAGACAGGATAGGGCATCTGACAAGCCGCCGATCCGGTCAATCAGCCCCAGCTCCACCGCCTCTTCACCGTAGATCACGCTGCCCACGTCGGCGGCCAGCTCTCCGGTCTGGAGCATCAGCTTTGTAAAGGTCTCCCTCTTTATGGAACTGTTGGCAGTCACAAATTGCAGGATACGCTCCTGGATGCGCTCAAAATAATAAAAGGTCTGGGGCACGCCGATCACCAGCCCATTCAGCCGCACCGGATGGATAGTCATGGCGGCGGATGGGGCGATAAAGGAGCGCTTGGCCGACACAGCCAGCGGCACGCCGATGGAGTGCCCTCCGCCCAGCACCAGGGACACCGTGGGCTTGGACATGCTGGCGATCAGCTCCGCGATGCCCAGCCCTGCCTCGATATCCCCGCCCACCGTATTCAGCAGGACCAGAAGTCCGTCCACCTCCTCGCTCTCCTCCACCATGGCCAGCAGCGGCATCACATGCTCATACTTCGTGCTCTTGCTGGTGGGAGGCAGCAGCTGATGTCCCTCGATCTGCCCCACGATGGTGAGGACATGGACCGTACCGCGGCCGGTCCGAATGGTGGAGGACCCCATCTCCACGATGGGCTGGATGGCCTGCTCCATCTCCTGCTGCTCCCCCTGCTGGTTCTCCTCCATGATGCATTCCTCCTTTTTCAGAAGTAGCTTGCGCCGAAGTCCGGAATTTTACTCCTGATTTTCCCTCATTGGCCCTGTCTACTTTTCGTAGGTTGACTTTTTTCCGCCCCATGTCATAATAAAATAGAAAAGGAGGGGCTGTATGGACAACATACGCTTTGGGTCCTTTGTGGCCCAGCTGAGAAAGGAGCGGGGGCTGACCCAGAAGGAGCTGGCCCAGCGGCTCCACGTGACGGACAAGGCCGTCTCAAAATGGGAGACAGGACGGGGATTTCCCGACCTGAAGCTGCTGGAGCCCCTGGCCCAGACCCTGGAGGTCTCTCTGGTGGAGCTGCTCCAGGGGGAGCGGACCTCTTCCCCCACTCTGTCCGTAGAGGAGGCGGGACAGGTGGCGGCCCGCGCTATGGACCAGTACCAGCAGACCACCGTCCTGCGCTATCTCCGGCTGTTCCGGTGGGTCTGCACCGCCGCGGCGGTCTTCTGCTTCCTCTTTCTGCTGCCGTACCTGGTTTGCGGCGTCTCCCAGCTCTACTTTCATTGGGTGATCGAGCCCCAGATGGGGGTCATCGGCAGCGCGGAGGGCCCCACCGTTATCATCACTTCCTCGGCTCCCCTGTTCCCCGCCTGGTTCCGGCCGGCACTGCTGGCCCTCCTGTGCGCCGCCTGCGGCGTACTGGTTTTCCGGCTCCACTGCCTGGAGAGGAGGCTGAAATGAAGCGCCTGTTCCCTCTCCTGCTGACGCTGCTCCTGTTCCCCCTGCCCGGCTGTGGGCTGGGGAATGGGATCCCCCGCGGTCTGGACTGGCAGGCCCTCACCGTCACTGACCAGAAGGGAGGCGCGCTGCTCTCCGCCGCCCCAGGCTGGGAAGGGGGAAAGGACGTTCCCCGTCTCTCCCTGTCCGTCCAGGTGGAGGCAGACAGCGTGGTCCTCACCCGGCCGGAGACCGGAGAGCGATGGAGCGGCACCCTCGCCCCCGGCGAGGCCCTCTCCGACGGCACTACCGCCTACCCCCTGTCCTTCCCCGGCGCCGAGGCAGGCTGGGCGGTGTATGGTATCACAGAGCACACCGATGGCAGCCGGGAGGCCGCCCTCTATCTCACTGCCGGGGGTGTGACGGTCTACTGTACCGCCCCACTTTCTGACTAAAAAGAGACCGCCCCGCCGCCGTCCACATAGAATGGACTGCGGGGGGTGGTCTTTTTTGTCCCATATGTTTTCCCGAAATTCCTACATCCTTCTGGCGGCGGCCGTCCTGCTGGCCGTCCTCCTGGCCTGGGAGGCCGACGTGGACGAGCGGGGCCGCATGGCCGCCTTCTTCACTGTGCTGGGGGACGCCCTGGCTCTGCTGGCCCTCCAGCCCAGCTGTCCAGCTGCGGAGGAGGACGAGGTCACGCCCTGTCCGGCGTGAGGAAAGCCCGGATCTCGTCCATTCGGTCCACCGCCTGCTGATACCCATCTCCCCACAGCATCCTCAGCTTTTTGGTATCCCGCTCGATGCGGGATACCTTGTGGGTGGACACCGGGGCCAGCACCAGTACCCTGCCCTCCCGCTCCAGCTGGAACAGGCGCTCCCGGCAGGTGTTGTACTGCTCTGCCCGCCGCGCCATAGCCCGGCAGAAGTTGGGATATTCCCGGTAGGTCCGCTCGATCACCGGCTGGAGCTTCTCCGGCCGGCGCACATAGCTCCGGGTCTTGCTCAGCACCACCACCACCCGGTCGCACCCCTGCTGGAAGGCCCGTTCATAGGGGATAGAGTCGGCCACGCCGCCATCCAGATAGGGCTGTCCATTCAGATGGTAGATGGGGAACATCAGAGGCAGGGCGCAGGTGGCCTGGAGCAGCAGGAATTTGTCATCCTCCCGCGGGACTGGCATATACTCCGCCTCCCCCGTGCTCAGGTTGGTCACCACCGCCTCCACCTGACCGGGATAGGCGGCAAAGGTCTGGTAATCAAAGGGGACAAGCTCGTTGGGGATGGTGTCATAGACGAACTCCAGGCCGAAGTAGCTCCTGTTGTGCCGGTCCGCCAGGTTGTTCATCCCCATATACCGCCGGTCCCCGGCGTACCGGGTCACGATCTCCAGGTTGCGGCGGGGCTGGCGGGAGATATAGCTCACCCCATAGGCGATCCCGGCGGACACCCCGATCACGTAGTCCACCATCACGCCGCCGTCCAGCAGGGCGTCGCACACCCCGCTGGAAAAAATCGTCCGGAGAGCTCCGCCCTCCAGCACCAATCCAGTCTTCATGATGAAACTTCCTTTCCAGGCCGGTGCCGCGCCCCCGGCGGCATCCCGTGGACATCCATAGTTTTTTTCATTGTATCCCCTTTGCCGCCCCCCGTCAAGGCACCTGTCATTATCTTCCCTCTTTCGGATGGTTTTGACCGCTGAGCCCGGCGCGGCGCGCCAGGTCTTGCCGTCTCACACAGGGGCGTGTCCCATACACGCCCGATCCCGGCGATTTGTTCTGATGGAAGAACATCCCCCTCATTCATCACGGCAGCACTTCGTTCTGCCCGTTCTGTATCTAAATAAGATGATGTGGAGGATCTGCCTCAAAGCTCCTTTTGCACTTCCTTTTGCTGGTTCTCAATATCTTCCATGGGCTTTTCCGGCATGTGGGCCCGCATATTTTTCCTGTTAGCACAGAAAATAAGGGCACATCAACAAAGTAAGGAGGTCATTCCTTTGAATCATTCCCCAGCTTTCCGCAGGATGCTCGCCCCGGTGCTGGCGTTGGCGCTGGTCTGTACCCTGTCCCTGCCCGCCTCCGCCTTCTTCTGGAACAAGAAAACTGATGTCCCCAGCGTTTCCGATTTCTCCAAAAACGGCATGGTGGGGCAGGTCATTTCCTTTTCTGCCGAGGACTTCCCTGTCTCCGGCGGCAGCGGTGGGACCGCGCTGGCCGCCATTACGCTGAAAACTCTGCCCGATATCGGCACAGGGATGCTCACCGTAGGAGGACAGCCCCTGACCGAGGGCGCCCTGGTGGACGCCTCCGCCCTGAGCGGGCTCCAGTTCCAAGCTCTGCCCACCCCCTCTGTCAACGAGACTGCCTTCACCTTCCTTCCCTCCTTTACCACCGGAGAGACCGGTGAGGAGGTGACCGTCACCCTATATCTGCTCACCGAGGCCAACGAGGCCCCCATCGCCCGGAATATGGACCTGTCCACCTATAAAAATGTGGCTATCACCGGCTGGTTCGACGCGGAGGACGGCGAAGGGGACTCCCTCACCTTCCAGCTCACCTCCACCCCCGCCCGGGGGGCCGTGACTGTGGCGGAGGACGGCTCCAGCCAGTTCGTCTATACCCCCTATGAGAACAAGACTGGCAAGGATAGTTTCACCTATGTGGCGGTGGACCCGGCGGGCAACGTATCTCCCGAGGCCAAGGTATCCATCCAGATCGAAAAGCCGGACACCAAGGTGACCTACGCTGATATGGAGGGCAACCCTGCCCACAAGGCCTCCATCCGCCTGGCCGAAGAGGGCATCTTTGTGGGCTCCTATGTCAACGGAAGCTATTTCTTTGACCCAGACCAGCCGGTCAGCCGGGCGGAATTTCTGACCATGGCCATGGCGGCCACCGGCCTGGAACCCCTGGAGGACGTGACCCTCACCGGCTTCTATGACGACGAGGCCATCCCCACCTGGGCCAAGGGCTATGTCTCCTCTGCCCTGAAGGCAGGGGCTATCCAAGGCAGTTTGGACCAGGAGGGCCAGCCCGTCTTCGGCTCCGGTGAGACGGTGACCCGGGGGGAGGCCACGGTGATGCTGGATAACCTCATGGGCATCCTGGACGTGCCCGCGGAGGTCTTTGCCTCTGAGAGCGGCGGCCACTGGGCCGGCCAGGCCGCGGCCAACCTGTCCGCCTCAGGCGTTATCCACGGCGGGGACGACAGCGCCCAGGCCATGGCCGACCCGCTGACCCGGGCCGACGTGGCCGAGCTGCTGGACGGCGCGATGGACGTGATGGCGGATCAGGACGGCAGCATCTGGTTCAGCTGGTCCTGATGCGGAGATCCGAAACAGCTCCACTTTTAAGACAAAACCTCCGGCTGAGCCGGAGGTTTTGTCTGTCTGAGGCATCTTTTGTATGGGATGTCCCTTCCCAGACACATGTCCCGGGAAAAAACAAAATTCCAGATAATCCCCGCTGGAGGGCCTTTTATTCAAGATGCGTCGGAGACTTCCCCTGCGGTCATTTTCCCGTCCTTCTGCCCAAGGCGATGACCAGATCCCCGTCCCTCCAGGAGATCAGAGGGCGGCCCCGGCTTGACTGTGCGGCGGGCCCCTTCTGCCCCTGCGGGAGCCTCTCTTCCCGAAAGGCGGACAGCATCAGCCCCAGCAGCAGCAGATTGACCACCATATACCGCCCGCCGGTGGACAGGAAGGGGAGCACCAGCGGCGCGGCCAGGGGGAATCCCAGATCATAGACCACAAAGCACACTGTCTCCAGGACCAGAGTCGTCAGGGCCGCGGTGGACAGCAGGCGTCCCAGCATCCCCCTCTGCCGCATACAGCGCCGCAGCCCCAGTGCGAAGAGGGCAGTCATCAGGGCCAGAAGGGCCAGCCCAGCGGCCCAGCCCAGCTCGTGGATCACCCGGGCCAGCCAGTAATCCGAAACGCCAGGGAGATAGCCAGCCGCTCCGCTCAGTTCCCCCAGCTCCCCTTTCCCCAGCCATTGGGCGCCGGAGAGCATCTCCCGGACCATCATGGGGAAATATCCCAGCCCCAGGGGGTCCAGCTCCGGGTGGAGGGCGAATCGGACCCGCTCCAACGCATAAGGGCTTTGAGACAGATGCCACAGCGCGGCCCCGTTCAATACCAGGAGCCCAACGGCCACGGCGGCTGCCCCCTTCTTCCGGGGCACCCCCATCCAGCCCTTCCACGCCGCGGTGAGCACCACCGCTGCTCCGCTGAGGCCGGCGATGGCACCGCTGGTGAAATTCGGGATGAGGCAGGGCAGGACCACCGGCGGGACCAGCCCCGCCAGAGCCAGGAGCAGTCCCCGCCAGCCTTTCCCTCGCAGGCCATAGATCAGCAGGGCGTAGAGCACCGGCCCCAGCAGGGTGTAGCTGATCCCTCCTACTCTCATTCCGCCCCTCTGTATCAAAACAGCCAGAGCAGCCATGCCCAAAGAATAGAGGAGGACCGGACGCCGTCCCAGCAGGGTATAGTCCCCCAGGTACACCGCCGCCATAGCGGCGACCCCCAGGAGGATGCTTACGATCACGGTAGGCATATAGGGCTGAACTCTGCCTAGCTGCTGCATCACGGTGGCCTGGATGAAAAATCCGGAGCACAGCAGCAGCCCAACCAGGGCCAGCATGCCCCACTGGGGCGCAGGCCGGTGCACCCGGTCCAGCTGGGTACCCACCTCCACCGGGTCCCCCATCTGCCGCAGGCTCTCCGCCTCCGCCTCCGTCTGGCTCATCCCCTGGGCCAGGCAGGCATCCCGCTGGTCCAGCAGGTGGGTGCGCAGCTCCTGGGCCAGAGCGGGCCGGGCACGCCTCCAGCGCACCTGCTCCATGGCCTGATCCAGGTAATCCGCAAAAAAGTCATCCAAAACAGACACCCCCCTCCAGCACCCGGGACACCGCCCGGGTGTAGCGGTCCCACTCCGCCCGCTTCTCCTTCAGCTCCCGCCTTCCCTTTTCTGTTAAGTGATAATACTTTCGGGTTCTTCCGCCCCCCTCCCCCTGATAGGAGGTGATCCACCCCTTCTCCTCCAGCCCATGAAGCAAAGGGTAAAGTGTTCCTGCTTTCAAGTCAAACGTATGGTCTGAGCGGCGGCGGAGCTCCTCGATCATCTGATAGCCGTACCGGTCTCTCTCCTCCAGCAGCCGGAGGAGCAGCATCGCTGTGCTCCCGGCCATCCATCCTTTATCGATGCCCATGGATAGACCTCCTATATATCGGATATCTATATATTAAAGGCGGTCCCATCCTTTTGTCAAGGACAATTTTTTCAGGCCGACTTCGGCTGCCCCGCTCTCTTCCGCCTGGGGGCTCCGTAATAGTAGCGGAAAAACCGCTCCCGAAGCAGCTCCAGGGCGCACCGATAGAGCTTTTCCGCCTCCTCATCCTCCATTGGCTGTCTCTGCCTCAGGCCGTGCCTTTGCCACCCTCAGCGTCAAAATGACCTCATCGTTGACTGGAAGATCCGCCATAGCCAAGTGGAGGGCCTCCAGTTTCTCCTGATGGATCACCCACCTCAGCGGGTCGCCGCCGAAGTGGGGCTCATCCGGTGGCGGCTCATGCCACCATGCACTCTGATCCTTCCGCACCTCCTCCCAGATCCGATCTCGGCGTGCCCTCTTCCTGTGGTGGTTCCGAAGGACATTCTTCGCGAACCCATAGACCCAGGTGGTGAACAGAGCTCTTCCCCCCTGAAACCGGTCCAGCCTTGCCAGGCATTTCTCCACCGCGTCGGATGCGATGTCCTCCAACTCCTCTTTCACACCGTCCCCATAGCACCGCCGTGCGTGCCGGAAGAAACAGCGGCGCAAATATTCCTCTGCCAGCGCGCCCAACTCCTCCCGGGCGTGCTCGTCTCCTCGCAGGGCAGCCTGGACCAGGGCGGCCTGCCGGGCCCGCTCCAAACTCATATGCGGCTCTCCTCCCCATGTCTCTCACTCATTCCAGCCCCTCCCCTGCCACAGAGCCATCCGGAGATACCAGAGCTGATCCATATAGTCCCGCCACCCCCAGGGCCGCCCCCGCTCCATCATGGCTCTTCGCCGCCGGAGGGAGGGGTGGAACTCCACTCTGAGATAGCGCCGGTAACCTTGGTACAGCACACTTTCCCCTCTCAGCCGCGCCTGCCGCTTCTCCTCCGCCTGGAGCAGCCGCGCGATCTCCCAGAACTGCATCCACTCCTCCCCGGACGCCCCGCTCAGGCGCAGGCCGGTCCGGTCCGCCCGCAGCTCACACATCTGTCCCCAGAACCGGCGGTCCGTCAGGATCTTCCCAAAGAGCAGGTCTGCCCCCAGATAGAGGACCAGCAGGAGAGCGGGCAGTGGGGCAGCCGCCGGCAGGAGCAGGACCGATCCCGCCAGCAGCAGGAAGATGCCTCCGCTGACCAGTGCCGCCTTCCGTGCCCGCCGCTCCAGCTGGAGGGCATCCCGGTGGGCGATGTGGCTCAGCTCATGGCCCAGGATGGAAAGCACTGTCCGGTCCATCTGCTCCAGGTTTCCCGTCCGCTGGAAGAGGAGCTCAGCCTGCTTCAGCAGTCCCCCGGTCACCCGCAGCTCGGGCACCTGGCCTGGGGAGAGGCGGGCGCTGGCGTTGACCGTCCCCTCCTGGGTCTCCGTTACCAGCAGGGCCGGGATCTTCATCGCCCGGCAGAAGTCCTCCAGCGCCTCCTGATACCGCTCCAGGCTGCTCCCTTGGATGGTCACGCCCGGCTCTGCTGCTGCGCTCCTCCCCTTTTTCTTCCGCCAGGGCTGTTCTGAGAGCAGCCACAGCAGGGCCAGCAGAACCAGAGCCGCCGCCTCTCCCACCGGACCGGCGGCGGCCAGACTGTGGCTCAGCCCCCAGATGGTTCCAAAAACGGCCGCCGCAGCCAGCAGGAGCAAGACAAGGAGCCCTCTCTTTTTCTGGTCCCACTCCACCGGCCGCGTGTGCTCTTTCAGAAACCCAGGTCGGGAACGCAGGCCCTCCAGCTCCCCCTGCATCCAGCTTAGCTCCTCTACGGTCCTCTGGGTCCCCGCCTTGAAGCAGCCGCCTGCCAGCCCCGCCAGCACACAGCAGCCCATCGCCAGCTGGCCGGCCCCCTCCGGAAACATTCTCCAGGCCAGCACTGGGGCCAGCGCCCCACCCAGGGTGAGGTATAGCAGAGGCGGGAGCAGGCGCAGGGCGATCCTGCGCCAAGCCTAGCGGAAGCGCTCTGTCTCCTCCCCCTCTGTCCAGCGGCGGCGGACCAGCAGCAGCTCCCCCAGCACCTGCCGTTCCCCGCTCCACACGGTTCGGGCGGTGCGGAGCAGGGCGGGCAGGTCTACCTCGCGGCAGATGACCCACCGGCACCAGGCTGCCGCCATCCCCAGCTCCAGCAGATAAAAACACAGCAGATGTCCCATCTCTCTTTTCCTCCGCAAAAATGCGCGCGCCCCCCTCTGCGTCAGAAGGAGACGCGCGCTCCTGTTTTTCTGTGCAGCCCCGGGCCGTCACTCCACCGTGACGCTTTTCGCCAGATTCCGGGGCTTGTCGATGTCACAGCCCCGCATCAGGGCCACATAGTAGGCGAACAGCTGCATGGGCACCACCTCCAGGGAGGGGAGGAACATGGGGTGGGTGTCCGGGATCTGGATGGCGCTGTCCACGCTCTTGGCCAGCTCCGCCCCATGGCTGCGTGTGGTGATGCCAACCACGTCCGCCCCCCGGGCCTTTACCTCCTTCACATTGCTCATCAGCTTGTCAAACAGGTCCCCCCAGCTGGCCAGGGCCACTACCAGGGTGCCGTCCTCGATGAGGGAGATGGTGCCGTGCTTCAGCTCCCCGGCGGCGTAGGCCTCCGAGTGGATGTAGGAGATCTCCTTCAGCTTCAAAGAGCCCTCCAGCCCCACCGCATAGTCGATGTTCCGCCCGATGTAGAACACGGAGTCGTGGTTGAAGTAGATAGAGGCGTAGTACTGGATCTTTTCTGTGTCGGACAGGATCTCCTCCACCTTGGCGGGGAGCTGCCTCAGCTGGGCTACCATGCCGGCGTACTCCTCCTCCCCCACTGTGCCCAGCAGATGGGCGAAACGCAGGCCCAGCAGATAGATGACCGCCAGCTGGGTGGAGTATGCCTTTGTGGTGGCTACGGCGATCTCTGGCCCGGCCCAGGTGTAGATCACGTCGTCCGACTCCCGGGCAATGGTGGACCCCACCACATTGACGATGGACAGCAGCCGGGCTCCCAGCCTCCGGGCCTCCCGCATGGCGGCCAGGGTATCGATAGTCTCGCCGGACTGGCTGATAACGACGGCCAGGGTGCGCCGGGTGACGATGGGGTCACAGTAGCGGAACTCTGAGGCCAGTGTCACCTCCACCGGGATGCGCAGCAGCCGCTCCAGGGTGTATTTGGCCGCAACCCCCACATGGTAGGAGGAGCCGCAGGCGATGACGTACAGCCGGTCCAGCCTCTCCAGCTCCTCCCGGGTGAGGGAGACCTCGTCCAGCACCACTTCCCCGTCCCGCAGGCGGGGGAAAATGGTGTCCCGCAGGGCCTTGGGCTGCTCCATGATCTC
>OGGQ01003124.1_pt1 | contig 16207 bp, 16 predicted proteins | sample 1571191 | NCBI WGS metagenome assembly OGGQ01 (sample SAMEA2582061, study PRJEB24529) | metagenome | biome: Human gut stool | place: China | collected 2011
TGATCCTGCTCATCAGCTTCCCCGTGATCCTGGGCGGCATCGTCGCCGTGAACCCGGGAACCGGAACGCCCATAGACGCGATAGCGAATGGGCTCACCTACGCGCTCCAGTACCTCGCCATGTGCATCCTCCTCGTGTTGTCGCTCGTGAAGAGCGGAGCCTGGGCACGAGACATCGCGAGCGGGTTCTAGGTGCATGCCAGCAAGAGAGGAGGTGGTGCCTATGGGCTGACGGGGCACCCACAGGGGCATTCCACCAATCGACCCCAAGAGGACACAAGACGCAAAGGAGAAAGCAAAATGGACGACAAGAAAAACGTCTACATCACCCTGCACAAGAACTTCGTGCACGAGGGCATCGAGTACGAGGACAGGAAGACCGGCGAGACCAAGACCTTCAACTCGGTGACGCTGCCCAAGGGCACCGTGGTCAACGGACAGGATGTGAGCTACAGCCAGTTCAGCCCCCTCTTCGTGAACCCGTCCCGATTCAAGGGCGAGAACTACCGAGACATCCCCCTTCTGGCCGAGAAGGAGGTATGGCTGAAGAAGAGTGTGCTGGAGCCGGACGGCAGCCCCACCCTCGACGAGGATGGCAAGCAGGTGCGCGAGGTCATAAAGGTGATGCCCGCTGCGCTCAAGGAGGGCATCGACAAGGGAAGGGCGGCCTACCTCGCATCGCTCGACGACAAGGCCAAGGAGGCACGTGAGGCATCGGCCAATCAGACCCGCGAGGCTCGCCAGGCCGAGCCCGTCTCCCGATAGGCGGTGCGACATGGAAGTTACGACGACTGACACTTCCGGCTCGAAGGCCCTGCGCTGCCTGCTCGCAGCGCTTATCGCCCTGAGCTCGGTCATAGGCTCTCTTGCGGTCACGGGGCAAAGCGCATTCGCCGCAGAGACCGCCTCGTTGAGCATCGGGGGCAAGATCCCCTACGCGGGATACACGACCACATGGATGTACGCCGATGGCGAGATGGCCTATTGCGGGAACCCCTCTGCGGCAACGCCGCCTTCAGGCACCTACACCAAAAGCGCTATAAGCTCAGCATCGGGCCGCGATGCGGAGACCGTAGCGGACCTCTGGTTCAGCTACGGCAGCCCGGGATTCGATGCGAGCCTCTGGCCAAGCACGTGGTATGACGGCACGGCCATGACGGATGCGCGCTATGCGGCGCTCGCGCACATCCTGCTCTCTGACACGTTCTCCAGCAACGGCAGCTACGCGCTCTACGGGTGCAACGAGTCCTTCAAGGAATGGTGCCGCTACAACGTTATCGGCTTCGACTCATCGGGCACGATGTGCAACGACGATGCGACCGGTCGAAAGATCTCGCGCATGCAGGGCGAGGTCCCCTCGAACTTCGAGGCGTTCATGCTCTACACGGGCGCGGGAAACCAGCTGATCCTCTCATTCAAGTACACCCCCTATGGCAAGATCGACCTTCTGAAGGTCACTGCCAACGAGGAGATGTGCGGGGGCAATCCGCTCTACTCCGTGGAGGGCGCGGTGTACACCGTGTACCGCAACTCGGGGCTCACGGATGTCGCGGGCTCCATCACGACCGACGAGGATGGCTACGGCATACTGGAGGAGCTTGAGCCGGGCAGCTACTGGGTGCGTGAGACCAAGCAGGCTCCGGGACATGCGCTCGACCCGACCGTGTATCCGGTTGAGGTGAGGTCGGACGAGACCACGCGGGTGAACGGCAAGACCGTATCCGACATCCCGCAGTCAGACCCCGTGGGAATGCTCGTCGGAAAGGTTGACGCCGATACCAACGAGAGCGCGCCCGAAGGCGATGCGACGCTCGAAGGCGCGCTCTTCACCGCCCGTTACTACGCGGGCGACTATGCTGACGCGGCATCGGCCGAGGCGTCCGGCGCGCCTGCGCGTACCTGGGTGTTCGAGACGGATGCCGATGGATTCGCCTACCTGGCTGACGAGTACAAGCACTCGGGAGATCCTCTCTACTACCAAACCAACGGCGACGCATCGATTCCCCTGGGAACGGTGCTGATCCAGGAGACCCGCGCGCCCCAGGGCTACAACCTCGACGACGGGCACGGAGGGGCACCCAAGGTGTTCTGCGTGCGCATCACGCCCGACGGCGCGGTCGGCGAGTCCGTCTACACCTACAACTCGCCCAAGGTGCCCGACACCGTGAAACGCGGCGACTTCCGCCTTGTGAAGGAAGTGCCCGTGGAGATCTACGACTCTCCTAGCGGCGACATGCCACAGGAGGTCGTGCGCGTGCTCGTCCCAGGGGTCAAGTTCGAGCTCTACAACGACTCGGAGAGCGCCGTGCTCTCGCCCGAGACAGGCAAGCTCGTCGAGCCCGGCAACCGAGTGTGCACCATCACGGTGGACGAGAACGGCCTTGCCACCACCAAGGACGACAACGCCGACGTCAACGGTTGGAGCAAGCCAGGCAACTGGACCGGCGCGCTCGCCTACGGCACCTACCGCGTGCACGAGCTGATCCCGCAAGACGTGACCGACGCCTTCAAGGCCAAGTGGGGAAAGACGCTCCTTCCCGTGGAGGACTGGAAGACCACCATCCGCGAGGAGGGCGAATACGAACCTCCCGCACTCGTGAACGACCACATCCCCCAGACGCCTCTCAAGGTGGTGAAGGTGGACGCCGAGACCGGCAAGCAGGTGCCGCTGCCCGTGAGCTTCCAGCTTGAGGACGCGAGCGGGGCACTCATCACCTACACCTCCCACTATCCCGCAACCGAGACAATCGACACCTGGACGGCCAACGAGCGCGGCGAGCTGACACTTCCGATGTTCTTGGAAGAGGGCGACTACACGCTTTTGGAGGTCCAAGCACCGTACGGCTATGTGAAAAAGCTCGAGGGCAAGGCGTTCCACGTGGACGCTGACTACAACGGGTGGGACGATCATCTCGTGATCGAGTTTTCCAACATGCCCCAGAAGGCGACCATCACTGTAGCCAAGACCGACTCCTGGACTGGAGAGGCCGTAGACGGGTCCGTCTACATCGTGAAGGCGGCGGAGACCATCCAGACGCCCGACGGCACCATCCGTGCGCACGAGGGCGAGATCGTGGCCACTCTCACCACGGGCGAGGACGGCAAGGCGACAACGCCTGAGCTATACATGGGAACCTACACGGTCTACGAGGCCAAGGCAAAGGATGGCTACGCGCTCGACGTGACCGAGAAGACCGTGGCGCTCGAATACGCAGGACAGGGTGTCGCGGTCTACGACCACGAGGAAGCCGTAACCGACGAGCCTACCAACCCTTCGATCAAGAAGGTTGACGCCCTCGATCCTGAGGTGTCCGTCGTAGGAGCCGTCTTCCATATCTGGAACGACGAGGACACCTTCGACGAGGAGATGACGACTGACGAGAACGGCATCATCTCGCTTGCCTACGCGAAGCACGGCAACTACCACACCCAGGAGGTGTCCGCACCCGAGGGCTACGCCATCGTAGACCTCGATGAAGAGGGCAACTCCACCGTCACCGACTTCAAGGTGAACGACCAGGGCATGATCGAGTGGGACGAGAGCGGGGCCATGGCGCAGACGCACGAGTTCACGCTTGAGAACATGCCCAAAACCATGAAGACGACCGCTGTGGACTCAGAGAGCGGAACCCACGAGGGCCAAGCCCGCGACGAGCTCACCATCGTGGACACCATCGAATACACGGGGCTCGTCCCCGAAAACGAGTACACCGTGAGCGGAACCCTCATGGACAAGGTCACCGGCGAGCCCGCGCTTGACGATGAAGGCAATGAGATCACGGCGTCCACCACTTTCACTGCAGAGGAATCCTGCGGCACGGTGGACGTGACCTTCACCTTCGTAGGCGCATCCCTAGCTGGCAAGCAGCTCGTGGCATTCGAGACCATGGAATTCGAGGGGGCAGAGTACATGGTCCATGCCGACATCGACGATGTTGACCAGACCGTGAACGTGGTTGACATCGCAACCCAAGCGCGTGATGCCGAGTCTGGCACGAGCGTCGGCACCGTCGGCGAGCATGTGAAGCTCATCGATACTGTGGCTTACACGGGTCTCACTCCAGGCAACGCCTACAAGCTCTTCACGATGCTCATGGACAAGGGGACGGGAAATCCACTTACAGGCGATGATGGGCTTCCTATCGTGAGCACGACCGAGTTCGCGCCCGAGACGCCGGACGGCACCATCGACGTCGAGGTCGAGATTGACACGCGCGAGCTCGCGGGTCACGACATCGTGTTCTTCGAGAAGCTCTCAGACGCACAGGAGAACATCGTCGCTACCCACGAGGACGTAAACGACGACGGCCAGACCGTGAGTTTTCCCGAGCCCGTGCCAGAGCCGGAGAACCCAGGTAAGGGATACCCGAAGACCGGAGCGTTCGCTAAGGTCGATCCCATCACGGCAAGCGTCGCGGTGATCCTGCTCTGCGGCATCGCCGGAGCGACCTATGCCTTTGTCCGACACTCCCGCAAGCAGACCGAAACCATCACTGAGATGGAAGAGGAAGTTTTGGCTGGAGCCGACGAGGACTAAATCCGACCCTTCGCCTTTGCTGAGAAGCATTAGCTGACGGCGATTGAACGACAGGGTGGGGCGCACGCCATGCGTCCCACCCTTTTTCGATACAAGGAGCAAAAGATGGAGAGAATACGAAAGGCGGCGAAGGCCACGAGTGTAATCGTCATCGCCATACTCACAGCGCTCACTCTCACCATTCTTTGTGCGTCAGAGGAGGAACGCATCGAGATTGCAGAGATGGTCGATAATCTGAGCGATCAAGAAGAGCCAGAAAGGCAGATCGACTGGGATAGTCTTCCTGCAGAGGTCGTCGCTTGGATCGAGGTGCCTGGCACAAGCATAGACGAGCCTATAGCACAGGCCATGCCTGACGCCCCGAATGTTTATCTCTATAGGGACGTATTTGGCCAGGGAGCGTATGGCACGCCCTATATAGATTGCGAATGCACGATAGATTCTCGCTTCGTTATGGTCTATGGCCATCATATGTCTGACGGTTCTGTGTTTGCCGAGTTCGCCGACTTCATCGACGAAGGATTCGCTCGTGATCATAACCGCATCATCGTCTACAAACGCAGAGGAGAGACGCTGGAACTTGAAGTATGCGCTGTTGACATTGTGAACGCCAACAAGGAGCTGGTTGGAACTCAGTTCGACTCATACGCCGAGATGCATGATTACGTGAAAAGCTCAATTCGAAATAGCGATCTTGTTTTGATCCAGCCACAGCGCTCTGATGATTTGTTTTGGACATTCGCAACTTGCAGTTACCAAACCGATAATTCTCGAACAGTTGTTTATACGCTCAAAATCTGAGATAAAAAAGTTTGAGGCTTCGGTAGTTTCTGTGGTAGGAGGCTCGCCTAGGCCGCAAGCCTCCTACCACAGAAACTACCGAAGCCTCTCCTTTATTTGCAAGACACCATTGGCACAAAGATACTCATTCCCGATGTCCTTCGGTCACTCTTGTTTCCCAGTGTCCCTCTTCAGAATGGTTCACAGTGTTGTAGCCGATGATTTTCTGACGGGTTTCACTATGATGACCCGATCCCTCACCGGCCTTCATGTGCTCTTTCGCATGGGCGGAGGTGTTGCCAGTGATGTCGGTTCCGCAGATGTTGCAGATGGAGACTTCCACCGCGCTATAGATGGGAATGCTCTCGGTCCAGGCTTCCTTGTCGACTACCCAGACGCGCTCTGTTTCTTCCACCCAGATCTTCTGCGACTGGGATGGAGTGGAGACATTTGAAGACGCGGTTCGCCCTGGCGTAGTGGCCTGCGAAGTCGGAGTATAAGGGACGTTCCAAAATACTCATCGGCAGGAACAGAACTCATTGGATTAAGAGTTAAGCATCATGATAATGAGCGTTTTGGAACGTCCCTTTTACTCCTTCCGACGCGTTCATGGAATGTCGCTGAGCGATGCGTGACAGCTCGATGTCAAGGTCACGCTTCATCCCCGCTTATATTAGAATCAACTGAGTCGAGATGTCATCGGAGCGCACGTCAACGTTCAAGATGATTTCATGACAATGCGATAGAGCGCGCAAACAGCCCTACTGAATATAAAGTCGAACAAAAACGCTTTGCAACCTAACTCTCGAATGAGCAGGGAGCGCATTGCTGCTGTGCAAGAAGTGGCGACATAGGACCTCGACTCAGCGCTACAAATGATTTGGTTGCACGTGATATTGCGGTGTAAAGCCGTCTTCTCCACAAATCTGTTTCGCTAAGCGCCGTCTTCGAGACGTCGACTAAAATCACATGGTCGAATTCGAGCCCTTTGGCCTCTTCAAGCGTCAGTACCCTGATATCATCCAAAGGCTTCACGCTCGCGTATTCGCGATACTCAGCAATTTTCAACTGGACGCGCTCCAATTCTTCTGTTTGAAGCGTGATGATAGCCGCTGACTCTGTGGCGTATTCACCCGCAACGATTCTCTCGATCTCAGATGCGAGTGCTTCTCTGTAGGAGTCGTTATCCTTGCATTCCAAGATTCGTGGCTCAGAGCCATTTCTTTGGATCGATTCGATGCGAAGATATTCATCGAATCCGGCAAATGATGCGAACAGTCGCGTAATCTCCGCTGTTGACCGATAGCTTATAGCGAGATGCGCCTCGCTGACTGACCCCTTGTGCTTTGCGAACAGTTCCCGTATCTCATCGAAGGAAGCCAATCCTTCGATGAGAGCCTGATTCGGATCCCCTAAGAGCAGAAAGCGAGCGCGACAATAGTACGAGGCGATGACGTTAAGCTGTTCAAGGGTGTAATCTTGAACCTCGTCTATGAGCACGTACCTTATGTTCTCGGCTTCCAGGCACGTCTCGGCCGGTTCCTCCTTTCCCAACTCGCTCCTGACAAGATCAAGCATCTCGTCAGGCATAAGCGATGCGTCTTCGACTGCCGAAAGCCCCGATATCTCTTCCTTCAAGCTATTCCACGTATGCATGCGCGGGTTCTTCTCGCCAAGCTCCGGGAGCACGTTCTCGATGTATTCCTGAAACATGACGTTCGGAGTTATAAGCACCACGTTTTCCGGTTTCAGGCTGCCGCGGTTCTGAAAGAACAGGTACGCCAAGCGTTGAAGCATAACCGAGGTCTTTCCGCTGCCGGCAACGCCCGACACCAGGATCGCAGGCGCGTCAGGAGCGCGCACGATTGCGTTCTGCTCCTTCTGGATCGTCGCCGTGATTTCTTCCATGCGCGAAGAGCGGGCCCGTGACAACGACTCAATGAGTAGGTCATCCTGCAAGGCGATGTCTGTGTCGAAGTACGCGATGAGCTCGCTGCCGTCTATCTTGAATTGCCGCCGAAGGTCAAGATCCGCCTCAATCGTCTTCCCGTTGGCCTCATAGGAAACCCTTCCCTGCGACTGGTTGTAATACACCTCGGCAACGGGAGATCTCCAGTCGTAGACCAGCTGCCCTTTCTCCTTGTCCGAGAAGCCGACGGCTCCAAGATATATCTCCCGAGGCTTGCTTCGGTTGGGAAACCGCAAGATCAGCTTCGCGAAGTATGGCCTTTTCAGCAGAAGGGAAATGGCTTTGACTTTTTCGATGTTTATCCGCCGTTCGTTTTCATGTTGCTTGATTATGGAGTTAGCGGCCTCGTATGCGGCAAGCGTCTCAATGGTGGCCGATGCGTCGGTGAAATCTGGCCTGATGTCTTCCGTCATGGAAGACCTATCTGCCCTCGCATCGGATTCGATCTTTTCGATCCTACGCGTGATCGCCTCATTGGCCTTCGAGAGATTGGAATGCACCTCCCTCAAGTGCTTCTGTTCGGAATCGAATACGGGATCGCTTGAACGCACCATTTCTCTCCTCTCGCACGAACGGCAGATCGGTCTCGTATGCGCTCTTGGTCCAAAAGCATTTCGTTTAAACGAAAGAAAAACCCATCGGCGAATAAAAGACCATCGTCGAGGATATACAAGCAATCTCGAAAAATGCAGCCTGTTTTTTTGGGAATAAATCACGGTATAATTAAGATGCAAGAAGAGAAGCGGTGTTTCGTACGCCGAAAAGCGTCCCTCGATGTAGGCATTTCCGCCGTGTTGGTTAATTCAATCGAAGCGCCAAACTGCCCGAATCGGAAAACATTTCATTGAACAGACATTAATGAGTCAAGGGGACGCCGCTCTTGACTCATTGCCCCATGTGCTTTGTGCCCCAATCGCACATGGCGTCGAGCACTGGATAGAGCGTCTCGCCTTCAGGCGTGAGAGAGTATTCGGTCTTCGGTGGCACAACAGGATAGACCACGCGCTTTATGAGGCCGTCTTGCTCAAGCTCGCGAAGCTGCTGGGCCAGCATCTTGTCGGTCGCTTTCGGGATGCGCCGATGCAGCTCGCTGTACCTAAGAGTATTCCCCTTGAGGTGCCAAAGTATCACTGCCTTGTACTTCCCGCCGATGAGCGAGATGGTTGCATCCACCGGACAGTTGAACTCCCGCTTCGCATGAACGCCCATGCGTCCTCCTTACTTTCCATTTGGGAAGTATATACCCGAATAGTGCATTCTTCCCAATGTGAAATCGGAAGCTATTCTTGAATGCAGAAACCTGTCGAAGAAAGGAGCTTCCCATGGATTTCCTAGATCTAGCAAAGAGGCGGTATTCGGTACGGACGTATAGGGAAACACCCGTAGAAAAGGAGAAGGTCGCTCGTATTTTGGAGGCAGCGCGGGTGGCTCCGTCAGCTGCGAACCTACAGCCAACGCGCCTTGTCGTCGTCGATGATAAGGCCGGGATGGAAAAGCTCAGCCATGCGGCAAATGTCTACAGCGCGCCCCTCGCCATAATCGTGTGCGCGGATCACGCGAAAGCCTGGAAGCGCCCAGCTGACGGCAAGAGCACCGTTGACATCGATGCGTCAATCGTCACCGACCACATGATGATGGAGGCAACAAGCCTCGGGCTTGGGAGCGTGTGGATATGCTGGTTCGACCCCGAAGTCGTCGCCCACGAGTTCGGCCTTCCCGAAACCCTTGAGCCGATAAACGTGCTTGCCATCGGGTACAGTGACGGGCCCGCAAAATCTCCCGACCGACACGCGGCAGAGAGAATACCCGTTGGAGAGCTTCTGGCATGCCATTAGGCGTTTTCTTGGCATAGAATAATGCATCCAGCAAATAGGTAGGTGATCATGGCCACATTCTATGTCGTGCGACATGGACAGACGCTGCTGAACGCACTTGGAAGAGCGCAAGGTTGGTGCGATTCGCCGTTAACTACGGAAGGCGAAGACGCCGCAGCAGACCTAGGCAGCCTGCTCTCAACTGTTCCGCTGCATGCCGCTTATGCAAGCGACACCATGCGGGCGGTTCAGACGGCACGGATTTGCCTTGAGGCTGCAGGTCAGGGGTCTTGCTCCGTCGTCGAAGACGCACGCCTGAGGGAATGGTGCTTAGGCTCGATGGAGGCCGAATCCAACGACGTGTTTGCAAGACGGGTCTCGGAATGGATCGGACCTCCGAACTCGCTTGACGACATGAACCGAAGGTTACCGGAGGTCGCCGAGGCATTAAGGGCGCATGACGAAACCCGCACTGCCGAATCGTTTCAATCAATAGCCAATAGGGCAATGGGGTTCCTGAAAGACGCCGCTAAGTTGCACGGGATCGACTCGAACATATTGGTCGTGACCCACGCCTTCCTTATTAAAACGATGCTGTTCGTCATCGAACCAGAAAGACTAGATGCGCTTGGCAAGATAGACAATGGCTCATTCGTAAAGCTCCATATTGAATGACCATTTGCTGATGCCTTACAATCCCAGCTCCTCTTCGCCCCACTGCTTCATTGCCAGCAAAATGGGCACGAAGCTCTCGCCCTGAGCGGTGAGTTTGTACTCGACGCGCGGTGGCACCTCGCCGAAGTCGGTGCGCACGAGGAAACCATCATCCACGAGTTCCTTGAGCTGCTTGGAGAGTGTCGACTCGGAGATGTTGCCGATGCAGCGCCGAAGTTGTCCGAAATGCCTTACATCTTTGAGCGCGATGTAGAAGAGCATCTCGATCTTCCATTTGCCGCCGATCATGCGTTGAAGCGTGGAAACCGACTTGCAGCGCTCTATCTCTTCGCCCCGCCTTCTTGCCATAAACCTAACTCCTATGTACTGCAAAAAATATCAGTACTTCCAATTCTAAAGCTTCATTTGCATGATGGATGCGACAAGCCTAACCATCCGTCAAGAAATCCGAGGCAAGGAGCACATCATGCACTACACGGGAACAATCTGGAGGCCGCCCTATGAGGCCTATTCACTCATCTTGGAAGCGACTGCGGGCTGCACGCATCGCGCCTGCAAGTTCTGTACGCTCTACGACGAGCTCCCCTTCAAATTCAAAGCATCGGAGCTTTCCACCATAGAATCCGATCTTCTTGAGGCGCAGACGTGGTTTCATGATCCGCTATCGAAGATTGAGGCACATCTTTTCAGTCTGCCAGCGCCCAAACGCTGTCGTGTCTTCTTGGCGGGTGCAAACCCATTCGCATTGAAACCAAAACGTCTGCTTGAGATCGCTGGTCTCATTCATGAGCACTTTCCAACGTGTAAGACGATCGGTTGTTTCGCGCGTGTGACAGATGTCGCCTCAAAAACAGACGAGGAGCTTGCGGCGCTTCGCGAAGCGGGATACACCGGCCTCACCATCGGGATAGAGACGGGAGATGATGCCGCCCTTGCCTTCATGAACAAAGGGTATATGGCGCAAGATATCGTTGCGCAGTGCGCACGTTTGGATGCGGCCAACATCGCCTATGCGTTTTTCTACCTTGCGGGCATCTCAGGGAAGGGGTGCGGTATTGAAGGTGCTCGGCTTACGGCAGTGGTTTGCAATCTAACGCATCCTTCTCTTATCGGCGCGAACATGCTCACCATCTATGAGAATTCCGAACTTTATCAAGAAATCATGGCTGGCAACTGGGAAGAAGAATCGGAGATTGAGAAGTATCAGGAGATCAAAGCTCTTGTGGAAGATTTAGAAATTCCTGTGGAATTCGCCATGATGGGTGCGTCGAATCCTGTGATGCTGCAAGGCAGATTGCCTGAGCAACGCGAGCAGATCGTTGCAACGCTCGACCGCGTGATCGAGGAGATCGGGGAGGATAAGCTGCGCTGCTATCGCACGAACTTGAAGCATCTGTGATGTTGGAGGTTGCTTCTGGCGTATGAACACAGCACTCTTAAGAAAAGAAAATGAGCAAAAATTTAAATAACGACTCGATTTGAGACCTGTAACTTAAATGGTTTTAAGTTACAGGTGCTCGAAAGCTGTCTAATAAAAGAATTCGGCCAAAAATCTTTCTTATTCGATTTCGCCCTTGAGATATCATGCTGGCTCATAAATTGGGGTTCGTCCCATCCTTTGGTTACTCCTCAATGATGACACCAAGGCGTCGAGCCAGAGCCGCAGCTTGGTAGAGCCCGAGCTTCGCGCCGTATACTTCGGTCATGGCATCCGATATGGCAATGCCTTCGAGCTGGCATGAGGTGAAATCGAGGCCGACGAGCTTCGTGCGGAAGAAGCTCGTTCCAACAAAGCGGTCGTCCGCGAGCGAGATGCCGTGCAGCTCCATTTCTGTCATATCCGCTGACGAGAAATCGCAGGTGTGCGCCCGAACGTTTTTCCAAAGACATCGGTTGAAAGCGCCGTAGGCGAACGTGCAACCTTCTGCGGCCACCTGTTCCCAAAGCGCCTCGGCAAAGGATGCACCGGCGAACTTGCAATCGTTGAACATGCAGCGTGTGAACGCAGCGCTGTCGAATATGCTGTTGGAGAAATCGCAACCCTCAAAGGCAATGTCAACGAGAAGCGCACCGGTAAAGTCGCAGCTAAGGAACTGGCAGTTGGAGAAGCGGCCGCTAGAAACCTCAAGCTCGACGAAGCTCGTTTCTGCAGCATGGAGCCCGCAGAATTCGACGGCTTCGAGCGTTCCGCGGTCGGGATCGCAGAGAACGCTCAAGGGCATATCATCGAGAGAGGCGGCTATGCGAGGTGCGGCCAGCTTGCAAGGTGATGATGCCTGGTCGTAGGCAGCCTGTGCTGAACTGGGAATAACGTGCATGCCGCCCCTTTCGCTAATAACGTCCGAACAGACTCATTTGCATCATCCTAAGTTGGGCCTATCGGTCTTGCAACTTGCGTCCTTTTGTTCGCGCTTCGTTTTTGAGACAACAAAAGGCCGGCTATCGTCATGGCCAAGCCTAGGATTATAGGCGCATTCAGCGGTTCGCCCAGAATGAGAATGGATGCCGTTGCCGTGATGGCGGGAACGAGGTAGATGTAGGTGGTCGTCGTGGTTGCTCCCAGATGCTTCACAGCAACGCCCCATGTGACAAAGCATGCTGCGGATGCCACCGCACCCAGAAAGAGCAGATTGAGCATGTTCTGCCCGTCGAGAAGAGCAGATGGCTGCGGTGCATGCGGGTCGAAGATGAGCGTGGTAATCAAGATGAAGGCAACGCCCCAGACGAATGTGCGCTTCGTGGCCGCGATCGTTTCGTAGCCTTTCTGGGCAATACGAGCGACCAGCGTGGAATAGACCGCCCATACAAGGGCCGCGGTCAATGCAAGCATGTCGCCGAAAAGATCGAAGCCGGTGAAGTTCACGAAATCGCTTTCGCCCATCGTGCCAGCGCCAACAACGATAAGCCCCGCCATTGCGAGCGCGAAACCGCAGAAGAAGCGGATATTGATGGAAGAACGATCGCCGAGGGCAGCGGAGATTAGGGCCGTGAACAGCGGAGATGCCGCTACGATCACACCAACTGCAGTCGCGGTGGTGAATACGAGCGCAACATTTTCCAGCAGGTAATATGCAGCGATACCCGTTGCTCCGGCAGCAGCGAAGAGCGCTTCATCCGTTCGCTCTTTAAGCCTCAAGATGTGGGGACGCATGACGCAAAGAATGCAAAGGCCGAGCGCAAAACGCAGAAGCAGTATCCATAAGGGGGATATGTCCACCAAAAGCACTTTGGTAGAAACGAAAGTTATGCCCCATACGAAGATGGTGAAGAGCGCGACGAGATGGTATTTCATTTTCGGCCTTCGTTTGCCTTATGCATTGTTGCGTAGGCTCCGGGCGTGCACCCGATACGCTTCTTGAATTCGCGCGTCAGATGTGCTTGGTCGGAAAATCCCAACTCGGTTGCCACATTTGATACATTTGCGTTCTTCGCCAAAAGCTCGCATGCCGCATCCACGCGAAGCGCCAGCTGATGTTGAATAGGCGTGAGGGAGAAAATATGCCTATACGCGCGAATGAGTGAATAAGCGGAGATTTCCTCGCTCTCCGCGTAAGCCTCTATATAAGTCCTCCCTGCAAGATGCCCAATCATATGCGCATGAAGACGCATTGCAGCTTCTTCATGCTTGGAATCGAATCGGCTCATATCAGGCTTTTCAACAAGCGTTTGTTCGAAAATCGCAAACGCCTCCAGAGCATCGCTTTCTAGACGCTTATCGAGCAGGTGAAGTACTTCTTCGAGTTGCATTCGTGGCAGATCGTCGGCATCATTCGGAAAGCCGAAGATCTCGCCATCGAGGATCTCCGCTGCAACCGTGAAGCTGTCATAGGCAAAAGGGCTTTCGCTCACATGGGTGCAGCCATGAGCATCGCCGGGATTGAACACAAGGACATCACCCTTCTTTATGTTCAAGCGCTCCCCGTTGAGGGCAAGCTCACGCTCGCCTTCACGTACGATGCCGAAGACGTAATGGTCATGGGCATGATCTGCGAATGGCTGCAATATGCCTCTATATATTCTGCGTTCTCCCTTGAAAAGTGGCAGAGGTTCGATAGAGCAAGTTTCATTCATGCGAGGTCTTTCCTTTCAAGAACAGGATAAACTTCCTCCCGATACTCTTCTTGAATGAAATTGCGCTCGCATCGCTTTATGCCTTTATTACATACTGTTTAAACCTTCAGCCACTTCGATTGAAACAAAGAGCTTACGACAAATAGCCTGGACAGAGTCCCGCTTTTGTCACATGGGATAATCTGCTGTGATGCGCTTGGGTGTTCAAAGCAGATATTCGCTAAAAACTGTCGCCTCGCACGCATAGTCTTATGCTGTACCTCCAAGCTCGCTGAACGCCTTTAGGGTCGCATCTACATTCTCGGCATGCCAATTCTTGTATCCTCCGACATATTGTGATGCGTAGACGCCCGAGAGGCGAATATCGCTCAGCTCCTTCTGCTGCGTGGTGAGGCGGACGCTGCCGTCGCTGGTCTCGATGTCTATGATCACATTGAGCAAGTCGTCAGTAAGCTTCACTGATTTGATTTCTGAATACGGAACGACAAGGGAAACTTGTTTTTCGAGGGTCGCCCAATAAGGGTCGAAGGGAAGCAGGATTATCTCGTTCTCGCACATCTGAAGGACGGCCACATCGCATGCGCTGAAGAAACGCACGATCTTTTCGCTCAGATTTCCCGCTGCACCTTTGACGATGATGCACCTATCTTCCAGGGGCTCATATCCTGCTTCTATCGCATATTCCCAAACCTTTTCCTCACGCGCCATAACTATTCTCCTTTCATCAGAAGCGCTTTCTTTATTTTTCAACGGGAGTGACAATGGGATTGCCGTCCGCGCCTAAAAGCACGGTCATGCCTGTACAGCTGACGCCAGAGGATGCCATGAATCCTGCGAGCAGATAGTTGACGCCTGTCTCGCGATCGACGAGGACATAGGTGCGATTCTGAGCATCCTGCTGCTTGTAGGTCTCGATGAAACGGTTGTTGGTTGCCTTCATGGAAAACCTTTCTCTCTATAGTTGAAATGACTGGGATTGTTTGTTGCCACATTGCCACGCAAGACTTGTCTGCGTATGAGCGGCTTGAATAATCTTCCTAGAACATTCAAACGAACGCAAGCGCAACGGTTTAACAGAACGCCTGTTCAGAGGCTTGTCAAAGCCTTTTGACAAGCCTATATAGAGCTTCCTACTGGCACGTGGACTATCATTTCAGTCGGCGCATGCTTAACGGCGCTGCAAAGAGCATTGAGAGACATGGACAGATGGAACTATCACGACAACTGAAAACCAGGAGAGAAGAGCAGGGGCTTTCCCAAGACGAGGTGGCGAAGGCGATATTCGTATCGCGCCAGACCATCTCGAATTGGGAGACAGACAAGACCTACCCGGATGTGCAAAGCCTGCTTCTGCTAAGCCAGCTGTACAACACCTCCATAGATGAGCTTGTGAGAGGGGACGCTGCGAGGATCCAGCAGGTCGTCGAACGGGATTCACGCAAGATGAGGCTTCTGTCGTACGGGATGATCGGCTTTTCTTTGCTTGCCTTCCTTTTCCTGCTAGGTTTCTCGCTCGCTTGGCCGGAACCTTCCGGTTTCGCGCGCATGAGTAAGGGTAATATCGCCGGCGCAATTACGTTCATCGTGCTCTACGCCATCGGATTCGGCATGGCCATCGCCATCGACCGCCTGAAGAAGAAGCACGACATCGTCACTTATCGTGAGATAGATCGGTTCCTTAAAGGGGAGATTGAAGAAGAGCCAGATTTGCAGGGTCTGTCGCGCAAGCATCCGACTCTTGGCGTTGTGGTGGAGCTCCTTGGTGGCGCAGCGATTGGGCTGCTTCTTGCAGGATTATTGCTTGCCCTCGGCGGATGAGCCTTCTGTTCCACGTATAGAAGTTCAAGTGAGCGCATTGAACCTTCGCCTGCGTTTCTACTCTATGTTCTCGAAAAAGTCACCTTGCCTAAAATAATTTGAAAAGAGCCGCACATGGGGGCTGGTTGCAAAAGTTAAGCGCAACTGTTGCGATAGCTCTTGCGGGGGGTCTTAACTTTTGCAACCCACCTTAATCATAAATGACATGTGTCTTCGTATTGTTATAGTTGACATATTACAATTACCCTTCTAAAATGATCTATATCAAGTAGAACATTTATGCAAGAGAAGGGGTTGGTTGATGTGATCGTGTCCATAGACGAGTGCTTGCCCGAGCCGCTGTACAAGCAGATCCACGACCAGATAGTCGTCGGAATCGCTACGGGCGAGCTGGAGCCGGGGATGTCGCTTCCCTCTGTGAGGTCGCTTGCAAGCGACCTCGGCATCAATCTACACACCGTGAACAAAGCGTACGCGGTTCTTCGCGACGAGGGATACGTCCAGATGCGAGGGCGCGCAGGTGCGGTGATCAGCGAGCCAAGCG
>OGGQ01003162.1_pt1 | contig 16036 bp, 12 predicted proteins | sample 1571191 | NCBI WGS metagenome assembly OGGQ01 (sample SAMEA2582061, study PRJEB24529) | metagenome | biome: Human gut stool | place: China | collected 2011
GCTGGCGTCTAATGTGCTGGCAGCTCTGCGGGAGCAGGACCTCCCGGAGCTGGCCACTGAAATTGCCCTGGACTGGGACCTGTCCACCGGTGCGGTGCAAGGCGGACTGGAAACGCTGCGCTCCCATCTGGAGCTGGTGCAGGGCAATGTTGCCCTGCTGTATGAGATGGCTTGACGACACGATACTCCATAGAATCGCGGCTCATAGAGCACTATAAAAACTGCTTACCACGCCGCAATTGAAACTAACATTTGATTATGCCTTCGCATATTATGAATTCTGCAGCATTGGCTGAAGGACGGTTCGGGCATCCGTACGCTTATCTACAAAGCTAAAAAAGGATTGCAGAAAGCAAGAAAAAAGCAAGGATTCCTTCCCACGCAGCAAGGCAATTCTATGGTATGATAGAAAAACCCTGCGGAGGTGAAGCTATGAAAGCAAATCCTATTGCCCATCGGCGTGTACTTGATTACGCCTATACAGATATTGACACGCTGTTCCGGGATTTTCATATTTCCGGCCAAGGTTACAGTGATAAGCAGGTGGAAGAAAATCGCATTCAATATGGAAGAAACAGCTTATCGGGCCGTGCCTCAGATACGGTACTCTATCGTCTGCGGCGTGCCTTTCTGAACCCATTCACCATTATTCTATTTGTGCTGGCATGTATTTCCTTTTTGACTGACGTGGTATTTGCGTCCAATTTCAGTCGAAATGTTACCACGGTTGTCATTATTCTATGTATGCTGCTCACAAGCGGTGCAGTACGGTTTACCCAGGAACTGCGCGCAAAGCGTGTGGCAGACCGTCTGACTGGGATGATTGCTTCCACAGTGCTAGTGCGCAGGAGCGGTAAATGGGTCAGGGTGTCCTCCACTGAGTTAGTGGTAGGCGATCTGGTCCGCCTGTCTGCCGGCGACCGTGTTCCGGCGGACATCCGGCTGACTGCGGCAAAGGATCTGTTCGTCTCACAATCGGTCCTCACAGGTGAGAGTGAAATTCTGGAAAAGGATGCCCGAACTCTTTTCCCCGGACAGGCCCAGTCCTATGCCCAGTACTGCAACCTCGTGTTTATGGGTTCTGCCCTCACTGGCGGCAGCGGTGAAGGGGTCGTGTTGGCTGTGGGTGAGGACACCGTTTATGGCGGCTTTACGTCGGCGGAATCCCCACAAAAGAATGGTTTTGATCAAGGTGCTAATTCCATTGCGTGGGTGCTCATCCGCTTTATGGCCGTGCTGGTTCCGGTGGTTTTGATTGCCTGTGGCTTGACAAAAGGCGACTGGATTTCCGCATTTCTGTTTGCGCTGTCTGTTGCTGTGGGTCTGACACCGGAAATGCTCCCTATGGTCATCAGCGCCTGTCTGGCAAAGGGAAGCGCAGCCATGGGGAAAAAGCAGACTGTGGTGAAAAACATCAACGCCATGCAGGGATTCGGCAGTATGGATGTCCTGTGTGTGGATAAAACCGGCACTCTGACCGGAGATACAATTACCTTGGAATATTACATGGATATTCTGGGCAACGAGAGCACAAAAGTTCTGGATTTTGCCTATTTGAACAGTCTTTATCATACCGGTGTCAAAAATCATTTGGACAGTGCCCTTCTGCAGTGCCGCGAGATGCCGGGCCGCGAACTGCATGTTCAGGAATTGGCTGCCCAACACCCAAAGCTGGACGAGCTGCCCTTTGACTATGAACGGCGGTTTGCCAGCGTTCTGGTCCAAAATGGGGCAGAAAATCTGCTGATCATCAAGGGCAGCATTGAGGAAGTATGCTGCCGGTGCAGTTGTGTGGAATATAAGGAAGCTCGTCACGTCATATCCGGTGACGGAAGGGAAAGCGTCCGTGCCATTGTGGATGAGATGCTGGAAGATGGGATGAAAGTGCTGGCTGTGGCCTATAAGCCGCTAAAAGCAGTGACACTGTCACCAGAGGACGAGCGTGACTTTATTCTGTTGGGATATCTGGCGTTTTTTGATGCACCCAAGGAAAGTGCCGCCGGTGCGATCCAAAAATTACAGAAGCTCCATGTGGGGGTACGGGTGCTGACCGGAGATCACAGAGACATTGCAGCTTCAGTCTGCCGGAGACTGGGCATTGACACCGTTCATACCTTGACCGGCAGAGAACTGGAGCAGCTAGATGAGGATACGCTCCCAATAAAGATAGAACACACCACCCTGTTTGCGGAGTTGTCTCCCAAGCAGAAGGTGCAGGTTGTGCAACTCCTTCGGGCCAACGGACACACAGTGGGCTTTTTGGGGGACGGCATGAACGACCTGCCGGCCATTGCAGAGGCGGATGTGGGCATATCCGTGGACACCGCGGCGGAGGCCGTCAAGGAAGGGGCGGATGTGATCCTGCTGAAAAAAGACCTGAATGTTCTGGAAGCAGGAATCCAGGAGGGGCGAAGGGCCTTTGCCAATGTATCCAAGTACATCAAGATTACCGCCTCCTCTAATTTCGGCAATATCCTTTCCATTGTGATTGCCAGTGTATTTTTGCCCTTTTTCCCCATGACCTCCTTGCAGCTTTTGCTGCTGAATCTCCTCTATGACATTCTGTGTCTGGTTCTGCCCTGGGACCATGTGGATGAGGAAACCGGTTCCCGTCCTCTGGAGTGGTCCGGCAGAACGCTGGGGCGCTTTATGCGCTTTTTCGGGCCGATCAGCTCCTTCTTTGACATTCTGACCTTTTCCTATCTCTTCTTTGTCCTGTGCCCCACAGTGTGCGGAGGGAGCTTTGCGTCCCTGACCGGAGGCGATGAAGCACTGCGCTTCATTGCCATTTTCCAAACGGGATGGTTCCTGGAATCCATGTGGACCCAGGTGCTCATTCTGCACCTGCTGCGCACGCCCAAAGTTCCGCTGCTGCAAAGCAGGCCCTCCCTGCCGGTGATGCTGGTCACCCTGATGGGCACCCTATTCTTTACATGCCTGACCTTTACCCAGGCCGGAAACCTGTTGGGGCTTACCCCACTGCCCCTTGACTACTTCGGCTTTTTGGCCATTGTGGTCTCACTATACCTGCTCTGGGTCACACTGGCCAAAGGCTGGTATATCCGCCGTTACCGCGAACTGCTGTGAGGAAGGAGGAACCTGTGATGAAAAAACACATTGGATTTATCACTCTGGATTTCTCCCTTGCACACTGGCTTTCCAATACGCTTCGCACCGCTCCACGCACTCCCGCTGCCCAGGAACTGCTGGAAGGAGTGGGGGAGCTGATGAACGGGAGTACGGAATCCCTGATGCTGGAACTGGGCGAGCGGGAGCATGCGGGGACAGCAGAGGATCTCCTCCGCTGCGGTGATCTCTCCATCGACCTGAGGCTGCGCAGGGTCAGCCGGAATGGAGAAGACATTGCGCTGACACCGAAGGAGTTTGATATTTTGTATTTTCTGGCCCGGAACCGGGGCGAGGTATTTACCAAGGAACAGATTTACCAGGCCGTGTGGGAGAGCAGCTACTTATTGGATGACAGCAATATTATGGCTTTCATCCGGAAGCTGCGAAAGAAAATCGAGCCCAACCCCGACTCGCCGCAGTATATTCTGACCATCTGGGGCATCGGGTACAAGTTCAGCGACAAACTATAAGGTTAAATTCTTACCAAATCGCAAGAAAATCGCAAGGTTTTGGTCCTGTGATTTTTCTTGCGGTTTTTTTATACTCGTTGAGGACGCAAGAAGGGAGGGAACCACATGGATTCTGACGGCAGTCCTCAAAAGTCGGTACAGTATAACACATGGAGTTCCAACTCCCCATCGACTGTACCGCCTTGAACACACTCAAGGAGGTAAGAAACGATGAACAAAAAGGAAAATCGCCGTTCGGCTCGTCAGGCGGCACAGCAGGCTGTCCTCCGCGACAAGCAGAACCGCCGCATTCAGGATGCGGCAACCACCCCAGCCAATACCCTTCTAAGGGAGCTTTCTGCTCCGCTGGGCGGACTTTCTCCGGAGGCCGTTGCCGCCAATCGGGCCAGATACGGGACCAACAAGGTAACTCACGAGAAAAAGAAATCCTTTCCCATGCGGATGGTTGGTGCCTTTATCAATCCCTTTACTGCCATCCTGCTCTGTCTGGCTCTGGTTTCTACCATGACGGATATGGTATTCCCCTATCTCTCGCTGTTCGGCAGCACACCAGAGGATTTTGATTGTTTGACGGCAGTCATTATCCTGACCATGGTCATGATCTCCGGGACCCTCCGTTTTGTCCAGGAATCCAGAAGCGGCAGCGCGGCGGAGAAGCTGCTGGCTATGATCTCAACCACCTGCACAGTCACCCGTAAGGGACAGGCAAACGCGGAACTCCCCATGGATGAGCTTGTGGTGGGCGATATCGTCCACCTGTCCGCCGGGGATATGATTCCTGCTGATGTGCGCATTCTGGAGGCAAAGGATTTATTTGTCAGCCAGGCCAGCCTCACCGGTGAAAGTGAACCGGTGGAAAAACAGCCTCAGGCAAACCAGGAAAAAGAAAGCCTAACCGATTATACTGACATTGCCTTTATGGGCAGCAGTGTGGTTTCCGGCAGCGCCATTGCCGTGGTGGTCTGCGTGGGGGATGATACGCTCTTTGGTTCCATGGCCTCTGCGGTGGCGGGAGAGGCCACCGAGACCAGCTTTACCAAGGGAGTAAATGCTGTCTCCTGGGTGCTCATCCGCTTTATGCTGGTGATGGTTCCCCTGGTATTCTTCATCAACGGTATCACCAAGGGCGACTGGCTGGACGCCTTCCTCTTTGGTATCTCCATCGCCGTAGGACTAACGCCTGAAATGCTCCCCATGATCGTGACCACCTGCCTGGCCAAGGGAGCGGTGTCCATGAGCAAAAAGCAGACTATTGTCAAGAACCTCAATTCGATTCAGAATTTTGGGGCCATCGATATCCTGTGCACCGATAAGACCGGAACCCTGACCCAAGACAAGGTGGTTCTGGAGTACCATCTCAACGTAAATGGTGAAGATGATACCCGGGTGCTGCGCCACGCCTATCTGAACAGCTATTTCCAGACCGGCTACAAAAATCTCATGGACCTGGCCATCATCCGCAAAACCGAGGAGGCCGAGGCGGAGGACCCCCGGCTGGTGGACCTGTCGGAGCACTACGTGAAGGTGGACGAGATCCCCTTTGACTTTACCCGCCGGCGGCTGAGCACCGTGGTACAGGACAAGGCCGGAAAAACTCAGATGGTGACCAAAGGGGCTGTGGAGGAGATGCTCTCTATCTGCTCCTTTGCCGAGTGTGATGGCGGGGTCCAGCCGCTTACGGGAGATGTGCGCCAACAGATCCTTCAGACGGTGGACAGCCTCAACGACAAGGGGTTCCGCGTGCTGGTCATTGCCCAGAAGAGCAATCCCTCTCCCGTTGGCGCCTTTGGCGTAAAGGACGAGTGTGACATGGTGCTCATCGGCTACCTGGCTTTCCTGGATCCCCCAAAAGAGTCCACCGCGGATGCCATCCGGGCCCTGAAGCACTACGGCGTGACCACCAAAATTCTTACCGGTGACAACGACAAGGTGACCCGTACCATCTGCAAACAGGTGGGGTTGAAGGTACGCAACATGCTGCTTGGCTCCGACCTGGATGCTATGAGCGACGATGAGCTGGCAGGGGCGGCGGAGTCTACCGATGTGTTCGCCAAGCTCACTCCGGATCAGAAGGCCCGGGTTGTGTCAGTGCTTCGGAAAAGCGGACACACCGTCGGGTTTATGGGGGACGGCATCAACGATGCCGCCGCTATGAAAGCCGCTGACATCGGCATCTCTGTGGACACCGCGGTGGATGTGGCCAAGGAGTCGGCGGATATCATTCTGCTGGAGAAGGACCTGATGGTGCTTGAGCAGGGCATCATTGAGGGCCGCAAGACCTACGCCAACATGATCAAATACATCAAGATGACGGCCTCCTCAAACTTCGGCAATATGTTCTCTGTCCTGGCCGCCTCTGCCCTGCTGCCCTTCCTGCCCATGATGAGCGTACATCTCATTTTCCTCAATCTGATTTATGACCTGTCCTGCACTGCCATTCCCTGGGATAATGTGGACGAGGAGTTTATCGCCAAGCCCCGGAAGTGGGACGCCTCCAGCGTGGGCAATTTCATGCTCTGGATCGGGCCCACCAGTTCCATCTTTGACTTTACCACCTATCTCTTTATGTACTTCATCTTCTGTCCCATGTTTGTCTCCGGAGGGGTGCTTTTTCACGACCTGGCCGCCCATTTCAGCGGCGCAGAGCTGGCCCTGATGCAGGCAAAATATATTGGTCTGTTCCAGGCGGGGTGGTTTGTGGAATCTATGTGGAGCCAGACCCTGGTCATCCACATGATCCGCACGCCTAAGCTGCCCTTCCTCCAGAGCCGGGCCTCCGCACCTCTGACCCTGCTCACAATGACCGGCATCACCGTGCTGACGGTGATCCCCTTTACGCCTTTCGGTGCCATGCTTGGATTTGTTGCCCTGCCTGTCACCTACTTTGCTTACCTGATTCCTTGTATCCTGCTCTATATGGTGTTGGCAACCAGCCTGAAAAAAGCCTATGTACGCCATTACGGCGAATTACTTTGATATTAGGAGGGATTTACATGACCTGGACGAACCTGTGGATGGATTTATTTGGACGCACATCCTTTTGTGGAATTGACATGGGATTCTGGGTTGCCTTATCCGCCGTTTTACTCATTGTAATTCTGATGAATGCAGTATTTTGGGGGATGAAGCCCAAAGAGAACCCCGAAAAATCAGAAGTGTGATTGTTCTCTTTGCTGTCACAGCTCCTGTCTCGCTGATTCTATATACCGCTTCCGGTCCGCATTGAATGACACATAGTTGGGGGGTGTTTTTCGAACTGCAAATTCGAAAAACACCCCCCCTTATTCCCAAACCACTTAGGATTTTTGCTCACTCAGTATTGACTCAAGTTTGTCAGACATCTCCTTCATCGCTGAAGGTTCCCCTTTCCGAAGCACTGCCTTAGCTTGCTTGACGGTTTCATCCAGCCGCTTCCTGTCTTCTCTGCTCATCGATTTTCGGACCTCCGCTGAGCGGAACAACAGCATTTCCAGGCGGTCCTTCGCCTGATTGGTGGATTGGAGTTCGGCGTCTTCCGAAGCATGCTGCTGCGCCTCTCTCACGCACCGCTCAACCTCTTCACGGCTCATATTGCTCGATCCCTGTATGGTTATCTCCTGATATTTCCCGGTATCCAGATCTTTTGCCGAGACATTAACAATACCGTTTGTATCAATTGTAAACGTCACTTCTATCTGTGGCACGCCCCTCGGTGCACGCCGTATTCCATTCAGTTTAAATTTTCCAATGCTCCGATTCTGTCGGGCCATGGGCCGTTCTCCCTGAAGTACATTGATTTCCACGGATGATTGGAAACTGGACGCGGTGGTAAAGATCTGGCTTTTTGTAATGGGAATCTGGGTATTGCGTTCAATTAGCCTTGTACAGACGCCTCCCAGGGTTTCAATTCCCAACGAAAGGGGCGTGACATCCAAAAGAAGCAGGCCCTTTACCCTGCCCATCAGCACGCCGCCCTGAAGGCAAGCCCCCATAGCCACACATTCATCCGGATTGATGCTCCGGGAAGGCTCTTTGCCCAACAAATTTCTGACCGCCTCCTGCACTGCCGGAATTCGGCTTGAGCCGCCCACCATCAGCACCTTGCTAATCTGTTTTGCAGACAATTTGGAGTCTGCCAGTGTCATCTTAACCGGCTCCATCGTCTGCTGAACCAAGTGGTCTGTCAATTCATTAAATTTGGCGCGTGTAAGATTCAATTGGAGATGTACCGTGCCGTTCTTTCCTGTTGCAATAAACGGAAGATTGATTTCCGTGGTCATGGTACTTGACAGTTCAATTTTTGCCTGCTCTGCCGCCTCCCGAATGCGCTGCATTGCAAGCTTATCCTTGGCGAGGTCAATCCTGGCCTGCTTTTTGAACTCCTTCACAATCCAATCACAGATGCACTGATCGAAGTCATCTCCACCCAAGTGATTGTTTCCCGAGGTGGCCAAGACCTCGATTACCCCGCCATTGATGTCCAGAATGGAGACATCAAACGTCCCGCCTCCCAGATCGTATACCATGACTATCTGAGGCTCCTCTTTATCCACCCCATATGCCAGAGCCGCTGAGGTAGGCTCGTTGATAATGCGCTGCACATTTAATCCGGCAATCGTTCCCGCATCCTTTGTGGCTTGCCTTTGTGAATCGGTGAAATAGGCGGGTACCGTGATCACTGCTTCGGTAACGGGTTCCCCCAGGTAGCTTTCCGCGTCCGCTTTTAACTGCTGCAAAATCATGGCCGAAATTTGCTCCGGCGTATACTGTTTATGATCAATTTGTATCCGTCTGCTTGTCCCCATGTCACGCTTAATGGATTGGATGGTCCTGTCCGGATTGGTGACCGCCTGGCGCTTTGCCGCTTCCCCCACCAGGCACTCCCCCGTTTTTTGAAAGGCCACAACCGACGGAGTGGTCCGTCCACCCTGTGCATTTGGAATGATAACCCGCTCATTGCCCTCAAACACTGCCACACAGGAATTTGTCGTCCCCAGATCGATTCCGATTATTTTTGACATTTTTGCACTCCTCTGCCTACGCTCCGCTGTCATTTTTCCAGTTGTAAAACTCCTGCGGCCACGGTTGGCCCCAAGATTCATTCCAGGAATTCTCTTGCTCCGTCTCTGTATCTCCCGTCTCTCCCTATCCGCCACCTGCTGCATCATCGTGTCCGGAATAGGGAACGCCTCCGGGAGGATACGGATACCAGCTGTCAAACGGTTGGAACTGCTGCTCCATTTGCTCCATAGATTCCGTGCGCATAGATCCCACAAACAAGGATGACACCAAATTCATCAGCAAAAAGGCGATCAGGATGTAAAGAAAGATGGATTTGCGGGACATCGGCGCACTGCCTGTTTGGCCCGTCCACCCAAATGGATGAAACGGGTCGTATTGGCCGTCGTCATACCCTTGCTCTCCCCGTTCATAATCATGCCCTTCGTAGGCTTGTCCGCTGTAAGATGGCTGTGCGCCATAACCATATGCCGAATTGACATTTCCCGGGTTTTTAATTTGATCATACGCCGCGTTAATCTCGTTCATTTTGCGGGCCGCTTCTGGATCGCCCGGATTTAAATCAGGATGGTATTTTTTTGCAAGCCTTCGATATGCTTTTTTTATTTCCTCCTCGGACGCCTCTTTGGAAACTCCAAGCACGCTATAGGGATCGTTCATCGGTACGCACCCCAATCATGTCTTTTTTACAAAGCTGCTGCCGCATTTGCTGCAAATGATGCTAATTTTTCCTTTCCCCTTTGGAACTCTCAGGTGTTGTCTGCACTTGGGGCAGGAATAAAAGCGGTGTGTTTTACGCTGCTGAAACCGCAGTTTGCGATAATTCCGCCACTGCATGAATTGTTCGTTCTGCGCCTGACACTTTTCGACATTTCGGGAAAAAGCGCGCACATACACATAGAACATGAGCGCCAGCGCCAAATAATAAATTGCGCTGCTGAGCCAAGCAACCCGGATCATGCTGCCGGCGACAATCAGCATCAGCGCCGGCCACAACAGCGTTTTCCCCAGCGCATCAAAGCCGTTTCTGCCGGAAAAGAATGTGTGTAATTTATATCTCATAGCAATCGTTCCTCTTCAGGGCAATCATGTTCATCCAAATGCAGCATTACTCTGATCCCTCGCCCTTTGTTTCGTCATAACAAATCCAGATCGACATTTGATATTTGAACGTACGGTAGTTCTGCATGGTACACGGATATTCATATTCCCGAATTAAAATACCGTCTTCGTCATATTCTCCAAATAACATGGCCATGCCGCTATTCACCACCCAGTTATCCGAGCCCTCACAGCGAGAACCGTTGGATACGATGCTTGAGTAGGGAACTTCAAAGCTCTGCTCCAGAGAATAGGTGCGGTTCTGTTCGTCTATGCGATATATGTATACGCTGCTTGCTTTGTCTTCCGTATCATACAGTTCCGTTCCCACACGGTCATCAACCGCCAACTCAAGGTCGCGGCTATTGATGGACCAGTAGTTATTGTTATAGAGCGAGATGTAGTAAACACCCTCCTCCTCCCCATCTGCAAAGTATTCCACACAGTGCTGCCCATACTGCGGCACAAAGTCTCCGTCCCGGGTCAGACATTGAGCCTCAAACTCCGTGCCCTCCCAAACGCGCTCATCCCCAAGCAGCCAACAAATTTCCGGCGTTTCATGTATACTTGTTACCTTGATGATGGCGGACGTCTCTCTCGAAGAGACTATAAGACTATCGTCCCCGGAAGAATACTCCAGGCTGTTGAGATGAATCCAATCCTTCTCGCCGGCTTGCCAGAAAAAGTCGTCACTGGGGCTGACCGCTCGTGTTGTCTCGTAACAGGAATCCATCAATGTACTGAAATTCAGCAGCTCCGTTACTTGGCCGCTCTGGAGGTCGATGGACAGCACGCGATCCTCAACCGTTTCATTTCCCCGGACCTCAGCCAAAGCAAGCACTTCGCCTTCTGCGCCAAGGGCAATGTCGTGATGAAGGTCGTATCCATCCAACTCATAAATCTCAGTGACCCGCCCCAGGCCGTTGATCCTTGCCAGCTTTGAAGAGGAAACACATGTTATAATCTCATCTTCATAATACAAAATCCGGTCCAGTCCATAGCCCTCCAGCACCATCTCATAGCGCAGGACTCCGTCATTATCAAAGAAAAAGCCATAGCCGAGGTAGCCATTGACACGCATCATGGCGAAGAGCCCGTCCGATTGGCTCTGGGTGGATGTTCCGTTTGAAACCTCCAGCTGCGTCGAATACCCGGAGCTTGTCTCAGGAATATCCGCCGTAAAGTGAATTACCTGTCTTTCATTGCCCCAGCTTCCGGTAATGGTTATGGTCACCTCATTTCTTTCTCCCGGAACAAGTCCAATCATCTGGAATTCATGGGTTCGCGTGTACTCCTTGCCGGAACTATCAGACGCCTCTGCGGAAAAATCCGGTATCTCACTCCCCTCCACATGGATGGTATAGTGGACCTTTGTTTCAAGGTCCGTTTCAAAATAAAGATATAATCCGTTGCTGCCGGTGCCGTAGGGGTTCAAAATTGCCAATGGCTGCGCCGCGGTCCAGGATATATCCGGCGAAGACTTCAGTTCCTCAATGGTATTGTAAAGCCGGTTTTGCACCTCCTGGTCGTAATAGGTAAATCCTTCCGATTCTATATCCTTCGGCACCAGCTGAAAGGCATAGATTCCTTCCCCCAGATTTGCCCGTGTAATGTCAATTTCCCATTCGGCATTCTCCTGAATAAAGCTGCCTGTATCAAACGTCCAATCCGTACGCACCACTTGCTCCTGGTTCGTAAAGGCTTTTGCAATTTTTACCGCCAAAATGGGAACTGTGACAACAGCAATGATGATGACGACTGAAATCGAGAGAAACACGTTCTTTTTCTTCATTCTGTCATACCTTCCATAGAAGTTTTTATTCTTACAGCAGTTCAATCAGCACAAGGAGTATGCCAAGTGATGTAAGGATGATGCCGGTAAGCCGGTTCAGCACAGGCAAGCTGGCCTGAGCAGCTATTTTTGAACCTATCTGCGCCCACACCAGTGTGAACAGGATGCACAGGATTAACGGGCCAAGGTAGGAAACATTCCCCAGGGCAAAATGACTGATTGCTCCGGTCAAGGCCGAAAACGTCATCACAAACACACTGGTGCCAACTGCTTTTTTTAATTCATACCCAAGCACTGTGGTCAAAACCATGAGCATCATCATGCCGCCTCCGGCACCAAAAAAGCCGCAAATCAGTCCGACCCCCGCTCCTCCCATGAGGCCTTTCATCGCCTTTCTTCGCCCGGAACACCGGGAGGCGTTTTCTTGGGTGGCTGAAACCGGAAAAAGCAAAAACCGAATTCCAAGCAGCAATGCCATAACAACCGAGAAATTGCCCAGTGTATTGTTCTCCACATAGGTGGAGAGCCAACTGCCCACCACCGTCATGCTCAGTACGCCTACCATCATGGCGATCCCGTTTTTTATGTCAATAGCTCCACTCCTGGCGTATGTCTTTGCACTCACTGCGCTTGCCAAAACATCGCTTGCCAGTGCAATTCCGATTGCATCATAAGCAGGGATATCCAAAAATGTGATCAGCATCGGGCTAATCACAGTTGCCGCACTCAAGCCCGCAAAGCCGGTGCCCAGTCCGGCTCCAGCCCCAGCAAAAAAACACACCACGATTTGAAAAAACACTTGGCCCATAGGAAAATCCCCATTTCACAAGGAGTCTGCTCCCCTGCCTCTGATGCGCCGCTTCGGTTTCCGCACGGATTCATTCTTCTCTGATGGTAATCGTGGTGATAACCGGCTGTTCTTCCGGAGAAATGGCTCCGTTGCCATCGGTGGGATTTGCAGCTTCACAAATCTCATCCACAAGTTCAATTCCGTCTACCACATACCCGAAGGCGGCATATTTGCCATCCAGAGACTGGCTTGCATCCTCCTGCACAATAAAAAATTGCGAGCTTGCGCTGTCATAGTCACTGGAACGCGCCATTGAGATGGCACCCCTGGTATGAGACAGCGTATTATCATAGCCATTTTCCTCAAATTCGCCTACAATGGTGCTGCCGGAACCTCCCGTGCCGTCTCCCGACGGATCTCCGCCCTGCATCATGAAACCTTCCACAATACGATGGAAGGTAAGGCCATTATAAAATCCGCTTTCCGCCAGAGAAATAAAGTTTTCCACTGTAATGGGAGCCGCATTTTGATCCAGCTCTACGGTTATTGTGCCATAGTCTTGAATTACAATATCCGCATAGTAGGTGGCGTCAGCCCGGAGCGCACTTGAATCACCCTGCTGTGTCTCTGTTGCAGAAGAGGCAGACGAGCTGCTGTCTGCAAGTTGTTTCTCCCGATTGCTCACTTCCGAACTGTGCATGGAAAAAGCCAGATAGGCGATCAAAATGAAGGCGCAAACTATGAGGCATCCGGAGAAAAGCATGATGTGAAATGGCGGCAGCTGAAGTTTGGACGCTGCGTTTATTTGCTCAACACACGCGCGGTCCACATCTTCCGGAAACTCCTGCGTCTCGCCGGCCTTTTGCAGCAGCGATTGAATCTGAAGGTAGGAGAGCCCTCCATTAATATCCGCCGGGAGGTAACAGGACAGAGTTGACAGGCTGCTGTTATAGATGGTTATGATTTCCTTGTTGCTCTGCCCAATCAGCTGTCCGAGTTCTTTGGTGCTCAGATTTCCAGAAATAATTGCGAGATACACATACCGCTGAATGGGCTCCATTTGCGAGAGGACGCACTGCAGAAGCTCCATTCCATCCGCAACGGATCCATAATAGTGTTTGCTCTGAACCTTCCTGCACTTGTCCGAAGTTGGCTTGGCGACGTTCACCTTCTTCTGCATATGGCTAAACCCATACTCCCAGCAGTATTTCGCCGCCATGACCATGAGCTTATGATGAAAGGAAACCTCCGTCCACGCGGCTTGGACCCTAAGTTCATGCCAAGCCTCATCAAATACGGCAGCTGTCGCCCTGCCTGCTTTCTGCTCATCCTCCAGCATCAGTTTACAAAAGAGATAAATGGAGGTCCTGTTTGCCAAATATAGTTCCATCATGGACTGTTTGTGTCCTTTGGCTGCTCTCTCTAAATTCGTGGGCATTCCATCATCGTCCTTTCTCTATGAAGCGGCCTCACCTTGAGTTTTTCCTGCACCCCATGTGCAGATTGTCTGGGAGCTGGATGTTATTGTTAGAGTAGCAGACGAGCCTAAAGTACCGCTAAAGATAAATGTGAACCTATTTTGAACTGGAAGGCAGAAGTTGTGGGTGCGGTCGCCCGCCCGGTTATGAAACTCATATTGATTAAAGGCCTCTGATTTCTTATAATGGTGCTGCGTGCCCACATCGTTCCTGCCTTTGTACACCGCACGTCTTTAGGCTGTATTTAGCTGCCTGTGGTATAGTCTTAGAACAGATTTGGGGGTGAAGGCGTTGAAATTGCTTGTTGCAGAGGATGATCCCAAGCTTTTGAAATCCCTTATGCATATTCTTGAAAGTCATAAATTCAGCGTGGATGGTGTAAACAACGGCGACGACGCGCTCAGCTACGGACTGACCGGAGAGTACGACGGCTTAATTTTCGATATCATGATGCCCGGACTGGATGGAATACAAGTCCTGCAGTCGCTCCGGGCCAGCAACATTACAACACCGGCCCTGTTTTTGACCGCTCGCACCGAGATCTCCGACCGTGTGGAGGGCCTTGATGCAGGTGCCGACGACTATCTTCCCAAGCCGTTTTCCACGGTAGAACTGCTTGCACGCATACGCGCTATGCTGCGCAGAAAGGATACTTACCTGCCCGACCTATTGACCGTAGGTGCTGTTACATTAAACCGCTCCACCTATCAGCTGAGCTTCGGCGACCAGCTTCAGGCTCTCAGCGGAAAAGAATTTCAAATTTTAGAAATGTTAATGCAGCAGCCGGGCCTTATCCTCCCATCGGAACGTTTTATCACGCATCTCTGGGGCTGGGATACCAGCGTGGACACCAGCGTTATATGGGTCCATATCTCAAACCTGCGGAAAAAAATCAGTGCCATCAACGCGCCAATGGAAATCCGTTTCATCCGAAACGCCGGCTATGTGTTGGAGGTCAAACATGATCCGTAGCCTTCGAAAAAAATTCATTTCAACCAGCGTCATTTCCATTTTTCTTGTGTTTTCCGGCATTTTCTTTTTCCTGCTGGTTTTTACACGGATACAGACAAACCGCTCCCTGGATGTGATTGCAGACACCATCGCCTCCAACGGCGGTATCTTCCCGGAGTTCGAGCCATCCCGGCGGCATCCACCCATTCAATTGCCTTATTGGGATGTCATTACCGAAGAAACGCAATTCAGCACCCGCTTTTTTTCCGTCCTGCTGGATGAACAGGAGCAGATCACCGACATCAATTTAGATTCCGTCTCCACCATCACGGAACAGGATGTGGAAGATTTTACAGAAAAGGTTCTCCGGAAGGACAGGGAGCGCGGCTGGATCTCCGACTACCGCTATAAGGTCATGGACACGGAAAACGGCGCCATTGTTGTATTTGTCAACGGCATCATGTACCAAAACACGGCCAACCGCCTTCTCTTCACCGCGCTGCTCGTATTATTGGGAAGTGCTGCGCTGATTCTGATTCTGACAATTGTCGTTTCCAAATGGGCGGTGCGGCCCGTGGCCGAAAGCTACGAAAAACAGCGGCAGTTCATTACCGATGCAAATCATGAGCTGAAAACCCCTCTGACATTGATCCTCTCAAATTTGGATATCATTGAGGCTGAAATTGGAAAAAATGAATGGCTGGACGATATTCGAAGCGAGGGAGAGCGCATGGGACTGCTCATTAACCAGCTGGTTACTCTGTCCAGAATGGATGAAAGCACGGATTCTCTCACACGGGCGGACTTCAATCTCAGCAACGCCATTGCCGATACTGTCTCGGAATTTCAAAATCTGGCGGAAGAACGTCACCACATTCTTACCAGCTCCATTCCTCCGTCTATTCACTACCACGGGGACGAGGCGTTAATCCGGCGTCTGACCGCCATTCTTTTGGATAACGCCATTAAATACTGTGATTTGGACGGTTCCATTCAGCTTTCTCTGACCGATCGAAGATACCCCATTCTCACCGTTGAGAACACGTATCAGGACGTGGATAATCTGGAGCTGAACCGCCTTTTTGACCGGTTCTACCGGGCAGATAAAGCCAGAACCTTTTCCGGAAGTTTTGGGATTGGCCTGTCCATTGCCCAGTCCATTGTGAAAAGCCACAAAGGGAATCTTTCCGCCTATAAAAAAAGCGGTATCATTGGATTTCGGGTGGAATTAAAATAGCGTACCAGTTGAGGATGGCTCCGCATTGAACAAGTAAAAAGGGCCCGCTGCAAAATAGAAATTCTGCAACGGACCCTTTTTGTACCCCTG
>OGGQ01003163.1_pt1 | contig 16029 bp, 16 predicted proteins | sample 1571191 | NCBI WGS metagenome assembly OGGQ01 (sample SAMEA2582061, study PRJEB24529) | metagenome | biome: Human gut stool | place: China | collected 2011
GGGAGCTTCTCCGGCCACCACGGCGCTGGCAAAGCCGGAGCAGCCAGGGTAGCCGCAGCCGCCGCAGTTGGCCCCGGGCAGCACTTCGGTGATCTGGGGCAGGCGCTCGTCCTGCTCCACATGGAAAATCTTAGAGCTCACCGCCAGCAGCAGGCCGAAAAACAGGCCCATGGCCCCCAGGGCCACCACCGGGGCGACGATCGACAGTGTATACAAAGTGATTCACCTCATCTTCTTCATCGGGGATTGTGTTTTGATTAAAAGATCTTCAGCCCCTGGAATCCCATGAAGGCCATGGCCAGCAGGGAAGCGCTGACCAAAGCGATGGGGAAGCCCTCAAAGGAGGGGGGACACTCGGAAAACTCCAGCCGCTCCCGCACCGAGGCGAAGAGCACGATGGCCAGGGTGAAGCCGGCGGCGGCAGAGAAGCCGTAAACCACCGAGCCGATGAAGTTCAGGTTGTTCTGCACATTGAGCAGAGCCACGCCCAGAACGGCGCAGTTGGTGGTGATCAGAGGCAGATAGATGCCCAGGGCCTGGTAGAGGGAGGGCATGCTCTTCATCAGGAACATTTCCACAAACTGCACCAGGCTGGCGATGATCAGGATAAAGGCCACCGTCTGCATATAGCCCAGATCAAAGGTCAGAAGGATATATTTGTTCACCAGATAGGTGACGGCAGAAGCCACCGTCATAACGAACATGACGGCCAGGCCCATGCCCAGGGCGGTCTCGGTTTTCTTGCTCACGCCCAGGAAGGGGCAGCAGCCGAGGAATTTCACCAAAACGAAGTTCTCCAGCAAAATGGCGCCCAGGGCCAGGGAAAAGAGTTCGGTAAAGCTCATAAATTAGGCCCCTTTCTTTTTCAGGATCTTTTGGAACAGGGCGATGACAAAGCCCAGGGTCAAAAATCCGCCGGCGGGCAGGATCATCATGATGGCCGGCTGGAAGTTGTCCCCGAAGAGGGGATGGCCCAGCAGGGTGCCGGCGCCCAGGATCTCACGGATGGTGGACAAAATGCACAGAGCAAAGGTGAAGCCCAGACCCATGGCAAGACCGTCCACCAGAGAGGGGATGACCTTGTTTTTGGAAGCAAAAGCCTCGGCACGGGCCAGAATGATGCAGTTGACCACGATCAGCGGGATGAACAGGCCCAGGGATTTGGACAGATCGGGCAGATAGGCCTGCATCAGCAGATCCACCGCCGTAACAAAGCCGGCGATGATGGTGATATAGGCGGCGATACGCACCTTAGAGGGGATGAGCTTCCGCAGAAGGGAGATGACCACATTGGAGCAGATGAGAACTGCGGTGGCGGCCATGCCCATGCCGAAGCCGTTTTCCAAAGAAGTGGTGGTGGCCAGAGTGGGGCACATGCCGATCAGCTGCACCAGCACCGGGTTGTTGGTAAAAAGCCCTTCATAGAGCTGACAGAGAAAATTTTTCACGATGCACCCTCCTTACTGCGCCAGGGAAGCGGCCAGGTCCAAAGCGGACTGGACGCCCGAGGTGACGCCGTTTGAGGTGATGGTGGCGCCCGACAGGGCCACGATTTCCCCTTCGGCGCCGGTGGCCGATTTCACAACGGTGAGATCGCCCTGCTGGCCTTCATATTGCTGGAGAAATTCCGGTTTTTCGGCGTTGGCGCCCAGACCGGCGGTTTCGCTCATGTCCACGATCTGCACGCCCAGCACGGTGCCTTCACCGCTGACGCCCACGATCATGGTGATCTCGCCGCCGTAGCCCGAGGGGGCTACCTGGACGCAGATGCCGTCGGGAGAGCCGTCCCGGATGATCTGATAAGCATCCTGGATGGTTTCGTCCTGAATGTCGGCTTCCAGAGGCTCAAAGGTGGCGTCGGTGCCGCACACAGCGCCCATGGCGTCCTGAATCTGCTGCTCTTTCAAAGCGGCGATCTTGTCCCGGGTCAAAGCGTCCACGCAGCCCAGGCACAGAGCAACCACAACGGTGATGGCCAAAAGGGCGCCGCCCAGATGAAGCAGGTCTTTTTTCAGGCTGTCGTTCATTTGCTTTTCCCTCCTTCCGGGGTCTTAACGGCCTTGGGAGGAGCCACAAAGCCGTATTTGCGAGGTCTTGTCACCTTTTCGATGAGGAACACAGTGGCGTTCATCACCAGGATGGAATAGCTGACGCCTTCCGGCATATTGCCGAAGAAGCGGATGAACACCGTCAGCAGGCCGCAGCCGATGCCGAAGACCACCTGACCCTTTTTGGTCACAGGGCTGGTGGAATAGTCGGTGGCCATGAAGATGGCGCCCAGCATCAGGCCGCCGCTGCACAGCTCGGCCAGCATGAATTCCACTCTTCCGTTGCCGTGGGGGAAGAGGAAACACAGAAGGGCCACGGTGCCCAGATAAGCCACAGGGGTGTGGAAGGTGATGACCTTCCGGGAGATGAGATACAGGCCGCCGGCCAGAAGGGCCAGAGCGGAGATCTCACCCATGGAGCCGCCCACCATGCCCAGAGCCAGGTCGGTGAGAGAGGCGTTGGGCATCATTCCCTGTTTCAGGCTGGCCAGAGGAGTGGCCGAGGACACCACATCAGGGGTGGCGAACAGGGGGAGCTTGGTGCGGATGGCAGGCCAGGTGGTCATGATCACCGGGAAGCTCATGAGAAAAGCACGGGCGCTGAGGGCGGGGTTCATGAAGTTTTTGCCGATGCCGCCATACAGCTGCTTGACCACGATGATGGCAAAAGCGTCGCCGATGAGAACCATCCACATGGGGGAGGACACCGGCAGACAGTAAGCCAGCAGAATACCGGTGACCAGGGCGGAACAATCGCCGATGGTCACAGGCTTTTTCATCAGTCTTTGATAAAGCCACTCAAAAAACAGGCAGCCTGCAGCGGAGACCGCCGTCAGGGTCAGGGCACGGGGGCCAAAGACATAGATGGCAATGGCCAGGGCAGGCATCAGGGCGATGATCACATCCACCATGATCTGCCGGGTGTTGTCCTCGTGCCGGATATGGGGGGAGGAAGAAACCGTCAATTTGCTCAAATCAGCCATAGGAACCTCACTTTCTGCGCGCGTTCAAGATCCGCTGCTTGGCCGAGCGGATGCCCTGGACCAGCGGCAGCTTGCCGGGGCAGACATAGGTGCACGCGCCGCACTCGATGCAGTCGAGAGCGTCATATTTTTCACAGGCCTCCAGATTGCCCTTTTCTCCATAGAGGTAGATGTAAGTGGGCATCAGGCGCATGGGGCAGGCCTCCACACATCTTCCGCAGCGGATGCAGGAAGGGGTCTTGGAACCCTTGGCTTCGTCGCCGCAGAAAGCCAGAATGGCATTGGTGCCTTTGAAGATGGGGGCGGTGAGATCGAACTGAGCCACGCCCATCATGGGGCCGCCCATGAGGATCTTGTTGGGTTCCTCTTTGAAGCCGCCGGCCGCTTCGATCACTTCCCCGATGGGGGTGCCCACCCGCACTTCCAGGTTCCGGGGCGCGGTGATGGCCGAGCCGGAGACCGTGACAATACGGCGGATGTCGTTCATGCCGGTGCGGAATTTCCGGGCGATGGTGGCGCAGGTGTCCACATTGAACACCACGCAACCGGCGTCGGCGGGCAGCTTGCCCGAAGGCACTTCCCGGCCGGTGAGGGCGAAGATCAGCTGTTTTTCTGCGCCCTGGGGATACTTGGTCTTGAGACGGCACAGCTCAATGGAGCCGTCGGCAGGCAGCAGCTTTTCCACATGGGAAAAGACATCGGCCTTGTTTTCCTCCACAGCCAGCTTGGCCTTCTGCAGGCCCAGAGCCTTGAGCAGGATCTTGATGCCCAGGATCACATCGTCGGTCTGTTCCAGCATGACCCGATGGTCGGATGTGATGTAGGGTTCGCACTCAGCGCCGTTCAGGATCAGGGTATCAGCCTTGCCCAGGCCGGAGCGGATCTTCACATCGGCCGGGAAGGTGGCGCCGCCGTGGCCCACGATGCCGGCCTCACGAATGGCGTTGATGATTTCCTCCTGGGTCATGGCGTCCATATCCAGGGGATGGAGCGAGGGGTCCGGGGTGTCCTGGAAGTCATTTTCAATGACCACCGACAGCACCTTGGACCCATTGGGATGGGGACGGGGCGCCACATCCACCACAGTGCCGGAAACGGTAGCGTGGATATTGGCGCTCACATTGCCGCCCGCTTCAGCCACCAGCTGGCCCAAAAAGACTTGATCGCCTTTTTTGACCACCGGTTTGGCCGGGGCGCCGATGTGCATCGAGACGGGAAGCACCACCTGTTTGGGCGGGGCCATGGGCTCGATGGCCTTTTTGTTGGTTGCAGCCTTTTGATCGTCGGGGTGAATACCCCCGCGGAATGTGTAGGCCATAGTCTCACCTCACAAAGATAATATGCAGAGAAGGGAAGTCCTCAGTTTCCCCTTTTACACAATGCAGTTTATTATAATACAAAAAATCGAAATCCGCAACAAAAATGCGAAAATCTCCCGAAAAAAAGATGAAAAATCATGGAATTGATAATTAAATAACAAAATTCAATATTTTTCCTTTTGCTGGAGGGCGAAACAAGAGAAAAATGGAAAACAAGAAATGCACGGGGAAATTGTACAGAGTGATCCTTGTTTTTTGTGAGGTGTTCATATAAAATGATGAAAAGGAGGGAATGCCATGAAAAAGCGGATTCTTTTGGGACTTCTTGTTGCGCTTTCCTGGGGAGCTTGCACTTATCTGGGATATCTGAAGGAAAGCAGCTATCAGGTCTATGCAGTGCCTCTGACTTTGCTGCAGATTTTCATGGGCGTGTGCCTGGGACTTTTGCTGTGGGGCCGGATGGAGGATCTGTCTCCCCAGAATCTCCGGTTTGATGCCTTTTCGGCCCTGCGGCTGTTCAATACATCGGCAAGAGTTTTCAAAGTTCATCTGGTGTATGAGTATCTGGGCCGCTATGGCGCACCGGTGGAATACTGGGTCATGATGGGGCTGGTAGCGGGCGCCAGTCTGCCGGGCATCCTTTTGCGGGGCGCTTATGGCAAGGGTAATTATCGAAAAAGATGATCTTACATTTCCCCGGGTTTTCCGGGGAAATTTTTTTTGCTTGTTTTACTTTTTCCCACTCTGCGGTATACTGGAGACAGCCACTATATTTATGTAAAGGAGAGAACTGCCATGACATTTCAGGAAATGCCTTATGAGCGGGTGGATCTGGCCGCTTTGTGCAAGGTCTACGAAGATTTGAAAGCCCGGATGGAAGGGGCCAAAACGGCAGAGGAAGCCGCCGCTTTGCTGGACGAGCATACCCGTACCTATGAGCCGGCCAGCACCATGATGAGCCTCAGCTCCATTCGCCATACCATCGACACCGAAGATCCTTTCTACACCGCAGAAGAGGAATTTTATGCCCAGGAAGGCCCGGCCTTTGGGGAAAAGGTCACCGATTTCTATCGGGCTGTGCTGGCTTCTCCCTTCCTGGAAGAGCTCCGGAAGGAATTTCCCCCGGTGTTTTTCAAAAATATCCAGATGGACGCCAAGACCATTTCCCCGGCTGTGCTGGGAGAGCTGGAAGAGGAAAACAAGCTGGTGATGGATTACCAGAAACTCCAGGGCAGCGCCCAGATCGAGTTTCAGGGAAAGGTGTGCAACCTGTCCCAGTTGGGTGTTTATAAGGAAGATTCTCAGCGGGAGGTGCGGAAAGGGGCTTACACCGCCGAAGGGAATTTCTACCGGGAACACAAGGCGGAATACGACCGGATCTATGATGAGCTGGTGAAAAAGCGTACCGCCATTGCCAAGAAGCTGGGCTTTGAGAATTTTGTGGAGCTGGGCTATCTGCGCATGGGCCGCAACTGCTATGACAAAAAGGATGTGGCCGTGTTCCGGGAAGAAGTGGTGCGGGAGATCGTGCCCATCGTCTGTGAGATGAAAAAAGAGCAGCAGAAGCGGCTGGGCCTGCCGGACTTCAAGTTCTATGATGACCCGGTGGTGTGCCAGGGAGGAAACCCTCATCCCCAGGGCACCTTTGAGGACACCTATCGCACCGGCATTGAAATGTACCGGAAGATGTCCCCGCTCACAAAGGATTTCATCGACAAGATGGACAGCATGAATCTGTTTGACCTGATTGCCAAAAAGGGCAAGATGACCGGTGGCTATTGCAGTTATCTGGCTTCTTACAAGGCTCCTTTCATCTTTGCCAACTTCAATGGCACTTCCCACGATGTGGAAGTCTTTACCCACGAGGGAGGTCATGCCCTGGCCGCCTTCATGGCATCGGACAAAACGCGGCTGATGGAGTGCGCCATGCCCACATTGGAAGGCTGCGAGGTCCATTCCATGTCCATGGAGTTTTTGTGCTGGCCCTATCTGGAAGGGTTCTATGGAAAGGAGGCCGACAAGGCCCGGGCCATTCATCTGGGCGGCACTTTGTCCTTCCTGCCCTACGGCTGTCAGGTGGATGAGTTCCAGCACATCGTTTATGAAAACCCGGATATGACCCCGGAGGAGCGCAATGCTCAGTGGGCCGCTCTGGACAAAAAATATCGTCCCTGGCTGGATTTTGAATCGGTACCCTTCTATGCCGACGGCGCAGCCTGGCAGCGGCAGATCCACATCTACACCGATCCTTTCTATTATATTGACTACTGCCTGGCCCAGTCGGTGGCCCTGCAGATCTTCCGTCTCATGGAGGAAAAGGGCTGGCAGGCCGCCTTTGACCAGTATCTGGCCTACACCCGCCAGGGGGGCAATGACACCTTCCTGGGCCTTTTGCAGAAGGCCGGGCTGGAAAATCCCATGGAAAAGGGCTCTCTCAAAAATGTGGCCCAGGAAGCCAGAGAGTATCTCACCGCCCATCAAAAAGATCTGGACTAAAAGCGCATAGTTTCCTTTCTTCCGCCCATACTGGGGAAAAAGGGAGGAAGGACGATGAGAAAGTGTGTATGGTTGGCCGGGATTCTGGCGGGCAGCATATTGCTGTCCGCCTGCGGCCGCAACGAAAAGGACAAGGCCCAGGAAAAGAAGGACGATCCGGCCCAAAATTCCCAGGAACAGACCCAGCAGCAAACCCCGGAGGAAACCCCTGCACCCGATCCGGCCCAGCCGCCGGAGACGGCGGAAAACAAAGCCGTGCCTCAGGAGCTGGCTGCTGTGAGCACCGCTTTGCACGACTGGGATGAAGGGCGCATGGAAAACCTGCGCCTGGCCTGTCAGGCCGTTCACGGGGCGGTGATCCCGGCGGGCGGTTCCTTTTCCTTTAATGAAGCCCTGGGAGAGCGTACCGAGGAAAAGGGTTACCGCCCGGCCATTGCCTTTGAGAACGGGGAGAAGGTGATGGAGGTGGGAGGCGGCGTGTGCCAGGTGAGCACCACCCTGTTCCTGGCTGCCCAGCAGGGAGGTATGGAAATCCTGGAGCGGCATCCTCATCAGCTGCCGGTGCCCTATGCAGGAGAAGGTCAGGATGCGGCGGTGGAATATGGGAGCCTGGATTTTCGCTTTCAGAATCCCACCGCGTCCCCTGTGGAGATCGGCTGCTGGCTGACGGGGGACAGCGTCACCGTCTCTCTACTTTCTTTGCCCGGATGAACACAACGAGCCTTGGTTCTATTGCCGGGCGCGGCAGCGGTCCGGTGGCCGGACAGCCGTGCTTTCTTTGCCTGGACGAACACAACAGGCCTTGATTCTATTGCCGGGCGCGGCAGCGCAATACGGGTGCAGCGTCACGCTGCTTCGGTGGCCGGACAGCCGAACTTTCTTTGTCCGGATGAACACAACGAGCCTTGGTTCTATTGCCGGGCGCGGCAGCGCAATATGGGTGCAGCGTCACGCTGCCGGAAAAAGTGGATGAGCCACTTTTTCCGGCTCTTTTTTTGTGTTACAATAAAGGGTAGAGCAAAAGGAGGAATGTCCATGCTGTGGCGGTGTCCGGTGTGCGGCGCAGAATTGCAGGAAGAGGAAAAAGGCGGGGTTTGCCCCCAGGGCCATCGGTTTGACAAGGCCCGCAGCGGCTATCTGAACTTGCTGCCCCCTTCGGGGAAAAAGACCCGGGAGCCAGGGGACAACAAAGAGATGATCCGTGCCCGGTGGTCCTTTCTGCAAAAAGGCTATTACGCCCCTCTGGCCGATCTGGCAGGGGAGATCACCCTGGGGGAGAAAAAAACGCCCCTTCGGATGCTGGATGCCGGCTGTGGAGAGGGCTACTATTCCCAGCGTTTGTGGGAAAAAGCCCAGGAGAGCGGCCGGGAAATCGAAGTCTACGGCATGGACATCTCTAAATTCGCTGCGGACCGGGCGGCCAAGGGCCTGAAACAGGGCCGCTATGTGGTGGGAAGCCTGTACCATCTGCCTTTGGGGGAGGAAGCGGTGGATGTGATCTGGAACTTTTTCGCCCCCCATTGCCCAGAGGAGTTTGCCCGGGTGCTGAGAAAGAATGGGCGGCTGCTGGTGGCAGTGCCGGGAAAGCGACATCTGTGGGAGCTGAAAGAGCGGCTGTACGATGAGCCTTATGAAAACCCGGGAACCGCGCCCCATCTGCCGGGATTTTTTCTGGAAGAGACCCGGCCTGTTACATACCCCATGGCCCTCAGCGGGGAGGATGTGTGGAGCCTGTTCCAGATGACTCCTTATTTCTATAAAACCGACCCCCAGCGGCGGGAGATTCTTTCCCAGGGAGAGGGAATGGAGATCACCGCCGATTTTCTGCTGCTTTGTTACCGGAAGGAGGAAGGATAAATGGAATACGAAGGCCAGATCTGCCGCAGTCCCATGGAGCGTTCTTCCTTTATGCTGCCGGTGATGGTGGGGTGCAGCTATAACCGGTGTAAGTTCTGTATGCTGTTCAAGCACCTGACCTACCGCTGCCTGCCCATGGAGCAGATTTTTGCCGATATCCGCCGGGTGGCCGACCTGGGAGGCGATCCCAAGTGGGTCTTTCTGGGAGATGGCAACGCTTTTTCGCTGCCTGCGGAGGACCTGCTCATTATTTTACAGGAGATCCGCCGGGCATTCCCCAGCTGCCAGGGGGTGAACATGGACGCCACCGTCACCAGTATTGCTCAAAAGACCGATGAGCAGCTGCGCTTGCTGGCTCAGGCCGGGGTGTCTCATCTGTATCTGGGCATCGAAAGCGGCCTGGATGATGTGCTCCGGCTGATGGACAAGGATCACACCAAGGCCCAGGCCATGGAGCAGATCCGCCGTATCCAGCAGGCGGGGATGGTCTTTGACGCTCATATTATGACCGGTGTTGCCGGAAAAGGCCGGGGACGGGAAAACGCTTTGGCCTTGGGAGAATTTTTCCGCCGCACCCGTCCCAGCCGGGTGGTGAATTTCTCCATGTTCATCCACCGGAGAGCGCCTCTGTATCAACTGATTGAGCAGGGAAAGTTTGTTCCGGCGGATGAAGGGGAAACCCTGGAGGAGGAGCGGGTGCTGCTTCACCAGCTGTGGAATATGGAAGTGGAGTACGATGGCTTCCATGACATTCTGCCCCTGCGGGTGCGGGGCAAATTGCCGGAGGATCGGGAAAAGATGCTAAGAAAACTGGAAAAGGCTCTGGGAGAGCATGGGGGTACTCCCTGGCCCACGGCGCTGGTGGATTGATGGCAACGAAACAATACAATGTAGTGGATTTGTTTTCCGGCGTGGGCGGACTGAGTTACGGCTTTGAACAGCTGGAGGAATTCTCCATCCTGGCGGCCAATGAGGTGGAGCCGGATATCGCCCGGGCCTACTCTCTCAACTATCCCCAGGTGAAGATGCTCTGCCGGGATATCGGCCAGGTGACCGGGGAGATGCTGGAACAGGCGTTGAGAGGCAAGCAGGTGGATCTGGTGCTGGGCGGCCCGCCCTGCCAGTCCTATTCTACCCTGGGCAAACGGCAGATGGACGGTCGGGCCCGGTTATTTTTGGAATATAAGCGGGTGCTGTCCTTGCTCCGGCCCCGGGCCTTTTTGTTTGAAAATGTGTCCGGGCTGCTGAGCATGGATGGAGGACGGCTGTTTCCCCAGATCCAGCGGGAGTTCGGGGAGCTGGGCTATACCCTGAAATACCAGGTGATGGACGCGGCGGAATACGGCGTACCTCAGCGGAGAGAGAGGGTGATCCTGGTGGGGATGCAGGGGAAGAACACCTTCTCCTATCCCCAGCCCACCCATGGAGAAGGAAAATTGCCCTTTGTGACCCTGGAGCAGGCTATCGGCGATTTGCCCCCCATCAAAAGCGGGGAGCAAAAGAATCGGTACCAAGGGCCTATTGATAACGACTTTCTCCGTTTTGTCCGGCAGGAGGGAGAGGAAACCGTCACCGAGCACGCTTCCCCCAAGAACGGGGCCCATCTCATCCGCATTATGGAGGCCCTGAAGGACGGCCAGGGGAAAAACGATCTGCCGGAAGAACTGCGGCCCAAAAGCGGCTATGGCAATACCTACGCCAAGCTGTGGTGGAAACGGCCCTCCACCACCATCACCCGGAATTTTGCCTGTCCATCTTCTTCCCGGTGCATCCATCCCCGGGATTCCCGGGCCTTGTCCATCCGGGAAGGAGCACGGCTCCAGAGTTTCCCTGACGATTACCGCTTCTATGGCGGTGACGGCATGAAGCGGCTGGAGATCGGCAACGCTGTGCCGCCCCTTCTCTCGCTGGCTTTGGCCCGGCAGATGCTCCAGGCCCTGGAAAACTGAAATCTTCCGAAATTCTTAAGAAAAGGCTCAGGAGTTTTTTCAAAAGGGAAAGCCCCTCTTTGGTAGTATGGAAATGTACCAAAGGGGGGCTTTTTGGTCCCTTCGAAAAAAGGAGTGGTTATTTATGAATACAGGAATTTGGGATGGAGAGAACTGGGAACTGGAGCGGAAAAACGATTGGAAGAAACAGGAGGCAATCGCTCGGGAGCAGCGCCGGGCCGTCCGGCGGAAAAAGCGGCGGCGGAAGATGTGGGGAGATCTGATCCTGACCTTTTTGTTTGTGCTGGGGTGCCTGGGGATCGGTTATTGGGCTATCGGGCAGCAAGGAGAAGGGGGAAACGGTCAGTCTGTTTTTGCGCAGACCCTTCCAGGACAAGATCTTTCTGGGGAAGAAGCGGATACGCTCCTTCTGGTCAACCGGTGGAATCCCCTGCCGGAGGGGTATGTTCCCGATCTGATGGAGGTTCCCGGCGGGGAAAAGGTGGCAAAGGAGGCCTATGCCCCTTTGCTGGAGATGCTGCAGCAGGCTGAGGCGGAAGGCCTGGGGCCTCAGGTGGTTTCTGGCTGGCGCACCCAGGAAAAACAGCAGAGTCTGTATGACAATAAGATCGGAGAATATCTTTCCCAGGGATATTCTCAAAAGGACGCTGTGGCAGCTGCGGAAGAGTGGGTGGCCAAACCCGGCAGCAGTGAGCACCAGTTGGGGCTGGCGGTGGATATCAACGGGAACAGCTACGATATCTACACCTGGCTTCAGGAAAACAGCTGGCGCTATGGCTTCATCTTTCGTTATCCTGGGGACAAGCAGTCCCTCACCGGGGTGGCCGAGGAAGTGTGGCACTACCGGTATGTAGGGAAGGAAGCGGCAGAGGTCATCCACAGCCAGGGGCTTTGCCTGGAAGAATATGCAGAACAACAGAAATGAAAAAAGGCGCTGGAAATACTGTTCCAGCGCCTTTTTTGGTGTGTAGAAATTATCTCTGAATGAGATCGATTCGTTTTTCTTCCAGCATCTGTTTCAGAAGCTCATAGGGGTTCTCTCCTTGTACAATGCGGAAATAGCCTTGGGAGAACAGGGAGACCTTTTTCGTGACCCCATGTTCTGTCAGGGTGATGCAGTCCAGCGTGTGGCCGGAGTCATCAAAAAGGGTAATGGTGATTTCGCTTGACTCTTTATCAGGGGCCTCTGTCTGCTTCATGCGAATGGCACTCCAGTTTTTCAGAGCGTAGTCCAGATATTCCGGGAAATGATCGTCGATGGTGAGGGTGTGGTCCTCCGGCCGTGTGCCGTCACCGGTGGAGATGCGAATGGAAGCGGCATCTTTGATATGCTCCAGAAAGGGCTGGGGACGGTGCATCAGGATGGAGCGGACAAGAACGGTCCCGGCCAGGCAAAGCAGCAGAGCACCGAGTAGAGCCAAAAGCAGTTTTCGCCTTTTTTTCATGGGATCATCCCCTTGCTTTTTCCTTACCATATCACAGGGCCAAGCAGAAAACAATCCCCCGGAGCAACACTCCGGGGGATTGTTTCTATGTGATGTTTTATTTTTTGTTGACGAACTTTTCAATCCGCTCCATAGCCACTTTCAGGCTTTCCAGAGAGTAGGCATAGGAGATGCGCACATGGCCTTCGCCGCAGGCGCCGAAGGCGTCACCGGGCACCACGGCCACCCGCTGGTCATTGAGCAGATCGGTGCAGAACTGCTCACTGCTGGAAGCAAAACGGCGGATGCTGGGGAACATATAGAAGGCGCCTTCCGGCATGAAGCAGTCAAAGCCCAGATCGGTGAGGGCCTTGTGGAGATACAGACGGCGCTCGTTGAATTTTTCCCGCATATATTCGATGTCGGGGATGCCCTTGGTGATGGCCTCCAGGCCAGCCCGCTGGGACATACCCGAAGCGCACATCAGCTTATACTGATGCAGACGGCCCAGAGAGGTCATCAGTTCCACCGGGGCGCAGCAATAACCCAGGCGCCAGCCGGTCATGGCAAAGGCCTTGGAGAAGCCGCTGACCACCACGGTGCGCTCCCGCATACCGGGCAGAGTGGCAATGGACACATGACGGCGGCCATAGGTCAGCTCAGCATAGATCTCATCGGAGATAACCACGATGTTGGTATCCCGCAGAATGGCGGCGATCTCCTCCATCTCCTCCTTGGTCATGATAGCGCCGGTGGGGTTGTTGGGATAGGAGAACACCAGCAGCTTGGTCTTGGGGGTGATGGCGGCCTTCAAAGCCTGGGGAGTCAGCTTGAAGGAATCTTCTTCCTTGGTGTCAATGACCACCGGCACGCCACGCTGGGCGATGGTCAGAGGTGCATAGCTGACGAAAAGGGGCTCGGGCAGCAGCACTTCGTCGCCGTCGTCGATCAGGGCGCTCATGCACAGGTCAATGGCTTCGCTGCCGCCAACGGTGACCAGCACTTCCTTTTCCGGATGATAGGAAAGGTCAAAGCGCTTTTCCAGGTATTCGGAAATGCCCCGGCGCAGTTCGATCAGGCCGTAGTTTGCGGTGTAGGCGGTTTTGCCGTCCAGAATGCTCTTGATACCGGCATTGCGGATGTGTTCCGGGGTGACGAAATCGGGCTCGCCCACGCCCAGGGAGACCACATCTTCCATGGTGGCCGCCACATCAAAGAATTTACGGATGCCAGAGGGCTTCAGAGTGGCAACCCGCTGGGGGACGATCTTGGAATAATCGATCATGATGCTGTTTTCCTCCTTCTTTCGGCCGGGCGGACGCCGCAGCCAGGTACTGTTTCTCTCAAGGGGGCCAAAGCCCCGCTCCATCTTCTTTTGCCATTATACCACCGGCCAAAGGGAAAAGGCAACAGGCCACAGGTTATAAATGTTAAGAAAATGTCAATCTTTCGTTTCTTTTCTTTTGTCTTTCCTTACCGGTGGAGCAGGGGAGACAGCCGCTTATACAGCAGCAGGGTGATGAGGGAGGACAAGGCCCCCTTCAGCAAGTTGAACGGCAGGGTGGCGAAAATGACCAAAGTCCCCACAGAGGTGATGGAACTGTTCACCGCGCTTCCCATGTCCACCAAAGCGGAAAGGGGAATGCCCATGAAGAAAGAATAGGCGGGCAGCAGCACAAAATAGTTGATGGCTACGCCTGCAATGGTCATGGCCAGGGTGCCGCACAGAAGTCCCCACAAAGCCCCTTTCCGGCTTTTTTTCTTCCGATAGAACAAAGAGGCCGGCAACACCAGGGACAGGCCAATGAGGAAATTGGCCAATTCTCCCACACCGGCGGTGATGGTGCCTTTGAACAAAAGATACAGCAGGTTTTTCAGCAGTTCGATGCACAGAGCGGCCAAGGGCCCCAGGGCAAAGCCACCCAGCAGCACCGGCACTTCGCTGAGGTCGATCTGATAAAAGCTGGGGGCAAAGGGCAGGGGGATCTCCAGGGTCATCAAAAAGGCGGCCAGGGCGGCCAAAAGGGCGGTTTTCGCCATAAAACGAGGGGTAAAACGCAAAAATAGATCTCCTTTCGGGGGATGGTTTCGATGGTTACAAAAGTTCCAGCAGCCGGTCGGTCACCTGGGATGTGGTGGCGGTGCCGCCCATATCCGGGGTGAGGCATTTGCCCTCTTCCAGCAGTTTCTCAATGGCATTGAGCACTTTTTCTCCCCACTGGGGTTTTCCGAAAAAGTCCAGCATCTGGCTGACGCCCCAGATGGCGGCCAGGGGGTTGGCAATGCCTTTTCCGGCGATGTCCGGGGCGCTGCCGTGGATAGGCTCGAACATGGAGGGGTATTTTTTCTCCGGGTTCAGGTTGGCCCCGGCGGCCAGGCCCATACCGCCGGAAATGGCCGCTCCCAGATCGGTGAGGATGTCGCCGAAGAGGTTGGAAGTCACCACCACCTGGAACCGGCCGGGATCTTTCACAAAGAACATACTGGCTGCATCCACCAAAAAGCTCTGGGTCTTCACATCGGGGTATTCCTTGGCCACTTCCTGGAACATTTCATCCCAGAAGACCATGGAATAGTTGAGGGCGTTGCTTTTAGTGATGTTGGTCAGGGTCTTGCCTTTCTGCCGGGCCAATTCAAAGGCATAGCGGATTACCCGCTGGCAGCCGTGGCGGGAAAAGACTCCGGTTTGCAGCACCACTTCCCGGTCTGTGCCGGGGAAGAGGTGGTCGCCGGCTCCGGCATATTCCCCTTCGCTGTTTTCCCGCACCACGATCATGTCGATGTCCTCCCGCTTCACATCTTTCAGCGGGCAGGGAGCGCCTTTCAGAAGCTTCACCGGGCGCAGGTTCACATATTGGTCAAAGCCCTTGCGGATCTTGAGCAGCAGATCCCACAGGGACACATGATCGGGCACACCGGGAGCGCCCACCGCTCCCAGGTAGATGGCGTCAAAGTTTTTCAGTTGCTCCATGCCGTCTTCTGGCATCATCCGGCCGGTTTTCAGATAGTATTCGCAGCCCCAGGGGAAAGATGTGACCTGAAAAGAAAAGGTGCCGTCTGCTTTTTCAATGTGCCGCAGTACCCGCAGGCCTTCTTCCACCACTTCCGGGCCGATGCCGTCGCCGCCGATGGCGGCAATACGATAGGTTTCCATCGTGCAAGTCTCCTTTAATAATAGAGTAAGAAAAAACGAAAAAAGGGCGCGGAAAGACCGCGCCCTTTGGGCTTAGAATTCCAGTTTGCTTTGGATATAGGCATTCAGCTCCTGGATGGGCAGGCGCACCTGGTCCATGGTGTCCCGATCCCGCACAGTGACGCAGCCGTCCTGTTCGGTCTCAAAGTCCACGGTGACGCAGAAGGGGGTACCGATCTCATCCTGGCGGCGGTAGCGCTTGCCGATGGAGCCGGACTCGTCATAATCGCACATAAAGCTGCCGGCCAGCTGCTGATAGAGGGCCGTGGCCAGCTCAGACAGCTTCTTGGACAGGGGCAGGATGGCGCACTTATAGGGAGCCAGAGCAGGGTGGAGGTGAAGCACCACACGGGTATCATTCTTGCTTTCGTCCACCACTTCCTGATCGTAGGCATCGGTGAGGGCGGCCAGGACAATCCGGTCCACGCCCACCGAAGGCTCCACGCAGTAGGGGATGAACTTCTCATTGGCTTCCTGATCGAAATATTCCATGCTCTCACCGGAGGCGGCTTCGTGGGCCTTCAGGTCGAAATCGGTGCGGGAAGCCACGCCCCACAGCTCGCCCCAGCCGAAGGGGAAGAGGTATTCGATGTCGGTGGTGGCGTTGGAATAGTGGGAGAGCTTTTCCTTTTCGTGGTCACGATAGCGCAGGTTCTCCTCTTTCAGGCCCAGGCTCTCAAGGAACTTCTTGCATTCGTTCTTCCAGTAGTCGAACCACTCCAGTTCGGTGCCGGGTTTGCAGAAGAACTCCAGCTCCATC
>OGGQ01003165.1_pt1 | contig 16017 bp, 13 predicted proteins | sample 1571191 | NCBI WGS metagenome assembly OGGQ01 (sample SAMEA2582061, study PRJEB24529) | metagenome | biome: Human gut stool | place: China | collected 2011
TTATTGCCTTAATTTAAACTCGAAAAAGTCCCAAAGGACTTTTTCGACACGCTGGACAGCCGGCCGCTGGCCGGCTGTTTTTATAAACTTCTGATCTATATAAAGAATGAGCCCTGCGGCATACAATATGCTGAAACACTATTCTATTGACCGCGGAGAGGAAAAAATATATACTTTATATAATATGTAATAAATATAATGGGGAGTAAGTATGGGAATAGGCGAGAAGATCATTCTTGACAATAAAATAATGAACGGTCTTATAAACGAGGAAGCCGTTTTCAGCGACGAGACAAAAAACTATGTCTGTCCCTTTGAGCCAGGAGAGTTTGACGAGGTAAAAATAAGAATCAGGACGGGAGCGGAGGAAGCCGACGCCGTATGGTTCTGCTCGGACGATGTAAGGCAGAAAATGGAGACGGAAAAGGCCGAAGGGATATTTGAATATTTTTATACAGTTATTCCGCCGGATGACAGGGACATAAGGTATCATTTTGAAATAGAAAGCGGCGGCGAGAAATATTTTTATAATTCCTTCGGATTGACGAAGGAGCTTGACAAAGCAGGGGATTTTACGCTCAACAGACACTATAAGACGCCGGACTGGGCAAAGGGAGCTGTCGGTTACCAGATATTTGTCGACAGATTTTTCAACGGCGATAAAACCAATGACGTTGAAAGTGGAGAATATGAGTATCTTGGCAAAAGCGTGAAAAAAATAGACGACTGGTATGCCCTGCCAGAGGAAAGCGACATCTGCAACTTCTACGGGGGAGACCTTCAGGGAGTCATAGATAAGCTGGACTATCTGAGCGAGCTTGGCATAGAGATGATATATCTTAATCCCATATTTGTCTCTCCAAGCAATCATAAGTACGATATACAGGACTATGAGCATATAGATCCCCATTTCGGAAAAATAATTGCCGACAGCGATGATCATAAATACATAACGAGAACGACCGACAGGCACAACCTTGAGGCTGGGGATTACCTTTTTGCCGAGTTAGTGCAGCAGGCGCACGACAGGGGCATTAAAATAATAATAGACGGAGTTTTCAATCATTGCGGGTCTTTTAACAAGTGGCTGGACGCCGAAGGCATATATAAAAATGCGGACGGGTATGAGCCGGGAGCGTACGTCAGCGAAGACAGCCCATACCACGATTTCTTTAAATGGAACGGCGGCTCCTGGCCGGATAACGACCAGTATGACTGCTGGTGGGGGCACAAAAATCATCCGAAGCTGAATTATGAAGGGTCTGAGAGACTTTTTGAGTATATAATGAGCATAGCGAAAAAATGGGTGTCGCCTCCGTTCAACGCGGATGGGTGGAGGATAGACGTGGCTGCCGATCTGGGATTCTCAAACGAGTATAATCATAAATTCTGGAAGGAATTCAGAAAAAGGGTCAAGGCGGCTAATCCCGACGCGATAATCATAGCCGAGCATTACGGAAACGCCGCGGAATGGCTCAAAGGGGACGAATGGGACTCGGTGATGAATTACGACGCTTTTATGGAACCGGTATCATGGTTTTTCACAGGAATGGAAAAACACAGCGATTCCTTTGACGGCGGAAAATACAGAAACGCCGCTGAATTTGAAAGGAGCCTGACTGAAAACAGCAGGAACATGGGAACCCATGCTCTTCTTGTCGGTATGAACGAGCTTTCCAACCATGACCACTCGAGATTTCTGACAAGAACCAACGGAAGGGTTGGCAGACTTGCCTCCGCCGGAAGCGAGACCGCCGGAGAAGGCGTAAACAAGGCCGTAATGATGAGCTCCGTGGCGTTCCAGTTTATATGGCCGGGCATGGCTACATTATATTATGGCGATGAGGCCGGACTTGCCGGATGGACGGATCCGGACAACAGAAGGACATATCCGTGGGGCAGAGAGGACGAAGAACTGCTTGCCTTCCACAAAAAAATGATAGAAATCAGAAAAAGATACGGCGTTCTGAGGGACGGATCGTGGAGATTCATATACGCCGCGGACGGCGTCGCCGCCGTAGCCAGATTCAGTGACAGCGAAAGAATTATTGCCGTATTCAACAGCAATGACAAAAGAAAAACAGTGATGCTTCCCCTGTGGCTTTCCGGAGCCGACACGGAAGGAATGGCCGCTACCATACTTAAAAGCGGGCTCAAGGGTTTCAAGACCGGAGGAAAGATCTATAGAATCCAAAGCGGCTGCGTGAATTTGACGGTCGACGCCTTTGGCTGCGTCATATTAAAAAGCGAGTGAACAAGATGGATATAAATATTATTTACAGCGACAAAAGCATAGCGGTGGCAGAGAAACCATCCGGGGTTCCCTCACAGCCGGATAAGACGGGAGATATGGATATGCTGACGGCTGTCGGAGAAAGATTTGGCTATGCCGGGCTTATCCACAGGCTGGACAGACCTGTGGCCGGGCTTATGGTGTTTGCCCTTAACAAAGGAGCCGAAAAGTTTGTTTCGGAACAAATGTCCGGCGGCGGCTTCGGAAAAAATTACGCCGCCGTCTGCTGCGGCGTGCCAAAAAGCGAAGAGGGAGAGCTTAGGGACTGGCTTGTGAAGAACCAGAGACTTAATATTTCCTCCGTGTCAAACAGAGGAGACAAAAACGCTAAGGAGGCCATCCTCAGATACAGGCTTATGGAGACTGTGGAGGACGGAAAATTTGGAGAGCTTTCACTGCTTGATATAAAGCTGCTTACCGGAAGACATCATCAGATCAGGGTGCAGACGGCAAACGCCGGTATGCCGCTGTGGGGAGACACAAAATATAATCTTGAATTTAAAAGAGGATATTATAATATTTTTCCTGCCCTCTACTCAAGGAGACTTGAATTTGTCCATCCGGATACCAAAAAAGTGGTTGTATTTGAAAAATTCCCTGAGTATGCGCCGTTTACGCTGTTCACAAAAAGTTTACATAATTTTTTGAAAAATTTTTAAAAAACCTCTTGCATTTAAAAAATTATGTGCTATAATGAGTGAAAAATAAAAAAGAAATAGAAAACCTGAATAGGTTTTTTATTTTGAATAAAAATTAGCACTCGCCATCAAAGGTGGCTAACAACAAACTATCGGAATATTTTACTTAAACAGTGATAATAATCTATTTGAGAGTATTTTCCGAAGAGAACCGACACAACAGGAGGTAGGAAATATGCTTTGTGAAAGATGTCATAAAAACAACGCCGCCGTCCATACGGTACAGGTGATAAACGGAGAAAAAACGGAACATTATTATTGCGAGCAGTGCGCAAGAGAGATGGGAATGGAAAAACCCATTTCATTCGAGGATATATTCCAGGGATTCCTCAATTTTGGAACGCCCAAGCAGGATGAGTTCGCCAATCCCTATAAAAGGGTAGCCGCCAGATGCCCTTCCTGCGGAATGACCTATGACGAGCTGAGAAGAACCGGAAAATTCGGATGCAGCTCCTGCTATGACGCTTTTGAGCCCTATATAACGGGATCGCTTAAAAGCATACATGGAGACAATGTCCATAAGGGAAAGGTTCCGAAAAGAAACGGAGGACCCCTTCTCAAAAAGCATGAGCTTGAGGATCTGAAACGCAGACTGGTGGACGCCATAGCCAAGGAAGAATTTGAGGAAGCCGCCGTCCTGCGTGACAGGATAAAGGCTCTGGAGGAGGATGAGAAGCATGAGTAAGTGGTATGAAAACGACAAATGCTCTGACGGAATAATTATTTCAAGCAGGGTAAGACTTGCGAGAAATCTGAAAAAATATAATTTCCACAACAAGCTGTCAAATGCCGATGCCGAAAGAATGATAAACGAGGTAAAGGATTCGATTACAGGAAGCAGAACGGTATTTGGCGAACAGTTTAAATATATAGCTATAAACAGTCTCAGCGAGAACGAAAAGTTCGCTCTTGTGGAAAAGCACGTTATAAGCCCGGAGCTTATGAAATCCTCAAAGCCTTGCGGAGTACTCGTAAAGGACGACGAGACTATAAGCATTATGCTCAATGAGGAGGATCATATAAGGATCCAGGCAATATCGGCGGGAGACGATTTAGACACTGCCTTTGATCTGGCCGACAAAATAGATAACCTTATCGAGGAAAGCGTTGAGTACGCATTCAGCGAGAAATACGGATATCTTACAAGCTGCCCCACAAACGTGGGAACCGGCCTGAGAGCGTCTTATATGATGCATCTGCCGGAGCTTGAAAGAACAGGACAGATCAAAAACGTGATGCAGGCCATTTCCAAATTCGGAATAACCGTAAGAGGAATCTACGGCGAGGGCAGCGACGCCATGGGCAGCATTTACCAGGTATCAAATCAGGTGACCCTTGGACAGAGCGAGGCCGATATAATCAACAACCTCAAAAAGGTCGCGGCCATAATAGTCCAGAGGGAAGAAGAACTTAGAAAAAGAGCCTTCAGCATGTCCAAAGAGGACATCGAGGATAAGGTTTGGAGGGCCTACGGCATACTTAAATATTCCAGAAAGATTTCCGGAAACGAGGCGATGCAGCTTATATCGCTTCTTATGGAAGGAAGGAACATGGGTGTTTCGGGACTGCCGAAATGCTCCGTCGGCCTTGCCGAGCTGATGATAAACATTCAGCCGGCAACAATACAGGTCTCCGGCGGATGCGATCTGACCCCGGCTGAAAGAGACAAAAAGAGAGCCGATTATCTGCGAATGGTTTTTGAATAAGCGGATAAGGCTGTAAAGGAGTGATAAATATGCAGGGTAATTTTACAGAAAAAGCAAGAGAAGCAATTACAAAGGCTCAGCAGTACGCCGTACATCTCGGACACAACTATGTGGGCACTGAACATATCCTTCTCGGCCTTGCCGGCGTGAAGGACAGCGTTGCCTCAAAGGCGATCGAGGCTCAAGGCGTTACGGAAGAGGCCATTATAGAAAAAATAGAGGAACTTGTCGGAGTGAATAACGGCGGAGGATATTATCCCCAGGACTTTACGCCCAGGTCAAAGAGAGTTATTGATATGAGCGTTCAGGAATCCATTAAAATGGGTACCGGATATGTGGGCACGGAGCATATTCTGCTTGCCCTTATGCAGGAGCAGGACTGTATCGCCGTAAGGATACTTGCGTCTCTCGGAGTAAACGGACAGAAGCTCTATGAGGATGTTATGACCATGCTCGGAGAAGGCGGAAACGGCGGAAGCGCCGGAGGAGACGGAAAGAGCGCCACGCCTACCCTTGACAAATACAGCAGGGATTTTACAAAGATGGCTGCCGAAAGCAAGTTTGACCCCATCGTCGGACGTGATAAGGAGATCGAGAGGGTAATCCAGATCCTTAGCAGGAGGACGAAAAACAATCCCTGCCTTGTCGGCGACCCCGGTGTTGGAAAATCAGCTATCGTTGAGGGTCTCGCCCAGGAGATCTACGAGGGTAACGTGCCTTCGACGTTGAAGGATAAAAGGATAGTTTCCCTTGACCTTTCATCGATGATCGCCGGCTCAAAATACAGAGGCGAATTTGAGGAAAGGATCAAAAAGGTTATCGACGAGGTAAGAGACGCGGGAAACGTCATCCTCTTTATAGATGAGATCCATACGATAATCGGAGCCGGAGGAGCCGAGGGCGCCATCGATGCCTCGAACATCCTTAAGCCTTCCCTCGCGAGGGGCGAACTTCAGCTTATCGGAGCGACGACCCTTGAAGAATACAGAAAATATATCGAAAAGGACGCCGCCCTTGAAAGACGTTTCCAGCAGGTAATGGTAAACGAGCCCAGTGAGGAAGAAGCCGTTGCAATGCTCAAGGGACTCCGTGACAAATATGAGGCTCACCATAAAGTAAAAATAACTGACGAAGCTATTGAAGCGGCCGTAAAAATGTCATCAAGATATATTACGGACAGATTCCTTCCTGATAAGGCCATCGACCTTATGGATGAAGCCGCTTCAAAGGTAAGGCTCAAATCGTACACGGCTCCGACAAATGTAAAGGAGCTTGAGGACAGGATAGCTTCCCTTGAGAAGGAGAAGGAAGCCGCCATCAAGACAGAGGATTTTGAGAAAGCCGCGAAGGTAAAGAAGGAACAGACTGAACTCAAAAAACAGTTAGAGGACGCCAAGAAGGAATGGGACGAAAAGAACACCAAGACCGAACAGGTAGTTACGGAGGAAGAAATTGCCGACGTAGTATCAAAGTGGACGGGTGTTCCGGTTCAGTCCATCAGGCAGGAGGAAAGCGAAAGACTCATCAATCTTGAGAAAATACTCCACGAGCGTGTTATCGGACAGGACGAGGCTGTTTCCGCTGTTGCCAAAGCCATAAGACGTGGCAGGGTAGGACTTAAAGACCCTAAACGTCCCATCGGTTCGTTCCTCTTCCTCGGACCTACCGGCGTAGGAAAAACGGAGCTTTCAAAGGCTCTTGCCGAAGCGCTTTTCGGAGACGAGGACGCGATGATAAGAATCGATATGTCCGAATATATGGAGAAGCATACGGTGTCTAAAATGATCGGTTCGCCTCCGGGATATGTAGGATATGAGGAAGGTGGACAGCTTACGGAGAAAATCAGGAGAAAACCTTACAGCGTTGTTCTCTTTGACGAGATCGAGAAGGCTTCGCCGGACGTATTCAACATCATGCTCCAGATACTTGACGACGGCCACATCACCGACGGACAGGGAAGAAAGGTCGATTTCAAGAATACGGTCATCATTATGACGTCCAACGCCGGAGCGAAAAGCATAATTTCGCCGAAGAAATTAGGCTTTACGACGGACAACAGCGAGGAAAGATCATATGAGGCTATGAAGGAAACCGTGATGGAGGAAGTAAAGCATCTCTTTAAGCCCGAGTTTATCAATCGAATTGACGATATAATCGTATTCCATCCACTTAACGAAGAAAATATCAAGGAGATCGTAAAACTTATGACAAAAGAGATCGTCAAGAGGGTAAAGGAAAATATGGACATTGACATCAGCTTCACCGATGAGGCCATTGCCCTTATCGCTAAAGAAGGCTACGATCCGGCCTACGGCGCAAGACCCTTAAGACGTGAGCTTCAGTCCAAGGTCGAAGACAGGTTTGCCGAGGAATTCCTTACGGGAGACATTAAAAAAGACGATAGCGTAACCGTAGACGCGGCGGACGGACAGCTTGTTTTCAAATCGGGAACGGCTGCCGAAGGCGCAAAGACGGACGATGACGGCAAGGCTGAATAATCGGTCTAAAGCCCAAATAATTAAATGACAGACGGCGTTTCGCCTGCGATCCGATTTAACGGACGGGCGAAGCGCCGTTTTTATATTATATTTGTTAGTGTATATAAACAAAGCCTTGACGCGGGGCAAAAAAGGTGCTATGTTATTAGTGACGAAAACATAGCGTTTAAGTAGGTGATTAAAATGGATAAAAAATTTGATGTAACGGGAATGACCTGTTCCGCCTGCTCGTCCCACGTCGAAAAAAGCGTGTGCAAGCTTGTCGGTGAGGGAAACGTAAGCGTAAGCCTGCTTACAAACAGTATGCAGGTCAAATACGATGAGAAACAAATAAGCGAAGAAGATATAATAAAGGCCGTGGAAGACGCGGGCTACGGGGCAAGCGTTGCCGGAGCGCCAGCGGCGAAGAAGGCAGAAAAAAAGGGCTCCGTAGTGGATGAGGAAATAAAGGAGATGAAAACGAGACTTATAATCTCATTCATATTCCTTATTCCGCTTATGTATGTGTCCATGGGCTCGATGGCCGGGCTTCCTCAGCCGTCGTTCCTTACGGGCCACGCCAACGCCGTGTCCTTTGCGTTTACACAGTTTTTGATGTGCCTGCCGATCATATATGTAAACAGAAAATATTTTATAGTCGGATACAAGACGCTGTGGCACAGGGCGCCGAATATGGACAGCCTTATCGCGGTAGGATCAACGGCGGCGCTTGCCTATGGAATTTTTGCCATATACAGAATGAGCTACGGCCTTGGAGCCGGGGATTACGCCCTTGTTGAAAAGTACCATATGGATCTTTATTTTGAATCTTCCGTAATGATACTTACGCTCATAACCCTCGGCAAATTCCTTGAGACCCGCTCAAGAAGGAAAACGAGCGAGGCTATATCAAGACTTACGGAGCTCGCCCCCGAGACTGCCGTTGTTGAAAGAAACGGGGTTGAAACGGAGATACCGATAGAAGAGCTGAACGCCGGCGATATAGTAATAGTTAAGCCCGGAGCGAGGATACCCGCCGACGGTATAATAGTAGACGGAAATTCATCCGTTGACGAATCAGCCCTTACGGGAGAGAGCATACCGGTTGAAAAGACGGCCGGAGATAAAATAATCGCGGCTTCAATTAATAAAAACGGATTTTTGAAATTCAGGGCGGAAAAGGTCGGAAGCGAAACGACGCTTGCCCAGATAATAAAGCTGGTGGAGGACGCCAGCGCCTCAAAGGCGCCGATAGCAAAGCTGGCCGACAAGATCGCCGGAGTATTTGTCCCTGTAGTTATGACCATCGCTCTTGTGACCGCCATCGCCTGGCTTGCGACGGGACATGACTTTGAGTTCGCGCTTTCCTGCGCGATATCGGTGCTTGTAATATCGTGCCCCTGCGCTCTCGGACTGGCAACGCCCGTGGCCATAATGGTCGGCACCGGAAAGGGAGCCGAAAACGGAATACTTATCAAATCCGCGGAAGCTCTTGAGACACTTCATCTTGTCAAAACGGTAATAATGGATAAGACAGGAACGCTTACGGAAGGAAAGCCCGTTGTTACGGATATATACAGCATTGGAATGGATGAAAACGAGCTGCTTGCCCTTGCCGCTTCCGCGGAAAAGCCGTCGGAGCATCCGCTGGCCGGCGCGCTCATTGAAGACGCTGAGAAAAAAGGCATAAATCTTTTTGAGGCTGAGGACTTCCGAGCTGTATCCGGACGAGGAGTTACGGCAACCGTAGACGGAAGAAAGATATTAGCCGGAAACAAATATTTTATGTCGGAAAACGGAATAGACGTTTCCGTATTTGAGCAGAAGGAAAAGGAATATTCAAATCTCGGAAAGACGGTGCTTTATTTCGCCGGAGAGAACAGCCCCCTTGGACTTATCGCCGTTCAGGATGTGCCTAAAAAGACAAGCAGAGCGGCCGTAAAATGTCTCAGGGATATGGGAATAGACGTAATAATGCTTACCGGAGACAATAAGCGAACGGCTGAAGCCGTAGCAAGAAGCCTTGGAATAACAAATGTCGTGTCCGAGGTAATGCCGCAGGATAAGGAAGCCGTTGTCCGCTCCGTACAGGAGAAGGGCGGCAGAACGGCCATGATCGGAGACGGAATAAACGACGCTCCGGCTCTTGCGAGGGCGGATGTCGGCATAGCCATTGGAGCCGGAACGGACGTGGCTATAGAATCTGCGGATATCGTTCTTATGAAGAGCGACCTTATGGACGCGGTAACGGCCATAAAACTCTCAAAGGCGACTATAAAGAACGTAAAGGAAAACCTTTTCTGGGCATTTTTCTACAATATTATATGTATTCCGCTGGCGGCAGGCGTATGGTTCCCGGCCTTTGGAATAAAGCTCAGTCCGATGATCGGAGCGGCAGCCATGAGTATGAGCTCGGTATGTGTCGTTTCCAACGCGCTCAGGCTCAAATTCTTTAAAGCTGACAACAACTGCGTGCTTGACGACGAGCCCGCGGGAGAAATAAATGTGGTTTCACAAAATGAATATAAAGGAGAGACAAATATGAAAAAGGAAATGTTAATCGAAGGAATGTCCTGCATGCACTGTTCAGGAAGAGTTGAGAAGGCTCTCAACGGACTTGACGGAGTAAACGCCAAAGTTGATCTTGAGAAAAAGACGGCTTATGTAGACCTTTCAAAGGACGTAAGCGACGCTGATCTTACAAAGGCTGTTACCGATGCCGGATATGAGGTAGTATCCATTAAATAAGATGGAGAGTTTTGGGCGGTTTTTGGAGCAAATCACGGACGTCAGGACGGCGCTGTGGCAATGTTCCCCTAAAACCGCCTTTTTCATTTTCTTTTTATATACTTTTTTCATTTTACATGTTATAATTAATCAACTGAAACAATTAATTATGCTTCGATAAATTAGGAGGAAGAAATAAAATGGCAGTTATAGAAGAATTAATAAGACTTGAGGACGATGGCAGCATAAGTTTCGGAAACTACCTTATGGACGAAAAGAAAAAAGTCCTTGATTTCGAGGTGTGCGGCAATCTTTACAAAGTTAAGACATATAAAGACATAACAAAGCTCGAAAAGAACGGAAAAATGCTTCTTGAGGCCGTTCCCGGAGCAACGGTACATAATTTTATCATGGACGCCAAGACTGTGGCCTTTGAAGCGGAAAGCAGCGACGATGTGCAGATAACCATGGAGCTTGAGCCCGAAAAAGAATATAAACTTACTGTCGACGACGTTATAGTAGGAAAGATCAACTCCAACATCGGCGGAAAAATAAACTTCAGCCTTGAGCTCAGCAACAAAAGCGCAAGCGTTAAGATCGAAAAAATGTGAGATAAACATAAAGCCGTATTGCCAGCACAGGTATATGCGGCTTTTTTATAACGGAGATAATTTATGAAAGAAAAGAAAATTTACATCTGCTCCGAATGCGGATATGTTTCGCCAAAATGGATGGGCAAGTGCCCTGACTGCGGAAGATGGAACACCTTTGAGGAGGAGACGCAAAGGCCGTCCGCCGTGAGATCCGCGCCTCCTTCAAGGACAGCCGTGTCATTTGGGACGGTAAGCGCGGGCAGGCTCAAAAGCATAAAAACAAATTCTAACGAGAGGATAATTACCGGTATACCCGAGTACGACAGAGTTATGGGCGGAGGAATAGTAAAGGATTCCGTCTCGATCATAACATCGCCGCCCGGAGGCGGAAAATCCACCCTCGCCCTTAACATAGCCAACAAAACGGCCGAACAGGGACTCAAGGTTCTTTACGCCAGCGGAGAGGAAAGCGACAGCCAGATAAAAAACCGCGCGGACAGAATACTTGACAATATAAACGAAAATATATGGATATTGTCTACAATAAGCATGAACGCCGTTTTGGACGGGATCGAAAAAATTGATCCGGATATCATTATCGCGGACAGTATACAAACCTTCGCTTTGGAAGAATTTTATCCGGCAAGAGCCGGAAACCCTACCCAGACCATGGAGTGCGCCGGGGCGCTTGTCCAGGCGGCTAAGGGCGGAGAGCGTCCCAGAGCCGTGATTATAATAGGGCAGATGAACAAAAACGACGAGCTGGCCGGACTCAGAGCCCTTGAGCATCTTGTGGACACGGTTCTTATTATGGAGGGAGATTCCCAGGACGAGCTCAGGAGCCTTTACGCCTCCAAAAACCGTTTTGGAAGCACGGGAGAAATGGGCTTTTTCTCTATGACGGAAAAGGGACTCATTTCCATCGAGAATCCAAGCGAGTATTTTATGACAAGAAGAGCGAAGGGAGAGGCCGTTTCAGGCAGCGCCCTGACCGTTGTCAGGGAAGGCTCAAGGCCGATAATATGCGAGATAGAAAGCCTTGTGTCTAAAACATTTATGGCCTATCCGTCAAGAATAGGAGAGGCGCTCAGAAGGGAACAGCTCAACACCCTTATATCCATACTGGAAGTAAGGTGCGGCATAAAGCTATACGACAAGGATATAGTCATAAAAATCACCGGCGGCCTTAAACCGAGAGAGCAGTCCGTTAACCTTGCCGTGCTTATGAGCATCGTTTCATCCTTCGCCGACAAGCCGATACAAAATGATACGGCCTTCATCGCCGATGTGGGTCTGACCGGAGAACTGAAAAAAGTCCCCGCCGTGGAGTCACGCATAAGGGAGTTGGCAAGAATGGGCTTTTCCAATGTATATATCGCCCGCTCCGAGGGAAACATAAAAAAGCCCGAGGGAATAAATGTTTACGAGATGAAAACAATAAAAGAAGTAATAATATCGCTTTTCGGAAGCTATTGAATAATAACCTTTTCGGCATACGGGGCGCCTTTTGGGCGCCCCATTTTTGTTTTTAACTGCACCGGCTGCGGCAGCTCTGGTTAGAACAGCCTGAGCAGTACGAGCAGTTAGAATTTCCTGTTCCGCAGCAGCTTGAGCAGCTGTTGCATCCACAGCAATTTGAGCAGTTACAGCATTTACAGCAGTTTGATGAGTTCGTTGAAGCCGTTGAGGCCGAGTTTACAGACGTGCAGCCTGAGCAGCTTGAACAGCCTGAACAGCTTGAGCAGTTGTTTGAGGAATTTCCTCCGTTACATCCGTTGTTACAGCAAGCCATTTGAATTTCTCCTTAATTTTAATGTACTATATACTATGCGGACAAATTAAAATGGTTCGGCGGGAAATTTTTTTAAAATAAATGAACCGATCAGTCTCCCCGGGTATCTAATAGGTGTAAAACAAAGATGAGAAATTGAAAACTTATCAAGGCGCCGTTGTTTTGCGTAAGGAGAAATCAATATGAACAAAGAGGAATTTACACAGCGTGTGCTTGAAGCCGAATCCTCGCTGTATCATGTCGCTTTGGCCGCTTCGGCAAACAAAAGCGACTGCGAGGACGCTGTCCAGGAAGCCATACTGACTGCCTACGAAAAACTGCATACCCTCAGAGAGGAAAAATATTTCAAGACTTGGCTCACAAGGATACTTATAAATACATGCTTTAAGATGTCAAGAAGCAGAAAAAATATAGTTTCCTTCGAGGACTATATGCCGGACGAGGCCGCCGGAGACGATACGGAGCTTTCCGAGGTAAGGGAAGCGGTGATGGCTCTGCCGCCAAAGATAAGAACGGCTGTGGTTCTGTACTATATAGAGGGCTACAGCGTGGATGAGACGGCGTATATGATGCGCCTGCCGGTTGGCACGGTAAAAAGCAGGCTCCATAAGGGCAGAAAAATGCTTAAGGACATGCTCGGGGACACGGATATTCAGGAAAAGAGGGAAGTTTATGAGAAATGAAGACTGGAACAACATATTCGGCGACACTCCCGAGGAGTTTCATAAAAGTGTAAATTCCGCGCTTGAAAAAATAGCCGAAAGGGAGGAGACTAATATGTCAAGATCAATGGGAATAAGAAAAATAGTTGTTGCCGCCGCTGTTGTCGCGGCGTTCGGAGTTACGGCCATAGCCGCTATGAAGGCCGCCGGGATTGAGAGCCATACCGACCTCAGAGACGCCGTGTACAGCGTTAGCGAGATCCAGGAGCTCAGCGACGATGAGGATTTTGGAGTAAAATATATCGACGAGTTCTCAAACGGATATAAGTTTGAAGTTGGTTATCCCAGCGGAGGAAAAGCCACCGACGCTGACGGAAACACAATCAAAGAGTATACGTCATTCGCCGTAGAGTACAAAAACGGCGACAGCGATATCGTTTTCTTTACCGAGCCCAACGCCGATGTAGTCGATATGCCTACGGACTGCGAGACAGTGGATGTGGACGGAACAACGGTATATACAATGGAAGACACATACAAATTCGTTCCGCCCGACTACGAGATGACCGAGCAGGACAAGGAGGACGAGGCTTCCGGAAAGTATATTTTCAGCTACGGCACGGACGAGGTGGAAATACAGAACGTAAAACAGGTAATGTGGAAAGAGGGAAGCGTTATCTGCACTATCCTCGAACAGACAGGAACATTAGACATGGACGAACTTGTATCAATGGCGGAGGAAGTTATGAATTTATAATAACGGTTCCGGCAAATTAAATAAATAACAGTAAAGCGGTATTCCAGATGTACGGGGATACCGCTTTTAGAGTTTTAGGTCCTTTTGGAACCTTTAAAGCTATGGAGTTCTTACGGCTGTTCCGATGTGCAGTGAGGACAGCGGGCAGCGTCAATGGCGGTCTCGCTCTTGCAATAGGGCAGATCTTTGTCGTGGGAGCCGCCGGAGCTTCCTCGGCTTTGGGAGCCCTGAGCGTGTGAAGACGGTTCATTCCTTTAATTATCATAAAAATGACAAATGCCATAATAATGAAATTAATTGCCGAAGTAATAAATGCGCCGTAACGGAAAACGGCTCCTCCAACGACGGCCTCATAGCTTGTGAGATCCTGATTTCCGAACAGTCCTAAAAGAGGATTGATAAGATCGTTTACAAGCGGATCGACAATGCCCTTGAAAGCGCCGCCGATTACAACGCCGACTGCCATATCCATCACGTTTCCGCGCATGGCGAAATCCTTAAATTCCTGTAAAAACTTTTTTATTTTTTTCCTTTCGATACGAATATACGACATATAGCCAATTTATTATCATATCGTCCGCGCTTGGGCAAGAGAAAAATCGGCGAAAATTATGGATTTTGGCTCTTTATGGCCTGAAATTGACGAATTTTAGAAAAAATAAACGCCGTTTCCCTTCATGGAATGAACGGAAGTACATCGTGCCGTTTATATTGCGAGCTCATTTGGGAATCAACTTTTGGCTTTTTTTGTTGGAATTTTTTTCGCGTTAGACTATAATAAATGCATGCGGTTGTGTAAAAGTTGTGTCAGAAACAAATCGAAAAACGAATGAAATATTTTACTGAACAGACTTGATTTAAACATAATAGATTGAATATACGACATAATATTTTGACTTTTGATTTACGATATTACTTTATCAGAAAAGAGGTGCGCACTGATGGCAAAGGGACTGCCAAAGGGCATATCGCAGAGAGCCGACGGCCGTTATATGGCGAGATTTCAATACAGAGGCGAGAAATACTGTATTTATGATTACAATATAGAAAATTTGAAGGACAGAATAACGGATCTCAAGTACGAGGTGCGCCACGGCATATATGCCAAAGAGGGCAACATTACGGCCGACGAATGGTTCAAGGTCTGGCTTAGCGAGTACAAAAGCAAGACCGTGAAGGAGGCCACTCTGCTGAGATACGAGTCCGTTTACAATAAACATATGAAATCCGTGTTCGGCGATAAGAAGCTGAGGGACATTAAGCCGGACGCCATACAGAAGTTTTACAACAGCCTTGAGGGAACGGAGAACGTCATAATCGCGGCGACCATACTTTCGGGTATGTTCAGTCAGGCATATAAAAATCAGATAATAAACAGAAACCCCATACCGCTGACAACTGTGCCAAAAGCGAAGGAAAAGAAGGAGAGGCGGGTGCTGACGCTGGCCGAGCAGGAACTTCTTTTGAACCATTCAAACGGGACGCTGAGGGATTTGATAGAGGTATCGCTGAGCACCGGCATGCGCACGGGGGAGATACGCGCGCTGGAATGGAAAGATCTTGACTTTGAGAACAAGACGATACACATAACAGGGACGCTGACGGAGCTTGGCGGAAAGATGTTCAAGGACACGCCAAAGACCAAAAGCAGTCTGAGGGACATACCCATGCTTGGCAACGTGGAGAAAATTTTTCTGCGCATACGGCGGGAACAGAAGGACAAAAGCGAGAAACTCGGCTCCAAATACGAGGGCAGGGAGGGGCTGGAAGACCTTGTTTTCCGTTCCGGAAGGGGCACGCCGGTGTCAAATTCCTGCTATGTGAGGATGCTTAACAGGGCGGTCGCGAGGATAAAGGACGAGGGAATAGAGTTTGAGCATGTCCATCCGCACACGCTCAGGCACACGTTTGCCACAAGATGCATAGAAAACGGCGTTCCGCCGCAGGTTTTAAAGACTTTGCTTGGCCATTCAACCCTTGCCATGACAATGGATTTGTATGCCCACGTCCTTCCGGACACAAAGGCGGAGGAGCTTCAAAAAATAGCCGGATTATTTTAGCCGAATTATTATAGTCATAGAAGAATACATTTTTATTCATAGAACAGTCATTGAAATTATTAATTTTAATGGCTGTTTTTTCATATCTGATTTTCATAGCAGACTGTGTAAAAAGTTGTGTCAAAATTAATTTTTAGTCAGTGAATTTATATTAAAATCCTGTATTTACGCCATTTATAAGCTGTTAATTTTCCTAATATCCACGGAATATGCATTTCTATTGACTTAATTTCCAGGAGTTGCTACAATTCA
>OGGQ01003176.1_pt1 | contig 15960 bp, 15 predicted proteins | sample 1571191 | NCBI WGS metagenome assembly OGGQ01 (sample SAMEA2582061, study PRJEB24529) | metagenome | biome: Human gut stool | place: China | collected 2011
CTTCCTCTTCGACATCCTCAGCGCTCTGAGCGCCCTGTCTGCCTTCGATGATTGCATCTGCCATTACGCCAGCGATCAGCTTAACGGCACGGATTGCGTCATCGTTACCTGGGATGACATAATCAATTTCATCCGGATCACAGTTGGTGTCTACGATTGCAACGATCGGAATATTCAGCTTCTTTGCTTCTGCAACAGCGATCCGTTCTTTTCTCGGGTCAACGATGAAGAGTGCACCCGGCAGCTTCTTCATGTCCTTGATACCGCCCAAGAACTTTTCGAGCTTTTCGATTTCGAGCTGGAGCTTGCTGACTTCCTTCTTCGGCAGCAGATCGAATGTACCATCTGTTTCCATTTCGTGCAGCTGTTCCAGTCTCTTGATTCTTCTCTGAATGGTGGTGAAGTTGGTCATCATACCGCCCAGCCAACGTGCATTTACATAATATGCACCAGCTCTCTGAGCTTCTTCCTTGATGGAATCGCCAGCCTGCTTCTTGGTGCCAACAAACAAAACGGATTCGCCCTGTGCAGCCAGGTCGCGAACGAACATATAAGCTTCGTCCAGCTTCTTAACGGTCTTCTGCAGGTCGATGATGTAGATGCCGTTCCGTTCGGTAAAGATGTATGGAGCCATTTTCGGGTTCCATCTTCTGGTCTGGTGACCAAAGTGTACGCCAGCTTCCAAGAGCTGCTTCATTGATACTACGCCCATTGTGTAGTCCTCCTAAAAAATTTGGTTTTTCCTCCGCCTTGCCGGATGACCGCAAAAACGACTTTCCCATAGAAAAGCACCGAGTTTTTACAGGGCAGGCGTGTGGATTGCTTTTTTAGTATAACACACTCCCTCAAAAAATGCAAGCTTTTTACATTTGTTGAAATCACGGTTTTTTTCATAAATCTGATTACTTTTTTAGAATATCTGTACAATTCTCGTGCGGAATACAAACCAAAATCACATCTTTCCCCACAAGTTGTACCCTTGTAAAAGGAATCGCAATGGTTTCTCTTGCTCCGAACCATCCAAAAAAACGAGGCTTTCCATATAAAATAAGTGCCTCTATTGTATGCGTCTGCGTATCCACCCGCACATCGTCCACATATCCTAAATTTTCTCCATCACAGACGTTGATGACATCTTTTTCTCGCAATTCTTCTATACAGCACAGCATTTTCTTCTCCTTTTCTCAATATTTGTTATTTTGATTTACACTTTTTCAATTAACTATTTTCCGTATGTTCTGCGTTGCAAACATATTTTTGTCAGTTTTCTAGCATTTATATCATTTTTATCGCTTCTTGTCATGCAAGTCATTGACGTGCGTTGTTTCTTTTTGTATAATATAAGAAAATACAGTTCCATAAAAGCGATATACTGTGTTTTGGCTTGATTATTTTTCTGATTTCGTTTCTATTTGAGAGAAAAGAAAAATATAATCTCTTAAGAAACCATTGGGCAAAAGAAAAAGAAATGCCGGACAGAACATCAGTCAAGCACGATATCAATAAAAAATAGAAAGATTTGAGGGAATCACGATGACTTTGAAGATTAATTTGCAGAAGAGTGTAGCAGAAATGTTAGTTCTTTCCATTCTGAACAATGGTACCATGTACGGCTACCAGCTGATTCAGGAACTGGAAGCACAGAGCAAGGGTCTGTTCAGCATCAAGGAAGGTACGCTGTATCCGCTGCTGTATCGCCTGATTGACAACAACATGGTTAGCTTTGAAAAGAAGCTCGTTGGTAAGAGAAGAACCCGTGTTTATTACAACATCACCGAAGATGGTAAGGAATACCTGCAGCAGATTCTGAAGAGCTATCAGGATATGGTTCAGGGCGTTGCCAATGTTCTGGTGAAGAATGGTCAGTCCATTCACATTGTAACGGAATAAGTTCTACATACGTAGTTTTTGATAAGATATGATTTTCCCGCTCCCTTTAGAAGAGAGCGGGATTTTTTTATAATATCATAAATTTCATCGCAAGCAAAAAAAACAATCCGATAAACTGATAGATGAAAAAGAATTGCAGATACTTTGCAGGATTCGCTAGCTTCGATTTTGCATAATATTGATAAGCAATCAGGCTCGCCAAAGAAGCGATCGGCGTTCCCAAGCCGCCAATATCTACGCCCAGTAGCAGTTCTTTTCCCTGCTCCGTGAATCCAGAGAGCAAAACGGCTGCCGGAACATTGCTGATTACCTGACTCACAAGGGCAGCGGTCAGGCAAACACCGCCAGATAATCCTTGCATCATCAGATTGCGAACCGGTTCAATTTGTTGTAGATTTCCGGAAAACAAGAAAAAGCAGACAAATGTCAACAGCAGTTCCCAGTCTACACAGCGAATCAATGTTCGATCTGTTACAATCATGCCAAGTAAAACAACGCAAAAACAAACTACATGCGTCACAAGGCCAGCAACTGTTGCCAGACAAACAACGCCCAATATGCTATAAATTATGAGGTTCTTCTTTTGTGCGGATAATGACAAGTGTGATTCTGTAGGAATTTCCGATGCAAGCGGTTGTTGTGGAATGAGAAGCAAGGAAAATAACAAACCAACATAACTAATTCCGACAATCGGCAAGATTGTCTTGAAAAATGTTCCCAAGGAAAAAGAATAGGTACTATATAGATATAAGTTCTGTGGGTTTCCAATTGGTGTTGCCATACTTCCAAGGTTTGCCGCAGCCGCTTCAATGACAACAATCCGCAGCAAAATTTTTCGTTGGTCATCCCGTTGCAAAAGGCTGCAAGTAAACGGCACAAAAGTAATCAATGCCACATCATTGGTTACCAGCATGGAGAGAAAAAAGCAGAGATTCCAGAGCAAAAATGCCAGCATTCGAGTGGATTTCAAGTGCTTGCAGCAGACATCTGCCAAGCTCTGAAAAACGCCAATTTTTCGGAATCCTGCCACCACTGCCATTAAGCAAAACAACATTGATAACACATTCCAGTCCAAATAGCCCCAGGTTGCTGCACAGGGCGGATTCCAGAACATCGAAATTCCTGCTGCCAACGCTGCAAGAATGAGAACCACATGCTTTTTGAAAAATAACATCCATTTCATGCAAAAGACTTCTTTCTATTTCAATTTCTGTCGCAAAACCGTATTTATTGTAACAGAGAACCATTCATGTTGTCAAGACTGCTTTTTTGAAAAACGGACAAGATTATCATGAAATTTTCACCGGAAACAACTTGCATTCTCACAGGAAATATGATATAATTAAAAACTGAATTCTTATCCGATTTTTTCGGATGGAACGAGAGGTTTTATAGGGGTTCTCTTTAAATTACCCTTAAAATTGAGGATTAAGGAATGGTTTAAAATGAAACTGAGAAATAAATTACATGGTACGGCATTGGCTTTGAGTTTGTTTTTACTGCTGGGCACAGCAACTGCTTGCGGTTCGGATAACAATTCAGATTCTTCTGAAAAAGATTCCACTACAACTGCTGCGGAATCTTCCGATGAAACAACTGCAAATGATGCATCTTCAGACAGCGAAACTGCCAGCAGTGATGGCTTGACTTTTGTCATTACCCTTTATCCGGACGATGCTCCGATTACCTGCGAAAACTTTGAAAATCTGGTATCCGATGGTTTCTATGACGGCTTGACCTTCCATCGAATTGTAGAAGACTTTATGGCACAGGGCGGTGACCCGAGCGGAAATGGTACTGGCGGCAGCGAAAAGACCATCAAGGGTGAATTTTCACAGAACGGCGTTGACAATCCGCTTTCCCACACCAGAGGCGTCGTTTCTATGGCTCGTTCCAGCGATCCAGATAGTGCTTCCAGCCAGTTCTTCATCTGCTACAGCGATGATGATACATTCTTGGATGGACAGTATGCCGCTTTCGGCACGGTAACAGAAGGCATGGATGTTGTTGACCGATTCTTAGACGTTCCTCGTTCTATGGGCAGCGATGGTGCGGTATCCTCTCCGAACACACCGATTACCATTGACCATGCTGTCATGATTGAGGCAGATGCAGACGGCAATCCACGGGCAGAATTTACCATGCAGGATTTTGGTGCATAAAAGATTCTATTTTTACAGCGATTGACAACGGCACGCTTGCATACTTCTGCTCGTGCCGTTCCGTATGTTCCAAATAGAGCGAATAGGAGAATTGTTATGACAAAGATTGAACGTTTTTTTGCAAACTTAAAAGAGAAAAAAGTAGCTTTTATCGGAACAGGTGTCACCAATAATGACATTATCCGCCTGTTCCTGAAAAAAGGGATTTCGATTACCCTGTTAGACCGGAAAACGCCGGAAAAACTTGGTGCAATTTATGAAGAACTGAAAGCAGCTGGCGTTGCTTTTCAGCTGGGTGATACCTATTTAGACCATCTGACTGATTTTGACGTTGTATTCCGTTCGCCAGGAATGTATTACCATAATGAAAAATTGCAGGCTGCCAGAAAGCAGGGCGTTGTGATTACCACCGAAATGGAAGTGTTCTTCGATTTGTGCCCATGCAAGATTTATGCAGTTACTGGTTCAGACGGAAAGACCACAACCACAACGCTAATTTCTGAATTTTTGCAGGCTTCCGGCGTTACTGTTCACAAGGGCGGTAATATTGGTCGTGCCCTGCTCCCAATTATTGAACAGATTCAGGATACCGATGCAGCAGTTGTGGAACTCTCCAGTTTTCAGCTGCTCTCTATGCGGCAATCGCCGGATGTTGCTGTCATCACCAACATTGCACCGAATCACCTGGATGTACACGGAACAATGGAAGAATACATTCAGGCAAAAACAAACTTAATCGCCCACCAGAATGCATTCTCGAAAACGATTTTAAATGCAGACAATGCGTTGACTTGGAATCTTGCACCGATGGTAAGAGGCATGTTAGTTGCATTCACCAGAAAAACCGTTCCGGCTTATGGTGCTTTTCTGCGGGAAGATGGTATGCTTTGCTATCAGAATGGCGATACTTGTACACCAGTTGTTGCCGCTTCGGACATTCGGATTCCGGGCATTCACAATGTAGAAAATTATCTGGCTGCCATCAGTGCCGTTTGGGGTGAAGTTTCTACCGATGTCATTGTACAGGTTGCAAAAACATTTGGTGGCGTGGAACACCGGATTGAATTTGTACGGGAACGCAAGGGCGTAAAGTGGTATAATGACAGCATCGCAACCAGCCCGACCCGTGTTTTAGCTGGCTTGAATTCCTTCCAGACCAAATTGACCGTCATCATGGGCGGTTATGACAAGAAAATCCCGTTTGAACCAATGGCAGAAACTGTTTGCGACAAGGTGAAAACCGTCATCTTAATGGGCGTTACTGCTCCGAAAATTGAAGCTGCTATTCGTGGTGCGAAGAATTATCAGGAAGGACATCCGCAGCTCTTACACGTTGAAACCATGGAAGAAGCCGTTCAGACAGCAGACCAGATTACAAAACCAGGCGACATTGTAACACTTTCTCCAGCTTGTGCAAGCTTTGATAAGTATCCAAACTTTGAAGAACGTGGTCTGCACTATAAGAGATTGGTAAAGGAGCTGTCCGAATGAAGATAACCGCATTGCTGCGGAAACTGACTGCCATTCCTGGCGTTTCCGGTCGGGAAGCGGTCGTCAGTCAGCCGCTTTTAGAGTTATTGAAGGAATATTGTCCAGATGCTGCCCTTGTGCAGGGCAATATCATTGGAACATTTGGAAAACGGGAATCCGGAAAGCCACACGTTTTATTAGATGCTCACTTTGACCAAGTTGGCTTGATTGTCACCTATATTGATGAAAATGGTTTTCTGAAAGTTGGCAATTTGGGCGGTTTGGATTTACGATTGTTTCCAGCACAAACCGTTACTGTTCATGGAACGTCTGACATTCCAGGGGTTGTTTGTGCCATGCCACCGCATCTACTCGCTGGAGATGCTGACGTAGCAGACATTACCGATATTTTGATTGATACCGGCTATTCCAAGGAAGAACTGGAAAAAATCGTTTCTTTGGGCGACATGATTTCTTTTGATGCACCATTTGAAGAACTCTGTGGTGACCGGATTTGCAGCCCGGCACTGGATGACCGTTGCGGCATTGCAGCTATTTTGTATGCACTTTCTCAGCTGGATGCAGAAACCTTGCCTTGCAGCGTAAGCGTGCTGTTCTCCGCTCAAGAAGAACTGGGTGAACGGGGTGCAAAAATTGCCGCCTATACCATTCAACCAGATATTGCATTGGCAGTCGATGTTAGCTTTGGAAGAGCCAATGAAGAAGCTCCGGAAAAATGCGGCAGTTTGGGCGGCGGTGCAATGATTGGCATTTCGCCTTCTCTCTCCGCTGAAGTCAGCCGTGATTTGAAGAACATTGCAGAAGCAGAACAGATTCCGTGGCAACCAGAAGTCATGTCTGGTACAACGGGAACGAATGCAGACCAGTTTTCTGTTACCCGTGGCGGTGTAAAAGCCTGCACGGTTTCCATTCCGCTGCGGTATATGCACACACCAGCAGAAGTCATTGCATTGTCCGACGTGACTGCAACAGGTGATTTGCTGGCAGCTTATCTGAGGGGGTGCAAGACATGCTGAACCATTTAGAATCTCTTTGCCGTCTTTGCGGTGCATCCGGACAGGAACATCCGGTTCGGGATTATCTCATCGAACAAATCAAACCCCTGGGAATTCCCTACCAGATTGACCCTCTTGGCAACTTGATTGTAGAGAAAAAAGGTAAGCAGACCCCTCCCAAAAAATGGATGATTGGGGCACACATGGACGAAGTTGGCTTGATTGTCACCTATATCAATGAAAATGGTACAATGAAATTAGCACCCGTCGGTGGAATTGACCCTTCTGTTGTAATCGGCAGAGCCGTACAAGTTGGCGAACAGCGGATTCCGGGCGTGATTGGTGCAAAGCCGATTCACCTGCTCTCAAGAGAAGACCGCAAAAAAGCACCGTCTTTCTCTAACCTGTATTTGGACATTGGTGCAGCTAATCGAGAAGAAGCGGAACAATTCGTTCAGCCGGGCACATATGCACATTTCCGTTCTGGTTATACGCTGCTTGGCGGTGGAAAACTGGTTCGCAGCAAGGCTCTGGATGACCGCATTGGCTGTGCCATTCTATTGGATTTGTTACAAAAAGATGTTCCATATGATTTTACCGCTGCATTTCATGTACAAGAAGAAATTGGGCTGCGTGGTGCAAAAGCAGCTGCCTACACCATCAACCCAGACTTTGCATTGATTCTGGAAACAACCACAGCAGCAGACTTCTCTTCTGCACAGGGCGATGCAAAAGTTTGCCAGCTTGGAAAAGGTCCGGTTGTATCCTTTATGGATCGCAGCACATTATATGACCGTGAACTGTATCGTTTGGCTTTCTCGCTCTGTGAAGAGACAGGCATTCCCTGCCAGACCAAAACCCGCATTGCAGGCGGAAACGACAGTGGAGCGGTTCATGTCAGCCGAAACGGCGTTCGGACATTGGCAATTTCTGCACCGTGCAGAAATCTACACTCCCCTTCTTGTGTTGCAAACTTGTCTGATATTCAGCACTGTGCAACACTGGCTGCATTACTTTTACAACAGGCGGGATCCTTGTTATGATTACACAAATGCAAAACCTTACAGATGCAGAACATGCCATCTTAAATCAAACTTGGCGTGGCAAGAAAATCCTCTCATATTTACAGGCATACGGATTTGACTATGAATTTTGCCGGAGTTTTCGCCTGACAGAGGGAGAGAAAACCGGCTGGATGCTGTTGTTTAATGCAACTTTACTGATTTGTGCAGAGCAACCCGTTGCACTCGAAGAAACGAAAACATTTGTAGAAATGCACTTACCATTCCGCATCGAATGCCCGGCAAGTTTTCTTCCAACGCTGGCAACTCTGCCAAATTATCAGAAATTACGGCGAACCATGTTTGTTTTAACACCACAGCCAGTTTCAGAAGAATTTCAGCCGGAAGCAGTACAGAAACAGCCTGACTTGACAGCGGTTTACCAAATCTTACACGAGGGATTTCCCAACTTGCTTTCCTATCCGCTCTGGCTGACGGATACCTCCCATCGTTGTCGACATGGTATCAGTCAAGTGCTGACTTATCGGGACAGCACAACTGTTACTATTTTGTTCGACATTGAAAATCATGTTCTGGTGGGACAAGTTGCAACTTGTGCGGCTGCTCGTGGCAGCGGATACGCCAGAGATTTTCTGCACTGGCTGGCAAACCAGCTGCAACAACAGGGAAAATATGCGGTCTTGTATGCGTTGGATATTCGCGTCAGCTTTTACCAGGAAATCGGGTTTGAAGCTGCGGACACCGAATGGGTCTTAGAACGTTCGGACATTGAAAAAGAGGACGTTACGAAAGGAGCTTTGCAATAAGCAAAATGATGAAAGAAATACAATCTTTTTTTGAAATTGACGACCGCCTTTGTGCGTTAGCAGAACAGGCAGAAGAACGCTGCAAACCTGTTTTTGCTGCGATTGACCAGCGAGCTGCTTATAATGGTGCAAAGGTACTGAAAGCGTTTCAGAATAATCGAGTGAGTGAACCTTGTTTTTATGGTAGTACTGGTTATGGATACGGCGATCAGGGCAGAGAAGTTTTAGATAAAGTTGTTGCAGAGGCATTCGGTGCAGAAGATGCTTTGGTTCGGCACAATTTTGTTTCTGGAACACACGCTCTGACGGTTGCTCTGTTCGGTGTTCTGCGGACAGGGGATAAAATGGTTTCCATCACAGGCAGACCTTATGATACCTTGGAAGGTGTCATTGGATTGACTGGAAACAAGGGCGATGGTTCGCTGATGGATTACGGCGTAACTTATGACGAAGTTCCACTGCTGGAAGATGGCACACCGAATTATGATGCAATCCCAGAAGCTGTTCGAGGTGCAAAAATCGCTTACATTCAGCGTTCTAGAGGTTACGCACTGCGTCCGGCATTTACGCTTGCACAGATTGAAAAGATGGCACAGCTGGCACGCAGCAGCAATCCGGATATCATTGTCATGGTGGATAACTGCTATGGCGAATTTACCGATACTTTCGAGCCGGTTCAGCATGGTGCAGATTTAATGATCGGTTCGATGATTAAAAATGTCGGTGGTGGAATCGCTCGAACAGGTGGATACATTGCCGGCAGAAAAGACTTGGTAGAGCTCTGCTCTTATCGGTTGACTTGTGTCGGCATGGGAAAAGAAGTCGGCTGCACGTTGGATATGAATCGGGAATTGTTCCTTGGATTCTTCCACGCTCCCGATGTCACCGCCAGTGCACTGAAAACAGCAGCATTTGCCGCTTCCCTCTTTGAACTGCTGGGATTTGCATGCTATCCTCGCTACGATGAGCCACGCAACGACATTGTAGAAGCCATCTGCTTAGGCGATGAAGCCCATCTGACTGCATTTTGTCAGGGCATTCAGGCAGGTTCTCCGGTGGATTCTTTTGTTGTTCCGGAAGCTTGGGATATGCCGGGCTATACCAGCAAGGTCATCATGGCAGCTGGTGCGTTCACATTGGGTGCATCCATCGAACTTTCCGCTGATGCTCCAATTCGAGAACCGTTTGCAGTTTGGATGCAGGGCGGCATTACAGAAACCAGCGGAAAAATCGGTGTTCTGCTTGCTGCACAGAAAATGCTGGAAAATCAATTACTCCCAACGCTGCAATGCTAACAAAACCGTAAAAAAGAAGCACCATTCGTGACAAAACGGATACAATTTCAAGAAATTCGATTGCAATTTTGATTTTTTCGTTGACATTGCAAGGAAGGAATGCTACAATAAACCTGTAACAAGAGAATCTATCACTTAGGAGGTGCAGCGTTGAACGAGGAAAAATTATGTTATGGCTGTATGCAGCGAACCGTTTTTACCAACGGAATCTGTTCCAACTGCGGATATTATGAAAATACCAAGACAGATCCCCTGTTTTTAAAACCCGGGACGCAGCTGCACAGCCGTTATTTGGTCGGAACTGCAATCTCTATGAACGGAGAGGGCATTACCTACCTCGCCTATGATTATCCCAATTCCTGCCGGGTATTGCTGCGGGAATATATGCCGCATGGCTTTTGCAGCCGTGTTGCGGACTCTGCGGTTATTCGGGTGCAGCAGAATTGTCTGCCACAGTATAAAGTCTTGATGGAGGAATTTACAGAACTACATAAATCCATCGCCCAGCTGCGAGGACAAATTCACGTCAATCCGGTAACGGATTTATTCACAGAGAATAACACCACTTATGTGGTGATGGAATTTATAGAAGGCATCAGCTTTGTGGACTATCTCAAAGAGAACGCCGGTGAACTGACATGGGCACAGTTTTCCAGAATGTTGCCGCCGTTTTTGACTTCTTTGAGCCTGCTCCACAATGTGGGTGTCGTACATCGTGCCATCAGTCCGGAAACCATTTTTGTCACCGATAAAAATGAATTGTATTTGACAGACTTTTCGATCTCAGCCGTTCGGACGGCTAACACAGAGTTGGAATGCGAAGTTTACAGCGGCTATGCAGCTCCAGAACAATACTCCGCCAGCAACCGCCAGGGAACTTGGACGGATGTCTATGCAGTTTGTGCAGTGTTATATCGTGTACTGACCGGAACAATGCCGACCAGTGCCATCAGCCGTATGGAAAATGACAACCTGACTGCTCCAACCCTACTGAACCCCAACATTCCACGACACGTTTCCAATGTCATTATGCATGGATTGAGTTTGGTTAGCAACGACCGGATTCAAACCATTACGGATTTGGTGACACAGTTATTTGATGATACGGCTGATGACCATTTTCAACAGCAAAATACAACGGTATTCCAAAACCAGCAAACACCACCCATTTATACAACAGAACACTATGATATTCCAAATGTAAACGGAAATACCGGTTATACTGCGAACTATGCAACGCAAAATACTGGTTATGTTCCGCAGCAGGATTATGCAGAACAGCCGCAGGAATATACGGATGATTATGCGTATGATGATTATCACACGGCTGATTATGGCAAGCAGGACTACGGCAAACAAAGCTATCAAAAAGAGGATGCCGCAAACACGGAAGCAGAGAGCGTCGCTGACCGCATGCGATTGCCGCTGATTATTGGTGTTTTGCTGCTGGTCATTCTGCTGATTGCAGTGGTGCTGTTTATTCGTGGAAATCTGAGTTCGGATGACAGCAGCAATTCCACTGCAAAAGTTACGACAGTTGCAACTGCAGAAAATTCTTCTCAGCCGGAAACCAATGCGAATTCCAATGCGAACAGCGTTATGCCGATGCTGATTGGGAAAAATTATGAAAATCAGGCAAAACAATATCAGGATTGGATTCGATTCCAAGTAGAAGAAGTTTATAGTGACCAGTATGAAGCCGGTATTATCGTTTGGCAGGAATACGAAGAAGGCACTTATTTCGATTCCAGCGAACCGGTAAAAATCAAAGTCAGCAAAGGTTCAGCAAACATTGACTTGCCGGATTGGAAAGGAAAGTCATTGGATGCTTATTTGCAGGAACTGAATGAATTGGGTGTAAAGTATACCACACAAGGGGAAGAAAACCACAGTGTTACCAATGGTTATGTTACCCGAATCAGTCAGCTTCCGGGCGTTAAGTATAATCTGGAAGAGGGTGCGGAAATCACGGTTTACTATGCAGATAATCCAGTAGAAACCGAAGCACCGACAGAAGCTCCTACCGAAGCTCCGCAAACGGAAGCTCCGACGGAAGCACCACAAACAGAAGCTCCGACGGAAGCTCCTGCAACAGAACCCGAACCAGATTCCCCAATTGATGGAAATATTCATTTTATTTATTGATTTTGAGAAAAAATCAAACAATTTTCTTCATTTCGAAAGTTTCCGAAAAAGCACTTGACAAACGGGTTTGCCCGTGCTATACTGTCATTAGTAACTCATCAAGCTTCAGGGTACTGTGTAATTCAGAATCGGTGGTAAAGTCCATGAGCTGCGTCAGCAGTTGATTCGGTGAAATTCCGAAACCGACGGTATAGTCCGGATGAAAGAAGAACGATGCGTTTGTAAGATTGGCAATTGTCATTACAAAATGTGCACCATTCCAACGCCCTGTTGCAGTTTTTGCAGCAGGGCGTTTTCGTATCCTGAACCTTCATGTCAAGGAGGGATATTTTTTGACTGAACACACTTTTTATATGCAGCGTGCAATTGCACTGGCGAAGCGTGGCTGTGGAAAAACAAACCCAAATCCAATGGTTGGAGCGGTCATTGTAAAAGGCCATCGCATCATTGGAGAGGGCTGGCACGTTCAATATGGTGCTTTACATGCAGAGCGACACGCTCTTGCAAACTGCACAGAATCGCCAGAAGGTGCAACGTTGTATGTCACGTTAGAGCCATGCTGCCATTATGGCAAGCAGCCACCTTGTACCGAAGCAGTCATACAGAGTGGGATTAAAACCGTTTATGTTGGCTCTCGTGACCCAAATCCATTAGTTGCCGGAAAGGGCATTCAGCAGCTTCGTGATGCTGGAATTACCGTATATACGGATTTCTTGCGAAAAGAATGCGATGCCATCAATCCGATTTTTTTCCACTATATCACAACGAAACGCCCCTATTGTATTGTAAAATATGCCATGACAATGGATGGAGCAATTGCTTGTGGAAATGGTGCTTCTAAATGGGTCACCGGAGAACTTGCCCGAAAGGATGTTCAACAGACTCGAAAAACAGTTGCTGCAATTCTGGTCGGGATTCAAACCGTATTGACAGATGACCCCCTGCTGACTTGTCGCATAGATCCTGCTTGCAATCCAGTACGAATTGTCTGTGATTCCCATTTACGGATTCCGCTGACTTCCAAACTCGTACAGACTGCAAAAGATGTTCCGTTGATTGTAATGACTTGTTCCGATGACCAAGAACAGATTCAGGCATTGCAGCAAAAAAATGTAACTGTCTGCGTGTTACCAGCAGACGAAACCGGACGACCTGCTTTTTCAGCAATCCTGCAAAAAATCGGTGCATTGAAATTGGACAGCGTGCTGATTGAAGGCGGTGCTTCTATTCATGCATCTGCACTCAAAACCGGATTGGTACAGCAAGTTCAGGTCTATCTTGCACCGAAATGTTTCGGTGGTGATGGACTTTCTCCAATTGCTCCGCTTGGCGTAACAGACCCTGTGCAGGCAATTTCATTCTCTGCACCAATTGTTACACTGTTAGGGCAGGATATTCGACTGGATTATTTTGCAAAATAAGGAGGGGTGGATTTGTTTACAGGAATTATTGAAGAAATGGGAACGGTACGACGTTTAGACCGCACGCCGATTTCCTGTCGGCTGACCATTGCAGCAACCCTTGTTTTGCAAGGAACGCAGATTGGCGACAGCATCGCTGTAAATGGTGTTTGTCTGACCGTTACAGACTTGCAGAAAGATGCATTTACAGCGGATGTCATGCCGGAAACTTTACGCCGCAGCAGTCTTGGCATTTTACGCAGCGGCAGTTCCGTCAATTTGGAACGGGCAATGGCTGCAAATGGTCGATTCGGCGGACACATTGTCAGCGGTCACATTGATGGAACGGGAACGATTGCCAGCAAAGTACCGGAGGGAAATGCTCAGATTGTCACCATTTCCGCTGCCCCGAATTTGTTGCGTTATATTGTGGAAAAGGGGTCGATTGCCATTGACGGCATCAGCCTGACGGTAGCAAGTGTTACGAAAAGCAGCTTTTCCGTCAGTTTGATTCCCCACACGGGTGCTTGTACGACACTGCTTTCTAAACGTCCGGGAGATCCCGTTAATCTGGAAACCGATGTCATTGGAAAGTATGTGGAAAAACTAATGCAGCCGACCACTCCCCCACTAACTGCATCCATGTTACAGCAATATGGATTTTAAATCACAATCAAGAAAGGGTGTACCTTTATGAACTATCATACCATTGAAGAAGCTTTGGACGCACTGCGTGCCGGAAAATGTATTCTGGTTACCGATGACCCAGATCGGGAAAACGAAGGCGATTTGATTTGTGCCGGACAGTTTGCCACCACTGAAAATGTCAACCTCATGGCATCTGCTGCAAAGGGTTTAATTTGTATGCCAATGAGTGCCGCAAATGTAGAACGGTTGGGTTTATCGCAAATGGTACAGCATAATACTGACAACCATGAAACGGCTTTTACTGTTTCCATTGACCATGTCGATACGACTACGGGTATTTCTGCTGTAGAACGTGGATTGACTGCACGGATGGCAGCTGATCAGAACTCTTGCCCAGCAGACTTTCGCCGACCGGGGCATATGTTCCCACTGACAGCAAAAGCCGGCGGTGTTCTAGAACGGAATGGTCACACAGAAGCTACTGTTGATTTGCTGCGGTTGGCTGGCTTGACGCAAGTTGGTCTTTGCTGCGAAATCATGGCAGAAGATGGCACTATGATGCGTGGGGAACAGCTGATGGCGTTCGCAAAAGAACACGACCTTGTTTTCATCACCATTCGGGAGTTGCAGCGTTACCGCAGACAGCATGACCAGTTTGTACAAGAAGTGGCAGATGCTCACCTGCCGACTGCTTACGGCGATTTTCAGATTCACGGTTTCCGCAATACCATCAATGGTGAAGAACATGTTGCTCTGGTCATGGGCGATGTTGCAGACGGAAATCCGGTACTCTGTCGGGTACATTCTGAATGCTTAACAGGGGATGTTTTTGGTTCTTGTCGCTGCGACTGCGGTGAACAGCTTCAGAAAGCCTTGCAGTGCATTCAGAAAGAAGGCAGAGGTATTCTCGTGTATCTCCGTCAGGAAGGCAGACGCATAAACACACGCACAAACCGTGCAGTCAACTGTCTGTTTCTGATTGTGGAACTTCTTTCACAATTATTTCCCGTCATTTTTGCATGCAGCGTTTTAAGTCAGACTTATCACGCACCGGGCAATCATGTCATCGTTCGTTATATCCACAAGAAGGATGGCAAGAAAAATAATGAAACCATATAATTCCTACTGATTTACCGCACATTTTATCCGCGGTCTTATTTTGGTACGCAAAAACCCCATTTACAGGATATCTGCGCCCCAAATGCGCAGGTGTCAGAAAGGTATGGCTCTTATGGTTGAACATATTTTATTTGCAGTTCTTACTGCTGCCGTTATCGGTGCCGGCATTTTTATGTGGTGGTTTGAAAATCACGACGATAAAACAGACTCTAAAAATGAAAAAGAAGGGAACTAAGTTATTATGAATATCGGATTAATTATTTTTGCAATTATTGGATCAATTATTGGTCTTGCCTCTACATTTTACATTGTGATCTCCATGTTTTGGATTCTTGGTGTTAAGATTGTGCGCAGGATCAAACATGGCACTCCACTGTATGATTAATATCATATAAAAACGCTCCGCAGGCTGCTGTACTCCTGCGGAGCGTTTTATTCTTCGTCATTCATGCGGCAAACGGCATCTGATCCAGCTATCATTTTTTCCCCGAAAAAGACCGGAATACGCTTCTTACCAGAACATCCAGTAAATCAGCCCCAGTACCCAGCTTGAAACTATCCCATATAAGATCACAGGACCGGCGATCGTAAAAATCTTACATCCGATTCCAAAAACCTGTCCTTCTTTCTGAAACTCAATCGCCGGGGCAGCTACCCCGTTTGCGAATCCGGTGATTGGCACAAGTGCACCTGCGCCGCCCCAGTTGGCAATTGACGGATAAATGTTAAATCCCGTGAGGATCACACTGAGCAGAATTAACAGCATGCTGCACCAGCCACCGGAGGTGTCCTTGTCCAATCCATAATTTTCACACGTATTTAAAATAAACTGCCCGATGCAACAAATGATTCCGCCTGTAAAAAAAGCCTTTACCATATTAAAGATCAGATTGTGCGTCGGTGTCACCTGTTTCACATAATCGTTATATGCCTGATCGCGTTCCTGCTTATCTTTGCTGTGCACGGTCTGATTCAGTTTCTTTATCT
>OGGQ01003177.1_pt1 | contig 15959 bp, 17 predicted proteins | sample 1571191 | NCBI WGS metagenome assembly OGGQ01 (sample SAMEA2582061, study PRJEB24529) | metagenome | biome: Human gut stool | place: China | collected 2011
GCGGCTGTTAACCGCAGGGTCGTCTGTTCGAGCCAGACAGGGGGAGCCAAAAAAGCCTTCATCCGTATGGATGAAGGCTTTTTTCATCTTAAATTTCGGGAAGGAGCGCGCAGAAGATGACCAAAACAATTCTGTTGGGAACGACGAATCCCGCTAAAATCAAGCGGTTCGAGGAGCTGCTGCGCGGCTATGCGGTTCAGTTTTATACCCTTAGTGATCTGCATATCGAAAAGGAACCGCGGGAGACTGGGGCTACTCCGCGGGAAAATGTGGAGCTGAAAGCAAAGTTTTACGGACAATATTTTGATTTGGTGATCTGCAACGACTCCGGGCTTTATTTTGACGGGCTGCCGCTGGAGGATCCCCGCCAGCCAGGGCTGCATATCCGGACGCCGCAGGGCGAGCGATTGGACGATGAGCAGATGATCTCCTACTACACAACCCTTGTTCACTCGCTGGGAGGCAGAGTGCTGGCCTATTATTTGGATGGCGTCGCTGTTTACCGGCAGGGGAAAATCTTCTCGCTTATGGAAGCGAAAGAGGTGGCGAAGCAGCACGCTTTTTATATGGTGGATTCCCCTGCCAGGGAACGGCATCCGGGCTGGCCGCTGGATTCTCTTTCCCAGGACTGCAAAACGCAGCGGTACTTTGTGGAAAAAAGAACTGAAGCAGAGAAGGCAGCTGTGCAAGAGGAAATTTTAGAGAAAGATCGCAGTAAGCTGCTGGCGTTTTTAGTGGAGACTTTGGAACTCGAGCGGGAATAAAAGATGGTGGAAGGCTGGTTGAAAAGAGGCGGCGAACTGATTTGCGCCGCAGGCCAACCGTATTTCCCCGGATACATTGTGGAAAATAAAGTGATGAAAAGGAGCAGGAATTTTCCTGCTCCTTTTGTTGTCTTTATTCGAATTCGTAGTAATCGCTTTCTGCAAACAGGTGAAAGGAAACCTGAACGAGCGGAAAGCCTTCTTTCAGGAACAGCTCGGACAGCTCCCGCGCGACCTGGTTCTGCACCGGCAGCGGACGCTGGTACCACCAGATTTGGATGATCGGGTATTGCTCGGTCGGGCCATTTTTATCGAAGAATTTCGATTCGCACAGCTCGACGGTGACCCAATCTTCCGGGCACTCGACCAGGCGGGAAACGACCTCGATCATTTTCGGGGCAAGCTGCTGCGTTTGCTGGGCGGAAACGCCCTTGATGATGAGTTGTGGCATATAAGGTAGCTCCTTTTTGATTGAAAAATAAAGTTGAGAATGAACAGGCGGGCGGCATCGACTCTCGAGGACGAAGTTTTGCTTCCCTCTTCATCGGGCATCAGATCGCCTGAATGGCGCTCCGGTGGGTGGTGAAGAAATGAACATCGGGGATTTCTTTGGCAAGATAATCGCGCAGCGGCTCGATGACGATGTCTTCGGTGTCGAAGTGCCCCGCGTCAAAGATGCTGATGCCGGCTGCTGTGGCAGCCAGATATTCGTGCTGCTTGACCTCCGAGGTCAGCAGGGCGTCGGCCCCAGCGGAGATGGCGGCATCCAGACAGTCTGCGCCGGAACCGGAACAGAGCGCGACGGTGCGGATCACTCGCGGCGCGGCGGCAAATTTGACGCTGGAGGCGTTGAGACAGGCTTTGATGTGGGCGGCAAACGCTTCGGGGGAGAGCGGCTCCGGCAGCGTGCCGATGCGGCCAAGCCAGGCGCCGGTCTGCTCGTTTAAAAGTTCCAGACCCCTGCAGTCGCGCAGGCCGATGGCGCTGGCCAGCGCGTCGTTGACCCCGCCCTGCGCGATGTCGAGGTTGGTGTGGGCGCTGATGACGGCGATGTCGGAGCGGATGAGCTGGTAGACCACCGCGTCCTCGTTGACCCGCTTGAGGGGGTGGAAGATGACCGGGTGATGGGTGACGATCAGCTGTGCGCCGAGCTGTTTGGCTTGCTCAACGACGGCGGGGGTGCAGTCCAGCGCGAGAAGGGCGCAGGAAACCTCCCGATTCCGGTCGCCGACCAGGATGCCGGTGTTGTCAAAATCCATGGTGAGCCAGAACGGCGCGAGCCGGTCGATGGCGTTATAAATTTGGGTGACGGTGGACATAAGGATTCCTCCTGATGTGTTTTAGAGATAGTAGTTGAGGATGAGGGAGAGGATTTCTCCCGAGGTGTGCAGGTAGAGATTGGCGGTTTCCGTCTCACCGCGGGCAAAAAAGCCCTTGGAGCACTCGGCCAGATAGCTTGCGGTGCGGCGCATCTTTTCGCAGGCTTCGGGCGTGCAGTTCTGGGGCAGCAGGCCGCAGAAGCGCTCCATCTCGGTTAAGGTCCGGCGCTGACCGGTGTACTGGGCGGTCATCACCACATAGACAAATTTGCCCGAGAGCACCGCCTCCTCGTTCTGTACAGCAAAGCCGTTTTCTGCAAGAAAGTCGCGCAGGACGTTTTCCCGCGACTGCGGCTGCAGAATCAGGCGCAGGTCGGGGTTCTGCAAAAAGACAGCCCGCTCCAGAATGCCGGCGATGACCTCCCCGCCCATGCCCGCGATGATGATGTCGGTCAGCCCGCAGTCCTCCAGCCCGTCCAGCCCGTCGGTCAGCCGGGTCTGCAACAGGTCGGTGAAACCTGCCCGCTCGATGTTCTTCTGCGCGGCCTGCAGGGGACCGGGCTTGATGTCGCAGGCGTAGCCCTTCTGTGCCCCCTGCCGCACCAGCTCGATCGAGAGCAGGCCGTGGTCGCAGCCGATGTCGGCAAACACCGCGCCGGGGCGCACCTGGGCGGCGATCCGCTGCAGGCGGGGGTCGAGATGAGAAGCAGTTTGTTCGGACAAAGTATCTTCCTCCTTTGGATGAGGCGTGTGCCTTGGTTTGTTGGAACCAGTATAGCACACCGCCGCCCTGCGGGCAAGAAAAAACTTCCCTGGATTTAGCTCAGCAAATCCAGGGAAGAAAGACCAGAAAAGGGAAAATAGAAAATGAAAAATGAAAAAGATACAACTTTATTATATCGAATAGGTTGTCTTTTGTAAATCGGCAAAGCGTCTAAAAATAAGTAACTTTCTTTGGTTAAAGCGAGATTTCCAGCCCGACCGGACAGTGGTCGCTGCCCATCACCTCGGTGTAGATTTTGGTGCCGGTCACCTTTTCCATCAGCCGGTTGGAGACAAGGAAGTAGTCGATGCGCCATCCCGCGTTTTTCTCCCGCGCCTTAAAGCGGTAGCTCCACCAGGAATAGATGCCGGTGGCGTCCGGATTCTGCGCGCGGAAGGTGTCGGTGAAGCCGGCGGCCAGCAGCTCGGTCATCTTCTGGCGCTCCTCGTCGGTGAAGCCGGCGTTGCGGCGGTTGGTTTTGGGATTTTTCAGGTCGATCTCCTGGTGTGCCACGTTCATGTCGCCGCAGATGATGACCGGTTTCTTCTGATCCAGCGCACAGACGTAGGCGCGGAAGTCGTCCTCCCACTGCATCCGGTAGTCCAGGCGCGCCAGCTCGTTCTGGGAGTTGGGGGTGTAGACGTTGACCAGGTAAAAGTCCGGATACTCCAGCGTCAGCACCCGGCCCTCGTGGTCGTGCTCGTCGATGCCAAGGCCATAGCAGACGCACAGCGGCTCGGCTTTGGTGAAGACGGCGACGCCGGAATAGCCCTTTTTCTCGGCGCTGTTCCAGTATTGGTGGTAGCCCGCAAAGTCAAAGTCGGCCTGGTCCGGCTGCATCTTGGTCTCGCCCAGGCAGAAGATGTCGGCGTCCTCGGCCTTAAAAAAATCAAAAAAGCCCTTGCCCGCACAGGCGCGCAGGCCGTTTACATTCCAGGAAATCAGTTTCATCAAAATCCTCCTTGCAGTCGAATGATGGATAAAAGCGGGGAAAGCTGAAGGCTTGCCCGGCTGTATTTCGTTTATATTTGTGAGAGATGAAGAATCCCCTCATCGTGAAAGGAAAAAAGGCTGCTACAAGCAGATTATACTATAAAACAGCGGATCTGTCACACCCCTGGGGGTCGGTAAAAGAAAATTTTCAAACCGCTTTACAAAAGATGGTTGACAACCCCAAAAGATTCGTTATCCTAAAAGAAGGAACAGGCGCCCCGATGGATCGAGAGGGAGAGGGGCGGCTGCCGGTAAGGAGGAAAAAGACATGAAAAAGGATTTGCCGGCCAAAGGGTCGGAGTGGGTAAGGCTGATTTTGTCGGGGCTGGTGTTTCTGGCGTTTATCCCGGCGACAATTCTGGCGCTGCCAAAGGTGATGGAACTTTCTGACCCACAGGCAAGGCTGCAGTTTCAGCAGGAGCTGCAGTCGCTCGGGATCGGCGGCTGGCTGACCTTTTTGGGGATTCAGGTGCTGCAGGTGGTGGTGGCGATGATTCCCGGTGAGCCGGTGGAGATTCTGGCCGGGCTGCTGTACGGCCCGCTGTGGGGAACCTTGAGCTGCATGCTGGGTATCCTGATTGGCTCGCTGATTGTTTATTTTCTGGTGCGCCGGCTGGGCATGCCGATTGTCTCGATCTTCATGGATCCGGACAAGTTTCAGAACCTGTGGCTGCTCAAGGATGAGCGGCGGTTTGAGCGCATCTCCTTTCTGCTCTTCTTTATCCCCGGCACGCCAAAGGATCTGCTGACCTGGGCGGCGGGCTTTGTCAGGATCAATCCGCTGCGCTTCTTTCTGATCGCGACGGTGGCGCGCCTGCCCTCTATCTTAAGCTCCACCCTGGCGGGGGCCTCGCTGATTTCGGGGGATTTTCTGACGACGGTCATTATCTTTGCTGTCACCGGCTGCGTCAGCCTGATCGGGGTGCTGCTGCACAAAAAGCTGGGAGAGAAAAAGGCGGAAGAACCCGCAAAGGAGCGAAGCAAAAAGGAGATGCCGGAGAGCCCGGTGAAAGAATAGAGGAACAGAAAAAAAGCCTGTTTTATAAAAAACAGGCTTTTTTTCTAAGTTTAAGGTTTATATGAGAGTTTGAAGATGGCGTTTTTGGAAAAACGACACGAAATAAAAGAGGAATCGTTCCGATTATCATTATAATATAGAGGCAGGAAAAAGTCCAATTGTGATTTTGTATCTGCTTTGCAAAAAGGATTGATTTTTCCTATTCTCCCTCTGCGGTCAGCCCCTGCAGGTAGCTGCCGATGGCGTCTCCGGCCAGCTGGGCGGTGTACAGCACCTCCTCCAGCGTGTTGCCGTGGGAGCCGATCTCGATCAGCAGCGAGCCGGCGGTCAGATCCTGGTTATATTTGCGGTAGCAGAAAAAGACCGGCCGGGTCAGGGAGGGGTAGCGGCTTTCGATGGCGTCCTGCATCCCGGCGGCGAAGCGGAAGTTTTTGCTCCAGTTGGGCATATCCATCGTGCCGTCGTCGCAGCCGGCAATGATCATCAGCTGGGCGGCCTTGCGGCCGTCGATCTCGGTTACCGGCTTGACCAGGGTGGTGTCCCGCTGCACCGCGTCCCGGTGGACGTCCAGCACCACCTTGATGCTGGGGTACTTTTCCAGATAGTCCTGGACGGTGACGGCGCTGCGCTCGTAGGAGCCGTTGTAGGAGGGGTAGTCGTGCTGGGTCTCGTCGTGCAGCACCTCGATGCCGTAGGAGCGGATCGCCTCGGCCATCACCTCCCCGGCGGCGACGATGTTCTGGGTGTTGTCGGTGGTGCGCCAGGTGTGTCGGGTGTCGTAGGTGTCGGTATCGTACGGCTCAAAGCTCTCGGTGGCGTGGGTGTGCATAATCAGCACCTGCGGGCCGTCGCTGTCAATTTGGACCGGATTTTCCGCTTCCAGATACTGCTGCGCCTCCTCGTCGGAGAGGGAGGTGCTGTTTTTGATGACCCCTGCCCCAAAGGAGAGGTAGCCGGTGGTGTCGCTGACCGACATGTCCTCTTCAATGATGGGGCCCTGGTACTCCTCCGGGATGCTGTAATCGTCGGGCGGCTGCTGATTTTCCGGAATTTCGGAGGCGTCCACAGCGGGGCTCTGAGCCGTCTCCTGCGGGGTTTCATCGGTTTCCTCGGAGGAGACTTCCGGCTCCTGCTCGGCCGGTGCAGCGGGCTGCTGTGCGGTTTGGGGCGTGGTTGGCTGCTCCGCAGGGGAGGAAGCTACCTCGTCGGCAAAGCGCCGCTGCAGATTTTCCAGCGCGCGGTCGGGCACCGAATACAGGGCGGAAAAGACCGCGGTGTCCGTCGCGAACCCGCCGAGCGTCTGGCGCGCGTGGTCGTACAGAACCGCGGTGGAAAGCACGCCGGGGACCGCCGCCGCGGCCAGCAGTCCCCAGACAACACATCTTCGCAGTGCCGTGTTTTTTCGTTTTCTGCCATATCGTCCCATCTTTTTAACCTCCGCGCCTTGATGCAAAATGATACCTGCTTTTATCTATATGCGCCGGGGCGGGAGGATAGAAGTGGGAGGCTATGCGCAGAGGAAGGAGATCTCCTCCAGCGAAAGCTGCGGGTAGAGGGCCTTGTTGACTGCCAGCGAGATGAACTTTGCCGCGTGACCGATCATGCGGTCCACCTCGCGCGGGGTGACCATCGCGCGGGCTGCTTCCGGGTCGATTTTGCCGCGGTCCTGGCCGGTAAACTGGGCGGCCAGGGTGGCACCGTCGATGACGGTGGGCACCCCGACCGAGATGACCGGGACGCCGAGGGTGCGCTCGCTTAGCTCCTTGCGGCTGTTCTGCACGCCGGAGCCGGGGGAGATGCCGGTGTTGGCAATCTGGATGGTGGAACCCAGGCGGCTGTAGTCCTGGGCTGCCAGCGCGTCGATGCTGATGACGGCGGCGGGGCGGATGAAGTTGACCAGCGCCAGGACGATCTCCCCGGTCTCGATGCCGGTCTGGCCCATCACGCCGGGGGCGATGGCGGCGGTTTTGCGCAGCGAGTCCAGGCCGATCTGCCGGGCAAGCTGGTCGCCGAGGTGGCGGGTGGCCAGGGTGCGCCCGATGACCTGCGGGCCCAGCGCGTCCGGGGTGACGCCGCTGTTGCCCAGCCCCACCACCAGAATGCCGCCGTGGGAGGGCAGCATCTGCCGGATGCTGTCGGCGGCCGCGTCGATCTCTTCCTGCGGGTCGAGCAGGCTGTTCCACAGCGGCGGGGTCTGGATGGTGATGTATTTTCCGCAGGGCTTGTGCAGCTGCTGGGCGGCTTCCAGCGAGTCGATCTGGACGCAGGTGATCTCCACCGCGCCGTGCTGGCGGGTGTGGACACGCAGTCCGCGCGGCAGCTTGCCGGACTGAAGCAGCGGCTGGGCAAGCTCGAGGGCAAGGTCGGTGCGGGGGAAGGGTGCAATGGATTGATAATCGGACATAAAACAGGGCTCCTTTCAAAATTGCAGTTTTTTTCTGCCCAGAGGATGGGAAAAAAAGCCTGTCTTTATGCGGGCGGGGAGTGTTTTGCGCACAGGGATGCCAAAAGCTGGGAATAGTCGCCGAATATCTCTCCCCCAACCCGGCTGCAATCTGGCAGATTTAACAAATCACGCGGGAGAGGTTGATTTTTGGGTAAAATAGTGGTAAAATTGAGTGTACTGTCAAGATGGAATAGGAGGTGTTTTGGAAATGGCAAACATTAAATCCGCGAAGAAGAGAGTTCTTGTTCAGGCAAAACGTGAAGCGCGCAACAAAGCTTGCAGATCCAACCTGAAGACTGTCATCAAGCAGGCTAATGCTGCAATCGCTGCCAACGCAGAGAACAAAGACGCTCTGGTAAAGGCTGCTGTTAAGAAAATTGACCAGGCCTGTGCAAAGGGAATTATCCACAAAAACTGCGCAGCCAGAAAGAAATCCACTCTTGCTGCTCTGGCAAAATAGTTTTTTGCTGCAAATTTTTTGGATTTACCGAAAGCAAAATAAAATTATCCGGATAATTTTATTCCAGAATCCACAGGCCCTGCGGTCTGTGGATTTTGTTTTACCAAAAGGAGCGTGGAAAAGATGGCGCATACCGAAAAGACGATTGCAAGCCAAACCCTGTTTGAGGGGCGCATTATCGAGGTGCGCAAAGACAAGGTAGAGCTGGAAAACGGCAGGCAGAGCACCCGCGAGCTGGTGCTGCACCACGGCGGCGTCTGCGTTGCGGCGCTGGACGAGCAGGACCGCATCCTGCTGGTCAGGCAGTTTCGCTACCCCTACGGCAAGGAAATCATCGAGCTGCCGGCCGGCAAAATTGAAAAGGGCGAGGACCCGCGCGCGTGCGGCATCCGCGAGCTGCAGGAGGAGTGCGGCTGCACCGCCGACCGCTTTGAAAAGCTGACCGAGCTGTACCCGACGCCGGGCTATTGCAGCGAGATCATCCATCTCTATCAGGCGAGCGGCCTGCACGAGACCCAGCAGCATCTGGACCCGGGCGAGTTTCTGGACGTGCTGCGGGTGCCGTTTGAGCAAGCGGTGCGGATGGTGCTGGCGGGGGAGATCCCCGACGCCAAGACTCAGGTGGGGATTTTGCAGCTCTATGCCCAGCGCATGGGACGCTAGGTTTTGCGAGGGGTGCACCAGAGGTGCCGCCCCCTCTGCGCTCCCCGAAGCAAGTCGGTAGGCTTGGCTTCTACTCCCCCGAGGAGGGCGCTCCGCCCCTCCGACCCCGGGTGACTTTCCCGTCGCGGGGAAAGTCACCAAAGGCGCGCCAAGGGCTGCGCCCTTTGGAATCCCCCCGGTGCGAAGTCGCCGCCCTTTTCGCGCTCGCCTACGCATCGCGCCGGGCTACTTCCTGCCACAACAAAAGACCGATTTGCCACTTTGAGCGGGTGGGTAAATCGGTCTTTATTTCTCCCCAAGCTACACCGGGGATTACACCTTCCGCTGTTAATCCGTGGCGCGGCAGGTGGATTTAGTTTCTGCGGACGGCCCGGAGTGGCACCCTTTTCTGGGGGGAGCGGCAACGCCGCTGGGGGGATGATAATGCCCCCCAAGGGGAGTCCCCAGAGGGGGTGTCCCCCCTCTGGGAGATTCTTTGGTGACTTTCTCATCGGGGAGGAGAGTTAGGCAAAGCCTAACTCCGTCACCCTTGGAGGGGCGGAGCGCCTGCATGGTGGGTGCAGGAGCTTCCAGCTCCGCATAAATCCCCCGGGGTTGGAGGGGCGAGGCCCTTCGCATAAAATTATTTTTCCGCCGACTTGCTGAGCAAACCGGCCAGCAGCGCGGCGACAATGGCGACGGTGATGCCGCCGGCGCTGGCGGTCAATCCGCCGGTCAGCGCGCCGAAAAAGCCGTCGGCGGCCACCGCCTCCCGCACGCCTTTGGCCAGCGTCGCGCCGAAGCCGGTCAGGGGAACGGTTGCGCCCGCGCCGGCAAAGTCGATCAGCGGCTGATAGAGCCCGATGCCGCCGAGGATGACGCCGATCACCACAAAGGAAACGAGGATGCGCGCGGGGGTGAGTTTGGTGTAGTCGATCAGCACCTGGCCGATGGCACAGATGATGCCGCCCACCACAAAGGCTTTGATCAGCATGGCAATATCCATCACAATCCCTCCTTTATATCTGCTCGGGGCTGTTTGGCTGGTCGGAAAGGTGCAGCAGGTGGGCGATGCCGGGGATGCTCTCCCCCTGCTGGACGCTGGTAGGGCTCATCAGCGCGCCGGTCGCCAGAAACAGCACATTTTTCAGCCGGTGACAGGCAATCTGCGGCAGGATAAACGAGCAGAGCACCGAGGCCGCGCACCCGCAGCCGGAGCCGCCCGCATGGACGTCCTGCGTCAATCGGTCATAGATCATCAGCCCACAGTCGTTGTGCAGCTTTGCCATCGGGTAGCCCTCGGCCTGCATCAGCCGTTCCAGCAGGCGGCTGCCGACAAAGCCGAGGTCGCCGGTCAGGATCAGGTCGAAGTCCTCCGGTTTATGGCCGGTGTCGGCAAAGTACTGGCAGAGGGTCTGTGCGGCGGCGGGGGCCATCGCCGCGCCCATATTGTTGATGTCGGTGATGCCGAGGTCCGCCACCGTCCCCACCGTCACGGCGCGCACAAAGGGCGGCTGTCCATTCTGGCCGACCACGCACGCGCCCGAGCCGGTGACCGTCCACTGGGCGGTGGGGGTGCGCTGCCCGCCGTATTCCAGCGGGAAGCGGAACTGTCGCTCGGCCGAGCAGAAGTGGGAGGAGGTGACCGCCAGGCACTGCCGCGCAAGTCCTGTGTCCACAAACATCCCGGCAAGGCAGAGGCTTTCCGCCATGGTGGAGCAGGCGCCGTACAGCCCGAAGAAGGGGATTGCCATCTCGCGGGAGGCATAGGCCGAGCTGATGCACTGGTTGAGCAGGTCGCCGGCAAACAGAAAGTCGATCTGCTCCTTTTGCACGCCGCACTTTTGCAGCGCCAGGTGGATGGCTTTCTGCTGCATCAGCGTCTCGGCCTTTTCCCAGGTCTTTTCGCCGAAGGAAGAGTCGTCGGAGAGGTAGTCGAAGTAGTCTGCCAGCGGGCCCTCCTTCTCCTTTTTGGCGCCCACCGCGGCAAAGCCCAGCACGCTGGGCGAGGAGGTGAGCTGCAGGGTTTTGGTTCCGATTCGTTTTGCCATTCCTTCACCCCCTAACCGAGCAGGAACAGGAGGATGCCGTAGATCACCGAGGCGCTGATGCCGTAGACGATGACCGGTCCGGCGATGGAGAACATCTTGGCCCCCAGCCCCAGAATGTAGCCTTCGGTTTTAAACTCCATCGCCGCGCTGACCATCGAGTTGGCAAAGCCGGTGATGGGCACCAGCGTCCCCGCCCCGGCATGCTTGGCGATATCGTCGTAGATGTTGAGCCCCGTCAGAATGGCGGAGAGCACCACCAGGCACAGCGAGGCGAACACCGGCGCCAGCTCCCCGGCGCCGCGGCCCTCAAAAAAGAAGATGAGCAGCTGGCCGATGGCGCAGACAGCGCCGCCAAAAAGAAAAGCCTTCAAAATGTTGACCGGCCCTCTGGAGCGGGGGGACTCCTGCTGGGCCCACAAAGCGTATTCCTGTTTTGTCATCTGGAAGAAACTCCTTTCAAACAGCATTTGTGCTGAAATTTGAAAAAATTGATTGTATCTTTTGCTCAATTCATGTATAGTTATAGTATGTGCCGCAGGCAGCGGGCTTTAAACCGGCAGGAAAAAATTGGATTTTTTGCCGCCTGCGCCAGAAACCAGAGGACAATTTGTGCGTGAAAAAGGAAAGGCAGGAGGAGAAAATGGTTGATTTTCTGCGCCGCAGCTGGGCAGTTGTGGACCTGGACTGCATCGATTACAACATTCGTTCCATCAAGGCAAAGCTCAGACCGGGCTGTATGATTATGGGCGTGGTCAAGGCGGACGCCTACGGGCACGGGGACAAATATATTGCGGACGAGCTGGTGCGGCTGGGGGTCAACTGGTTTGCGGTGTCCAATCTCAACGAGGCGATGTCGCTGCGCACCCAGGGCATCTATCACCCCATCCTGATTTTGGGCACCACCCCGCCCAACAAGGCCAAGGAGCTGTGCGAGTACAACATTACCCAGGCGGTGTTCTCGCTGGAATATGCCAGAAAGCTGCAGCAGCAGGCCCAGCACGCCGGGGTCACGGTGGCCTGTCACATCAAGGTGGACACCGGCATGGGACGCATCGGCTTTGAGGCCGAGCAGGACCTGCGCCAGGCCGTCGAGGAGATCGCGGAGGTGTGCCAGTTTCCCAACCTGCGCTGCGACGGCATCTTCACCCACTTCTCCAGCGCGGACGAGTACAACGAGGAGTCGATTGCCTACACCCGCCGGCAGTATGAGCTGTTCATGCAGACCTGCGACGAGCTGCAGCGGCTGGGCGTGCACTTTGCCATCCGGCACTGCTGCAACAGCGGCGGCATCGTCAACTACCCGGAGTACCATCTGGACATGGTGCGGGCGGGCATTTTGATCTATGGGCTGGTGCCGGACAAGGCCTGCGAGGACAAGATTGACCTCAAACCCGCCATGCAGCTGCACTCGGTGATTTCGATGATTAAGGAGGTCAAGGCCGGGGCCAAGCTCAGCTATGGCCGCACCTTCACCGCCGACCACGATATGCGCATCGCCACCGTACCGATCGGCTACGCCGACGGATACCACCGCAGCCTCTCCAACCGGGGCAGGATGCTGGTGAACGGGCAGTTTGCCAACATTGTGGGCCGGGTCTGCATGGACCAGCTGATGCTGGATGTCACCGGCGTCCCCGACTTGAGCGACGGCGAGCAGATCACCATTGTGGGGGAGGAGAACGGCAAGCGCATCACGATGGAGGAGATTGCCGCGATGACCGACACGGTGCACTATGAGGTGATGTGCGTCATCGGCAAGCGGGTGCCGCGGGTTTACCGCCGCAACGGCAAGGATATTGGCGTCGTCGATTATGTGAGACACATTGTTGATTAGGGTTTTGCGAGGGGCCGCACCTCCGGTGCGCCCCTCTGCACTCCCCTTGCGAGGAGGGGCTGGCGCCCCGTCCTCTGCACTCCTCCCCATGAGCGGGCGCTCCGCCCCGCGCCCCGGCCTACTTTCTCGCGTAGAGAAAGTAGGCAAAGATACGCCAGGGACCTCCTGGTCCCTGGACCTCCGGCACAAGGGGGCGGACCCCCTTGGATTCCCCCGGCCCCTGCCCTAGCAGTATTGGTTGTGATAACTTAAACCTTCAAACATCCTCGAGGGCATCCCACCCTCCGAGCCACGGATTAAAAATAGAGGGTGTAACCCCGGTATAGCTTGGAGAGAAACAAAAACCGGTTTGCCTACCCGCTCAAAGTGGCAAATCGGTCTGGGTTGGAGGGAGAAACCCTATCGAGGGGGGCGGCACCGCCGCAGGGGGGAGCGAAGCGTCCCCCTTGGGGATTCCAAAGGGCGTAGCCCTTGGCGCGCCTTTGGTGACTTTCCCCGCGACGGGAAAGTCACCCGGGGTGGAGGGGCGGAGCGCCCTCCTGGTGGCCGCAGGAGCCAAAGCTCCGCAGAAAGGAAAGGAGGAAGGCTTTTTGGAAAACTGGTTTTATATCGCCCTCGCGGCGGCTGCCGCTCTGCTGCTTGCGGCGGCAATCTGGAAGCTGCTGCGCCGCGCAAACCCCTGGAGCCGCGCCCCCTATGAGCGGCAGGAATATTTTCTCAGCCCCGCCGAAAAGGCCTTCTACGACGTGCTGGACGCGCTGGTGGGGGAGGATGTCGTCATCTGTCCCAAGCCCGCAGTGCGGGAGGTGCTGCGGGTGCGCGGCAACGTCCGGCGGGACCGGCAGAAATATTTTAACTGGATCTCCCAGAAGCACGTCGACTTTGTGCTGTGCGACCGGGAGACGATGCAGATTCTGTGCGCAGTGGAGCTGGACGACAGCTCGCACGAGCGCGCCGACCGCAGGCAGCGCGACGCCTTTATGGACAAGGCGTTCCGCAAGGCAAAGCTCCCGCTGTTCCATATCCCCTGCCGCAAAAGCTATGGGGCAAAGGAGTTAAACGAGCTGTGCTCCTTCCTCTGCCAGGACCTGCTGGTGCTGGAGGATGACGAAGGGCCGGACAAGCAGGCTCCGCCTCTCTGCCCGGACTGCGGGGTGCCGATGGTGCTGCGCACCGCCAGCCGCGGGTCACATCAGGGGGAGCGGTTTTATGGCTGTCCCAATTTCCCCCGCTGCCGCTGCACAAGGCCGTATCGCGGGGAATAAAAAAAGGAGTTGCATGGGCAGATGCCCTGCAACTCCTTTTGCAAGAAGAGAAAAGGTGAAACACAAAATTTGTGGAAATACTCTTGGTTTAGAAATCGACTTCCTCGTCGTAGAAGCAGCACTTGAGCAGCTTTTCCATCTCGGCCGGGGTGATCGGGCGCGGGTTGGAGCCGGTGCAGGCGTCGCCAACGGCAAGCTCTGCAACTTCCGGCAGCTTGTCGAGGAATTCCTTCTCGTCGATGATGCCGCCCTCGTAGTCCTTGATGCAGCTTGGGATATCCAGCTGTTTGTTCATCTCTTTGATGCGGGCGATCAGCGCGTCGGAGGTTGGCTCCAGGCCCAGGAAGGCAGCGATCTCGCCGTAGCGTTTTTCCGCTTCCGGATTCTTGGCGTTAAACTTGATGACCTTTGGCAGGTACATCGCGTTGGCGCAGCCGTGTACGATGTGTCCGCCGCTGTAGGCAGCGCCGGTCTTGTGCGCCATCGAGTGAACGATGCCGAGCAGCGCGTTGGAGAAGGCCATGCCGGCCAGGCACTGTGCGTTGTGCATATTGTCGCGGGCTTCCATGTCGCCGTTGTAGCTGTTGACCAGGTCGCGGCTGATCATCTTGATGGCGTGCAGCGCCAGCGGATCGGTGTAGTCGCAGTGCAAGGTGGAGACGTAAGCCTCAATGGCGTGGGTCATCGCGTCCATACCGGTGTGGGCAGTCAGCTTCTTCGGCATGGTCTCGGCCAGAGCCGGGTCGACGATGGCGACGTCCGGGGTGATGTTGAAGTCAGCCAGCGGGTATTTGACGCCTTTGTGGTAGTCGGTGATGACCGAGAAGGCGGTGACTTCGGTAGCGGTGCCGGAGGTGGAAGGAATCGCGCAGAATTTTGCCTTGGTGCGCAGTTTCGGGAAGTTGAACGGGATGCACAGCTGCTCGAAGGTGGTGTCCGGGTACTCATAGAACGCCCACATCGCTTTTGCAGCGTCGATTGGGGAGCCGCCGCCGACCGAGACGATCCAGTCCGGCTGGAACTCGCGCATCTTCTCGGCGCCCTTCATGACGGTCTCGACCGATGGGTCGGCCTCGACGCCCTCGAACAGGCAAACTTCCATGCCGGCCTCTTTCAGGTAGTCGCAAACCTTGTCCAGGAAACCAAAGCGCTTCATGCTGCCGCCGCCGACAACCACGATGGCGCGTTTGCCCTCCAGGGTTTTCAGCGCCTCCAGAGCGCCTTTTCCATGATAAAGATCTCTTGGTAATGTAAATCTAGCCATAGTAAATGCCTCCCGTTTCTTCTTCTTAAAGTGATGAAATTTGACTTGGTTAATTTTTTATCAACCTTCTGCACATAATTATATTCCGGAAATTTGTTTTGTCAATAGTTTAACAATGTCTATTTTATGAACGGGCCCAAAATCGTCAGACAAGATAATTTGACCCTCAAAATTTGACCGTTTTGCATGAAAGGAGAGGAGCTTCGATGGTAGACTACACCCTGATCCGCGCTAGGCGCCGGACGGCGGCAATCCAGATTCAAAAGGATGGGCAGGTGGTGGTGCGCGCGCCGATGCGCCTGCCAAAGAAAGAGATTGAGCGCTTTCTGCAGGAGAAGGAAAGCTGGATTCTGGCCCAGCAGCAGCGGATGCGCCAAAGGCAGCAGCGCAGGGAGCAGTTTGCCCTGTCGGATGGCAGGCTGCCGCTGCTGGGAAAGTTTTTCCCGCTGGAGCAGACCGACAGCGCCAAGCCATCCTATCAGGACGGGGTGTTCTGCCTGCCGCGGGGCGGGGAGGAGCAGCTGCGGCAGCAGGCGCAGCTGCTTTACCGGCAGATTGCCCGGGAGGAGCTGACGCGGCGGGTCGCTTTCTACGCGCCAAAGCTCGGCGTGCAGCCGACGGGGCTGCGCATCAACGGGGCAAAGGGAAGGTGGGGCTCCTGCTCCGGAAAGAACAGCCTGAACTTTAGCTGGCGGCTGATGCTGGCGCCGGAGCACTGCGTCAACTATGTGGTGGTGCACGAGCTGTGCCACATTTTACATCACGACCACAGCGCCGCCTTCTGGCGGGAGGTGGAGCGTTTTTTCCCCGACTGGAAGGAGTGCCGCCGCCAGCTTGCCGAGGTTGCGGGGGCGGCGTATTTTTTTGATGAATAGTTTTTTCTCTCTACCGAGGGGTGGGTGGGGCACCCTAGCCTCTTTGCGAGGGGGCACAGCCCCCTCGGGAGCAAGTCGTCAGACTTGGCTCCTGCTCCCCAAACTGGGGGCCGGAGGCCCCCACAACCCCCATGGTGGAGGGCGCTCCGCCCCTCCACCCCGGCCTACTACTTTACGGTGCGAGGGGCGCTGCCCCTCTGCACTCCCCAGAGCAGGCGCTCCGCCCTGCACCCGGGTGACTTTCCCGTCGCGGGGAAAGTCACCA
>OGGQ01003181.1_pt1 | contig 15937 bp, 16 predicted proteins | sample 1571191 | NCBI WGS metagenome assembly OGGQ01 (sample SAMEA2582061, study PRJEB24529) | metagenome | biome: Human gut stool | place: China | collected 2011
TATTGCCTTAATTTAAACTCGAAAAAGTCCCAAAGGACTTTTTCGACACGCTGAGGAGCCCCCAAAAAGGGGCTCCCGGATTCATTTCGGCCGTTTAAGGAACTATAACCATTATTCTTTCATCAATGGGCGCTTCGCTGTTCTTTACATAACTTTTCATACCGAACAATTCATCTATGCTCTTTGCTATTATGCATTTTCTTCCGTCTATTTCATCTATTGCGTTTTCATATTTTTCACTGCCGTTTTTGATCACGCTTCCGTCATCGGTGATCCCATAGGAATCTTTGCAGTATGCAAAAACTTTTTCGTTTGCCTTAGCTCCCATACCTTCCAGAAATTCATCCAGAGGGAAATAATAAAGATCATTTTTATACATTATTTCGCACTCAAAGGGCTTTAAAAGACTGCTTTCATCGGCCTTTTTATAACTATTGACATTGTCAAGGTCATACTCTATTCCGTCAACTATAACTTTTTTAAACTTTGACATGTCAAGTATCTCTCTGGCGTCGGCAAAACATTCCCACATATCGTACTCGCCGCCCTCCTCCATTATCGAGGCCATGCTTACATCAAAAAATTGATTGAATGTCTTTACGGACCCGTCCGCCATTATGAAATAGGTGGCGGTATCATATAGTTCAAACTCCTCCCCGGCCGGTATGCCCCTTTCGATTATGGCTCCCATGGGGTTCAGCTTGAGTTTGGCGCTTCCATAGGGCTGTCCGGGAAGCACATATTCAGCAGTTTCAACATCGGTATTTAGTTCAAATATTATCACATTATCCTTTGTATCCAGGAATTCAAATTCCATGGCCACCTTTTCACCATCGGAAATGGTGTTCAGGGCTTCAATGGATATTTCCCACAGGCTCCTGTCTGCGGTCTTATACTCCGTCAGCTCCCGGCCGCCCATACCGTTTATATAATGTCCTTCGGGACTGTCATCCACATAATTCACATAGGTATCCCCTATGACATTCAATTCTTCGTCCTTAAGCATCCTCCTGCCCTCATCCGAGAGGGCTGTCACAGATATTATAGCCTTGGCGCTGTATTTGGTCGTAATAATCTGTTCCAGTCCTATTTTGAAGTTCCCGTCGGAAACATAGTTTTCAGGACTGCTCACATAGTCCTCCAGGACTTCCGTATCCCCACCAAAAAAATGCTTCAGCATATCTATATTGGTCATGGCAAATACCGATGAGGCCATGGCCGCCGTCACTATACAGGCTATGGCAAATCCCTTTAAAAATTTCTGTTTCATATATATTCTCCTTTCCGAAGGAACAGCGTTAAGCTTTTCATCAACTCTATTTAGAATTGATTTTGAGTTTATATATGAAACATCTTCTTCGCAGTTTGGCATTACTTCGTTTCTTAACTTTTGAAGTCTTCTGTTCATATCTGTTCCTTCCTTTCCTCAAGATAGTTTTTCAATTTTTCTCTGCCCCGCTTAAGCTTTGTTTTGATCGTTGAGGCATTCAGGCTCAGAGCCTTCGATATTTCCCTGATTTTTTCGCCGTTATAATAGAATCTGATCATTATTTCGCTGTCCGGTTCTCCCAGACTCATTACCGCGTCGTAAAGCCTTCTGCTCTCATCGGCTTTCACCGCCTCTGTCTCCGGGTTTCCCTTGTCTGAAACGATTTTTTCATTGAGCTCTATTGTATTTTTCATCTCTCTGAGCTTATTTTTGGCTTTATTTCTCGCTATAGCTCCGATGTATGGCCTCAACTCGCAATCGTCTTTTATATATATCCCATTGTTCCAAAGGGATATGAATACGTCGGAAACCACCTCTTCTATATCTTCCTTTGAAGCAATCATTCCGATCGTGTTATATACAATAACGCTGACATAGGCTGAATACGACTCTATTATCTTTTCAAGGGCGCTTCTCTTTTTATTTTTCAGATCTTTTATCAGGTTCTTATCGTTCATCGGTATACCTCCGAAATCAAATTCCGTATGTCTCGGAACTCTATCGTTGATTTGAATTCAAATATATATACACGAAAAAAATTGAAATGGTTTCAAAAAAGGACCATCTAAAAAAATTCAGACGGTCCTTTTTGAAAATACGCATCCGCAGTAATTCTGCCGGAATAAATTATATTCATTTGAAAGCTCTATGGAGCGTTTGTAGCCGTTTTTCTTTTTAAAATCCGAAGGCAGCCATTTTACGCCATACCTCGCGGCCGTCTCCTCGCCTATACGGTTCAGGTTCTCAGCGTTTTTCAGAGGGCTAATTGTAAGGGTAGTGCACACATACTCCGCTCCTGTTTCAGCGGCTGTCTTTGCCGCCTCGTTAAGTCGAAGCTCAAAGCATTTCAAACATCTTTCACCGCCCTCAGGCGCGTCCTCAAGCCCCTTAGCCGCATCATAGAACTCCGACGGCTCATATCTGCCCTCAATAAATTTAACGTCAGCGCAGGCCGGCATTTCTTTTATAAGTCTTTTTACCTCGTCCACCCTTTTTATGTATTCATCTTTCGGAGAGATATTGGGGTTGAAGTAAAACACGGTTATATCAAAATAACGGCTGAGATATTCAAGAACATAGCTGCTGCAAGGAGCGCAGCAGCTATGAAGCAGAAGCCGTGGTTTTGTACCCGTGTTATTCTCTATTATTTTGTCCAGTTCCTTCTGATAATTGACCTTGTTCATTGTCTGATCTGTCCGTTTCCGTAAATGATATACTTTGTCGTGGTCATTTCCTTAAGTCCCATGGGGCCTCTAGCGTGGAGCTTCTGGGTGCTTATGCCTATCTCGGCTCCAAATCCGAACTGTCCTCCGTCGGTGAATCTTGTGGAGGCGTTCACATATACGGCGGCGGCATCGACCTCGTCAAGGAATTTCTGCGCGTTTGTATAGCTTTCCGTAACTATGCACTCGGAATGGTTTGTTCCGTATTTTCTTATATGCGCTATAGCCTCGTCAATGTCCTTAACTACTCTTGCGGATATTATAAGGTCGCTGTACTCCGTTCCCCAGTCGTCATCCGTGGCTGGAACCGCTCCGCCTTCGTCGATAAATTTTTTGTCTCCCCTGATCTCCACATTCTTTTCCTTAAGCGCCTTGCTTACCATTGGAATGAACTTATCCGCTACCGCCTCATGCACAAGAAGGCTCTCGCAGGCGTTGCACACTCCCGGTCTCTGGGTCTTGGCATTTATGACTATCCTTACGGCCATATCCAGATCAGCGTTTTCGTCAACATATGTATGGCAGTTGCCCGTTCCGGTCTCTATAACAGGGACCGTGCTGTTCTGAACGACCGACTGTATAAGCCCCGCTCCGCCTCTGGGGATGAGCACGTCGATATATCCGTTGAGCCTCATCATTTCCGTGGCCGTCTCTCTGCTCGTGTCCTCCACCATCTGCACGCAGTCCGCGGGAAGGCCGATGCTCTCAAGCGTCTCCCTGAAAATGTTGACAACCGTTGTGTTGGAGCCAAAGGCTTCCTTTCCGCCCCTGAGTATGGTGGCGCTGCCCGCCTTAAGGCAGAGACCGAAGGCATCGGCTGTTACGTTGGGTCTTGCCTCAAAAATTATTCCGATAACTCCCATGGGCACCCTTTTCTGTCCTATTATAAGGCCGTTGTCAAGGGTCTTCATATAAAGCACCTCTCCTATGGGATCGTCCAGCTTGGCCACGTCTCTCAGTCCGTCAGCCATGCCCCTAACCCTGTCCTCCGTAAGGGTAAGCCTGTCGATGAAAGCGCCTTTTATACCGTTTGCCACGGCGGCCTCCACATCCTTTTTGTTGACCTCCAGCACCCTGTCCATATTTTTCTCAAGGGCGTCGGCGCAGGCGTTAAGCGCCCTGTTTTTCTCCGGCGTTTTCAGCTTGGCAAGTATAACGGAGGCGTCCTTTGCCGCCTTTCCCATTTCGATAAGTCTGCTCATAAAAATCCCCTCCCAATATTAAAGTTTTGAAGTTCTCCGGTATCTTTCCCATTGAATTTTCTAATATTTATTCCGTGACTATTATCCTTTTATCGGTAATTATTTTTTTCATTATCCTGTCGTGCTCCTCTTTGGGCACGCTGTCCTTTATCTGGCATTCAAAGGCAAGGGCGACTGTGTTTTCCACTTTGTATTTTTCGATATATGTGTCGTAGTAGCCTCCACCATAGCCCATTCTGCCGCCGTTTTCGTCAAACGCCACTCCCGGCACGACAAGCACGGTGTTTTTCGTCGGCATTTTTTCGGCATCCCTGCCGCAGACGGGCTCATATACTCCCAGCCTGTTTTTCACAAGGTTGTCAAAACTCTTTATTTCGGCAAAAAACATATCCCTGTTTTTAAGGGAGACGGGTACGGCGATCTTCTTGCCGTCGGCTATGGCCCTGTTGATTATGTCCGTTGTCGAAACCTCGTTTTTCATACTCACATATATGAACAGCCAGTCGGCGTTTATGTATTCCGGAACGGAGACAAACTTCTCAAATATTACTCCTGAGGCTCTTTCCTTTTCCTCCGCCGGTATGCCGGCCCTTTCCTTAAGCCAGAGCTTTCTTTTCTCGTCCTTTTGCATTTTCTTCTTCCCCGGTCATATCAATAGTAGTAATAAAGCATTGAAAATACGTTATATACGGCCGAAGCGAGGACTATGAACATAAGTATGTCTATGACAAGGAAAACAATGCTGACTATAAGCAGCATCCTGCCGTAGCTTTTATATCCCGTTCCTTCTTTGCCCATATATACCGCGCCGACGATAATACCTATGATCGCGCCGATTACGTTGAAATAAACGGCTATGAGTATGAGCGCCACCTTGGCCGCCGTTGACGGCTCCTCTCTGGTATTTATCCTCTTTGCCTCCTCCATATAGTCGAAGGTATCATAGTTGTCGTAGTTTTTATTTTCGTAGTAGTTTTGGCTGTTGTCCTCCGCTGTGCTTACCGCCGTTCCGGCGGGCTCAGCGTTCTGTTTATTGTCATCCATTGGCTGTCCTCCTTTACTTTCCGATAAAGAGCGTGCCGACATCCTCTCCGTCAACTATTCTTTCTATTATCTCGGCGTCCTTGCCGTTGGCTATGACCATATCTATGCCGTTGTCGGCGCAGTATTTCGCCGCGGAAATTTTCGTAGCCATTCCTCCGACGGAGAATTTAGAGCCTGCCGTTCCGGCCATCTGCTCGATCTCGCTTGTGACCTCCTCAACTATTTTTATCCTCTTGGCCTCGGGGTTCACTCTTGGATCGCTGTCATAGAGCGCGTCGATGTCCGTAAGAAGTATGAGCATATCGGCTTTTAAAAGCACCGCCACGCTGGCGGCAAGATGGTCGTTGTCACTGAACTCGATCTCGTATGTCGATGTGGTATCGTTGGCGTTTATGATTGGCACTATGCCGTGGCTCAAAAGCTCGTCAAATGTATTCTCTATGTTTTCCCTTCTGGCGTCGTCCTCAAAATCCGTCTTTGTAAGCAGTATCTGAGCGATCGTATGGGTATACATATTAAAAAAGTTCTGGTATATCTGCATAAGTATCGCCTGACCCACGGCGGCTGCCGCCTGTTTTTCACTGGTCTTCTGCGGTCTTGTCTCAAAGCCGAGGCTCTTGGAGCCAACTCCTATGGCTCCGGATGAGACAAGCACGACATTTTTTCCCCTGTTTTTCAGATCGGAGATCATCCAGCAGAGCCTTTCTATCATCCTCAGATTGAGTTTTCCGTTAGGATATGTAATGGTGGATGTTCCCACCTTTATGACTATGGTTTTGTAGTTCTTAAATCTGTCCTGAATGTTCATGATTAACTCCCGTCACGTCTTTTGTCAATTATTTGCCTATTTTAAACGAGCTCTTAAGCGGCACTATTCTGTTGAAGACGAGCTTTTCATCCGTGGTATCCTTTGTATCAACGCAGAAATAGCCGTTTCTCATAAACTGGAATCTGTCGCCCTTTTTCGCTTCCTTAAGCGAAGGCTCCGCCTTGCAGTTATCCCTTATTATTATGGATTCCGGATTCATTATCATCTCTCCGCTGGGATCGTCGGGATTGTCAAGCATCATATAATCATAGAGCCTTGCCTCGGCCGTAACGCAGTCGTCCGCGCATACCCAGTGGAGTGTTCCCTTGACCTTTCTTCCGTCGGGGCTGTTTCCTCCCTTTGACTCGGGGTCATAGGTACAATGTATCTCCGTGATATTTCCGTTGTCGTCCTTTACAAAGTCCGTACATGTAACGAAGTACGCTCCCTTGAGACGGACTTCCTTGCCCGGAGCCAGTCTAAAGAATTTCTTTACGGGCTCCTCCATAAAGTCCTCTCTCTCGATGTAAAGATACCTGCCAAAGGGCACTGTTCTCTTTCCCATCTCGGGATTTTCCGGATTGTTTTCAACTTCGATAAATTCGATCTGTCCCTCGGGGTAGTTGGTTATAACTACCTTCACGGGGTCAAGCACGGCCATAACGACCTTTGCCTTTGTCTTAAGGTCGTCCCTGAGACAGTAGTCAAGCAGAGCGCTGTCAACGCAGCTGTTGGCCTTTGACACGCCTATCCTCTCGCAGAAATCCCTTATGGACTCGGGCGTGTAACCTCTTCTTCTAAGTCCGCTGATGGTTGGCATTCTCGGGTCGTCCCAGCCGTCAACAAGTCCGTTTTCCACAAGCGCTCTGAGCTTTCTCTTGCTCATAACGGTATTTGTAAGGTTAAGTCTGGCGAACTCTATCTGTCTGGGCGGGTTCACCGTGTATCCCGCTTCCCTCACTACCCAGTCATAAAGCGGCCTGTGGTCCTCAAACTCCATAGTGCATATTGAATGGGTTATGCCCTCGATGGCGTCCTCAAGGGGATGGGCGAAATCATACATGGGATAGATGCACCACTTGTCACCGGTTCTGTGATGGCTGGCATGGGCTATCCTGTAGAGCACCGGATCCCTCATATTTATGTTGGGCGACGCCATATCTATTTTGGCTCTGAGAGTCCTGCTTCCATCGGGAAATTCCCCGTTTTTCATTCTCTCGAAGAGGTCGAGATTTTCCTCAACGCTTCTGTTCCTGTAGGGGCTGTCCTTTCCGGGCCGGCTTAACGTGCCTCTGTATTCCCTCATCTCGTCGGCGCTCAGGTCGCATACATAAGCCTTTCCCTCTTTAATGAGCTTGACGGCTATCTCGTAAAATTTGTCAAAGTAGGACGAAGCGAAATAAAGCCTGTCGTCCCAGTCAAATCCAAGCCATTTTACGTCCTGCTCTATGCTTTCGACATACTCCACGTCCTCCTTTGAAGGATTTGTGTCGTCAAAGCGCAGGTTGCATTTTCCGCCGTAGATTTCAGCCATTCCGAAATTCAGGCATATGCTTTTGGCGTGTCCTATATGAAGATATCCGTTGGGCTCGGGAGGAAAACGCGTGTGTATTTTATTGAGTTCTCCCTCCAGATCGTCCTGTATGTAACTATGTATAAAATTTCCCGTTGAGCTGAGTCCGTTTTCGGCGGTCTCGGCGGCGGTGGTTTTTTCTTCTGACATTTTTCGTTCCTCCGTATCGTTAAAATATATGGTCATGCTTTATAATCTACACTATTTCGCCTTTATTTGCAATAGCGCCAAAGTCTCTCAGCCATTATTATTCCCAAAAGTATCCGTATTATTCCTCAGCCAGTCCGCAAAATACGCGTCAGCTATTTTTACTCCGCTGTCGTTGAGATGGGCGTCGTCCCTGAAATTTTCCAGAGCGAACAGTCCCTCGTCCCTGTTGACTATGTTGAAGTCCAGATATTTCACCCCGGCCTCTTCGGCTATGGCCGCTATTTTTTCATGTATCGAGTCATAATTTTCTATCCACTCCATGGACACATTGGCGATGGGGGCGGTGACAAAAACGACCTCCGATCCCATTTCCCTGCACAGATCGGCGAATTTCATTATATATTCCACCTGCGCGGCGTTAGGCTCCCAGTCCTCGCCGTCCAGCCCCTTGAACTGATTTGTCAGGTCGTACTCGCTTTCCGGAATGACCGTGTCACAGTAGGTATAGCCCTTAGCCAGATAGTATTCCACTCCGTTTGTTTCCTGCGCCGGCTTAGCGACGCCGAACTTTTCCGAGGCGTATTTTTCCATCTCCGATGTCTCATAAGCAAAATAATCCTGCTGGTATCTGATAGGTTCTATTTCATATTTCACCTTTTCGTTTACAGGGAACACCGTGTCTATGTATTCCGCTTTTACGCCGTCGTCAACGGCCTCAAGGAATGAGTCTGCCTGCTGCATATCGAACTCATCGTCCATAACGTCCCAGTAAAGCTCCAAAACGACTACCTTCGGTCTCTGGGTCTTGTATACTTCTTTCAGCACAAAATAGGACGTGTCATAATTCTGCAAAGGCGTTCCAAGTTGCCATGAAAGCGTGCCGAATACGCTGTCAAAGTTCTCCGGATCAAAGGTGCAGTAGGCATGGGAAGAGCCTATAAACACCATATCCACCGTATTGTCCTCCAGCGCGTAAAATTCGTCATATCTGCTTTTTGTCCATGCGTTGATATTGTTTTTCGACGCCGCTTCGGCGTATCTGTTTCCTATAAATACATAGGCCGCCGCCATTACGGCAATAAATATTATTATTTCCAAAGCCAGCTTAAAACTGGAAATATATGAACGCTCCCGCTTCATAATACACCCCCGCCGCAAGAATAAATACCGCCGTTACAATATAAAAGATCAGTCTCACGGCCATATTTTTGCTTTCCACAACGTCATAGACGGATCTTTCGCCGCATAACGCCTCGGATATGACAAGAAACAATATCGCCGCCAGACATACGGCCATCTCAAAGAGGTTGAGTCCCATACCCGTTATTACCTCATAGAAATACTGCCTTGTGAGCCAGAGATCCATATCAGCCGTAAGATTTTTGATAATATAAACAGCGTCGGAAATGGTATTCGCCCTGAAAAGTATGAACCCAAACGCCACAAGGGCAAAGGTTATAATCATCGATATGAGATTCATCGCCGGAGTGCCGTCCACATGCAGAGCCTTTTTTATCTTTTTCCTGAAGCCGTAGGTCATCTGTCCGAACACTTGATAGAAGCCATGAAGCGCTCCCCATATGACAAAGGTCCAGTTAGCTCCGTGCCAGAGACCGCTCACAAGGAATGTGATCATCAGGTTGCGGTACTTTTTGGCCGTTCCCTCTCTGTTGCCGCCAAGCGGTATATATATGTAGTCCATAAACCAGGTAGAGAGCGAAATATGCCATCTTCTCCAGTATTCCTTTATGCTCTTTGCCAGATATGGATTCTGGAAGTTGTCCATAAGCCTAAAGCCAAGCACCCTCGCGCATCCTCTCGCTATATCCGAATACCCGCTGAAATCGCAGTATATCTGGAAACAGAACATCACCGAGGCCAATACAAGATACAGCCCGCTGTAGCTTCCGGCGGAATTGAACACCGTGTTCACAGCTATGGCCACCCTGTCGGCTATGACGATCTTTTTGAAAAATCCCCAGAGCATTATCCTTACTCCGCTGACAGCACGCTCAAAATCAAACCTATGCTTCTCGTAAAACTGGGGCAGAAGGTTTTTGCTTCTCTCGATGGGGCCGGCCACAAGCTGTGGGAAAAACATTATAAAGAGCATGAATATGCCAAAATGCCTCTCCGCCTTAATGTCTCCCCTGTAAACGTCAATGGTATAGGCTGCGGCCTGAAATGTGTAGAATGATATTCCCATGGGCAGTATGATATTTACGGCCTCCACGGGCCAGTTGTCAAAGAGCGCCAGCATGGTGGAGTTCATAAATCCAAGATACTTGAATATGAACAGCAGGGAAAAATTAATTACCATCGCGGCTATAAGATACCTCTTTTTGCGCCGTTTCCCCCGCGAGACGCTTATGGCTATGGAAGCGAAATAATTTACGGCAATGGTAAAGGCTATAAGTATTATCAGCCATGGATTCCAAGCCATATAAAATATACAGCTCGCCGCCAAAAGCAATACCCACCTTGCCCTGTGCGGCAGTAAAAAATAAAAAAGCGTTACTATTATAAAAAATACAATAAATTCAAAGGAATTGAATAACATAATCTACCTCTTAAGCTATCATTTATTACTGATTATAGTTTATAAAAAGCCGGAACGCAACCTTGTTTAACTTTTCCCTCTGTGCTAAAATAAATTTAATTATTTTATGAGCTAAATTTTTATGAAACGGTGAAAACTATGATAGCCAAAAAAGCCGAAGACAGAAAACAATTTATGGCCATGCTCCTTAAGGACGACGTGTTTGACAAATTTCTTGTGCGCAGCGTTTCTCTGAGAACCAACGTGACCTATGAGATAGACTGCGCCGTAGACGAAAACTGGTACGATTCCGAAGACAGGACGGAGCTCGAAAAATACGCCTTCTGGTCGGAAATACGTCCTGTGGTCTTTAATCTGATAAAAGGCAGCCGTCTGCCCGGATATATGAAAATAATACTTTCCGCCGCTCCCTCGGCCGCGGAAAAAATACATAGAAACGCCGCCGCCCTTTTTATCAATATAACTTTTGAAAACGGCGCGATAGGCGTCACCACCGGATGCTCCCAAAAGGTGTTTGCCCTTGACAAGTCTCTGGATCAGGCTTGGGACGAGGTCGTGGAGAAATTCTTTAAAAAGCACGGAGTTATATTAAGCGAGTAGTGCCTTATCCAAAGGTCTTACGGCCTTTTTGCCCGGCCTCCGTTATAGGCGCGAAAGGTTCCGTTAAAACTTTCTGTATCCGTCATTTGTCAATATGGCTGACGTCGTCGCCGGTGGATGTAAATTCCCCGGCGTTTATGATTATTTAGCTTCAAGCCGTTTGGGCTTTCCCTTCTATATTACTATAAATTCAATTCTGATTTATTTATTAAAACCTTTTTAATTTGTCACACCAATAAATTTTGTGCTATAATATTTGACGGCAAAAGAATAGCGCAAAAGAGGTAATTATTATGAGAAAACCGATTTTAGGCAGGCCGTCGTCTCCGCCGCCGGTTATTGGCATACCGAGGGCCATGCTTTTTTACAGATATGAAATACTGTGGAAAAACTTTTTCACGGCTTTGGGCGTAAAATGCGTTTTAAGCCCTCAGACAAACAAGGACATCATTAAACAGGGCACGGCCGTATCCATAGACGAAGCCTGCCTTTCCACAAAAATATTTATGGGACATGTCAGATCCCTCATAGGAAAATGCGATTACATCCTTATTCCCAGAATAAGCAACTTCGGCATTAAGAGGAATATGTGTACAAAATTCGAGGCCCTTTACGACATTGCCCGCAACACATTCAGGAAAACGCCTCAGAAATTCATTTCATACAACGTCGATTATCTCGGCGGCATTACCGAGGAAGACGCTTTTACTTCCCTCGGCGAAAGGCTTGGTTTTTCCAGAAAGCAGTCTCTCGCCTCTTACAGGGCGGCTAAAAAGGCTGAAACAGACTATCTTAAGAACCGTATAAAATTACAGGAACAGGATCTTAAGAAAAAAGGACTTAAAATACTTATCGTCTCCCACAGCTATGTGGAGATGGATCCATACATCGGAAAGCCCGTCATAAGCTATCTGCGAAAGATGGGAGCCGTTCCCGTTTTCGCCGATCTTTTCGACCGAAAGGACGCCCTCAAACAGAGCGTCAAGGTGTCGCCGACACTCAAATGGGAGTTCAGCCGCGAGCTTGTGGGCAGCGCCTATATCTACAGGGACAAAATCGACGGCATAATACTTTTGTCCGCCTTTCCCTGCGGCCCGGACTCGATGGTGAATGAAATGATAATAAGAAGGTTCTCAGGCAAGCCTATACTGAATATGGTGCTCGACGACCAGGACGGAACCGCCGGCGTGGAGACTCGTCTTGAGAGTTTCATTGACATACTTAAGTTTAAAGGAGGCGAGCTTTGATGCGTTCGGATAAAAAGGTTTCTTTCCCGGAGTTCAACCATTATAATTACGCTCTCAAATATTTTATCGAGCAGGGCCTTGAGGCCGATTATGTCATGGCTCCGCAGATGACAGTAAGAACCATGGACAGGGGAGCTAAAAACAGCCCCGATTATGTATGCACTCCTTTCAAGACCACCCTTGGCAGTATGATGGACGCCCTTGAGGCCGGAGCCGACACGCTTATAATGGTAATGGGTCTGTGCCGTTTAGGCTACTATGCCGAGCTTCAGGAGCAGGTGCTCCGCGATCTGGGCTATGAATTTGACTTCATCAACTTGGCACAGTACAGCACTGGTAAAAAGAGGGACTATATCAAGGCTTTGAAGCGAATCAACCCCAAAATGTCCATACCGAAAATGACAAAGGCCATTGCGGACGCCATTAAAATGGCGGAATATCTTGATGAGGCCGAAAGCATATATTATCAGAACTGCGGCTTTGAAAAGGTCAGGGGCAGCTATAAAAAACTGAGAACGAAGTTCCTTTCCGCCATGGAAACAGCGTCAAGCAGGCGAGACATCGACGCGGCCTATAACCGCTTTAAAAGAGACGCCGCCCAGATACCTCTTGACAAGCCGCGAAACCCTTTAAGGGTCGGCGTGCTCGGTGAGTTTTACACGGTCATGGATCCCTTCTCCAATCTCAATCTGGAGCAAAAACTGGCGGATATGGGAGTGGAAGTACACAGATTTATGAATATAACAAACCGCATGCTCCGCTACAGAGCCAAAAATCTGGCTGTGGAGACGGCCGACTACTGCGAGTATGAAATGGGCCCCACATCCACGGCAAACATCTGGAGCGCAAAGCATTATGCCGACAAGGGCTTTGACGGACTTGTGCATGTCAAATCCGCCGGATGTACTCCCGAGATAGATATAATGCCCGTTTTGCAGAACATAAGCGCGGACTACAAAATACCGGTACTGTATCTCACCTATGACTCACAGACAAGCGACACCGGACTTGACACAAGGATAGAGGCTTTTTACGATATGATCAGCATGAGAAAGAAGGTTATTTGATGAAGGAAGCGTATCTTGGGATCGACATCGGTTCCATTTCAACAAAGGGCGTAATCATTGACGAAAAGAATAATATTCTCGCCAGCGCCTATATATGGACCGAGGGTAACCCCCTCGGATCGGCAAAAAAACTTCTGGGGCTTCTGGAGGAGCAGTTTGACAAGGAAAATTACAAAATAGTAGCGACGGGAGCAACGGGAAGCGCAAGAAACCTTGTGGGAGCCATGGTCAGCGCGACTATGGTCAAAAACGAGATCACTGCCCACGCAGTCGGCACAACGGCCCTTCATCCCGACGTAAGGACAATACTTGAGATCGGAGGACAGGACTCGAAGATCATACTTGTGGAAAACGGCGTTGCGGTGGACTATGCCATGAACACCCTCTGCGCGGCTGGAACGGGCTCATTTCTTTCCAGCCAGGCAAAACGCCTCGGCGTGGAAGTCGAGCAGTTCGGAGAGATCGCCCTTTCCTCCAAACATCCTACTCAGATAGCCGCCAGATGTACGGTTTTCGCCGAGTCTGACCTTGTCCATAAAATACAGATGGGTCATCCAAGGGAGGATATCATAGCCGGGCTTTGCAAAGCCGTCGCGTCCAACTATCTTAACAACGTGGGCAAGGGCAAGCGCATCGTCCCTCCGGTTGTTTTCCAGGGCGGAGTAAGCAAAAATATCGGAGTTACCCAGGCCTTTAAAGAAGCGCTTGGCTGTGATATAATAGTTGATGAGAACGGACATCTTATGGGCGCCTTCGGCGTGGCCATACTCGCCGGAAGGAGCGGCAAAAGAAGACCCTTTGACTTCTCCGTGGAGGACATGGAGTTTAAGACAAGGGACGTCAACTGCGGAAGATGCCCCAACAACTGTGAGATAATATGCGTATACAGGGATGGCGTGCTTATCGACTCCTGGGGAAACCGCTGCGACAAGGGCGCCATAAAGCCGGGAGTAAAGCTGGCTGAATAATACGGAGGTGCTTTAAAATGCTCAAAAACGAAACTCTTGAAACATTAAAAAACAGAAGAAGCTGTAAAAATTTCAAGCCCGATCAGATAACCGATGGCGAGCTTGAGGCTATCCTTGACGCCGGAACATGGGCTCCCACGGGAATGGGAAAACAGAGCCCCATTATGATAGCCGTTCAGGATAAAGACGACATCGCCGAGCTTGAAAGAATAAACGCCGAAATATTCGGAAAACCCGGGCTTCATACATTTTACGGCGCTCCCACCGTTGTGGTCGTTCTTGCCGACGCCAACATTCCAACGGGTATATATGATGGAAGCCTTGTAATGGGCAATCTTCTCAACGCCGCGTCAAGCCTTGGCGTCGGAGCATGCTGGATACACAGGGCAAAGGAGACATTCGAGAGAGCCGACGGAAAGGCCCTTCTTGAAAAATGGGGCATCAAAGGCGATTATATCGGAGTAGGCAACTGTGTGCTTGGTTATGCCGCGGCAGAACCAAAGGCAGCTCTTCCCAGAAAGGAAAATTATATAACTGTAATCAAATGATATACTAAACGGCGGCCTTTTCGGCCGCCGTTTAGCGTGTCGAAAAAGTCCCATAGGACTTTTTCGAGTTTAAATTAAGGCAATAAATCCCTATTTCTGCGGAAAGCCCTGAACTTTGTCAGGGCGCAGAAATACGGGATTTTCCTCGGCGGAAATGAATTCCGCCTGCGGAACAAACTCGGGAGGGTCTTGCCCTCAAGTACCGGAAAGATATCCGGACGCCGAAGGCGGCTTTGGCCAAAGGCCAAAGTACTGACCAGTACCCTTCCGCTCACAATGGATTAGTTTTTTGACAGTCTGAACGGCGGCCTTTTCGGCCGCCGTTTTCGACTCTAAATTATGAAAATAAAGTTTATTAGTTTCTTCCCATAATTTCACAAAACGTATTTTTTAATAAAATCTAAATCCTTTTGTAAGAAACCATTTTCCCTTTTATGCTATTATTGTTATGTAAACAGTTCCCATCAAAATTCTCAAGGTAGTGATAATATGAAAAAATTTCTTATCGGCGTGGCAGCCGTTATATGCCTGTTCGCCGTTTCCTGTTCCTCCTCCGGCGAAAAGCCTTTTTCCGGAATTACCGCCGACGAAATAGAGTCCTTTTCCGTAAGCTGTATGCCGCCGGGAAAAACAGTCTCGACCGACGATGAGGAAAATATAGAGGAGCTTTCGGAAATACTCAACAAGGTCGTTGTGTATGACGAGGATATGACGGAATACGCAGGTCAGTCCGTAGTCTTTACCATAGAAAAAACCGACGGCACGACCCTTAAGGTAAATTCCTACAGTCCGCAGATAATAATCGACGGCGTAAAATATCTGGCAAAATCCAGTTCCTGTAAACTTCTCAGCGATTTTGGCAACGAGCTTTCCGAGGCGCTTCCCTCGGCAAATAAGTCATTCGAGGATATAAAATCCCTTCTTTCCGGTTTTCCGTCCGATTATGACGGAGTATTAAAAAGCAGCTGCTGCGCCGTTTCCAATGGAACCATAATAAACGGCCAAGACCTGTTCGACGACTTTGCCGACAGCGTGGACGCCGGACTTGCGGACGATATCGTCATAGCGTCCTTCACCGTCGAGGGCGACCCGATATACACCTATGTATATTTTGACGGAAGCGTTTTTTCCTGCGCCGTAGACTCGACACGCGACAGATACGGCAGTGACTCGGATGGTTATAAAACATATGAATATAAATATATGCTTACCTCCGGAACGGAAGCCGTCTCATACATATTCCTGTCAAACGACCCTTCAGCCGTTTACTCCACGGGTCAGAGCCCCGATGACGGGGGACCTCTTCTTCTGTTTGAGTTAAATGCCGAAACCGAAAACGTCTGATATTCACTGAAAAGCTAATTAAAAATCAACGCGAAAAGGCCGCCGGTTGATCCGGCGGCCTTAGAGTGTCGAAAAAGTCCTTTAGGACTTTTTCGAGTTTAAATTAAGGCAATA
>OGGQ01003185.1_pt1 | contig 15919 bp, 16 predicted proteins | sample 1571191 | NCBI WGS metagenome assembly OGGQ01 (sample SAMEA2582061, study PRJEB24529) | metagenome | biome: Human gut stool | place: China | collected 2011
ACTTAGAATTATGCGGTATTGCCCTACAATTCCGGCTTACAAATTTGTAAAACATTTTCGCGGCTCTTGTGTGCGGGGGCTTTGTGGCGTATAATAACAGTGTATAGTTTTTAGGAAAAGAGAAGCGAGGCTTTTATGGCTGATTTTTATACCTACCGCAGTGAGGTTGCCGGTAAGCGGCGCAAGCGGAAATTGTTTTTGGCCCTGATCGTGCTTCTGGCGGCCATGATTACCACCATGGGTATGAAAATCAATAAATGGAAGAATATGGGCTATATCGTGGCCCTGACGCTGCCCATTGCGGGTCTGGTTGCTATGAACAACCTGAGTTCAGGCATCATTGTCTGCGGTATTGCCTTTGTCATGCTTTTTGTGGCATGTAAGGTCAAATGGCCCTTTTTCACCCTTGGGGCCCTGGGTCTTGGGACCCTGGCCTTTGCAGGGCCCATCGGAAAGTTCCTGATGACCATCAAGCTCCTTCAGCCATACCAGTTCCGTCGGATCGAGGCGTGGCTGAACCCTGAGTCGGACCCCACGGACAAGGGCTTCCAGGTGCTTCAGGGACTGTATGCCATTGGATCGGGCGGCCTGGTGGGACAGGGGCTGGGGGAGAGCATCCAGAAGCTGGGCTTCCTTCCGGAGTCCCAGAACGATATGATTTTTGCCATCATATGTGAGGAACTGGGGCTGTTCGGGGCTGCCTGTCTGATTCTGCTTTTCCTGTTCATGATATGGCGTTTCATGGTGATTGCCAACAATGCTCCCGACCTCTTGGGATCGATGATTGTTGTGGGGGTTATGGCGCATATTGCCATACAGGTCATTTTAAACATAGCGGTTATCACCAATACGATACCCAATACCGGCATCACGCTGCCGTTTATCAGTTACGGCGGCACGTCGGTACTTTTCCTTATGGTAGAGATGGGAATGGTTCTAAGCGTGTCCAACCAAATAAAGATAGAAAAATGAGAAAAACACGAAACCATTTATCGCAGTCTACATAGGATAACATAGGAAAGTTTTTGGAGGTAGCAGGTTGTCTACATTACAAATTCAAGGCGGGTATCCTTTGAGGGGCGAGATAAAGGTGCAGGGTTCCAAAAATGCGGTGCTGCCCATCATGGCAGCATCTCTTTTGCATAAAGGGGTTTCGGTGATAGAGAACGTGCCGTATATTGATGATGTACACAGTATGCGGGAGATACTGGAGGAACTGGGCGCGAAAACGAAACTGGAACAGCACTGCTTAAGCATTGATGCTTCGCAGCTTAGCACCACATCGATCCCTCTTAAAACGGTACAGAAGATGCGCTCATCCATCACGATTTTGGGAGCGCTGCTGGGAAGGGCAAACGAAGCGGTTACCTATTATCCCGGAGGATGTTCGATCGGTAAAAGGCCCATCGACCTGCACTTATCCGGTCTGGAAAAGCTGGGCGCCAGCGTGGAGGTGGAGGGAATAAAGATCCATGCATCCGCCGCCAGATTATCGGGAGCCGAAGTCAGTCTCATATTCCCCAGCGTAGGAGCTACGGAAAATATCATACTTGCCGCAGTTAAGGCAGAAGGTATGACTGTGATCCATGGCGCTGCGAAAGAGCCGGAAGTGGTGGAGATGTGCTGTTTTCTTCGCCGCATGGGAGCAAAGATTCAGGGGGACGGTACGGATACGGTGGCCGTATTCGGAGGCGCGCCGTTACATGATGTGGTTTACCGCGTTTCGGGTGACCGCATTGTGGCGGGAACCTATCTGGCAGCAGCTGCTGCGGCCGGCGGAGAAGTGACGGTTGCAGAGATATCTCCGGAGTTCATGTCCGGCATGGTAAAAGAGCTGGTATATGCCGGGTGCAGCGTGAGCCAGCGCATGGACAGCATAACCATATCCGCTCCGAAAAGGCTGCGGGCCATACCGTATATCAAGACTGCACCGTATCCTGGCTTCCCCACGGATATGCAGTCACAGTTTATGGCGGCGCTCATCAGTGCCGAAGGTGTCAGCGTGCTGGAGGAAACCATATTTGAAGACCGGTTTAAGACGGCCTTTGAGCTGCAGAAGATGGGAGCTGATATCAGACTGGAAGGCGGCACGGCCGTGATCACAGGCGTTAAGAGGCTCCAAGGTGCGGATGTGACCGCGAAAGATCTGCGGGGCGGTGCGGCGCTGGTGGTGGCTGCCCTCTCTGCGGAAGGTGAATCACGCATAGACGGCTGTGAATATATACAGCGGGGATATGAAGCGATAGACAGGGATTTGGTGCTCCTGGGAGGCAGGATACGGTGGTAAAATCAAAGAAGAGAAAAAAGAGTAAGAAGAAACTGCTGATAGCCTTGCTGCTCACATTTCTGGTGCTGGCCGCGTCAGCGGCCGCGGTGAGCAACATCACGATTACCGAGATGTCTGTGGAGGGCAACAAGCATTACACCAAAGAGGAAATCAGGGATATCCTATTCGGTACTGCGAAGGAGCGAAACACGCTGTATTGCTTTTTGAACCAGAAGTTCGGTGAACCGAAGGATATCCCCTTTGTAGACCGCTACGATATTGAATTCTCCGGCCTGAACCGCGTAGATGTCATCATCTATGAAAAGAGTGTGGTGGGCTATATCGAATACATGGGAAGCTATATGTATTTTGACCGGGACGGGATTATTGTGGAGAGCTCCAGTAAACCTACCGCGGGCATCCCTCTTGTAACCGGCCTGGATTTTGACCGGATCGTGCTCTACCGGGAACTGCCTGTCAAGAAAAAAGAGGTCTTTGATGAGATACTGACACTTACGCAGCTGTTCACAAAATACGATCTGAAGGTGGACAAGGTATACTTTGACAGCAGCTTAAACGTGGTGCTCTATATTGGCGAGATCAGAGTGCGCATGGGAAGCAATACACTTTTGGAGGGCAAGGTTGCGGAACTGCATGATATGCTGCCCCATATACAGGATAAAGGGCCTGGCACCCTGTATCTGGATGTCTATTCGGAATCGGCCATTGACCGCAATTACGTATTTGAAAAAGATGGTAATTAATTTGCGAAATTTCTAAAAAAAATGCAATCTAAAGGTTGATTATTTTGTTAAAATCAAATATGATAATAAGAAGGTAAAGCTGTCTATTATAATTCAGTATGAAACGCTGTTGGAAAAAGGAGGATTTTCCGTGCTTGAGATTAAAATAAATGAGTCAGAGGGCGCCGCTAAGATTATCGTGATCGGTGTGGGCGGTGCCGGCAACAATGCGGTGAACAGGATGATCGATGAAAACATCGGGGGGGTTGAGTTCATCGGTGTAAATACGGACAAGCAGGCTCTGCAGCTCTGCAAAGCGCCTACAGCCATTCAGATCGGCGAAAAGCTGACCAAGGGATTGGGAGCCGGTGCGAAGCCTGAAATCGGGCAGAAAGCGGCGGAAGAGAGCGCACAGGAACTGGAAGCCGCCATGAAGGGCGCGGACATGGTATTTGTTACCTGTGGTATGGGCGGCGGCACAGGAACCGGCGCTGCGCCTGTAATCGCAGGCCTGGCTAAGCACATGGGCATTCTTACGGTGGGTGTCGTGACCAAGCCGTTTCGTTTTGAAGCGAAGACACGCATGGCCAACGCTTTAAATGGCATTGACCGTTTAAAGGAAAGCGTGGATACTCTGATTGTGATTCCCAACGATAAGCTGCTGGAGATCGTGGACAGAAGGACAACCATGCCCGATGCATTAAAGAAAGCGGATGAAGTGCTGCAGCAGGCCGTACAGGGTATAACCGACCTGATCAACGTTCCTGCACTGATCAATCTGGACTTTGCCGATGTACAGACCGTTATGACGGACAAGGGTGTGGCTCATATCGGTATCGGAAAGGCCAAGGGAGACGATAAGGCGATTGAGGCTGTGAAGCAGGCTGTATCCAGCCCGCTGTTAGAGACCACCATCGAGGGCGCCAGCCATGTTATCATCAATATTTCCGGCGATATCGGACTCATGGAAGCCAACGAAGCGGCCAGCTATGTACAGGAACTGGCAGGGGATTCCGCCAATATTATTTTTGGTGCCAGATTCGATGATTCCGCTCAGGATGAAGCTACGATTACAGTTATCGCCACAGGACTGGAAATTTACGGAGAAAATTCTCCGGTGGCCAGCGCTATGGCAGGCTTTAATTTCAAATCTAAGGCAGCTGCGAAAACACCGACGCCCCAGGGCAGCGATGCGCCTGCGTTTTCCGTGCCGACACCGCAGCCGTATCAGGGCTCTCCTTATGTGAAATCCCCTGAGGTGGCCGGAGAGAAATCCATCAAGATACCGGAGTTCCTGCAGAAAACCAGAAAGTAACGTAACAGTTCAGACGGCGGGAAAAATAGTGCAAAAGCAGGCATGATTTCAGTCATGCCTGTTCTGTTTTTAGCAGCACATCTACGGGGATGAAGCCGATTTGGTGTGTATGCCATGATATTCCCCCGCGATTATGCTTTCGGATTAACCAATCCGCACAAATACAAATCTAGCCATTGACCGTGAGTATCCTTGGTGTGGCTTCGTTGGATTCCTTCAAGCAGCATTCCCAATTTTTGCATCAGACCGACAGATTTAACAGCATCTATCGTCTCAGCAAAAACTTTGTGAGCTTTTATCTCGGTGAAGGCATAGTCAATCACAGCCTTGCAGGATTCGTAAGCATAACCTTGCCGCCAAAATCTGCGATTGAAAATCCATCCTATTTCATATACACATTCGTCCGTTTCATGGAACAGAATGTAGCCAATCACCTTGCCACTATCCTTATGAACCGCTGCGACTGCGCCATTTCGACCAATACAGAAAGAGGATAGAAACTGCTCGGTTTTCTCAAAATCATACGCCGGTTCGCAGTTAGTCATTGTTTGGTCATCACCAAGAATTTCGTACAAATCATCAGCGTCATCTGCTGTAAAGCTGCGAATCATCATGCGTTCGGTTTCTATGTAAACAGCCATTTTTATATCCTCGTCTTCTACAAAGTCATATAAGCGGTCTTCAAAACCTATCGATTCATAAAGGCTTATGGCGGCGGTGTCGTCATTCTTTTTCATGATATGAAAAAAACCCTTGATATACAAGGGTTTCAAGTGAGAGCTGACGAGCGGACTCGAACCGCCGACCTCTTCATTACCAATGAAGTGCGCTACCGCCTGTGCCACGTCAGCAACTTGTTTTACATCTCACAAGTCATAATTCTAGCATAAGTGTCCGTCGCTGTCAACAACAAAATTAATTTTCAGATCACCGATTTTTTTGGTGGAAATGCCATATGAAATGACTGCATCTTTTACTTGCATTCTGCCGTTGTTTCGGATATAATCTTATGTATAAAATCATTGATAATAAAAATAGTATCTATGAAAAGAAACGGAGGGGTTGCAGTGACTGCATCTGCGCTGGAGGAGGTTTTGGCTGTTTTTCAAAAGAACGGTCCGGTGCTAAAGGCGTCAGAGTTAAAACTTCATGGGATCGGCAGCCGTGATCTGATTTTGCTGCAGAAAGAGGGGCTGATCCGAAAGATAAGAACCGGCTATTATATCTGGGCGGCGGATAAGGAGAGACCGGACAGGCTGGAGCTGGTTCAGATGCTGATCCCGGAGGGCGTGATCAGCATCCATTCAGCCGCCGCCATCCATCGGCTGTCTTTTGCCAAGAAAGATACGGTGGCCGTTACGATTCCCGCCAGCCGCATGAAACCGGTGCTTCCAGCTGACCTGCAGGTTGAACTCTTTTATACTTCGGACTCCAGCCACATGGAGGGGGTACTGGAATACCCGTATCCTCACGGCAAGGTGAAGGTCACCGGGCCGGAGAGAACGGTATGCGACTATTTCCGGTATATAAAGAGAACGGGCAGCGAGAATGCCATGGATGTGCTGAAAACATATATGGAGGACAATAACCGTGATCTGAAACGGCTGATTTCATATGCACAGCGGCTTCGGGTGCGCAGATACATTGAACCGTATGTGGAGGCCCTGAAATAAAGCTGTCGCATTCGGGAATACTACTAGGAGGAGATCAATATGAGCGAATTGGAGAAGCTGTATCTGATATGGAATGAGAGTGAATCCACGGATGGCGCGGAGATTATGGAAACCTGGGAGAAGATAGAGGATCTGATGAGAGATACTGTTCCGGAACAGGCACAGGACGATCTGGAGAGCCTGATCATGCGGTACGGGGCTTGTTATGAAGAGCAGGGCTTTCTCGGAGGCTTTATAAAGGCCACAGCGATATGGAGGGAGTGCGCCTAAGACCGCCCGGGCATTAGACTGCCCGGACGGCTGCCGGCCTATTCAAACCGTACAATTTCCTTTTTCAGGCGCTTGATAATTTTCTTTTCAAGCCTCGATATGTAAGATTGAGAGATTCCCAGCAGATCGGCTACCTCTTTTTGGGTCATTTCTTTCCCGTCTTCGGAGTGCAGGCCGAAGCGCAGCTCCACAATCTTCTTTTCACGTGCGGTCAGCAGGCTGATGGCGTTGTTGAGGAGCTTCTTTTCGATTTCATCTTCAATGTCCTTGTAGATGACGTCCTCATCGGTGCCCAGGATGTCCGACAGCAGCAGTTCGTTGCCGTCCCAGTCCACATTCAGGGGTTCGTCGATGGAGACCTCCATTTTCGTTTTGTTATTTCTGCGCAGATACATTAGGATTTCGTTTTCAATGCATCTGCTGGCATAGGTCGCCAGCTTGATGTTCTTAGAGCTGTTGAAGGTATTGATGGCCTTGATGAGTCCGATGGTTCCTATGGAGATCAGATCTTCTACCCCTACGCCGGTATTGTCAAATTTTTTGGCGATGTAGACCACCAGCCTTAAATTGTGCTCGATCAGGACGGATTTAGCCTCTTTCTCGTCCTGGGTGCCGAGTTTTGCGATTTCTTCTGCTTCCTGCTCCATATCCAGAGGTGCCGGCAGTACATCGCTCCCGCCGATATAATGAATTTCGCCCTTTTCGGCAAAAATCAGGTTGCGGAAGCTGGGTTTTATCTTAAATTGAAAGCGGCTGGGTACGGAAACTTTAATAATCATGGATAAATCCTCCTGTTGTTTTTCTCCTGTTTTGTTGCATGTAAGCAAGTCTTAAAATCACCGGCAGCTGACCCTTAGCGCCGGTATTACAGCAAAGACCGGATGTCCGGATGCAGGATAATCTGGTACTGCCCATTTGTGCATAGACTGCCCTTAGACAGTCCGATTACCGGGGATGTAACAGTGTGTTCATATCCATTTTGCCGGAGGGTCATCTTTTCTATTACAAGGCCCATGATCATGCCGTTATCTTTTCCAAGAGAGCGAAAAGGGATCATGCGCAGATTCTGTTCCTCCAGGTTCAGGGAGGACAATAGCGAATGGCATGCATCATATGACAGAATGTGCACGGGTTCGTGGGAAACGGGAGTATAGAGACGGTTCCCGGTATCCATCAGCCCTTTCAGACAGACATTTTTGCCATGGTGCCATAGTTCAACATCGTAAATCATCTGCTCATCTCTGCGATACCGGCGAAACAGCCGCAATCCTGTATAAAGGATCAGAAAAGCGGCTGTCAGGAATAATGCCAGCTGGTATGCGGGCATAACCGCTGACTGCATAGCACGTCCCGCCGGTGTGCGGTAATAAAAGACGTTTACCAGTCCCCCGGCCGCCGAAGCGCACAGATAAAAGCAGCCGGCAGCGGACAAGATCTCCCGGATTTTTTTCAGCCGAAATGCCGTCATAGTCATGAGCATAGCCGCCAGAAATGACAGCAGAGCTTCCAGCCACCAAAAGGGAAGAGACAGCAGAACAGCCGTGCAGGCCCAGAGCCCGCCTATGGCTGCGCCCGTCAGGAGCCGCCTAAGAGAGGCCTGTCTGCCGAGCAGCCTTTTCGTGAGCAGAAGCACGATCAGATCCAGCAGGAAATTTACAAAAAATAAAACATCTATGTACAGAACCGGTATCGTAACCCTGACCTCACCTCCCCTTCAAAGTTCATGCACATAATTATAGCGGATTTGAATATAATTTTTTGTAAAAAAAGAGGAGCATGACAGTCTTTTTCGGCGCAAAAACAGTCCTCCTCCGACATAAAACGCCTTCCTTCGTTCCCTGCGGTCTGTTACCCAGCAGAAAAACCGATGTTTACAATCAGGAAAAGTATGGTATAATATCGACAGATAACCCGCGCTGATTTTCGTCTGCGGAGCAGACAATTGCCATAGAAAATCAAACTTAAGGAGAACCATTTCCATGGAAAATGAAAAAAGCAAAAATTTTATCGAGCAAATCATCGACAAAGATTTAGAGGAAGGCCGTTTTGACCATGTACAGACCAGATTCCCTCCGGAACCCAACGGCTATCTGCATATCGGCCATGCCAAATCGATCCTTTTAAACTACGGCCTTTCACAGGAATACGGCGGCAAGTTCAACTTAAGATTTGATGATACCAATCCGACGAAAGAAAAGTCTGAGTTTGTCGATTCTATTAAAGCGGATGTCGAATGGCTGGGAGCGGATTATGAAGACCGTCTGTTCTTTGCCTCTGATTATTTTGACCAGATGTATGAGTGTGCGGTCAAACTCATCAAAAAAGGTAAGGCCTTTGTCTGTGACCTGACGGCAGAACAGATCAGGGAATACCGCGGCACCCTTACAGAGCCCGGCAAGGAGAGCCCTTACCGCAGCCGCAGCATTGAGGAGAATCTGGAACTGTTCGAGAATATGAAGAACGGCATGTATGAGGACGGTTCCAAGGTTTTGAGAGCAAAAATCGATATGTCCTCTCCTAATATAAATATGAGAGATCCGGTCATTTACCGTGTTGCCCATATGTCCCATCACAATACCGGAGACAAATGGTGTATTTACCCTATGTACGATTTCGCCCATCCGATCGAGGATGCGATTGAGCATATCACCCATTCCATCTGTACGCTGGAGTTTGAGGATCACCGTCCGCTCTATGACTGGGTGGTGAGAGAGTGTGAATTCGAGCAGCCGCCGCGTCAGATTGAATTTGCCAAAATGTATCTGAAAAATGTGGTTACAGGCAAGCGGTATATTAAGAAACTGGTGGAGGACGGCATTGTGGACGGCTGGGATGATCCCCGCCTTGTATCCATCAGCGGTCTGCGCCGCCGCGGCTATACTCCGGAATCCATCCGCAAGTTTGTGGAGCTGGCAGGCGTATCCAAAGCGCACAGTACCTGTGATTATGCTATGCTGGAATACTGTATCAGAGAGGATTTAAAGCTCAAGGAGCCTAGAGTGATGGCTGTGCTCAATCCTCTGAAGGTGATCATCGACAATTATCCGGAGGATCAGGTGGAGTATTTCGATGTGCCCAATAATCCCGAGAATGAGGCGCTGGGCTCCAGAAAGGTGCCGTTCTGCCGGGAGCTCTATATTGAAAGAGAAGATTTCATGGAAGAGCCCGTTAAGAAATATTTCCGCATGTTTCCGGGCAATGAAGTGCGCCTGATGAACGCATATTTTGTGACCTGCAACAGTTTTGAAAAAGATGAAGAAGGCAATGTGACTCTGCTGCATTGCACCTATGATCCGGAAACCAGAAGCGGCAGCGGATTTACCGGAAGGAAAGTAAAGGGAACCATCCATTGGGTTGCTGCGCCTTTTGCCATCCGCGGGGAAGCGAGACTGTATGAAAATATCGTGGATGAGGAGAAGGGTGTATATGATGAGGAAGGCAATCTGAATTTAAATCCCAACTCTTTAATCCGCATGATGGAATGCTGCGTTGAACCCTCCCTGAAAGATGCAAAGGCTTTCGACAGATTCCAGTTTGTGCGCAACGGCTATTTCTGTGTGGATTGCCGGGATTCTTCGCCGGAGCATCCTGTATACAACCGGATTGTATCCCTGAAGAGCTCCTTCAACCCGAAATAGCAGGGAGTGAGATATAACAGAAACATAGGACAGGGGGATTATCCCCCTGTCCTGTTTTCCTCATTCAATAGGAAAATTCTTTCTTAAAAAGGACTATGAGATGTATGAATTGGCGATACCTATAAAAGAAGACAGCCGGATTCCCCTCTATGAGCAGATCTATGAATACATAAAACGAGAGATCAAAGAAAAACGGATACCTGCCGGCGACCGCCTGCCGTCCACAAGGGCATTGGCATCGCAGCTGGGCATAAGCAGGAGCACCGCGCAGCTGGCGTATGAGCAGCTTTTGTCCGAAGGTTATATGGAATCCCGGCCCTGCAAAGGATATTATGCAGCATCGCTGGAAGGCCTGGTGGAACTGCTGCCTGTTACAGAGCAAAGACAAAAACCGGCCGGAAATAAAGAAAAGCATTACCGGTATGACTTTTCCTACAGAGGCATCGACTGGGACAAATTTCCTTTTGGCATCTGGAGAAAATTAAACAGAGAGATCCTCGTGAATGACAATAAGGATCTGTTTGCAACCGGTGATCCAAAAGGAGAAGAAGAGTTCAGGCGTGCCATCAGCAGCTATCTGCACGCGGCCAGAGGGGTAAACTGCCTGTCGGAGCAAATTCTGGTGGGGGCCGGAAGCGAATATCTGCTGATGCTGTTAAGCCGTATACTGGGCTCGGACAAGTGTGTTGCGATGGAAAATCCGACATACCGCCAGGCATTTAAGGTGTTATGCAGCTTGGGCCATCCGGTGGTGCCGGTGGAGATGGATAAGAGCGGGCTGTCCGTAGACCGGCTGGAAAAAAGCGGCGCAGATATCGCCTATGTGATGCCGAGCCATCAGTATCCCACCGGTATCGTCATGCCGATCAAGAGGCGGATGGAGCTGCTGGCCTGGGCGGCGGCCCGTGAAGGGCGGTATGTGATTGAAGATGATTACGACAGTGAGTTCCGCTACAGGGGAAAGCCGATTCCTTCCCTTCAGGGATCCGATCCGTCAGATCATGTCATATATATAGGGACCTTTTCGCGTTCCATCGCGCCCGCAATCCGTATCAGCTATATGGTGCTGCCCAAAAACCTTCTGAATATTTATGAGAGGGATTTTGGCTTCTTTTCATCCACCGTGTCCAGGATCGATCAGAAACTGCTGGGACGTTTCCTGGCGGAAGGCGGCTTTGAACGGCATTTAAACCGGATGAGAAGTATATATAAAAACAAGCACGATGCGCTGCTGGAAGCGCTGGAGGCATTGGAAGATGAATTCTGGATCAGCGGAGAGCACGCGGGTGTGCATGTGCTTCTAAGATCCAAAAGGGGTGTGCCGGAATCGCAGCTGATCGCATCGGCTGCAGAACGCGGCGTCAAGGTGTACGGCCTGTCAGATCTCTTTATCGGAGAACCTCTGGGGGCCTATGCGTCTACGGTGATGCTTGGATATGTGAATCTGCAGTCGGAGCAGATTTATGCCGGTGTGGAGGAGCTGAAAAAAGCCTGGTGCCGGTAAATGCCGTTTGCGCGGCCCGCCGCAGGAGGAGAAAATCGGAAATGAGAATATGGAGGCAGACAGATGGAATTTGGAAAAGAAAAGATATATACGATCCCTGTAAACGATGCGTTTCAGGAGGATTCGGAATGCCCCTTCTGCGCCATGGAGCGCAAGCTGGAGGAAGATGCGATCGCATTTACGCTGGGGCCAAGCTATATGGAAGACGATGTGAGGGCTATGACGGATGAGGCAGGATTCTGCAAGCCCCATATGCGCATGCTTCTGGCACAGGAAAACAAGTTGGGGCTGGCGCTGATGCTGTCCACACATTTAAAAAAGACCAACAAGGATATTAAGGCGCTGCAGAAACATTCTCCTAAGGCATCCGGCCTGTTTAAAAAAAATGAGGAATCCCCGTTGGAGGCCTATCTGGATAAGGTGGGAAATTCCTGCTTTATCTGCCGCCGGATCGAAGGGTTTCTGGAGAAGTTTTTTGATACGGTATTTTACATGTGGAAGAGTGATCCCGTATTCAGAGATAATTTCAAGAACTGCAAGGGATTCTGCATGGAGCATTATAGCCGTCTGTTAAAGACGGCGGATAAAAGGCTTAGGGGCAAGGAGCTGGAAGAGTTCTGCCAGCTGGCCGGAGAACTCTACATCAGAAATATGGAACGTGTGGAGGAGGATGTCAACTGGTTTATCAATAAATTTGATTACCGCTATAAAGATGAACCCTGGAAAAATGCCAAGGACGCCATACCGAGAGCGGTAACAAAGGTAAACAGCATCCTCGATAAGCAGTAGTGCTCGGTAAAAAAAGATGCCGCAGCTTATGCCGGCGATTCGGCATAAGCTGCGGCTCGTTTTTACAGCTCTTTTATACTGTCGGCTAAATCTTCCACGGTATCCTTGGCTTTTTCAGCAAGATCCTCTGCTTTTTCACCGGCTGCTTCTGCAGCATTTTCTGCTTTTTCTGCTACGGTATGTGCGGCATCCTCAGCTTTTTTTGCTGCGGTATCAGCGAGATCCTCTGCTTTCTTCGCAGCCTTGCTGGCGCCGTCTTTTACAGCTTCCTTCGCATCATCCGCGAAATCCTCAAAATCGTCTTCGAAATCATCGAAATCATCGTTCATCTCTTCTTTAAAACGTTTGGATTTTAAAAAGTATGTGATACCTGCCGTTGCAGCGGCAGCGCCGGCGATAAATGCTACCAGTTTGCCCATTTTTTTTGCCATGTTATTATCTCCTTCCACCATTGGTCTGTTGGTTATGGTTTCTCTCTATAGTATTTTACTCTTTTGTCTATTGTAATACGCACATATAAAAAAGAAAAGGCCTAGAATATTAAATTTTTCATAACTATTCATAGATTATTTGGGTATTCTATGATAAAGTCTAATGGAAAACGGATATTGTATCAAGGAGCATGGAATGTTATGGATAAAAAAATAGTTTTTTTTGATATTGACGGAACGCTGTACGATCTTGCTAACGGAATACCGGTGCCGGAGAGCACCAGGGCCGCGATTTCCGGCATGCAGAAAAACGGTCATCTGGCGGTGCTGTGTACCGGAAGAACTATTTCGGAGCTTGAGCCCGAGCTGTGTGAGATCCGATTTGACGGCATCATATCCGGCTGCGGAACCTATATAGAATACAGAGAAAAAGAGCTGTTTTATGAAACCGTGGACAATGAGATATTCCGCCGGGTGGTGGAGAGTTCGAGAGCACATCATGCGCTGCCTTTTCTGGAAGGGCGCTATCACGTGTATTTTGATCCGGCCGGAGAGGACGCGGAGGCGCGTCAGATCAGCCGGGATTATGAAACACTTGTGGCTGAGCGCGTGCGGCCGATCAGGGGGCAGGAGTGGGAGGCCAGCAAGGTGACGATACAGCTTCGGAAGGGCCGAATGGGGGAAAAGGAACAGCTGATGAGGGAGATTGCGGCCGATCTGGACGTGATTGATCACGGACATGCGCTGGAGTGCGTGCCAAGAGGATTCTCCAAGGCTTCCGGCATAGCGTTTCTGATTGAACAGCTGGGCATTAAACGTGAGAATACATACGCCTTTGGCGACAGTGCCAACGATAAAGAGATGCTGGCATTTGTGGAATATGGGATTGCGATGGGCAACAGTTCGGAGGAAATTCTTTCGATCAGCAGGTACCGCACGGACTGCCTCACAGAGGATGGCATTTACAATGCCTGCCGAAGATTTGGTCTGATCGGATGAACAGAGCATTTACTCAAATAATAGGAAAAAACAAGGTAAAAACAAAAAAAGAGAGAAATATTGAAAAAAGTGCACAAAATCGGGTAAAATAGAGAAAATAAGAGCGTTGCAATTCGCCGGCAATTTTACTAATATATAACCAGTCGTTAGCACTCGACCATTATGAGTGCTAATAATTGCAGAAGGAGGAATCTTAAATGAAATTAGTACCGTTGGGTGACAAAGTTATCTTAAAGCAGGTTGAAGCAGAAGTAACAACAAAGTCCGGACTGGTATTGACCGGAGCATCAAAAGAAAAACCGCAGCAGGCGGAAGTAATCGCAGTGGGACCTGGTGGAATGGTAGACGGAAAAGAAGTTACCATGATGGTAAAACCGGGAGATGTAGTTATTTATTCCAAATATGCAGGAACAGAAGTAAAGCTTGAGGATGAGGAATACATCGTAGTTAAGCAGAATGATATCGTAGCAATCGTTGAGAAATAATTATAGCGCTTATAGCTCATTAATTCACATAATCAGGAGGTAATTGAACATGGCAAAAGAGATTAAATACGGTGCAGAAGCCAGAGCGGCTCTGGAATCCGGCGTTAATCAGCTGGCGGATACAGTCAGTGTAACCTTAGGACCGAAGGGAAGAAATGTAGTACTGGATAAATCTTTTGGAACACCGTTAATCACCAATGACGGAGTTACGATCGCAAAGGAGATCGAGCTGGCGGATCCGTTTGAAAATATGGGCGCACAGCTGGTGAAGGAAGTTGCTTCCAAGACCAACGATGTGGCTGGTGACGGTACAACAACAGCGACTGTACTGGCACAGGCGATGATTAATGAAGGTATGAAGAACCTGGCAGCAGGAGCGAACCCGATCATCTTAAGAAAAGGCATGAAGAAAGCGACGGATGTAGCGGTAGAAGCTATTGCTAAGATGTCCAAGCCGGTTACAGGCAAGGATCAGATCGCAAGAGTTGCCGCAATCTCCGCCGGCGATGACAGCGTGGGAGAGATCGTATCCGACGCTATGGAGAAAGTTTCCAAGGACGGCGTTATCACCATTGAAGAATCCAAGAGCATGTTAACAGAGCTGGATCTGGTGGAAGGTATGCAGTTTGACCGCGGATATGTTTCCGCTTATATGTGCACGGATATGGAGAAGATGGAAGCAAATCTGGATGATCCGTATATTCTGATCACAGATAAGAAGATCAGCAACATCCAGGATATCCTTCCCGTGCTGGAAGAGATCGTAAAGAGCGGTTCCAGACTGCTGATCATCGCAGAGGATATTGAAGGCGAAGCTCTGACCACCCTGATTGTTAATAAATTAAGAGGAACCTGTAATGTTGTTGGTGTTAAGGCTCCCGGCTATGGCGACAGAAGAAAAGAAATGCTGAAGGATATCGCGATTCTGACAGGCGGTACAGTGATTTCCGATGAACTGGGCTATGAGCTGAAAGAAACTACAATGGATATGCTGGGCCGTGCAAAATCTGTAAAGGTTCAGAAGGAGAACACTGTGATCGTGGACGGCTGTGGCGAATCTGCTGAAATCCAGTCCAGGATCGGCCAGATCAAGGCTCAGATCGAAGAGACCACTTCTGATTTCGACAGAGAGAAACTGCAGGAAAGACTGGCGAAGTTATCCGGCGGCGTAGCAGTGATCCGCGTGGGCGCTGCTACCGAGACAGAGATGAAGGAGCAGAAACTGCGTATGGAAGACGCTCTGGCAGCTACAAAAGCGGCTGTGGAAGAGGGCGTGATCGCAGGCGGCGGATCCGCTTATATCCATGCTACCAAGGAGATGGTTGAACTGGTGAACTCCCTGGAAGGCGATGAGAAGATCGGTGCTAAGATCGTTCTGAAGGCTCTGGAGGCTCCTTTAAACCAGATCGCCGCCAATGCCGGACTGGAAGGCGCTGTAATCATCAATAAGGTGAGAGAGTCCGAAGTGGGCGTGGGCTTCGATGCACTGAAGGAAGAGTATGTGGATATGCTGACAGCCGGCATCCTGGATCCTGCAAAGGTTACCAGAAGCGCTCTGCAGAACGCAACCAGCGTTGCTTCCACACTTCTGACCACAGAGTCTGTAGTGGCAAACATCAAAGAGCCCGAACCGGCTATGCCTGCAAACCCTGGAATGGGAATGATGTAATCAGATTTATATATGGATTTATTGGGGAGCGGATTTTATCCGCTCCTTTTTTTTCAATAGGGCGCGCCCTATTGAAAAAAACGCTCCGCTTAGGATCGCACTGCGGCGGGAAGGTATACTGTCGCCAGGGCGACCCG
>OGGQ01003186.1_pt1 | contig 15918 bp, 15 predicted proteins | sample 1571191 | NCBI WGS metagenome assembly OGGQ01 (sample SAMEA2582061, study PRJEB24529) | metagenome | biome: Human gut stool | place: China | collected 2011
GGCGCGCTGTTTGAGCGGGACAGAACGATCAGGCCCGCCGCCTCCATTTCAGCAGCAGGGAGGAGTTGATGATCACCAGGACGGACCCGGCGTTGTGGACCAGGGCCCCCACCACGGGGTTCAGGATGCCGGTGATGGCCAGGGCGATGGCGAGGAAATTCAGGGTCATGGAAAAGGTCAGATTGACCTTGATGGTCCGCATCATCCGCCTGGAGAGGGCCAGCAGGTGGGGCAGCTCCCGGATGTCGTCGTTCACCAGGGCGATGTCCGCCGCGTCCACGGCGATGTCGCTGCCCACGCCGCCCATGGCGATGCCCACGTGGGCCCGCTTCAGGGCCGGGGCGTCGTTGATGCCGTCCCCCACCATGCAGACCAGCTGGCCTGAGCGCTGGCTGCGGTCGATCCAGGCCAGTTTGTCCTCCGGCAGGCACTCCGCCTGGAAGGCGGAGATGCCCAGCTGTCCGGCGATGTGCCGGGCGGCCTTCTCGTGGTCGCCGGTCAGCAGCACCGGCGTCACGCCGGCGTCCTGCACCGCCCGGATGGTCTGGGCGGCGTCGGGCCGCACCGTGTCCGCCAGGGCCAGAAAGCCCGCCGGGCGTCCGTCCACGGCGATGTAAATGACGGTGCAGCCCTGCTCCAGGGCAGGGGCCGCGGCCTGGGACAGGAGCTCCCAGGGGATGTTCCGCTCCGTCAGCAGCTCCCGGTTGCCGGCGATGACCAGATGGCCCCTCACCGTGGCGGACACGCCCCGGCCGGGGAGCATCTGGAAGTCCTCCGCCTCCGGCGGTGCCTCGCCGGTCTCGGTCCGCCAGCCCTGGATGATGGCCCGGCCCAGCGGGTGCTCGGACCGGAGCTCCGCCCCAGCGGTCCAGCCGTAGAGGTCCTGCCGGGAGATGTCCGGCAGCAAACTCTCCACCGCCGTCACCTGGGGGGCGCCGAAGGTCAGGGTGCCGGTCTTGTCAAAGGTCACCTGGGAGACGGAGGCCAGCCGCTCCAGGGCGTCCCCCTCCCGCACCAGGAAGCTGTGTTTCGTGGCGTTGCCGATGGCGGCCATGATGGCCGTGGGGGTGGCCAGCACCAGGGCGCAGGGGCAGAACACCACCAGGATGGTCACCGCCCGGATCACCTGACCGCTGAACAGCCACGTGAGGGCTGCGGAAGCGAGGGCGGCGATCACAATCCAGGTGGCCCAGCGGTCGGCCAGGCCCACGATCTTCGCCTTGCCCGCATCCGCCGACTGCACCAGGCGGATCATCCGCTGGATGGAGCTGTCCTCCCCCACCCGGGCGGCCTCCATCTCAAAGGAGCCGAACTGGTTGACGGTGCCGCTGAATACCTCGTCCCCCGGCCCCTTGTCCACCGGGAGGGACTCGCCGGTCATCACCGCCTGGTTGACGGAGGTCTGTCCGGCCCGCACCACCCCGTCCACCGGAATGGTCTCTCCGGGGAGCACCCGCAGCCGGTCCCCCACCGCCACGGCCTTGGCGGGGATGCTCTCCTCCCCGGCGGCGGTCACCCGCCGGGCGGTGCGGGGCGTCAGCCGGACCAGCTTTTCGATGCCCGCCCGGGCTTTGGCCACCGTCCGCTCCTCCAGCAGAGAGCCAAGCTGCATGATGAAGGCGATCTCGCCGGCGGCAAAGATCTCCCCAATGGCCACCGAGGCGAGCAGCGCCAGGGACACCAGCACGTCGGCCTTGATGTCAAAGCGGGTGAACAGCCCCACGGCCGCCTCCCTGACAATGGGCGCGCCGCAGAGCAGGATGGCCAGCCACGCCGGGTTCACCGGCAGGGCCGCCGGGGCAAAAAAGCTCAACAGGAGGGAACCCCCTCCCAGCGCAAGAAATGTGATATCCCGTTTCATATACCCATACCCCCTATAGGTATATTTATACCCCCACGGGTATTATTTGTCAAGAAAAAAGCGGCCCAAACGGGCCGCATCAGCGTCAGCTCATACGTGAGAAGTGCTCGATGGCTTTGGCGAATTCCGCAATGGTCCGGTCCGCGTCTCCGTGCTCGATGCCGTCCCGGACGCAGTGGTTGAGATGCCCCTCCAGCACCACCTGTCCCACCTTGTGCAGTGCGCTCTTGGCGGCGTTGATCTGCATCAGCATGTCCTCACAGGGCACGTCCTGATCCACCATCTTGTCGATGGCGCCCAACTGCCCGATGATCTTTTTCAGTCTGCGGTGGAGGTTGTCCGCATCCATACACTGTCTCAATGGCTTCACCCACTTTCTTTGCTATGATACCAGCTTTTCGCCCGCCTGTAAAGGCAAAGCGGGACCGGCGCGGCAAGGCGCGCCGGTCCCGGCCGGTGAAAGCTCAGCTCCGCTCCTCAAAGCTGGCGCCGCAGTTGCGGCAGTTGACGGTGATCTTCCCCTTCCCCCGGGGCACCCGCAGATACTGTCCGCAGTTGGGGCACTTGAAGTAGCGGTGCTCCTTGTCCCGGCGGATGGTACGGCGCATCCGCAGCCAGCGTATGGCGGGTCCGGCCAGAGCCAGAAACCGGGCGTTCTCCGCCCGGCGGCGGTCGATACGGCGGGAGAACATGCGGAACAGATCCCACAGGAGCACTGCCAGCGCCAGCCAGGAGAGCACCTCCAGGTGGGGCAGGCCGGACAGAAGAATGAGGACGATATAGACCACGAGGAGGAAAAAGGAGAGCTGGTCGCTTCCATACCGGCCGTACATCAATTTTCGAATGAAGTTCATCACCATGAAATACGGTCGTCTCCTTTGAAGTTAAAAATAAATTTTTTCTGAACTTATGATAGCGCCTCCCTGTTTCTTCGTCAAGGAAGGAAACGTAAACAATATGTGAATTGTCCGCCCGGGACAGCCATTCCGGGGCTTGCGGGACGGCGGAAAACCCGGTATACTGGTAAAAAAGCATGGGAGGGGCGTTTATGGGACGCATCGACAAGGAGAATTACTATCTGGACATCGCCCAGACGGTGGCCGGGCGCTCCACCTGCCTGCGCCGGTGCTATGGGGCCATTCTCGTCAAGAGCGACGAGATCATCTCCACTGGCTACAACGGCGCCCCCCGCGGGCGGCGCAACTGCGTGGATCTGAACTACTGCACCCGCGAGGCGCTGAACATCCCATCCGGGGAGCGGTACGAGCTGTGCCGCTCCGTCCACGCCGAGGCCAACGCCATCATCTCCGCCGCCCGCCGCGAAACCCTGGGCGCCACCCTCTACATGGCCTGCGTGGAGCCGGACACCGGGGCGCTGATTCCCGGCTCCACCTCCTGCTCCATGTGCCGCCGCCTCATCATCAACGCCGGCATCGAGCGGGTGGTCATCCGGGACACCCGCACGGAGTACCGGGTGGTGGAGGTGGCCGACTGGGTGCGGGAGGACGACTCCCTGCCCCGATCCCTTTGAGGCCCAGGGCCGCAGAAATTGATTCCGAACAGGAATGTTCTTGACAGAAGGCCGCCGCAGACTTAAAATAGATAAGGTGTAATATTTTGAAGAACGAGGGGTAAGCTCTTCAAATTTTGTGCGCTCTGCCCAAGAGCGGGCGGGAGCGCGTGCATCCGTTTCATGAAAAAGAACTTTGAAAATCCAAGATATGGAGGTGTGTTGAACCCTTGATGCAGACTGTCATCGCCTGTGTGATCACGGCCGTGGTCGCACTCATCATAGGCATTCCCATCGGCATTCAAATCCGCAAACGCACCGCGGAAAAAGAGATCAACAGTGCGGAGGAGGAGGCCAAGCGCATCATCAACGAGTCCATCAAGAGCGCCGAGAGTAAGAAGCGGGAGGCGCTGGTGGAGGCCAAGGAGGAGATTCTCCAGGCCCGCAACGAGTATGAGCGCGAGGTGAAGGAGCGCCGGGCCGATCTGCAGAAGCAGGAGCGGCGGCTCCAGCAGAAGGAAGAGAACCTGGACCGCAAGACCGAGAACATCGAGAAGAAGGAGGACACCCTGCAGCGCAAGCTGGCCGAGCTGGACGAGGCCCGGGACGAGGTGGCCACCGTCAAGAAGACCCAGATGGAGGTGCTGGAGCGCATCTCCGGCTTCACCGCCGAGGAGGCCAAGAACTACCTCATCAACCAGCTTGCCGAGGAGGTCACCCATGAGTCGGCCATGAAGGTGCGGGAGATCGAGGCCCAGTTCAAGGAGGAGGCCGACACCCGCGCCAAGGAGATCCTGTCCCTGGCCATTCAGCGCTGCGCCGCCGACCATGTGGCCGAAGCCACCGTCTCTGTGGTTCCCCTGCCCAATGACGAGATGAAGGGCCGCATCATCGGCCGCGAGGGCCGCAACATCCGCACGCTGGAGACCATGACCGGCGTGGATCTGATCATCGACGACACGCCGGAGGCCATCACCGTCTCCTGCTTCGACCCGGTGCGCCGGGAAATCGCCCGCATCGCCCTGGAGAAGCTCATCCAGGACGGCCGCATCCATCCCACCCGCATCGAGGAGATGGTGGAGAAGGCCAAGCGGGAGGTGGACGCCACCATTAAGGCCGAGGGCGAGCGCGCCGTGTTCGAGACCAATGTCCACGGCCTGCACCCCGAGCTCATCAAGCTGCTGGGCCGCATGCGCTACCGCACCAGCTACGGCCAGAACGTGCTCAACCACTCCATCGAGGTGTCCCACCTGGCGGGGCTGATCGCCGCCGAGATCGGCGCCGACGTGACCCAGGCCAAGCGGGCCGGCCTGCTCCACGACCTGGGCAAGTCCATCGACCACGAGGTGGAGGGCTCCCACGTGCAGATCGGCGTGGAGCTGGCCCGGAAGTACCGGGAGAACGAGGACATCGTGCATGCCATTGAGGCCCACCACAACGACGTGGAGCCCCGCACCATCGTGGCCTGCATCGTCCAGGCAGCCGACGCCATCTCCGCCGCCCGCCCCGGCGCCCGCCGCGAGAACCTGGAGAACTATATCAAGCGTCTGGAGAAGCTGGAGGAGGTCACCTCCTCCTTCCCCGGTGTGGAGAAGTCCTTCGCCATTCAGGCCGGCCGCGAGGTGCGCATTATGGTGGCCCCGGACAAGGTCAGCGAGGATCAGATGGTGCTCCTGGCCCGGGACATCGCCAAGAAGATCGAGGAGGAGCTGGAGTATCCCGGCCAGATCAAGGTCAACATGATCCGGGAGACCAAGGTCATCGAGTACGCGAAATAAGATACGCACGGGAGGGGCTGCTGGACAGCCCCTCCTTTGTCGAAAGCGGGGAGTTTGCCCATGAAAAAACCGAAAAAAGAAGAAAAGCCCCTCAGCGGCGCTCAGGAGGCCTACGAGTGGCTTCAGATTTTGATTGTGGCGCTGGTGACCATCATCCTGGTATTCACCTTCGTGGGGCGCATCACCCCGGTGGTGGGGGAGTCCATGCTGCCCACCCTCCACGAGGGGGATGTGATGCTGATCCGGGACATCGGCTACACCGATCCCCAGCCGGGGGACATCGTGGTGCTCACCAAGGAGTTTGACGCCGCCAGGGGGCCCATTGTCAAGCGGATCATCGCCGTGGAGGGCCAGACGGTGGACATCGACTACCAGACCGGCGCCGTCTATGTGGACGGCGAAGCCCTGGACGAGCCCTATCTGAACGAGCCCATGGAGGAGCCCTGGTATGAGGATCTCACCTCCGTGACGGTGCCGGAGGGGTCGGTCTTCGTCATGGGGGATAACCGCAACCACTCCAACGACAGCCGGGACGTGACCCTGGGCACCGTGGACACGCGCTATCTGCTGGGCAAGGCGGAGTTCATCTGCTTCCCCTTCTCCGACTTCGGACGCATCGGCTGAGGGAGGCGGCCGCCCCGCCCGGCCGGGGATCATACAATCGGGGGCCGCAGGCAATGCCTGCGGCCCCCGATTGATTTTGTCCTATTTTCCAAACAGCCGGCCCAGGAAGGACTTCTTTTTCTTCGGCTGTTCCGCCGCTCCGGCGGGGGCGGCCTTGTCCAGCTCCTCCAGCTCCTCCTTGGCGTCGAAGCCCAGGTCAATGGCCTTTTGGTAGCACGTCCGGGCCTGTGCCGCGTCGGCCTCCACGCCCTGGCCCTCCCGGTAACAGTCACCCAGCAGGCACATGGCCCGGCCGGAGCCGCCTTCGGCGGCCTTTCGGAACCAATACACCGCCTGCGCCGGGTCAGGCCGTATGCCGATCCCCTTGAGCATGCAGTAGCCCAGGTTACACTGGCCCACGGAGCTGCCCTGTTCGGCGGCCTGGCGGTACAGCTTCACGGCCCGGGTCTTGTCCTCCTTCACGCCCTTGCCGCTCTCATAGCAGTAGCCCAGGTTGCACTGGGCGCGGGGATAGCCCTGCTCCGCCGCCCGCTCGTACCACTCCACGGCCTTGGCGGCGTCCTCCGCTACGCCCACGCCCCGGTCATAGAAGAAGCCCAGGTTGCACTGGGCCGGGGCATACCCCCGCCGGGCGGCCTTCTCATACCACTCCGCCGCCTTGGTCTTGTCCTCCGCCACACCCTCGCCGTACTCATAGCACAGGCCCAGGTTGCACATGGCCCTGGGGTGCTCCTGCTCGGCGGCCCTGGCATACCACTCCACGGCCTTGGTCTTGTCCTCCGCCACGCCGATGCCCTGCTCGTAGCAGTAGGCCAGATTACACTGAGCGGTGGCATGGCCCCGCTGGGCGGCCTTTTCGTACCACTCCACCGCCTTGGTCTTGTCCTCCGCCGTGCCGCTCCCCACCTCGTAGCAGTAGCCCAAGGCGCACTGGGCGGGTGGATAGCCCTGCTCCGCCGCCTGGGTATAGAGCTGGAAGGCCCGCGCCGCATCCATTTCGGTGCCCTCCCCGTCCCGGCACAGGTCGCCCAGGATGCTCTGTGCCCGGGCATTTCCCTGGGCCGCCGCCTTCTCCAGCCACCGCACGGCGGCGGCCGCGTCCCGCTCCACTCCGTTTCCGTTGAGGTAGCACACCGCCAGGTTGCATTGGCCCGGGGCATAGCCCTCCTCGGCGCTCTTGCGGTACCACAGCACCGCATGGCGCAGATCCTCCTCTACGCCGTCCCCGTTCTCATAGCACAGCCCCAGGTCGCACATGGCGGGCACATAGCCGCCCTTGGCGGCGGCCCGGTAGAGCTCCACGGCCCGGGCCTTGTCCTCGGGCGCGCCGTTGCCGGTGAGCAGCAGATCCCCCAGAATCCCCTGGGCCCGCGGGAACTCCTGCTCCGCCGCCTTTTCCAGCCAGCCTACGGCCTCCTCCGCGCTCCGTTCCGCGCCGGTCCCGTTGAGCAGGCATACGGCCAGATTGGTCATGGCCGGGGCATAGCCCTCCCCGGCGGCCTTGGTGTACCAGTACACCGCCTTGGCCGGGTCTTCGGTCAGTCCCTCCCCCAGCTCGAAGGCCAGCCCCAGGCTGCACATAGCAGGGGGATAGTTCTGTTTGGCGGCCTTTCCATACCACTCCGCCGCCTGGGCCGCGTCGGCCTCCACGCCGTCGCCGTCCCGGTAGCAGCTTCCCAGCAGGCTCTGGGCCCGGGCCTGGCCCTGCTCCGCCGCCTTCTCCAGCCAGGGGATGGCCTTCTCCGGCGCCGCCTCCATGCCGATGCCGGTGAGAAAGCAGTAGGCCAGATTGGTCTGGGCCGGGGCATAGCCCCCCTCGGCGGCCCTGGTGTACCACTCCACCGCCTGGGCCTTGTCCTCCGCCACGCCGTCGCCGGTCTCATAGCACAGGCCCAGACTGCATATGGCGGGCAGGTAGCCGTCCGCCGCAGACTCCCGGTAGAGGGAGAGGGCCTTCTCCTTGTCCTGCTCCACCCCACGGCCATCCAGGTAGAAGTCCCCCAGGATGCTCTTGGCCCGGGCGGAGCCGCCCTCCACCGCCTTCTGGAACCACGCCACCGCCTGGGCCATGTCCTCCTCCACGCCGATGCCGTTGAGATAGCACACCGCCAGGTTGCACATGGCGGGAGCGTAGTCCTGCTCCGCCGCCTTCCGATAGCACTCCGCCGCCTGGACCTTGTCCTCCGCCACGCCGTTGGCGTTCTCGTAGCACAGGCCCAGGTCGCACAGCGCTGGGGCGTAGCCCTGGTCGGCGGCCTGCCGGTAGAGCTCCGCCGCCCGGGCCGGGTCGGCCTCCACGCCCTTGCCGTCCAGATAGCAGTCGCCCAGCAGATCCTGGGCACGTGCGAAGCTCTGCTCCGCTGCCCGGCGGAACCACTCCGCCGCCGCGGCCGGGTCGGCCTCGGTGCCCACGCCGTGGAGCGTGAGCACGCCCAGATTACACTGGGCCGGGGCGTAGTCCTGCTCCGCCGCCTTCCGGTAGCACTCCACCGCCTTGGCCTTGTCCTGCTCCACGCCGTCCCCGTGCTCATAGCACAGGCCCAGGTTGCACAGGGCGGGGGGATAGTCCTGCTCAGCGGCCTGCCGGTAGAGCCGGGCCGCCTCCCCCCGGTCCTGCTCCACGCCAGTGCCGTCCCAGTGGCAGTCGCCCAGAATGTTCAGCGCCCGGGGAAACTTCTGCTCCGCCGCCTTCTCCAGCCACTGGTGGGCGCACTCCACATCCCTGTCCACGCCGATTCCGTTGAAGTAGCACACCGCCAGATTGGTCTGGGCCGGGGCGTAATCCTGCTCCGCCGCCTGGAGGTAGCACTCCGCCGCCCGGGCCTCGTCCTTCTCCACGCCGGAGCCGTTCTCATAGCTCAGGCCCAGGTCGCACTGGGCGGGGGCGTAGTCCTGCTCCGCCGCCTGCTGAAAGAGCTCCGCCGCCCGGGCCTCGTCCTTCTCCACCCCTGCGCCGGACTGGTAACAGCGCCCCAGCAGGTCGGTGGCCCGGAGATCCCCGTCCTCCGAGGCCAGGGCAAACCAGCGGGCCGCCTGGGCCGGGTCCTTGTCGGTCCCGTCGCCCTCGGTATAGCGCACGCCAAGGTCGTAATAGACGGAGGCGTCTCCGCCCTCCGCCTGCTCCAGCAGGGTCTGGAACTCCTCGCGGGCGCGCTGGAGTCCCTCCACCGCCTTCTGAATCAGATGGGTATCCACAAAAATGACCTGCTGATCCTCGAAGGATTCACGGTTATTGTTGGCATTCGTGTCCATGACCGTTCCCCAATCTATGTAGTATGGGGATATTATACGCCGCCCATAGGATTTTGTCTATGGCGGAAAAGAGGAGAACCCTCCCGGCAGGTGAGTCTGCCGGTAAACGCTTTTGCCAAGCGTTTCGGAGGGAAAGATCATATGAAAGGCTGCTCCGCCCGGTGGGGCCGGAGCCCCGCCGGGCGGGTGTGTGATCTAGGGCAGCTCGATCACCCAGTTCAGCGGGTCATAAGTGGATGTATACGACCGGGTCTCCACCTCCCGCGGCCGGTCGGTGCGCAGAATGTTGAAAACCAGCGCCTCCACCTCGATAGCCGTAATCTTCCCCTCTGGCTCCTCCAGCAGCCGGAACTCCGGCCAGTACTCCTCCGCCGGGCCGGGGAAGACCCGGTATCGCTCGTAGCGGTTGCCCGCCTCGTCGATGAACCATATCGCCGGCACAGGCTGGACACGGCCCGCCTCATCCTCAGAATAGAGCATGGGCACCCATAGCTGTTGCAGCTTCTCCTCCCGGGCCGCCAGGGCGGGGCTCAGCTCCCCATAGAAAGCCACGCTGTGCCCGTCGTCCCCCACCAGGGCGGTGACGGTACCCTCCCGGAAGGTGCGGCTGACGGAGACGGCGTCCAGAGTCTGGGGGGTATCCAGGGCCAGGACGCCCCCCTCCCACATGGGCTGGTAGCCCAGATGGGAGACGTCGTTGGAGTACACCTCCACGTCGAAGGTATAGGGCCCCTTCGCCCCGTCGGGCACCTCCATGTGATAGATCTCGGTTTCGCCCTCCGTGTAGCCCTGGGCCCAATAGGTGCGGCTCATCCAGTCGGCAAGGACATCCAGGCGGCTGGGGTGGTATGTCGTCCCCTCTGTTAAAAAAACGGGGGCCGACATCTCACCCTTGGCGTCGTCATAGTAAGAGGACACCCGCCGCAGCTTCTTCCCGTCGGCGTCGTATACCAGCAGGCGGTAGCGCAGCTCCTCCCCCTCGGCCAGCGCCCCCTCTCTGGTAAAAACACTCACCGGCACAGTGAGCATCCCATCCCGCTGATAGGCCCCGCCGATGCGGTAGAGGAACGCCCCGTCCTCCTTGTGGAGTGCCTCCCCCTGCACCAGCAGGGAGAGGTTCTCCTCCGCCGCCCCCACCCCCAGGAAGTAACGGATCACCCGCTCTGTCCCGGCGGCTACGGCCTGATAATTTACCAGTCCCAGCACCAGCCCCGCGCAGGCCGCCAGGGCCGCCACACGCCGCAGGGGTATTTGCCGTCTGGGAGCCGGCCGCCGGGCCTCCAGGGCCAGCAGCGCGCCGTCCTCCGGCTCCGGCACCTCCGCCGCCAGGTGCAGGCCCTCCTCCAGCGGCGCCCGGCGGCGGAACCAGGCGCTCTTTTTCCAGTTCTTGCAGGCGTTGACGCTCAGCCGCACCACCCACGCCCGCTCCTGGCCCAAATCGGGGAAGCGACGGCCCTCCTCTACCAGCTTGATGAGCACCGTCTGGCAGATGTCCTTGGCGTCGTCCATGTCCCCCAGCCAGGTGTAGCCGATGCGGAGGATGGCGTCGGCGTACCGCTCCACCAGCTCCTCCGCCCGCGTCCCGTCCATGGCCTCGCCCCCTTTCACCTCTATAACAACACAGGCGGGCCGGATCTGTCAATTCCGCGTAAAACTTCATGCGCCTGGGACGCGGCAGGGGGCACACGGCCAATTTTGCTCCGCCTTTGCACAGCAAAAAAGCGGCGCGGCAAGAGCCGCGCCGCAGCCTGCCGAACGCGTTTTTCGACGGCCTCAGCGGGAAATCGCAGGGGCGGGGCTCCTCCCCGTCCGCAGGCGGCCACAAGGGCCGCCCCTACAGGCGCGCGCCGCGTGCTGCCCGCGCGGCGATACGCCGGGCCCTGTCACTCCAGGGTCAGATCCCCCTCCTTGATCCACCCGATGCGCCGGAAGAAGAGGCCGAACAGCCAGCAGAGCACCGCAGGGAGGACAAAGCAGATGAGCGCCAGCCCAACCCAGTCCAGGGAGGTGATGGCCGCCTTGGCCCCGGTGGCCACATCGTTGACCCATCCGGCGTACACCCCGATGGGGCCCACCATGCCGCAGGTGCCCATGCCGGAGGCCACGGCGGAAGCCGGGTCGTTCATCTCCAGCCGGAACAGGCAGGTGGCCAGGGGGCCGGTGATGGCCGAGGTGAGGATCGCAGGCAGCCAGATGCGGGGATTGCGGACGATGTTGCCCATCTGGAGCATGGAGGTGCCCAGGCCCTGGCTGACCAGCCCGCCCCAGCGGTTCTCCCGGAAGGAGAGTACCGCAAAGCCCACCATATTGGCGCAGCAGCCCGCCACGGCAGCCCCGCCGGCCAGCCCCGTCAGGCCGATGGCGGCGCAGATGGCGGCCGACGAGATGGGCAGAGTAAGGGCCACGCCGATGACCACCGACACCAGAATCCCCATCCAGAAGGGCTGGAGCACGGTGGCCCACTTGACAACGTCCCCCACAGCGGAGGCCGCGGTGCCGATGGCCGGGGCCAGCAGGGCGGACAGTCCCACTCCGGCCAGGATGGTCACCAGGGGTGTGACCAGAATGTCGATTTTCGTCTCCTTGGACACCGCCTTGCCCAGCTCGGCGGCGATGACGGCGATGAAGAGCACCGCCAGCGGCCCGCCCGCCCCCTTGCCGCCGGACAGGGTGACGCTGCCCAGGGCGTTGGCGGCATAGCCCACCGTGGCCAGGGAAAACAGCACCAGGGGCGGCGCCTGGAGGGCGTAGCCGATGGCCACGGCCATGGCCGAGCCGCTCATGGCGGAGGCGTAGCCCCCCACCGTCACCAGGAAGGCAATGCCGAGCTGCTTGCCCAGCGTGTCCAGAATGGTGCCGATGAGCAGGGAGCAGAACAGCCCCTGGGCCATGGCCCCCAATGCGTCCACTCCATACCGCTTTGCCGAGAGGACAATATTTTTTCGCTTGAGAAATGCGCTGCATGCTCCCATATTTCCGTCTCTCCTTTACACATGTCATGACACATAACTTGTCTTATTATAGCGGAACAGGCGGATTTGTCAAGCAAAAAGCGCGGGACACGTCCCGCGCTTTTGGAGATCACACATACCCCAGCAGTCCCCGGACGGACACCTCGCCGGAGGACACCGCCTCCCGGCTGCCGTCGGCGCGGCGCACCACCAGGGCGAAGGTATCGTCCACCGCCTCGGCAAAGGCCTCCTCCTCCCCGCCCGCCCGGAGCAGGCGCACCGTCCGGCCCAGGGTGAGGCAGTCGGCCCGGTACCGCTCCAGCCAGGCCGCCCGCTCTGCCGGGAAGGCGGCGTACAGCTCGTCCAGGGCGGCCAGCACGGCCGCCGCCATCTCCGCCCGGCGGGGGGCCCGTCCCAGAGCCTGGGCCAGGGAGACGGCCACTGGGGCCACCTCCGGCCCGAAGTCGGCTGCGGTCTGGGTGAGGTTGATCCCCACCCCCACCACCACATGGCGCAGGGCGGCGGTCTCCGCCTCCAGCTCCAGCTCGGTGAGAATGCCGCACAGCTTCCGCCCGTCCAGGATCACGTCATTGGGCCACTTGATCCCGGGCCGCACGCCGCACACCCGCTCCACCGCGCTGCACACCGCCACCGCCGTCCACGCCGTCAGGGCCGACACCTCCTCCAGAGGGCACCGGGGGCGGAGGAGGACCGACAGATAAAGTCCCTGCCCCGCCGGTGAGACAAAGGAGCGGCCCCGGCGGCCACGGCCGCCGGTCTGCCGCTCCGCCACCACCGCCAGGCCGTCGGCGGCCCCGGCCAGGGCCCGGCGCTTGACCTCGTCGTTGGTGGAGTCCACCGTCTCCAGGCACACCAGCGCGCGGCCCACCCGGCGGCCCGCCAGGGCTCCGGCCAGCTCCCCGGCGGAGAGCTTGTCCGGCGAGCTCTCCAGGGCGTAGCCCCGGCGGGGGGCGGAGGAGATGACATACCCCTCGTCCCGCAGAGACTCCATGGCCTTCCACACCGCCGCCCGGCTCACCCCCAGGGCACGGCTCATCTCCTCCCCCGACAGGGGCTTCCCCTCCCGGGCCTTTAACAGCGCCAGCACCTCGTCCCGCAGCATTCGCTCCACTTCCTTTCGCCCTCTATTGTACCCTTCCCCTCCTAAATCGTCAACCTATATCTCTTTTTAGTTGACATTTTATTAAATGTAAACTATAATCATTTTTAAGTTTACAATCAGGAGGGAACACCTATCATGAAGACAAGAGAACTGGCCTACACCGGCATCCTGGCGGCTCTGATCGCCGTCTGCTCCTGGATCTCCATCCCCACCGCCGTCCCCTTCACCCTACAGACCTTTGCCGTCTTTCTCACACTGGGCCTGCTAGGGGGCAGGCTGGGCACCCTGGCGGTGACCGTCTATCTGCTGCTGGGGGCCGTGGGACTGCCCGTCTTTGCCGGCTTCCACGGCGGCCTGGGGGCCTTTCTGGGTGCCACGGGCGGCTATCTGGTGGGCTTCCTTTTTACCGCCCTCACCATGTGGGGCGCCGAGCGGTGGCTGGGAAAATCCGCCCCCGTCTTTCTCGGTTCCGCCGTCGTGGGTCAGATCCTGTGCTACCTGTTCGGCTCCGTCTGGTACTACGCGGTATACACCAGCTCCTCCGGGCCGGTAGGAATGTTCACCGTGTTGGGCTGGTGTGTGTTCCCCTTCCTCCTGCCCGACGCAGTCAAGCTGGCGCTGGCCTGGCTGTTGAGCCGCCGCCTGGCCCCCGCCCTTCGGATCAGCCGCCGCTGAGGGCCCTGGCATAACCCGCCCACCTGTCCCATATATATGAGACAAGACTATGGAAAGGCGGGGGAGAGCCATGCCGTACGAAGAAAACCGTCCGCGGGCGGAGGCGGCCCATCACATCATTCTGGAGGAGCGCGAACAGCTCTCAGTCTCCGGCGTGGAGGAGGTGGAGAGCTTTGACGAGAACACCATTGTCATGCTCACCAACCGGGGCACCCTCATCGTGCGGGGGGAGGAGCTGCACATCGAGAAGCTGAGCCTGGACGGCGGGGATTTGAAGGTGGAGGGCACCATCGACTCCCTCACCTACGAGGACAGCGGGCGGGACAGGGCGGGCGGCCTGTTTGCCCGGCTCTTCCGCTGAAATGACCGTATCCGTCACCGACCAGGCCCTCTTCTTTGCCGGGGCGCTGGTGATGGGGGCGGCGGTGGGGCTGCTGTACGACGCGTTCCGCATCCTCCGTGTGCGCGTCCGCCTCCCCCTGCTGGGTGGAGTGCTGGACCTGCTGTTCTGGCTGGTGGTCACCGTCGCCCTGTTTGTCTACACCACCACCGCCGGCAGCGGCGAAGTGCGCCTTTACATTGTGGCGGCCGTCCTCCTGGGCGCAGCGGCTTATTTCTGGCTGCTGAGCCGCTGGTTCCTCAAGCTGGGCTACCGTCTGGCCGATCTCGTTGGGGTTTTGTGGCGTGTGCTTACACTACCGGTAGTGTTTCTCCTGAGGCTGTGTAAAAAAATCGGAAAAACCGCAAAAAAGTCCTTCCATTATCGGCGAAAGTGGTATAGAATAAGGCTGATATCCAGGGAAATGGATGAGCTGCACCGCTCGGACCGCCGCGCGTCGGGAGGAGGTACCGCCTGTGAAAACCAAAAAAGCGTCCCTCCTGACCAAGCTGGTGGTACTGGCCCTGCTTATCGGCGCCGCCACCGGGCTGCTGAACCTGCGCCAGCAGATTCTGACCGCCCAGAGCGACCTGGCCGAGGCCGAGGCGCAGGTGGCAGCCCAGAAGCAGGTCAACGCCGACCTGTCCGACGCCGTGGAAAACAGCGATGATCCCGACCGGCAGGCCGACATCGCCCGCGGCAAGCTGGGCCTGGTAGAGCCGGGCGAGTATATCTTCCGTTTCACCGATTGAAAATTTATGAGAGAGGATTTAGCAGTCAGTATGGAGTTTGGTGTTGGTTCGGTTCTGGAAGGAAAGGTCACAGGCATCACAAAGTTCGGTGCGTTCGTCTCCTTGCCGGAGGGCAAGTCGGGTCTGGTGCATATCTCAGAGATCGCCTATTCCTATGTCAACGATGTGAAGGATCATCTCAAGGAAGGGCAGGAGGTCAAGGTCAAGGTCATCGGCATTGACGAGAACGGCCGCATCAACCTCTCCATCAAAAAGGCTATGGATCCCCCGCCCCGCCCCGCAGGCCAGGGCCGTCCTATGGGCCGCCCCGGCGGGCACAACGGCGGCGGCTTCCGCGGCAAGCCCGCCCCGGCGGAGCCCGCCAGCTTTGAGGACCGGCTCAAGCAGTTCATGGCCGCCTCGGACAGCAAGCTGTCCGAGCTGCGCCAGTCGGAGCGCCGCAGCTCCCGCCGCGGCGGCCGCAAGTAAGCCACAAAAAACAGCCCTCCCATATATGGGAGGGCTGTTTTTTGCTCTCAGCGCGGCGGGGGCGGTCCGCCCTCACAGCAGTTCTTTATACAGGGCGGGGGCGTCGGCCTTGCCCACGTGCTCGGCCACCGACAGCACCTCCACCTTTACGGTGCGCTCGCCGAAGCGCAGCTCCAGCACGTCGCCCGCCTTCACGTCGTAGCTGGCCTTCACCGGCCGGCCGTTGGCCGTGACCCGGGCGTTGTCACAGGCCTCGTTGGCCACCGTCCGGCGCTTGATGAGCCGGGAGACCTTCAGCCATTTGTCCAGTCGCATGGGAATCTTCCTCCTCCATAGTCAACATAGTCAAGGGCCGCCGCAAGCCTGCGGCGGCCCTGTGGTTCTCTCTGTGGATGCGGCCCAGCCGGACATGGGGCCACTCGCCTCACGGGCGGGTGTGGGCACCCGTCCCTACGCCTCCGCCGGGCCCGGTGCAGCGCCGCGGGGGAACCATTCTGTGCACCCCTGTAGGAGCGGCCCTTGCGGCCGCCCGCCCCCTACAGCAG
>OGGQ01003187.1_pt1 | contig 15918 bp, 9 predicted proteins | sample 1571191 | NCBI WGS metagenome assembly OGGQ01 (sample SAMEA2582061, study PRJEB24529) | metagenome | biome: Human gut stool | place: China | collected 2011
GTGGAAGGGCGTGGGCTACGAAGCGAAGGAAAACAACTTCAAGGGCACCTTCAGCATCGGCTACAAGTTCTAGGAAAGCGGGAAATCCCGGTTTTCTGGAAGGGGGGCAGGGCCGCACGGACGTCTTGGCAGGCTGACATCCGGCTCTGTTCCCCAATCGGACGCGTCCCCGGGAGGGAAGCCCGCCCTGGGGCGGCTCCGCTTTTCGGCGGGTTTCCTCCGGAGACGGTTTGGATGTGTTTGAAAAGACTATAGAGGCATCGGGGAGGGGAAACTTTCTAGAGAAGAGAGGGGAACACCCCACGTTTCTGGCCTCCCCAGAATTGCCAACGTGCTCGTGCCACTCTTCCTCCTCAAAATTTTTGTGGTTATCGAATCCCAGTTCGCAGTTTTTGCAGGCACGAAATTTCAAGGTGGAAATGCTTGAGAGGGGCATTCCCTTTGATGCCGGGATAGTTTCACCTGTGCCGAAAAACGGCGGAACGCGATACAGCCTTTTGTGTACATCAGATTTCCGGAAAGGCCGGGGTTCTTCATGCCGCTGATGAGCACGGCGGCAGATCCTCTTGGCCTCGGCCTATCCGGCCCCCTGCCGAGGACGCTCCCTCGCCGTCGGCAGGGGGGTTATGTTTTTGGAGGGATATCCCGTGGGTCGGCCCCGTGCCCTAAGTGGAGGGGGTGTGTTCTCCGCTTTGAAACCTATAGCGGGCGGAGCCGCTTTCATATTGGGTTTGCATTTTGATGCTGCTGGATAAAATATATCATAATAATTTGTTTTGATTACAAAAAAATCTTACAAACAAAAGAGGTAATACACGCGGGCCATAGGTATTTTTGAGGAAATCTTTTTATGTTCCCTATACCGCGATGAACTATCTCTTTATAATATATAGAAAATGCTATAGTTCTAGAAAGGCTTGACACTATAGCGTGATAGCGTTATTTATTAAACAATAATTTTATGGGGATTCCAGTAATGAATCCCCTAAGTTCCCTGCCATTTATTGGGGAGCTGCATGCAACTGAGTAAGTTGGTGTGCAGACGTGTGTTTTCTATATGAAGCACACAGTAACCCATTGGATCGGCAGGTTTTTTTATGCTCTCTCTCTCTCTCTCTCTCTCTCTCTCTCTCTCTCTCTCTCTCTCTGCCTGATTTTTCTGGGCCCATTGTCTTCTATCGATCAGGATAAGAACGCCCCGTGCCGAAACGATGTTTCGGCACGGGGCGTTTTGTTTTTTCAGGAAATCTTGGAAGCACGGCGGACAGATTTTTCTAGTCCATCTTCTCTTGGGAGTTTCCATGTTGCGGAAAGACGATGCGGCATCGAGGCGGGAAGCATGTCCCTTTCATGAAGGCACCGTTCAAGAGAATTTACAAGCCATGTGCGGATCCGTTGCGCAGGGAGAGCACTCTCTTGAGTCCTGCACATGGTCGGAGGAAGAATATGATGTGCCCCTTTTTTGTGCGTTTGCGGAAGAGGCGCCTCTGGACGAAGGCGATATCCCTTTAGAAATCATTCAGTATGATCCCACGGATTATTTCATAGACGGCAACGGGCAGTTTACGTTTCTCATCGGAAAAGGGGTGTTGGACGTACTGTTGAGACATGGACGGGAAGGCGTTGCCTCCGTTTCGGGGATTGATGTGTTCATTGACACGTCTCTGCCGATAGCCGCCCCCGGTGACCTGAAAGCCTGCCTCGGCCTTTGGGTTGATAGGAATAAACTTTTTGGTTTCACGAAAGATAATGGATGGTTCCTTTCGTATTCTTTGAACGGCCTGCCCAAAGGCGCTGTCGAAATGAGGCACAAGGAAGGCGCCATCATGGTGATGGACAAGAAGTCGATACTCAGTCCGGCATGAGAGGCGAACGTTCCGCGGTGTTCGCCAAACGATATTTTTTCATCCACTTAACAGTATTCGGAGCATATGATGGCAGACCTTACTCTCAGACATCCTGCGAATGGAGCCAATCAGGTTATCCCTAGCGAAAAATTTGACCACATCGCGTTCGATTTTCCTTCGGACAGCGTGGTCCTTTCCAAGGAAGGCAATGATCTGCTTCTTTCCTTTGAAGACGGAAGCCGGATTACCCTTACTGATTTTTATACGACTTTCTCCAAGGACAGCATCCCGGACTTCATCGTGGATGGAACGTCCGTTTCCGGTTCCGAGTTTTTTGCAGCCCTTAACGAACCCGATCTGATGCCCGCGGCAGGTCCGGCGGTAGCGGCTTCGAACGCCGACGGCGGCCGCTTCCACGAGTACACAGACGCTTCCCTCATGGATGGGGTCGAACGTCTTGGCGGCCTTGATCTCGGCTTGAACCGCGCTGCTGAACCTGATCGTGAATTAGAGGCTTACGGCAACAGAGGCGTGGAGGAAGAGGAGACTGTCGTTGAAGAAGTGATAGTGCCCGAACGCCCGCTGTTCAACGACGCCCCCTCGGGCGGCTCGAGCGCGGTGACCACGGACGAAGGCAACATCCCCGGCATGGGCTCGCAGCACGAGACGTCGGCCACGCAGCCCTTTGAAGCCGCGACGGACGGCTCGTTCAAGATGGAGCTGCACGGCGCGGACGCCACGGTGAGCATCGGCGGCACCGAATTGAAGGTGGAAAACGGCAAGCTGTACCACAACGGCGTTGAAGTGACGGCGGACGCCGCGGTGTCCGTGCCCGGCGGCGCGCACGGCACGCTGACGGTGACGGGCATGGATGCGGACGGGACCGTGCACTACACCTATACCCTGACCACGCCCGTGGACGGCAAAGACTATCCGGACGACAACGCCGCGGGGCGCGGGGAGGCCGTGCACGCGGACGCGTTCGACGTGACCATCACGACCACGGGCGGCACGGCGACCGGCCAAATCACGGTGGACGCGCTTGACGACGCGCCCGTGCTGAGCACGCTGGACACCACGCAGACGACGGTTGCCGACGGCGAGGCCGCGCTCACGGGCACCCTGAGCTTCACGCCCGGCGCGGACGCCGAGGGCGCGCAAGTGACCGTGGAGGTGGAAGGCCAGACCTTCACAGGCACGAAGGCCAACGGGGAATGGACGTTCACGGGCGGGAGCGACGGCTCGTCGTTCCAGCTGAACGGCACCGCGTTCACGTACACGCGCCCGTCCTCGAACACCACGGACGGCCGGAACGACACGATCATACTCAAGGTGACGGTGACGGACGGCGACGGCGACACGGCGGAACAGTCGGTGACGGTGAACACCGTGGCCGGGCCGCTGTTCAACGACGCCCCTTCGGGCGGCTCGAGCGTGGTGACTACGGATGAAGGCAACATCCCCGGCATGGGCTCGCAGCACGAGACGTCGGCCACGCAGCCCTTTGAAGCCGCGACGGACGGCTCGTTCAAGATGGAGCTGCACGGCGCGGACGCCACGGTGAGCATCGGCGGCACCGAATTGAAGGTGGAAAACGGCAAGCTGTACCACAACGGCGTTGAAGTGACGGCGGACGCCGCGGTGTCCGTGCCCGGCGGCGCGCACGGCACGCTGACGGTGACGGGCATGGATGCGGGCGGGACCGTGCACTACACCTATACCCTGACCACGCCCGTGGACGCCACGGGCAACGCGTCCAACCGCCCCGGCGAAGGCGACGCGGGACGCGGGGAGGCCGTGCACGCGGACGCGTTCGGCGTGACCATCACGACCACGGGCGGCACGGCGACCGGCCAAATCACCGTGGACGCGCTTGACGACGCGCCCGTGCTGACTGTTCAGGGCGATCGAGGCGAACACGCTGCGGACTCTGAGAGCGGCAGCATTACGGATACATTCATGGTGCATTTCGGTGCGGACGGGCCGGGGGACGCGGCGTTCACGTTCGACGGGCATGCGCTCGAAAAGAACGATGAAGGCTCTTGGCAGTATACGGACCCGGACGGCCTCTACACCATAACCGTCGTCCAGACTGGGAGCGACGCCAATGAATTCCGGTATTCTTATACGCTGGAATATGATTCGACCAAGGTCAAGGAAGGATTTGGCGGCGATCTCAAGGTGGTGGCCACGGACGGAGATCTGGATACCGCAACCGATACGGTCCATATCGCCGTCACCAATACCGCTCCAGAAGCGGCGGACAATATCTATGACATCGACAAGGCCGTGGCCGGAGAAAGCATCATCTCCGCATCGGCGAGCGCGGTGCTCGGGGACAGCATCATTACGGTGGGCGGTACTGTAGACGGCCGTATCCATACCGGATGGATGACGGACAAGCAGGATGACGCGTTCTCTGTTTTGGAAGATGGGGTTGCGGGTGACCTTTTCGGCAAGTTCTTCTCGGATCTGGGCGGCAACAACCTGACACTGGATACCTTAAAGGACGCCGCACACATCTACACGTTGAAGATTTCCTCCGGGACGAGTGCTGATCAGGTTCAGGCCGCGGTCAAGTACGCCTCGGAACACAACCTGCTGCTGTACATCGAAGGAGATTTAAACAGTTCGCTGCTGGGGAATACGCCCCTGAATTGCGTCACCATCGTCAACGGCAACCTATCCATCAACAGTGAAGGGTTCGGCGCGAACAGCTTCTTGTATGTCACGGGCAATGTGCACGCCGGAGAGGATTTCACGGTGAGCGGCGGTTTGGCCGTGGGCGGGGATCTTAGGGGGTCCGCATCCATTGAAGTGGAGCATACCGCCGATGTCTTCACGCCCGACAACGTGGTCATCAGCAGCACGGTCCCCTCGGGAGAGGTGCCGAGTACATCGATCACGATCACGTTTGAGGATCTGTTGCACAACGACATGGACAGGGATGACGCGTCCGTGTCCAAGGACGGCCTGCATATCACGGAGATCACCATAGGCGGCAAGACATATACTTCCCATGATGCTTCCACGGACATCTCGTACAACGAGACGACGAAGATCTCGATCGATTGGCAGAAGGGCACGATTTCGGTTACGAATACCGGAAAGAACAGTGAATCTATCCAGTTCGGCTACGGGGTGGAAGACCGGCACGGCGCGACCGACAGCGCAGACATCACCGTCAACGTGACCGCTACGACCGGCGCGGGCTCCATCGGCGACGACCTCCTGCAAGGCGCGACGACGACGGAAAACGTCGCTATGAGTTACAACATCTCATTTGTGTTGGATAACTCGTTGTCGATGGGCACAAAGGATTGGTGGGGAAATTACAAGTATACGGAGGGATGTTCCTACGATACGGCTCAGAAGGCCGTCGCTCAGTACATCACAAAGCTGTGGAGCGATATCAAGGGGACCGATGCGGTCATCAACATTCAGCTTGTTAAGTTCGCCGGGTCTGTCAACGCCAATAACCCATTCTTGTTGACCAGCGCGACGACGGAAGCCCAACTGAATCAGTTCATCAGTGACTATTTGAATTCTAAGAACCTGTACAGTTCAACAAACTATGAAGATCCGTTGCTGAAGGCTGAAACGTGGTTCAATTCGGTGGAAGCAAACGGACATGATAACAGGCTGTACTTCATCACCGACGGGGATCCGAACAAGTCCAACAGTGGAGGAAGGGACCACGTCGGCAATGCGGAAAAGGTCTATAACCGCATCGTCGGAGACAGCGCCCACCCGGTCGACGTTCACGCCATAGGCATCCTTGGGAATGGCGCGAACAACCTCGACGTGCTCGACAAGTTCGATAATACCCCGAGTGAGGATTCTCCCCACAACGCGACTATCATCAACAACGCGAATGAGTTGTATGACGCCATTGTTTCGTCCACGGTGACGAAGCCCGTTTCGGACACCATCTTCGCCAACAAGGGCGATGACGTGGTCTTCGGAGACACCGCGCAGTTCAGCGTGGATGGGGCCACCGTCTCTCTCGCGGAGTATGTGAAGGCGCAGCTCGGCTTCAATCCGAGCACGGCCGACGTTATCGACTACGTCCGCGAGCATCCTGAGGAAATAGGCAGCGCGCTGGTTCCGAACGCCAACGAGGGCAAGCCGGACATGCCCGATGCCTTGATCGGCGGGGAAGGCAATGACGTCATGTATGGGCAGGGCGGCAACGATCTGCTCATCGGCGACGGCAGCAATACTTCAGGCGCAGACGATACCCTGCACCGGCTCGCGCAGGAACTCGGCACTCTTACGGGGGGCTCACACGGGGTCACTCCGGCATCCCTGAGCGATGCCATCCTGAATCTGGGCCACGATAGCGCCAAGCTGCATGAGCTTGCGGACTGGTCGGAAAAGCATCTGGAAAACTCGTCCGACGGTGACGATTGGCTGTTCGGTGGCGAAGGGAACGATGTCCTCTTCGGTCTGGGCGGCAATGACCACTTGTACGGCGGCTCTGGAGACGACGTCCTTTTCGGCGGCAGCGGCAACGATCATCTATACGGAGGTTCCGGGAACGACATCCTTTTTGGCGGCAGCGGAGATGATTACCTCGACGGTGGAGAGGGACGGGATATATTGTTCGGCGGCTCCGGGAACGACATCATCAAGTACGACTCCTCCGACTTCCTTGTGGACGGCGGCGACGGCATCGACTTCCTGATTACCGACAACAAGGACCTGAGCCTCGACGAGCTGTTGCGGAACACCGATCCGAATAATGGCCCGATCGTCCAAAATGTGGAAGTTCTGATTTCCGGGGACCATGCCTTGTCGCTTACGGATACGGCCGGGCTGAAGCAGTACGGCATAGAGCTCGGCCTTGACGGGGACAAGGAAACGCTGACGTTGACCGATGCATGGACACAGCAGGGCGACGCCTTCGTGAATGCGGATGCGGGCCTTACCATCCAAGTGCATGGCCTCACGCCGGAAACCGTCACGGACGATCAGGCGATGCTCCATAAGTTCATTCTGGAAAACGCGCAGTAACATACACGCATCCTCCCGGATCGACTATACCGCGCAATCCGGGAGGATGCCCGAAGGGCCTATGCGTATCCTCTTTTTGAATTATACTTTTCCCGGACCTCTGGGGACGATGGCCGCCTCGTTGGCCGCACTGCCGGGCAACGAGGTGCTGTTCGCGTCGGAGTACGGGAGGCGGGATTTCTCGCTCCCTGGCGTCAAGAGGGTTCTTCTGAAGAAGCCCAAGGACAGGAAGAAGGCTGTGGCATCGATATCGACCCCCGCCCTTGACGCCGGGGAACGGGATTGGACCATGGCCTATTTGCGCGGCCGGGCCACGGCTTCGTCGCTCATGGGCGTGCTTGCGGAAGGGTTTGAGCCCGACATGGTGATCCTGTCGGGTTCTATGGGCAACGGTCTGTTTGTGCGGAACCTGTTCCCGGAAGCTTTCCTTGTCGGGTATGCCGACTGGTATTTTCGGGATGAGACCGAGACCCGCTATCCTCTCAGCACCATGCCCGACATCCCCTTGGCCCCCCGCAATATCCGCAACACGCTGCAAGCGAAAAACTTTTTTGATTGTAACTGCCATTTTACGACGACGGAATGGCAGCGGGAGCAATACCCCGAAGGGATGCGCGGGTTCATTTCCGTACTGCGGAAGTGTGTGGACACGGAGTTTTTCGCTCCGGCCCCCGCCAGCCGATTCAGTTTCGGGGACTGCGAACTGACGGAACGGCAAGAGATCGTGACCCTTTCCGTGCGGGATGCCGCCCGGTTGCGGGAGGGTGGTTTCTGGTGCGAGCTGCCGTCCCTGCTCTCGGCGCGGTCGGATTGCCATGTGGTTCTTATCAGCACGGGCAAGGAGGTCCGCCTCGATAGCCTCCGGGAAAGCATGGCGGCGTTTCCCTCCGGCATGAGGGGCCGGATCCACCTGCTGGATTTCCTCCCTCCGGGAGCCTACCGCGACCTGTTGTGTGTCTCCTCGCTGCATCTCTGCAAAGATATTTCCTTTATGCTGCCTTCCGAACTCTTGGAGGCCATGAGCTGCGGGTGCGTCGTGCTCGCGCCCGACACCGGAGCCGTCCGCGAAGTCCTCAGCGACGGCCAGAACGGTTTTCTGTACCCCTCCGGGCGCAGGATGAATTGGGTCATGCTCATAACCCTGTTGCTCGAAAGGCGATCCGAGCTGCTCTCCATACGCCGGAACGCCCGGAAGACCGTTTTTGGGAAACACAATAAAAACACCCTGTTACCAAGGCATATTGCTTTCCTGATGGACCGTTACAGCCATTGGCGCGCCCAACAAATACAACTCGCGGAGGGAAACGATGTATTCGAATCTACCTCTGCCTAAGCTTCTTGAGATCATTTCGCGGATCGTGAACGACAGCGGATGTACGGTCCGCATCGTCGACGAAATACCTGTGCAGGATAGGGAGATCCGTGAGCTCTGCCTCCAGATTTACGAACTGCGCCGGGCCGCGCAATCCATCGCGCACGGGGAACTGGGAGTCCATTTCGAAAACTGCGGCTGTATGGCTACGTATTTGAAGGACATCATGGATAGGCTCAAGGCGGTCGAGCGGGGGATCAAGGAACTCGCGGAGGGCGACACGCCGGAACTTCCCCGCCTGGGGGCCCTCGGGACGTACTTCGAGCTTATCGGCAATACGCTGCAAGAAAACAGAAGGCTCATCGAGAAGTACAGGAACCTGTCCCTGACCGACATGCTGACGGGCCTGCCGAACCGGCGCGGCTTCCTCGCGCTGGCGGAAAAGAGCTTTGCCCGCGCAAGCCGCAAGCGGCAGAGCATTTCCTTTATCATGGCGGACATCGATCATTTCAAGAAGGTCAACGACCGGCACGGCCATGAGGCGGGGGACGAGGTGTTGCGCGTGGTGGCGCAGCGCTTTCTGGACTGCCTCAGGGTTGAAGATATTTGCTGCCGGTATGGCGGGGAAGAGTTCCTCGTCATGCTGTACGATACGGATGTAATCCGGGCGGCATTGGTTGCGGAACGGCTGCGCAAGAGCATCGCGGGAAAACCGATCTCCACCAGAGGGGAGGAGATCCGGGTGGCGATCAGCCTCGGGGTGACGGAAATCGTCGCTGCCGATTACGCCGGAACGCGGAAATGCCATGCGGAAATACGGCGGGCTGTGCAGGTGTCCGACGCGTTTCTCTACAAAGCCAAGAAAGCGGGCAGGAACAGGGTCGCCGCCAACCTGCCTGAAGAGGATGAGGGGGTGGCGTAGCAAGCCCTCCCGTCTTTCGAAAGGAGAGGGCGCTTGTCGAGGGAAACGCCGATCCGCCTGTGCGCGGGTACGGTTTTTTAGGAAAACGCTTGGGGGATGTCCCGAGTGAGCGCGTGGGTGAGTGCCACGCAGGAGGGTGGGTTGCCCTCCGGAGGAGCAAAATATGTACGGTAGAGCCTTTGCGATGATCCTTATGACGGCGGTGCTGTGTCTCGGCGGAATGACGAATGCCCCGGCCGCTCCGACCTCCAACGCCGCCGTGACTTCCGCGCCCGTGCGGGAAAGTGCTGTCACCGTCCGGGAAACCGTGGCCGAGACCATCGCCCACCACCGGGGACTCAAGGTCATTCAGGAAAATCTGGATGTGACCCGCTATGAACTGCGCCGGGCAAAGGCCGGATGGGGGCCGAGCGTGGACGCGACCGGGCGCTACGGCGCCAGCCGCCTGAGCGACGATACCACGCGCTCCTACGGTTCGGATAAGGGCATGTATGCGGCGAGCGGCGTGGGCATTACCCTGACCCAGCCCCTGTGGGACGGCTTCGCCACCCGCAGCCGTGTCCGTACTGGAGAAGCCACCGTTGAATCGATGGAATACCGCGTGTTCGACAACGCTACCTCGTTCGGTCTGGATGGCCTCATCGCCCATGTGGACTACCTGCGGCGGCGTGAAATCCTGCGCCTCGCACAGGAAAATGTGGCGCGGCATAAGGAAATCCTCGCTTCGCAGCGCGAGCGCCTGAACCTCGGGGCATCCACGACGGCCGACCTGACCCAGACGGAAGGCCGCCTTTCCCGCGCCATGTCCACCCTGACGGACGCCGAGGCTTCGTTGCGCGAAGCCGAGGCCTCCTATATCCGGCTGACCGGGAAGCCCGTGCCCCCGTCGCTTGCGGAAGTATATGTCCCTGAAGGGATGTTTGCCGACCCCGACGCGGTGATGAAGGCGGCTGAGGAAGGGAACCCCAAGCTGAAGGCGTATCTTGCGGACATCCGGGCGGCACGCGGCGAGAAGGAACTTGCACAGTCGGCCTACCATCCGAAGATCAATCTTGAGGTTGGGCCGAACTATTCGGATCGCGGCGGCAGGGGGAGCAATTGGACGTCGAGTTTCGACGTCATGGCGACCATGCGTTGGAACCTGTTCAACAGCGGTGCGGATAAGGCCGAGACGGAAGCCGCCGAGTCGCGCATCCGTCAGGCGCGTCAGACCGCCTATAACTTCTTTGATGATTTGAATCTCGAAATCGCGGACACGTGGACCCGTTACATGGCCGCCATTGAACAGCGGAAGTATTATCAGGAAGCGGTCGTTTACAACACGCAGACGCGGGATGCTTATCTGGCGCAGTTCAACCTTGGGCAGCGCAGCCTGCTTGACGTGCTGGACGCTGAGAGCGAGCTCTTCAATTCCGCCACGCAGGAAGCCACGGCGCGCGGGAACGAGATCGTCGGAGCCTATCGGCTGTACGCGCTGGCCGGGCAGTTCCTTCCGGTGCTGAACATAGACGACAAGTCCCTTTACGTTTCCCAGCGCGAAAGTGAACCTTCCAAGTAACCCTGTTTGCCCTTTTTCCGGGGCTCTGCCCCTCGGGACCCCGCAAGGGGGCAGCGCCCCCTTGACCCGGCGGCGCGTTTCCTTTGGCGGCAAGGCCGCCAAAGGAAACGCTTGTGCGGCGTAATGGAAGGGAGGGGGAGTATCTTTTTTCGTCTTTTATCGGAAGCCTGTTGAGTGGGATGTGCCTTGAATCCGTCTCAGTTGTGGTATTCCTACGAGGGAACCACTTCTTTTGAGTCCATAAAATGATTGCAGCCCGGCGTGGGAAGGCACTCCACTCCCGAAGCGTTTCTTGACTTCCTCGGTTCTCTATGTGTATTTTTAGAAAGGTGCTTCAAAACACCTTTATTCCTTGGCGGCCCGCCGTCCCGTTAGAGTGGCTTTTTTTACGCCTCCGTTTTGGCGTAACCTTTGCCTTATTCTCCGGGTGTGGGCTAATACAAGACCGGCTTGCCGGGAATATGCCCGCCGTTCCAAGGACGGTTTTGAGCACCCGGAGTTTTCTATTTTGAAGGCTCCAATCAAAAAAATCCTTGGAGTGCATCATGTCAGAAACGCCTTTTCCTGTTTCCGCTCCCCCTCCCGATGCGGCATCTCTCGCCGCCCTGCTTCAGAGCGCGGCTCAGGCCCTGCTCCGTTCCGGCACGCCGTCCGACGAAGAACACCCCGCGCCTGCGAAGGTAGAGCGAATCCAAGAGGAAATCCGCCATTATCGATTTCCTCCTTTGGCTGTGCGCTGCGAAAAAGAACTGTTGGAAGCGGAAGACGCCGAAGAAATGCGGGAATTGCTGTTCAGAGCGTTCTCTTCGCTTGAAACCTTCGCGGATCTTCTGGAACTGATGAACCCCGAGGCCAAGGTGGAAGGCGTGGTGATGCATACGCTGGCCCGGGAATTGCGGCGTATCGGCAGATTGGTGTTCAAAATCCAAGACGCTTACAGCACCGTGGAGCTTGTGGAAGTATAGCCCGACCACGGCAATACAAATTACCAAACGGATAACCCAAAAGGCCCTTAGCGACAAACCGCCAAGGGCCTTTTTTCAACATACCGGGAAAACGGGTGAATCCCATCCATATCGACGGCGGGGGAAATGCCTTTTCCAACTCCCGCCGGAACGGACTCCTTCTGGGCCGCCCTCCCCACCAGTCAAATCCTTGACGTGATCCCCCGGCTAAGCCGGGGGGCTCCTGCAGTTTGACAATTCCCTAAAACAGCAAACCTCCTTGTCCGAACCGCTCAAGGCAGAACAAGGAGGCTTTTTATGAAGCAATTACAGAGATTAAGTCATACGGTCTGGGAGTGCAAGTATCATATAGTGTGGATTCCGAAATACCGGAAAAAGGTTTTGTACGGCAAGATTCGTGAGGAGTTGGTGGGCGTATTTCATGAATTGGCCAACCGCCGAGGCTGCAAGATACTGGAAGGGCACCTGTGTGTGGATCATGTGCACATGTTACTGTCGATTCCACCTAAATATGGGGTGGCAGAAGTAGTGGGCTATTTAAAAGGAAAAAGCGCTATTGAGATAGCGAAACATTTTGAAAAAGTTCGTAAAATAACAGGAGCGAGTTTCTGGGCGAGAGGATATTTTGTAAGCACGGTAGGAGTAGGAGAACGGGAAATTCGGCTCTACATAAGGAACCAGGAAAAAGAAGACAGGAAGGTGGAGCAGCTTAAGCTGCTGTAATTCGCCGTAGGCGAATAGCAAAAACCGCTTTGAGCGGTTACCGCGTTTCAAGCCCCCGGCTTTGCCGGGGGTTTTGACAGTCTTTGGGGATGAGGGGTGGGGTCCGGGGGGAGGGACAACCTTTCTCCAGAAAGGTTTCCCTTCCCCCGGCACGTCGCGCCTTCCCCAAACGTCCTTTTTTTGCACTCTCCCCCCGGCACTCCGCGTTCCCCCAAACTACTTGTCCGCAGGTACAGGCTGGAGCAAACCGTCGTCGGGCAGGAAAGGTTCCTCTTCAATGACGGTGGGCTGATCAAGCTCGGCATGGAGGCGTTGCATATCAAGCGCACCTTCCCACTTGGCGACAACGATGGTCGCCACGGAGTTGCCGACGAGGTTGGTCAGCGCGCGGGCTTCGGACATGAAGCGGTCCACGCCGAGGATGAGGGCGATACCGGCCACCGGGATGGTGGGGATGGTCGCCAGCGTGGCGGCTAGGGTGACGAATCCGGAACCCGTGACCCCGGCCGCGCCCTTGGAGGCCACCAGCAGTACGGCGAGCAGGGTAAGTTCTTCCTTGAGGCTCAGTTCGATGCCGAGGGCCTGCGCGATGAAGATAGCCGCCATCGTCAGATAAATGGAAGTGCCGTCAAGGTTGAACGAGTAGCCGGACGGGACCACGATGCCCACGATGTCCTTGCGCGCGCCCATGTGTTCGAGCTTCGCCATGAGGGTCGGGAGGGCGGATTCGGACGAGGACGTGCCGAGCACGAGCCACAATTCATGGGCGATGTAGCGCAGCAGCTTGACCAGCGAGAACCCGGTGAGGCGGGCGATGATGTTCAGGACGACAAAGACGAACAACAGGCAGGTCAGGTAGAAGCTGCCCATGAGATAGCCGAGGGAGCCGAGCGTGCCGAGGCCGTACTTGCCCACGGTGAAGGCCATAGCGCCGAACGCGCCGAGCGGGGCGAGCTTCATGATGATGTTGATGATGCCGAACAGGGCCGAGGAAGCCTGACGGATGAGCCCGACGATACCGGCGACGCGCTTGCCGAGGGCGGAAAAGGCCGCGCCGCAGAGCAGGGAAATGAGCAGCACCTGGAGGATGTCGCCATTGGCGAACGCGCCTACGATGGTGCCGGGGATGATGTTCATCAGGAAGTCGATGAAGCCGTTGTGTTGGGCCGAAGCGGTGTACTTGGCGATGGCGGTGGTGTCGAGGGACGCGGGATCGACGTGCATTCCCCCACCCGGCTGGAGGGTGTTGACCACCACAAGCCCGATGATAAGGGCCAGGGTCGTCACCGCTTCAAAATAGATGAGCGCTTTGCCGCCGATACGGCCGAGCTTCTTCATGTCTTCCATGCCTGCGACGCCGAGGACCACGGTGCAGAAAATGATCGGCGCGATGATCATCTTGATAAGTTTGATGAACCCGTCACCGAGCGGCTTCATGGCCTGAGCGGTCTGGGGATAGAAATGCCCAAGGGCAATACCAAGGAGAATGGCGCAAATAACCTGAAAATAAAGAGATTTATACAACGGCTTCTTGGGAGCTTCCATGATTTCCTCCTGCGGGCGCCGGGACGAACGGGGAGACCTCCCCCGTTTTCGGGGAGCACGTTCGGCGGGCGCGTGTTTCCGGGTGTCCGCTCGCGGGGAGGACAGAGGATTCTGTCCGTTTCGCGGCGCGGGCGCGACAAGGGCCAAGGGTGGGAGTGTCCTTTGCACGATTGCCGGATGGCGTCATGTGCGGAAAGGCCGTCAGCCGATCATCGCGGGAGGAGGCAGAGGGAATACGACAAGGCCCCGCCAAGAGGGACGGAGAGGGAGGGGGACCACCGCCGGAAGCCCTGCGGACAGGAGCGGCGGGAGCATGGGGGGAGCGGCGCTTTGTCCGGCGTCGTACACCGGGGCGTCGTTGTCCTTTTGGGAAAGTTCGTGCCCGCGGACGTGCGGGACGCGCACCTCCGTCTGGATCAGCAAGGGCTGATAGACGTCTTGAATGACCGTTTCGTATTGCGTCGGAGCGTGGCGGAATGCGCCTTTCTCCGGCTCGTGGGCATCGGCGCGCGGGCACCAGCAGCCTGCCGCCAGCAACGTGGCAAACAGGATGAACAGGTGCAGAGGCAGGAAAAGGCGTCTTTTCATGGTCTTTCCGCGCGGCTAAACATGAATAGGTTTTCTTTGATCCTATATCGGCGCTCCCGTTTTGGGTCAAGGGAAAACGGAAAAAAGATGGAGTGAAAAAGAGCACTTGCTGTAAGGTATTTCTGTAACTTGCCTGAATACCATTTGAAAAGAAAACGCTTGCCGGGAAAGAATTTTTCAGGACATTGGAATGGCGTTACAATATGTCCCTTTTTTCAAAAAAAGAGTGTGTATTAAAAGAATGTTACAAAGCGATACTCTCAAAAACCCGGATTTTGCCATGTCCGCAAAGGAACAGCTTTTGAGGGGTGTGCTTGGTTGTTTGGTCAACAAAGAGAAGCGGAAAGGAAAAGGGAAGAAAAATTTGAGGGAGGGGAGAACATGTTCAGAAAGTTCTCCCTCCCTTAAAGGCTTTTACTGTTATCAACTTATTGTTGTTCTTTCTAACGGAAGAGCGGAGCAGAGCGTTTTTTGTTTGAGGGCGGGAGCGGTCAAAGGTATATCGCTCTTCTTTTTGGGGAAGGAAGGGCGTGGTGCCCTCTCATTGGCTCCCCTTATTCCTCCAGCTTGAGCAGCCGCCCGGCAACGACGAGGAAGGCTTCACGGGCTTGCGCGGCGATAAGCTGGTTGGCGAGGCCGAGGCCGTCACAGTAGTTCCGCCCGAGCCGGGTAGGTTCGATGCCGCCGAGCCCGGTTTCGCCGGAAACAACCACCCATTGGCAACCGGAAGAGCGGATTATGTCGAGCAACGCTTCCGTCTCAAGGCGCACAGCACCTTCGAAAGCGCTGAGATCTTCGGGATCAGGCAGGCTGAACAGGATATTCGATACCCACAAGGTGATGCAGTCCAGCAAAACGGTGGGAGTTCCCGCCGTGTTACGGAATTCCGCAAGGGCGGTGCCAATGTGCTCTCCAAGCTGGAGCGGACATTCGAGCGTCCGCCAGTTTTCCGGGCGGCGGGCACGGTGCCGCCGGATGCGTTCCGTCATCGAAGGATCGTCCGGCCGTGCTTCAGCTGTAGCGACATACAACACCGGACCGTCGGCCCGTTGAAAAACCCGGGCCTCCGCACGTGCGCTTTTGCCGCTCCGCGTGCCGCCGAGATAGAGAGTCAAATCAGGCTTATCCATGATGCTGCCCTTTACGGATCGGGAAGCCCTTTCGGGAAAGGGGTTCCCGGCTACGTCATTTTTTATGCGGGAAAATGTTGCATCGGTGGTTCATCACGAGTCAAGCGCAAGCACTTTCCCCATGCGAAACATTCACTTTTCTGATATTTTTAAAATTTAATTTATTATTTTAAGATGTTATATTATCATTTTCATTGAAAGTGTGAATGCCTCTCCCATGCTTGAGAAAACGTGTGAAAAGGGATTCGATAAGGCCAAAAGTCTTTGAAGATGGAGGGGTGGGGTTTGGGGAGGGGAGGAAGGGACTTTCTA
>OGGQ01003188.1_pt1 | contig 15916 bp, 8 predicted proteins | sample 1571191 | NCBI WGS metagenome assembly OGGQ01 (sample SAMEA2582061, study PRJEB24529) | metagenome | biome: Human gut stool | place: China | collected 2011
CACGCAGCTGAATAAACTTCCTTCGCAGTACGACGCGTTCCTGGAATTCTGCTCCTTGACGGTCGCAACAAATGAAACTGTCGGTAAAATGTCGGATGGTGTAACGGATAAGAAGGGCGCCGGCAAAGTGTCGATGGGCGCGCAGTCGCTGGGTACGCAGCAGGCGGAAGACTTGTTCGCGGCAGGTACGATCGGCATGTTCGTAGACGGTCGTTGGGAAACGACGTTCCTGCGCACTTCGAATATGGCAAAAGGATCCTGGGACGTAGCTCCTCTGCCCGTATATAAGGAATACGACAAGAACGATAACTATGATGGAGAAGCAAAAGTAACGGTGCACGGCATACAGGCGGGGCACAGCGGTTCGGTAGGCCTTGCTATCGCGGAGGGTAGTAAAGTAAAAACTGCGGCTTGGATGTTCCTGCGCTATGTAGCGGGCGAAGCTGGGCAGACGTCGCAGGCGGAAGCCGGCTTCTGCATCCCCAACCAGATCGAACTCGCAAATTCGGATGTATTCCTGCAGAAAGATCAGGATCCGAAGAACTCCATTGTATTCGTAGAAGCGGCCGAAGTAGAAACGCCCGGCGACTGGTGGTACCTGCCTGACGGCGACTGGATCACCGATTGGGCGAACGACTTGAACTATGAAGTCCGCGAAGGCAGGATGACGCTTGATCAGCTGTGGGCAAACAACGCGGACGAGACGCAGGAAGTTCTGTACGATTACACCAATTATAAACCCAACACTGTTTCCTAAGGAGTTCGGGGGATATGGAAGAAATGGAAGACTTGACCACCGTTTTCGACGGTGAGGAAGTATCAGAAGAATTAAACGGCGGGCGCGCACCTCAGCGCGCCCGCAAAAAATGGAAAACCAATAAAGAAGAGCTGATCGGCTGGGGGATGAGCTGTATCCCGATCATCGGCTTTTTGATTTTCAGCGTAATTCCGCTCGGTTTTTCCATTTACATATGTTTCCATCAGTTCCGCGGCCTGCGCCTGAACACCGCGGAATTTGTCGGCTTCGATAACTTTGTCGAAGTTTTTACCGACGACTTATTCTGGAAGTCGGTAACGAATACGCTCATCGTCATCGGCGCAACGCTCATCGCGTTGGTGATTTCGATCATTATCAGTACATTGCTCTCCAACTGCGGAAAGGGTAAAAAACTGTTCCAGACGGTCTATTTTATCCCGTATGTCTGTTCGATGGTTGCGATCACGTTCATGTGGCAGTGGATATTCAACTATAACTTCGGCGTGCTCAACGCGCTGTTGCGCAACATGGGGCTCATCGAAGAAAACATCAATTGGCTGGGGCAGGAAAGTACTTTCATGCCGGTCATGTATGTCATATTGATTTGGGGCGGCACGGGCTTTAACATTATATTGCTGTCCGCCGCAATGACGAATGTCAATAAAAACTGCTATGAAGCGGCGGATATCGACGGTGCAGGCATGTTCACGAAATTTTTCCGCATCACCCTTCCCGCCATTTCGCCTACGAACTTTTATTTGTTGATAACGGGGCTGATCGGTTCTTTGCAGTCGTTTACGCAGTTCCAGGTCATGGCCAGCGACGGCGGCCCCGGCTATGCGGGGTTGACGATCGTATTCTATCTGTACCGCGAACTGTTCCAGCCCAGCGGCGGATCGGATATCGGCGTTGCCACAGCAGTCGGTTGGGTGCTTGCGCTGTTCATTGCAGTCGTCGTGGCGTTTAACTTCTGGGGTTCGAAAAAGTGGGTGAGCTATGATGAGTAACGAAAATATTTTAATGGAAAACGAAGACGTGGAATTCATTGAATCCGAAGCGTCTGCGCAGCTTGTTGCAGAAACGCCTGAAGAGCCTCGCAAAATTCGGAAAATGAGCGCGAATAAAGTGAATATTACCAAAAAGGTGATCATGTACTTTATTCTCATTCTCTTCCTTTTGTGGATACTCGTTCCGTTCTATATCGTTATTATTACGAGTTTTAAAAAATGGGAAGAGGCGAACAGCCCGAACTTTACCTGGTGGCCCACACAGGGCTTTTCTGTAGACGGTTATAAGATGATTTTTCAAAAGCCGATCGCGAACGCCTATACGGCGATTATGACGGGCTTTTTGAACACGCTGTGGATCATTATCCCGCCTACTTTATTGGGTCTGTTCACTTCGGCTTTGGCGGCATATGCGTTTGCAAAATTGCAATTCCGCGGCAAAAATGTATTATTCGGCATTTTATTAGCCACAATGATGGTACCGGGCATGGTAACGATGGTTCCCGCGTTCACCATCTATGATTTGATCGGTTGGCGCGGAACGCCTCTGCCGCTCATGATCCCCGGTATGTTCGGTGCGGCGGCGTGCGTATTCTATCTCCGCCAGTTTTTCTCGGGCATTCCTACCGAAACGCTCGAGGCTGCAAAACTCGATGGTCTCGGATACGTGGGCATTTTCTTCTGGATCATGGTCCCGCTGTCCAAACCCGCGCTCATTGCGCAGGGCGTTCTCGGTTTTGTAGGGGGCTACAACGACTATTTCGGACCTTTGCTGTATCTCACACAGCCTCCTTTGCAGACCTTGCAGATCGCGCTTACTACGTTCGTATCGCAGTACAATGCCCAATGGCATGCAATCATGGCGGGTACGTTGGTTGCGCTTCTGCCTACAATTATCATCTATATCGTGGCGCAGAAATACTTCATCGAAGGTATCGCGTCTTCCGGTTTGAAATAATCCGGTTAAATTATCCAAGGAGGATTTTATGAAGAAATTGTTGGCGCTGTTCGTCGGGGCCGTAATGGTTTTCGGCGTCGGAGCATCGGTGGCATGTTCACGGGGCGGAGCTGCGAGCGTGAACGTACCTCTCGAATACTACGAATACAACGCACCGGCGGAAGGTGAAGAAGAGCGTGAATATAACCATGAAACGGTATATCAGAACGACTTGGAAACGCTGGGCGCCGACCCTTCGGTAATCTATGTTACGGAAGGGGATCAGGCGGGATACTATTACATGTATCTGACGAGCGATCAGATCGGCGCGAGCGGTTACCAGTGCTTCCGCAGCAAAAATCTGAACGATTGGGAATGCATGGGAGTGGCGTACAACCCCACGCTGTATTACGATCAGGAGGCAGACATCACGTATTCGTCGTTTGCCACGTCGAGTTTTTGGGCGCCCGAGGTGATTTACGATGAAGATCTGGGCCTGTACATGCTGTTCTACAACGCGGCGTATCTTTTCAAAGGCCTTGATTTCTATATGGACTGTGCGGTAAGCGAAGACCCGCAGGGCCCGTTCGTGCAGTATGCTGAGTACATCATGACGGTAGATATCCCTGCGGATGCTACGGCGGAAGAGCGGGAAGTTGAGGAATTTTGGCGTAAGGAATTGGAGCCGTATGCGGATAACGAGGCAGCGGACGCTGCGGGGCTGGAAGATAACAAGCTGTACGTATATCCCGCACTGTTGGATTTCACGTACATGCGGGATCAGAAAGAAGGCGAGACGGACAGCGACTATTTGGAGAAAGAGCCCAACGGCGGCTACATGAAGGTCATCGACGCCAGCCCGTTCATCGATCCCGTTTCGGGCACGAAATACCTGTATTTCACGCGCGACCTGAACGGCGGTAACGGACACAACGATTCCGCGATCGGTGTGATCGAAATGGACGATCAGTGGCGTCCCGCTCTTGAAAAGGATGCTGATGGCAATTTTTATTATAAAAATGTCAGACTCCTTACGGAATGCAACCGTAAGGATCTCGAACAAGGGATTGCGGACGCATCCTTGAGCGAAGGCCGTGTAAACGAAGCGCCGTTCATGGTGTATAACGAAGAAAACGGCAAGTATTATTTGATGTATTCGGCGAACAGCTATTGGGATAAGACGTATTCTGTACGCGTTGCCGTGGGTGATTCTCCGGACGGAAAATTCACGAAGCTTACCCGTGCGGAAGGCGGCTGGCTTCTGTATGCCGATCCCTCTTGTTCGTGGATGTCCGGTACGGGGCACCACAGTGTGGTAACGGCGAACGGGAAATCGTTCATCGTGTATCACGCGCATACCGACCGCGTAACGGGTAACTCGTCGCGTGCGATCGGGTTCGATGAATTCCTCTGGACGACGAATAACGACGATTTATTGGTTCCGTACGTCAACGGCGGCAGCTATGCGTACATGCCGCAGACGGTGGGCGAATGGTCGAACATCGCTACCGAAGCGACGGTATCGTCGAACAATGTGCTGGAAGGGAGCAGCGTAAGCTATCTCAATGACGGAATCGTGAAATTCCACGACGACGGCTTTGTATACGATTATGAAATGAATCTTGGAGCAGCGGAAATCACGCTCACCTTTGAAGATTACAGAGAAGTCCGCGGCTTGTTCATTTTCAATGCATACAATTACGACCAGACGGTAAGCCGCATCTCGTCGGTAGAATTTACATTCAAAGACGAAGAAGCGAACGTCGAAGGCACCGCATACACCGGAACGCTGGATTTCTATTGGGATAAATATTATAATTACGGCGAATATATCCCGGGCGGCAGCTTTGCGATAGAATTTGCGCCGCTTATGGTCAAAGAGATCAAAATCACGATACCGAGCGCCGGCCAACCGCTTGCGCTGTCGGAAATCATGGTATTGGGTAAATAAGGAGGAGAACAACAATGAAAGCAAAGAAATATTTGTTAATTTGCCTCAGCGTCCTCATGTTTGCCGCATTGGCCATGTTTATCGTTGCGTGCGGGAACACGAACAGCGATTTCAAATTTGAAACGTACGATTATAATCCCGTCGATGCGGGCGAAGACGATTGGACGGAAGTAGACTTCCCCGATACAGACATGACGCTGGACGGTGAAGTCGCTGCATCCGAATACGGCGAAGGATATTTGAGCTTTACAGACATCAACGGCGTAAACATGAAGGTGTATGCGCATTTGGGAGACGAGGGCGTATTCTTTGGCTTTGTATCCAACGATCGGAACGTGTTCTATCATGAAGATACGAACGTATTCAATAACACGAGCGTTGAGATTCAGGTGGCGCCGCGCGATACTGCGCGTTTGGATGCGAATGTCGTTCAGCTTCGCTTAGGCGCAAACGGTTATGCGGAACAGTGGGTCGGCTTTAAGGCGCAGGATAAGGCGTACGATTATACGCGCAAATACCTGCCCAGTACAGGAAAGGTAAAGATCAACGGAGAGCTGAACTCGAACACCTGCCAAGGGTATTCGATGGAATTGTATCTGCCGTATTCTTCTTTGAATTTGGACGGCAAGCCGGAATCGGTAGTGTGTGCGCCTTCGTTCAATACGAAGCCGTCGTATACATCGGGTCCTCGCGCAACATGGACGATGATGCTCGGCTGTAACCTGTCCGAGCCGGCGACATGGTATGTCGTTGACGACAGCGGCATGACGACGTATACCAGCGGGTATGACGATAGCAATTATGAAACTTCCTATACCGTTACACAGACGGGGACGGGACAAGAGTTCTATTATTTCGGTTATGATGCGCTCGATGCGTTCAGCCTGAAAGCAACGTTGAATGTTGTACAAGCCGGGCTTGCCGGCGACGGATTTCCGAAGTTCGGCCTTGTCAGTAAGTCGGAAGAATCGCTTGTAGCGTTCTATGTCGATGCGGCCGGCGGAACGGGCAATAAGTTCGGCAAAGTAATTGCGGAACAGGGCACGAACAACGGAACGCAGTGGGGCTGGGCAACGAGTTCATCCCACTCGATGGACGGACATTGGGGCGATACGTATATCCGTGAAGGCAACAGTTACAACAATATCGAAATGCAGTTAGTATATGTAAACGATACGTTGTATATGTTGTTGGATGACGTATTGGTATATGCCCAGCACGATTACAAGGGGAATGACGACGGAGCAATTCCCGGGTTTATGACCTTTAATACTGCGCTTGCATTCACGGATATCGATTTGATTACGGAAGCGGATGTAGTAGAGACTTTGGCAGAAGGATTTTTGCCGACGGCTGTAAAGGTGGACGGCGATCTGTCCGATTGGGAAAATCTCGACGCCTCCGAGGAAGGCAACTATCTCGAAGCGACGGATTCTTATAACGAAACGAGCAACGGCAATACTTGGAAAGTGCGCGCGTTCCTCGGCGAAGACGGCCTGTATATCGCTTACGATGTAAAACATCAGGTAAATACAGCGCAGGCTTCTTGGGACGAAGATAAGGGCGCGGGCGGCTGGTTCCGCAACGTCAATGTGGAATTTTTTGTTGGCAGCCATCAGTATATGCTCACGGGATACGGCACGGGCGGCTATATGGACGCGGTGATGACGACGACGGAAGTGGAAGGCCAGTCGTACAGATTCCAGACGTATGCCGAGATTTTTATTCCGATTGAAAATCTTGCTAAAGAATTGGGCGTAGAGGCTTCGGAAATCTCTTCCGTAAATGTAGGCTTCGCTTTCAAAACGGACGATAATATGAAGATCGACCTTGAAAACGGCGAAACCATGAACGGTAACAACTGGTGGTACTTCGGCGGCGAGCCGAACACGTATCAGTACACTGTGGCGGCAAACGGCATTCAGGCAAAGGAAGAACCGGTCGAACCTACGTCAAAGAAGCTGGACGGCGTCCTCTCCGACTGGGGGGGGGTACACACTCTCAGCGTTGTCGGCAGCGGTGATTTTGACGGTAAGAGCGCGAAGTTTTATGGAGAAATGGTCGAAGGCGAAGGCCTCTACGTTGCGGTAGACGTGCACTATGGTCTCCATAAAACGGGTGCGGCAAACTGGTTTGATAACACCAACTTCGAATTTTTCGTCGGCACGGGTACCTCGCAGGTACAGTACTATGTATACGCGACGGGCGCAGATGAATTCAAAGCTTCGCATGATTACGTCTACTATGGTTCCAAAACGACGGGGACGGAAAACGCATATCGTACGATCGTAGAAGCGTTTGTTCCCGCGTCGTATCTTACCGGGGTAGATGACGTCGCCCGCGTAGGCATCGCATGGAAAACGGTCGGCGATCAGATCAACAACAGTGCAGACCTTTCGGGCACCAGCGAATACTGGCTGCCGCAGGGTACGCATCAAAACAACGATCATATGAGCTATGTCGATTCGACGGGCATCTACCGCTGGTCGGATTACGGCAAAACGGTCGATGCGGATATCACGCTGGATGGGGTTCTTTCCGATTGGGAGGGCGTAAGCACCCTCAGCATCGTCGGTACCGATGAATATGAGGGCAAGAGCGCAACGTTCTACGGCGTTATGACGGATGAAGGTTTGTATCTCGCCGTCGATGCGCATTATTCTCTGCACGTAACGGATCAGGCGGAGTGGCATTTAAACACCAACTTCGAGTTTTTCATCGGTATGGGCGGCGAGCAGAAACAGTATTATGTGTATGCTACGGGCGCAGACGAATTTGCTGCAACGCCGGGGGCTGATTTTATTCAGCATAAATCGGTAACGACCGGCTCGGACGGCAGCTACCATACGATTATCGAAGTTTTCATTCCTGCGGCAAATCTTTCCGGCGTACAAGAAGGTACTGTCCGCGTTGGCGTTGCCTGGAAAACAAATAATGATTCCTGCAATAACGGCTCGGCCAACGATGGAAAGGCAGATTCGTATTGGGTCCCCAAGGGCTTGTGGCCGAGCGATGATAACAAGGCCGTCGTAACCACAACCGGTATTTACGCAAAATAATAGCCGAAATGGCACTATAAAAGGCCTATAAGGCCAATACGCTGAAACAAGTCGCGCGGCGCGCCCTTGCAAGTATTCACAAACAGATTGCAATTTTTTCAATACAGGCGGAAATTTCCGCATGGTTCGGAGAATATTATGAAAATCATTTTCCCCAAGGCGGGCGAACCGAAATCGCAGCCCGATCCCTACATACTCAAAGCAGAAGGCAGGTACTACATATATGCGACGGGGTCGCAGGGAGTCGAGCTCTACGAATCGGACGATTTGTTCAAGGGTTGGAAGTATGTCGGCATTTGCCTGCGCGAAGCGGGCATGCACGAGTATTGGGCCCCCTGTGTGATCGAAAAGGACGGAACGTACTATATGTATTATTCCTCTTTCGACGAAAAGTGCGACGATGCGCACATGCAGGCGGTCAAGGTCGCTGTCTCTGCTTCTCCGAAAGGCCCGTTCGAGTATAAGAAGACCATGCTCGATGCCTTTTCCATCGATCCGCACGTCGTGCAGAACGAGAGCGGATATTATATCTTCTATTCGGTCAACGATTACGAAGCCGACCGCGCGGGCACCTACATCGTGGTCGATAAGCTGGTCGATATGTTCACGGCGGAAGGAAAGCCTGTGGCGGTCGTCCGTCCCACCCTCGACGAAGAGATCTTCATGCGCGACCGCTTCAAAAAGGGTCAGAATTGGCATACCATCGAGGGCGCCTTCTATTTTAACGAGGGCAACCGGCACTACGTGATGTATTCGGGCAACTGCTACCAGAACGAATACTATTTCGTCGGCTATGCCTATGCCGAAAGCGAGGAGAAAGATCTCCGCAAAGTGCCGTTCCGCAAATACCCTTCCGATTCCGTATATGCGCCGATCCTGCGCAAAAACGATGTCGAAGAGGGCACGGGGCACAACAGCGTGATCAAAGAAAACGGCAAGTATTACGTGGTCTATCACGCGCGCGATATCGGGGATAAAGACCTGCCTTACGATTCGCGTACGGCCCGCATCTGTCCGATGCGCGTCGAAGGCGAAAAACTGATTTTGGAAAGGAACTGAGCCTGCAATAGGCTTATGTTCTTCGTGCGGCGGCATGCAGCGGCCGCAAGGGAAGATTCGGTAACAATTTGCGTAAGCAAAAAAAGATAAGAAAGGAGAATAGAAAGATGAGAATCGCAAAGAGACTCAGTATCCTGCTGTTGGCGCTTCTGCTGGCAGCGACCGTCGCGTTATTCGGTGCTTGCGCTTCGGGTAACGATGACAATACGAACACCGGCGACGACACCCAGCAGGGCGGCGACAATACCGGCGGCGACAACACCGGGGATGACAATACCGGCGACGACAACACCGGAGACAACACCGGCGGCGACAATACCGGAGACAACACCGGCGACGACAACACGGACGACGATACGCCGACCGTGCGGCCCACGATCAAGCTTTCCTCGACCTACCTTCAGCTTACGGTAGACGAAGAAGCGACGGAGATCACGGCGACGGTAGAAAATTCGGAAGAAGACGTAACGTGGAGATCCATGAACACGAGCGTAGCCACAGTCGAAGCGTCGGATGAAGACCCGAACGTCGGTCTCATCACCGCAGTGGCGGCCGGCTCTACGTCGGTAAGGGCGACCATCGGCAACGTATATGCGACGGTGCTTGTTTCGGTATCGCGCGAGATCACGGCGGACTACAGTGAAGATATTACAATCGATGCCGATCTATCCGACTGGACGGAGGCAGAGTTGACCAAAACGATTTCCATCAACGGCGACGGCGGCGACAGCGATACATATGCCGACGACGATTATAAGAGCGCGACCTTCCACGGCGTACTCGATAAAAACGGCTTGTATCTCGCGGTAGAAGTATACCACGAAATGTATCAGTCCAAGGAGAGCACTTGGTGGCATAATTCGCAGTTCGAATTTAGAATGGGTACGGGCGGCGCACTGCATTACTTCGTGTATGCGGACGGCGACGATACGACGTTTACAGGAAGCGATGCGCAGACGAAATGCGGCATCGGCAGAGACGGCGGAACGACCGAGATGCAGGTCTCTTGGAAAACGGAAAAGGCGACCGACCCTCAGCCGGCAGGCACTTACCATACGATAGTCGAAGTTTTTGTTCCGATGGGAGAAATTTCTTCGTACATCGGCGACGCGTATCTGCGTGTAGGCGTTGCATGGAAATCCAAGGACGATGGAAGCGGTACCGATTTTGATACTTGCGGAAACGGCGAAGCGGCAGGCGGCGAACCCGATAACTTCTGGGTACCTGCGGGCGCTTGGACGGACAATGCGGATATGCCGTATGTAACGGAAGACGGTATCTATCTCCGTTCCGAATACAATTCGCTTTCGTAATTCTTACAAAAACAGTGTCCTCGCACGGAGCGGCTTCGTCCGCTCCGCTTCGGGGGCTCGAAGCAGATCCGATTCGCCCGCGCGCTCTTGCGGCGCGCGGGCGGGTCTTGCGCCGCCGGCAGCCTTTGCGGCTGCCGCGCGTTGCGTAAGAGGGAAAAATTTGATATCGCGGTGTCTTGCTGAGGCAGGGCGGGCCGCACGGAGTTCGTGAGGGAAAATAAGAGAAGAAAGGTCCGGAAGCGCGGCAAGAGGGCGCGTTTCGGCGGACCGGAAAAGTACGTATAAAATTGCAGATACTGCGGGATGCATCCGCTGCAGTGCGGATCTCTCCGTTATTTTTATAAAAACCGATTGCTTATGTGAGGGGAGAAGTATGAAAGAGGGCCTTTTGCGCTTTATTTGTGCCGTTTGCGGCGCCGCATTGATTTGTTTGCTCGTGTTATGCGGCTGTACACGGCCGTCCGATCCGGGCAGCGGAGCCTCGGGGGCTCCGAACGTTTCGGCCGTATACAATTACGACATAAGTTATCCCGAAGACGTCCGCGTGGACGTAGATTTAAACGGAGCTGCGATCGCGTCGCTGAAAGAGGGGAACAGCGAACTTGCAAGCGGGTCCGATTATACATACGCCGATACGGCAATTCTCATTGATGCTTCCTATTTTACGGGCAGAGAAGAGGGGGATGTTTTAAAGTTTACCGTCGCTACGGCGGGCGGAACGGCCGCTTTTACGGTAAAGGTAATAAAATCGCAGGCAGTTATTTCCGCGCCCGAGCCGGAAGCGCCTGTAACCGAACAGTTGCGCGGCGAGTTCGATTTGAATCGGGTGCAGGATCTGCGGATTCCCGTCGGTCTGCGCGGGGAAGCCATTCTTTCCCTGTCTTGCGGAGAGCAGGAACTGGAAGGCGGCGCCGATTATACGTATGCGGATACGGTGATCGTGCTGTACAAAGAATGGCTGATGAATTTTGAGGAAGGGGAACGGCTGACGTTTACGTTCGAAACGCCCGGCGGCAGCGCGTCGTTTTCGGTCGATGTCGTCCGCTCCGATCCTTCCGACATGACGATAAGTCTGTCGCAGACGGAAGTTTCGTTGACGGTCGGAGGCCCTTCCGCTTCCGTTACGGCGCAGCCGAGCGACGGCATCAGCGTCGTTACTTGGTCCAATTCCAACCCCGCGGCCGTCGATATGCAGGTGAACGGCAATACGGTCGTACTGACGGGTGTATCGGCGGGCAGCGCTACGATCGCCGCGTCTTTGGGAGAAGTCCGAACGCGCGCGGACGTCAGCGTTGAAATGGTTTATTCGCACGAATACGATATTGAACTCGATGCCGACCTTTCCGACTGGGAAGCGCTCGACGGTTATCAGCCGCATACTCTTTCTGTGAACGGGTATGGCGGAGAAGGAGACACGATCTCCGAAGACGACCATAAGAGCGCAACTTTCTATGCAGTGCTTGCCGAAGACGGTTTATACGCCGCCGTGGAAGTATATCACGATCTGTATGCAAACGATGCGGAAATTTCGTACGCCGAGCCGTGGTGGTACAATGCGCAGTTTGAAATTTTTGTCGGAGAAAACGGCGCGAAGCATTACTTCATATATGCATCCGACCGCGATCTCCCTTATCCCGGAAGCTTGACTGGTTTCTCGCTCGGCATGGATAACGGTTTTACGGGGGCGCAGGCATACTGGGTAACGCAGGAAAACGGAGGGGACGGCAATTCCCGCTATAAAACGGTCGTCGAGGTGTTTATTCCTCTCGTCGAATTTTCCGATTATGTGTTCGACGGCGCAGTTCGCGTGGGCGTTGCCTGGAAGTCGAAAGACAGCGGCGACGAGTACGATACCTTCGATGAATGCGGCAACGGTTCGATGAACGGCGGCGCGCCCGATAAACTTTGGATACCGCAGGGCGCAAGCACAAATACGGAATATATGCCCGTCGTCGACGAAAACGGCATTTGGATCGTCGACGAATATTGGAGCTGATGTCCGAAAAATCAGTAAGGGGCCGCCTTGGCGGCTGCCGAAGGGGAAAGATGAGTCAGAAGATCGGAAGGGCATGCGCAGTGGTTTGGGCACTGTTATTTGCAGGCATTTTGATGCTGAGCGGCTGTGCCCGTCAGCAGGTTGAACCGCCTGTCGTTTCGGGTACATACGTTTACGACGCAAATGCGCCTGCAGACGTGCTTGTAGAGATCGAAACGTACGGTGCGGCGCTCCTGTCTCTCAAAGAAGGGGGCGCGGTGCTTGAAAGCGAAACCGATTATACCTATACCGGCGGCGTGCTCGTGCTCAATAAAACTTACTTTACCGGCAGGGAGTCGGGTACTTTAACTTTTACGGCCGAAACGGAAGGAGGCGAGGCTTCCTTTACGGTAACGGTGATCGGCAAGTCGGTGCAACCGCCCGATCAGCCGCCTGAACAGCAGCCCGATGAACCCGGCGAAGAAACAGAAGGAGAAACAACACCCGTGAAGAAACTGTTCGATTACACCGATTACAACGCCTCTTCGGCAAGCGGCTCGTATGACCGCGACGTCATCTACCAAAACGATCTCGAAACGATTGCTGCCGATCCTTCGGTCATATACATCGAGGAAGGGGAGCAGGCCGGATATTTTTATATGTATATCACCAGCGATAAGCTGGGGGCAAAGGGGTACCTTTGCTATCGCAGCAAAGACCTTGTCGAATGGGAAGAGATGGGCACTGCGTTCGCGCCTGCATCCTATAAAGAGGGGATTACGAATTATTCCTCCTTTGCCACTTCCAATTATTGGGCGCCCGAAGTCATTTACGATAAACAGCAGAAGCTGTATTATCTCTTTTACAGCGCTTCATATATCGGAAAAGGCTTGGCGTTTTATCTCGACTGCGCGGTCAGCAGCAAACCGCAGGGCCCGTTCGTGCAGTATTCCGTTTATGTACAGGATATGCAGCTGCCCGCCTCGGCTTCGCAGGAAGAAAAAGATCTGCTGTCTTATTGGCAGAAGGAACTGAAACCCTATATGGATGTTTCGGCGGCGGTCGACCTCGGCATTTTCCCGGGGATCGTATATATCCATCCTCCCCTCATCGATTTCCGCAATATGCGCAGTCAAAAGGAAGGGGAGACGGATGCCGATTACCTGTCGAAGGCGCAAGGCGACGGATATCTGAAAGTTATCGACGCCAGCCCGTTTATCGATCCCGTTACCGGCGAAAAATATCTGTACTTTGTCCGCGATTTGGGCGAAAACGGCGAAAACGATAACGTTTACGATACGTCGGCCGTCGGCGTGATCGCGCTGGACGAATATTGGCGGCCGAAGCTGGACGAAAACGGCAATTACGAGAGCGTCAGGCTCCTCACCGAAAACAACCGCAAAACGGTCGGCGGCGACTACGATTCGTCTCTGAGCGAGGGCAATGTCAATGAAGGGCCCTTCATGCTCTATAACAAAGAAAATAAAAAATATTATTTGCTGTATTCCGCCAATTCCTATTGGGAAAAGACGTATTCCGTGCGCGTTGCCGTAGGAGACAGCCCGTTAGGGCCGTTTACAAAGCTTACGCGCGAAGAGGGGGGCTGGCTGCTGTATGCCGATCCTTCCTGCTCTTGGATGTCCGGCACGGGCCATAATACGGTTGCGGAAAAAGACGGCAAACAGTATATCGTCTACCACGCCCATCAAAACCGCGCCACGGGAAATTCCATACGCGCAGTCGCCTTTGACGAGCTCGTCTGGTTGAAAAACGCGAACGGACTGCTCGTGCCGCACGCAAACGGGCCGAGTTACGCATATATGCCGCAAACGGCGGGCGAATGGTCGAACATCGCGCCCGAAGCGCAGGTCGTTTCCACAAACATTGCCGCCGGCAGCGATACAAAGTATCTCAACGACGGTGCGGTGATGTTCCACGACGACGGGGTCGTACAAGAATTTGAATTGAACGCGGGTGCGGCGGAAATCACTTTCACCTTCGATTCTTACCGCGAAGTGCGCGCCCTGTTTGTATTCAACAGCTTTCATGCGGACCGCGCGTTCAACCGTATCGGCTCGGTCGAGTTTTATTGCTTCGATACTGCCGCCGGCAGCGAATACATCGCTTACACTTCGCCTCTCGATTTCAATTGGGAAAAATATAATCCGAACGGGACCGAATATATTCCGGGCGGAAGTTTTGCGATCGGGTTCAAACCCATGCTCGTGAATAAGATCACGATTAAAATCCCCGCGTCCGAAACCGCGTTTTCAATTTCGGATATCATGATTTTGGGCAAATAATTTGTTCTAAGGGAGAGAATTATGAAAAAGAGAATTGTAAGGCGCATGCTTTCGGCATTGAGCCTGCTGCTGATATGTGCGTTTGCGTTTGCCGCATGCGGAGGTCCGCAGGAGGATGGCGGCAACACCTATGAACCGCCCGTTGTGGCGGCGAAATACGAATTCGATAAGAGCTCTCCGGCGGATATACGCGTGGATATCTCCTTGAACGGCGCGCCCGTACTTTCGATCGAGGAGGGCGGGAACACGCTGGCGGGCGGAACCGACTATACGTATGCCGACAACGTGATCGTGCTCGACGAATCGTATTTTTCGGATAAAGCGGTCGGCAGCGAACTGACGTTTACGGTAACGACGGCGGGCGGCAGTACGGCGTTTCAGGTAACGGTCAAACAGAGCCAGACCCCTCCGATCGACGTGAGCGAACCGGAGAAGCCCGTGATCGTGCAGACACAGTATTCGTTCGATCTGTACAAACCGCAGGATATAACGGTAATTGTCGATTTGAAGGGGGAAGAGCTGCAGAGCGTGAAGTGCGGCGGGCTTGCGCTCACGTCGGGGGAAGATTATACGTTTGCGGACGGCAAACTGGTGCTTAAGCAGCCGTATTTCGTAGGCGCAGAAAAGGGAGAAGTGCTCTCGTTCACGGTTGCCACGGCAGGCGGCTCTGCAGATTTTTCGGTGCAGATCGAAGATAGCGAACCTCAGATTCCGGAGACAAAGACAGTTGTTGAGTTCTGGGGCTACAGCGGAGAGGCGGAAGTCCGCGTATTCGGCGAAATCGTCGAGGAATTCAACGCGACGGTTGGAAAAGAGAATAAGGTAGAGGTCGACTACAGGCTGCTGCCTGCAAGCAGCTATTCTTCTTCGGCGGCTACCGCTCTTTCCAGTAATACCCCGCCCGACATCGTGTATGTTGAGGACGGTTTCATTAAATCTTGGGCGTTAGCCAAATATTTGGAACCGCTGACCGGCGGCGAAATAGATTTCCCCGGCCTGGAGGAAGATTTTCTTGCGGACGGCAAAATTTGGGAGCAGGGCATTCAGCGTTATCGCTACGACGTTGAAACCGCAACGGTAACCGACGACGCTACGCTTTGGGCTCTGCCGAAGGATATCGGGCCTACGGTCATCTACTACAATGTAAATTACATGAACCAGCTCGGCATCGAGATCATCAGCGTTCCCGCGGATCAGCTTGACGCATTCAATGCGGGTACGTACTTCGACGGCAACGGTAAGACGAAGTCGCAGTACGGCATCACGGGGACGGTGAAGGAGAAGGGCTACTTTAAGCTTGACGGCAAATGGTATTTCAACAACCGCGTACCCATGAGCTGGGACGAAACGACGGCATTGGCGCGTTTGATGCAGGAAGAGATCACGCCTGCAAACGGGGCGAGCATGCACGGGTTCTTCACCGAATGGTGGTTCTCCTATTGTTGGTCTGTCGGCGGCGACTGCATCGAATACGTGACGGATACCAATGGCGACGGTTATTATGACTTTACGCTGAACGACAAGACGCCGAACTACATCGTAGCGGACGATGCGC